>Ga0315268_10001115_pt1 | contig 31078 bp, 35 predicted proteins | sample C1_top_MG_FD_204535 | JGI IMG/M metagenome (GOLD analysis project Ga0315268, IMG submission 204535) | Sediment microbial communities from Yellowstone Lake, YNP, Wyoming, USA - C1_top | ecosystem: Environmental > Aquatic > Freshwater > Lake > Sediment | place: USA: Wyoming | collected 2017-08-01
TGGACAAAATCTGTCCGATCTCCGATGTCAGGTGCTGCAAGGAGTACCGCCTGCATATGGCGGGTGTGCTGACGAGGCGCATCTTGAAACAACTCGTGGGGGCGAGCTGATGTCGAAGCACAAGGTTTCGCTTAAAGTCAATGGCCAGCGCTACGAGCTAGAGGTCGAGGCGAACAAGACCCTGCTCCGGCTGCTGCGTGACGACTTGGAGATGACGGGCACCAAATGTGCGTGCGAGCGGGGTGACTGCGGGCTTTGCACCGTGCTGCTCGACGGGGTGCCGACCAAATCCTGCATGGTGCTCGCGGTCGAGGCCGATGGACGGGAAGTGACCACAGTAGAAGGAATCTCTGGTGAGGAACTCAACGCCGTGCAGAAAGCGTTCATCAAGCACAGTGCAGTGCAGTGTGGCTTCTGTACCCCCGCGTTCATCGTGACCGCGACAGCTCTGCTCAAGCGCAACCCGAAGCCGACCGAGGAAGAGGTGAAGGGGGCCATCGGCGGCATTTTATGCAGGTGCACAGGCTACAGGCAAATCATCGACGCGATTTTGGATGCCTCTAAAAGTGGCTAGCCCCCACCCGAAACTGAAACCAGAACTAACTCGTCCCCATCCTTCAATATTCTATCGTCTTCGGCGGCCAGCCCGTTCACGAACTTCAGGACGGAGGCTGGGTGATACTTGAACATCTCGAGGACATCCTTTACCCTCATCCCCTCCTTGTATCGCACCTCGCGCCCGCGGTCGGTATGAGAAATCTTTACCCTTATCATGGATCTCCCCAAAATTCATGTCCCTGAATCTTCCTTCCAAAGCTTGGGGTTCTCTTTTATGAATTTCTGCATCAGTTCTGTGCACCCTTTGCTCCGCAGGTTCACCACTTTCACCCCCGTGCGCCTTTAAGAATCACCCTGTCCCACCGTAGCTCAGGCTCTCACCCACAACCAACTTCTTTATCCCGAAATGCACGATCGCACTGGAGCACATGTAGCACGGCATAAGCGTCGAGTAGAGGACGGTTCTTTTGTAGTTCTTTATCAGCCCGGCGTTCTGCAGGCAGTCGATCTCGGCGTGAAGTATCGGGCTGTCTTTCTGCACCCTCCGGTTGTGTCCCCTGCCGATTATCTTTCCGTTTCGTACGAGCATGGCGCCTATCGGGATGCCGCCCTCTTTCAGCCCGCGTTTCGCCTCGTTCAATGCTTCTTTCATGAACTTGTCCATTCGAATTCCTTCGCAATGCCTTTCTTCACATAATTCTTTAACGGTAGAGAACCCTTAACTATGACGGTTTGAGTTGGTTAGGTGGCACACATAAAAGAAATATTTAAATATATGTGCTACCTAACTCTTTCGTATGACATACATATCCGAAAAAACCATCAAAGGGAAGAAGTATTTCTATCTCGTCAAAAACGTGCGCATCGGTGAAGCATGGAAAAAATTCACAATATACATCGGAGGGGGAAAATTGAGCACAAAGCAACTAGCCAAGCTCAAGACAAAATACTCCCGGATTCTGGATCAAAAAGTTGCAGTTTACATGAAATCAAAAGATCCATTACTCAGTTTAATTTCGGGCAAACAAATTTCTGAACTCGAAAAAATTAGGGCGGCGTATAGAACGTTTTGCCAGGCAATGTCGGCGGCCGTTAGGGAGAGATGGTACGAGTGGTTCCTAGCGACATTCACCCACAACACAAATGCCATCGAAGGATCGACGGTAAGCCTGCAGGAAACTTCGATGATATTGTTCGAGAATTTAACTCCACCTGGCAAAACGATGAAAGAGATAAGAGAGGTCGAGAATCACAAGAAAGCATTTGACTATGTGATAGCATACAGGGGCGACGTTGGCAGAGACTTCATTTGTAAGATTCATGAGATCATGAGTTCTGGGATTTTGAAAAAGGAGGAGTCCGGCGTTTTTAGAAAAGTTCAAGTTTTTATTCGCGGTTCTGAACACGTGCCGCCGAAACCAGAAGATGTCGAGAGAAAATTCAAGGAATTGATGCTCTGGTACAGAGGAAATAAGAAAAAATACCATCCGGTGGTCGTCTCCGCCTATGTGTACACCGCCTTTGAGAGCATCCGCCCGTTCGTCGACTACAACGGTCGAACTGGCAGGCTGCTGCTCAATTTCACACTGATGAAACACGGTTTTCCGCCCATAGCCATCGCCTACAGAAAGCGAGCAGGATATTACGCTGCGATTCGGGCCGCGATAAATGGTGATCTGAAACCGTTCGTGCAGATAATTTATAGATACCTGAAAGAGGCTAAGACTTAATTTTTAATGACCACAAACGACTTTAGGGGACATTATGTCACCACCCAAGATAAAACGGCTCCTCCACAATGGAGTCCTCATCCCGGCATACGAGCCAAAGGGCTTCAGCATCTGTTTCAAGGGGAAGGGGCTCAAGCTAATATTATGGATGGGATGTCGCCATCAGAATACTTTCAGTGCCCTCTCTCTCCTCGAAAATCGCTTAAAGCAACATATAAATCACAGGTTGAGGTCGAAAAATGGATAATCCAAATTCTAAACTCGTTGTACCGCAGACAAAGCGAAAACAGCCAAGCGAACTGCTGAAAACACTAAATTGCGAGAGAAAAACGACAATAAAAAAAGAAGAATTAGAAAGATTGTACTGGGACAGGAAACTTGGTATGCACAAGATCGCGACAGAAAAAAATAAAAGCTATTCCACAATCAGGTACTGGATGCGGAAGTATCGGATCAAAAGAAGAGATAGATTTACCGCACTTAAATTGACTCCTTGGGGTTCAAAGGATGTAAATTTACAACCGTCCCCCGAGCTAGCATATATTTTGGGTGTCTTGAAAGGGGATGGTAGTGTTTGGTACAATCCAGCTAACAGAGGGTACATTGCCCGCTTGAAAACATCTAGTTGCGTTTTTGCCCAAAGTTTCGCTAATGCTTTGAAGCAAATTGGCTTGAACCCCTCTTTCCGATTCAAAAAATATTGGTACGTTGATGTAAGATCAAAAGCAATCTACGGATGGTACAAGAACTTGTCAACGGAGAAATTAACGAGTTTCGCGGAAAAATTCAAAGTTGACTTCATTCGAGGTTTTTATGAATCAGAGGGGCTAATGTGGCGCAATATAAACGGGGGTTATTATATCGGAATGTGGAACAAGAACTTAAAATCGTTGCTGCTTGTAAAAGATTTGCTAAAGGAACTCGGATTCAATTTCAAAATCTTCAAACATAAGGAGATATATTATTCACTTCTTCTTTCCACTGGCAAGGGGAGAGAGGGCGGATGGAAATCTGGAGAAAAGAAAATCGCGTGCTTGAAGTTTATAGAAGTAATTAATCCTTGCATCAAGAAGTTACAAAGTCTTTCGGATTCCACGATTACCCGTGAGTCAAGATGAGAGGATAACCATGCCTAAAATAAAGCAACTCGTTCACAATGGAGTTCTGATCCCCCAATACGAACCAAAGGGCTTCGATATTTTATACAAAGGGGAGAGACTGCATCTTAAACCCGAACAGGAAGAAATGGCAGTAATGTGGGTAAGGAAGCTGGGGACGGAATACGTGAAGGACCCAGTCTTCATCAGAAATTTCTTAAAAGATTTTTCCAAAGCTCTAGGAGTCGAAACTTCTTCGATAGAGGACTTCGACTTCTCGGAGATCAAGCGCTGGGTCGACGAGGAGAAGGCCGTGAGGGAAAGCATGTCACGCGAGCAAAAGAAGGCGGCGGCCGAGGCTAGGAAGAAAATCCGCGAGGCCAACAAGGAGAAGTACGGATACGCCATCCTCAACGGCGAGCGCGTGGAAATCGGCTACACAGCTGAGCCTTCGAGTATCTTCATGGGGCGCGGAAAGCATCCCCTTCGCGGCAGGTGGAAGCGGGGGCCCAAATATGAAGATATCATCCTGAACCTCTCGCCCGACGCCCCGACCCCGACGCCGCCAGACGGAGGACACTGGAAGGAGAGGGTTTTCGACCCAGATGGGCTTTGGGTGGCAAAGTGGCAGGACAAGCTCAGCGGCGAGCTCAAGTACATCTGGCTGGCCGACACCGTGCGCCACAAGCAGGAGCGCGAGATAGAGAAGTTCGACAAGGCGAGGGAGCTGGAGGAACTCATCGGAAAAGTTCGGGTCCACATCGAAAAAAATCTGGCCTCCGAGGATGTCAAAAGGCGCAAGGTCGCGACGGTCTGCTGGTTGATCGACAACGTGAAGATGAGGGTCGGGGATGAAAAAGACAAAGATGAAGCCGACACCATCGGCGCGACCACCCTCAGGGGAAGCCACGTCAACATCGACGGCGAGAACGTGAACTTTGACTTTTTGGGAAAGGATTCTGTCAGGTGGGTCAAGACCATCAAGCCGCCACCCCAGGTTGTGGAAAATCTGCGTTCATTCATCGGAAAACCGCAGGAGGAAATTTTCTCCGGCGTCCGCTCCGAGAAGGTGAACGCTTTCCTCGGCGAGGTGATGCCCGGGCTCACAGCGAAGGTCTTTAGGACATACCACGCCTCGCGGGCCGTCAAGAAATTTTTGGAAGCCCTCGACATCAAGCCCGAGGACCCAGAGTTCAAGAAAAAATATGCTGCGATGATGGCGAACCTCGAGGCGGCGATCCTGTGCCACCACAAGCGCAAGCTCCCAAAGAACTGGGCGGAGTCGCTCAAGAAGAAGGAGGAAAGGCTGAGGGCGCTGAAGGCGCAGCTGGCGGAGGTCAGGAAGAAGCCCAAATCAAAGATGCGCGCGAAGAGGGTGGAAAGCCTGCTGAAGAGGATAGAGGAGGCGGAGGTCCAGGTGAAGACGGCGAAGGCCACGCGCGACTACAACCTCAACACCTCGCTCAAGAGCTACATCGACCCGCGCCACTACGTGAGGTGGGCGAAGGAACTAGAGTACGACTGGAAGAAGATCTACCCGAAGACTTTGCAACAAAAATTCACATGGGCAGAGGAAAATTCAAATCAATAGGAAGGCCAAGGTAGTATTTTCTCCCTTTCTTTACGAATGCGCCAAAGATAAAATGTTATAAAAATCGCAACTGCCACGAGGATGACGCTAAGCGCTGCGAGGGGCAAGCTTGTCGACCTGTCCACTTCTCGCCCTTGCGCCACAATTGTAAAGTTGTCCGCGTGTATGTCGAGGTCGCCGCCATGCTCGACGCACGCCATGTGGAAAGTTCCGATCACCTCAACCGTGTCCCCAACGTGCCCATAATCGCCGATGAATGAAACTTTTTTAGCATTCTCCGCACGACACCAAACCCCTATCGCATACCCGTTGTCAAGAATATTGACCCATGCAAAATCTCCCCTCGTCATCACACCGATGACTTCTCCTCTAAAAGTCACGGCCTTGCCATCGAAGCTGCCGGCGTTCTCTATCAGCTCTCGACCTGACTCCGAACTTGCCAGAGGTGCCATCAGCGTGAACAAAATAGCCGCAAAAATAAAAGCCTTCTTCACCGTTTTCTAACCCCCTTTCCAAGCGCCAAAACGACGAATCCCATCAGCACCAGCACAGCTATGATCTCAAGCCTGCCAGCCCACATCAAGAAGATATACGTAATTTTTAGTGGCGCTGGCATGGCCGGTGAGGTTATCCCACTGCTCAACCCGACATTGCCAACGGCGGACCCAGTTTCATACATTGAGCTGGAGGCATTGTTTCCAAAGAGCACGGTCACTGCAGTGCCAAAGACGAACAATATGACATAGCCCAAAGCGATCAACATGGCCCCCCTGGCGATGGTGTCGGTGAGCGGAGTATCCTCTACGTGGTGGAACTTCTCCGTCACCACCGCCGAACTTGGTGAGAGGGCCTTTTTTACCTCCCTGAAGAAGGACTTTACGATTATCCCAACTCTGATCGCTTTGATTCCGCCACCGGTTGAGTTCGCACAAGCACCAAGTATCATAATTATCGACATCAAGAACAATACCGCGCTTGGCCACATGCCAGCTATCTGGGCTGGATTAACTGTTCCAAAACCAGTAGTTGTATGGGCTGAGGCCGCCTGGAAAAACGCTTTTCTGAAAAGTATGCTCGCGGAAGAATATACGTTGAAGTACAGGAGCAATCCAGAGATTATAAGCGTCGAGAGCGTTAGGGTGATGAACATCGTCCTTATCTCAATATTTTTGAAAATTTCTCTGCGCTTGCCGCTCAGCACTGCGTAGTGGAATGTGAAGTTGAACGACCCGATCAGAAACATTACAAGCGCCACTATTTCGTACAGGGTACTGTGGTAGAAAAGTATGCTCTGTGAATGCGGGGCAAAACCGCCTGTGCTGAACGCCGCCATGGAATAGTTGACACCATCGAAAATCGAAGTGCCGATATTTGCACCTTCACCAATAGCGACAAGCGAAAAGAGGACGGCGCCGAGCACCATAAAGGTGAGTGCGATGCCCAAAATTATGCGCGAAGACCGAACGATATTTGGTCTAATTCCCGTATCCCGCGCCTCGCCTTTGAAAGCTAGAACAGAACTTATCTCACTCTTGGACAAGATCGTCAACGAAACGACGATTATGCCGATGCCGCCCACAAACTGGAGGAAGTGGCGATAGAAATTGACGCTGTATGGCAAATGGTCTACACCTTGGGCAAGTGATAGACCGGTCGTCGTGAAGCCACTCATTGCATCAAAATTTGCGTCCAAGTAGGAGCCAGTAGTACCTGTTGACCAAAGGGGGATCGCCGCCAACAGCATGCAAAAAATCCATGCTATAGCGGCTAAACAAAGCGCATGCTTGAGCTCCATCTTTTTGTCGGTCTGTAAGAAGTGAATGCCAACGTTACACAGGATAAATGCGATGGAGGAAGCGATGATGAAATGTGGTACGATGTCGAACTCCTTGTAGATCACGGCCACGATGATGGGTACAAGGAGCAAAAAGCCGATTACATTGCCAAACCCGCACAGATTGAACCCGATGATTTTTAGGTCTTCTCTCGTCAACGATGGTATCACGGTCGCACCCTAGACCACTGACTTGATGAGCACGAGTAGCACGCAGATGGCAAAAGCGACCATCATGATCGCCGCGGTCAGACCGACTTCGCTGAGAATACCCGTTATGAAATCAAAGTTTTTCTTAAAAAACGCTCGAAGGCTAAATCTCCTCAGCCCCATCTTATCCCTTCAAAATATTCACGACTTTCCTAATAGCATCTTCCTTCCCTATCAACGCGACGATATCACCGGACTTTATCACAGTATCACCGCGGGGTATGATGAGCTTGCCACCGCGGTAAATGGCGGCGAACACGCATTCCGCAGGCAGCGGGAGGTCTTTGATCTTCTTGCTCACAACTTTGGAGTCCTCCGGCACTCTGACTTCCACCGCCCTCGTGATGGTTTCGGAAACCAGTATGGAAGTGGTGCCAGGCAAAGCTATCGCATTTTCTAACACCATCGAGGCCACATGCGACGGGCTTACGATCAGATCTATACCCATACCGTGCAACATCTGCGCCCTGTTCATGTCCTCGACGCGCGCGAGAACCAAAGGTACCCTGTACGAATATTTTGCGAGCTGACTTGCGACGATGTTTTCGTTGTCGTTTCCGGTCACGGCGACAAATACGTCGGCCATTTGAATTTTTGCTTCCTCCAACGTCTTCTTGTCGCTGGCGTCCCCGCATATCACGAGCGCGTTTATCTCAGATGAAAGCTTCTCGCAGACCTGTTGGTCCTTCTCGATGACCACTATATCCTTGCCGCTGGCCTCCAGTATCCTAGCCAGATGTGAGCCTACCCTGCCGCCCCCGGCGATGATTATGTAATTTGCTTTTTTCATTGCCCTCCCCTGTTAAATCATACAATATGGCGGGGATAAAAAACCTGTCTATCGACTTAAAAGCCTCAAATGGAAAAAGTTCACGCGGGGCGAAGAAGCTTAAAAATTCAAACTTGCACAAGGTTTTAGATCAAGCGTTACGTAAAATGTAACGTGTATTATCATGAAGCTGGAACTAGCGCCTGAGATATCAACAAATTACAAAAGTTTTTCTCAACGGGCACGAGTCCTAACAGAGAAATGGGCTCTAGAAAATTTGTACTGTCCTGCATGTCCCTCGGATAAACTGGCCTCTACAACTCCGGGAAAAGAAGTCGTGGATTTTATTTGTCCAGATTGTGATGAGCTGTATCAATTAAAGAGTCAGAGCCATCCATTTGGAAATCGCGTCGTTAACTCAGCATATGAACCAAAAATTAAAGCCCTACATACCGGAACTATCCCAAATTTTCTCTTTCTCCGTTACGATCCCGAAGAGCTACTTGTATCAGACCTTTTCGTGGTGCCAAAACACTTCATGTCAAAGTCGATAATCGAGCCACGAAAGCCGCTCAGCGAACATGCTAGAAGACATGGTTGGCGGGGTTCAAATATCGTCTTGAAAAACTTGCCGCCGGATGCGCGAATCCCAATCGTGAGAAATAAACACGAAATATCAAAAAATACGGTGAGAGATTTATGGAATCGATTTCTGTTCCTGCGCAAACAGTCGGTTAGCTCACGCGGTTGGTTAGCAGATGTGTTAGCATGCATCAGGCAGTTAGACAAAGAAACTTTCACGCTCGCTGATGTCTACGCATTCGATACACAACTAGCAAAACTCCACCCAAGAAACAAACATGTTCACCCAAAAATCCGACAACAGTTACAAGTCTTGCGCGATTACGATACTATCGAGTTCTTAGGGAAGGGAATATATCGGATCAGGAAACCTTAAATGCCCATTTTTGATCAGATAGATCGCGTGCGTAAATGCTAACGTACCCGGAATGCTGTTGTGTTTCCCTGCGAGGTGTAAAAGAAAATCGATGGGAATGTGAACCCTGCGGAACGTCCTTTGATTTTGGTCGACTGAGGAACGCATTAGACATGCTCGCGGGTCGCCAGTTCCAAGAGGATTTCATCGACGAGCTTTTGGGTTGCGCTAAGCCTGAGCCTTTTCCAAAACTCGGTGAACATGCTTGGAAATGGACCGGGAAACACGGCATCCTGTATACACTTGATGCAGGGAACGGATGGCATCTTGTGATGAAAGGTCAAAAAGCAGTCCAGCTCCATCGGTAGAGCTCGCAATCCTCACAAAACCGAGTCGTATTGATGTAGTGCTAAAAATCTCCTTAAATTTCACTATTTCTTTGGCACTACAAAATTCGCCCGTTTCGTGTTCAACAAGAAAACTTGTGCGATTCCAGCTACTGATATCACTCGTTTTAGGTCTGTGAGGCTACTTACGCAGGCTAACTCATCAACTTCCTGATGAACTTCTCCGGCTCCGACGGCGTGACCAGATAGCGCCTCTTGTCCTTCGCTGTTATCATCACGGCGTCACGAAGGTTCGTGATTATCGACCGCACCCAGCCGACGTTCGGCACGTAGAACCACCCGCAGTACAGGCTCGCCCCGACCCTGAAATGCACTGGCACGAGCAGCCGCTCGGCCTTCTCGATGTCCTTCAGCCTCAACTCTATCTTCGTGAACGGCGAGCGCGAGCGGAGGACCCCCTGCTCTATCGTGTACTCGGTGTCGTGGAGGCTCGCCGTGATCCAGACTATGAGCATGGCGATGAAGAACATCGTGGCGAGGGTGACGATCTTGACCGCCAGCGCGGGCGGGTAGAAGTAGAAAAGACCACACAAGCCAAAAAATACGACGAGCACGAAGATGGTCGCACCTACGTACATCCCGCCTATCCACCTGCTTATGTGCGGCTTGTTCACGTACCTCATGGCGCCATCCAAGAATTCCGAATGTTTCCTCCTTATAAAGAACTCTCATCCAATACATCGGCAGGAACCTTTGACGTCCATTGGATTATGGCCGCCCAATACTCCTGATGATGCTATCCTTCACAGCCTCGAACTCCGGCAGCTCGCCCATGACCAAATTTTTCAGGTCGACCGTCCAAAGCTTGGCCATCTTTTGGACGCGTTCTGCAAATTTTTTCGCGTCGAACTGTGTCCTGTGCGCCGCGAGTTTTCGGTTCACCAGCCGGAGGTCCAGCTGAATGCCCTTCCCCAGCAGAAACCAAATATCGTATAGGTCGCGGGGTTTGTTTCTCGTGAAGATCGCTCTTGCTTTCTCAGCCAGCATCTCCTCCACTTGCATCGAGAACACATCGAAGCTTGGGATCTCACGGTACATCGAAGTGACCGTCACCCTTCCTGGTGGCAGGAGCACCCTTTCCCTGAGGCCGACGTTCAGGGGGATGAAACATAGGCTTTCCCTGCTCCCGCGGTAGAGGGGGCCGCGAAAGAGTAACCTGAAGTTCATCTCCCTCGGATGCTCCTCCACATCTTTCACGCGCCCAGACACGCCCAGAAATTTCAGCCTGTCGACGGCCCTCCCGACTGCCTCCTCGATATCGATTCGCTTGCCCAAGGTAAAATCGAGGTCTTCACTGAACCGGCTCAGCTTGTGCAGCTTGTACAGACATGTCCCGCCCTTGAAGACAAGCTCTGGGCCGACCTCGCTGTAGAGGCCGAAGAGGAGCAGCTCCTGGAGGTAGTCCCGCTCGGCGTTCGCGGGCGTCAGGCGCTTCAGGCGGGCCACCTCGCCGAGTTCATCGGAGCCCAACATTGTCTATCACCATCCACCGCTCGTCCTTTCTACCCTCGGCCGGTATGGAGTAGTCCAGCGCCGTGTAGCTCCTGCCAACGAACTTCTTGAGTTTTCCGTGGGTTTTGGCTCCCAGGCGCTCCAGGAGGAAACCGAAGCGCTTCGCCAACGCGCTGTCGCCGATTTTGAGCAGGTGCTCGATCAATTTTCCGACGTCGATCGATTTGAAATTTTTTCGTGTCATATCCGCCAACTCCGAAAAAGAGACCTGGCGGAACAATGCCGAATCGATAAGCGCCTTCTCCGACTCGGCCACGAACACATCGAGTCCATCGCGCTGAATCTTCTCGAAGCCGAAAAAGCAGCGAGGCTTTGTCCGAATGAAGACAATGCGCGCGCCTCCGAACGCGACCTCTCGCCGCTTGCGGCTGCGCGTGGTCACGACATGTATCGCGGTCGGGAGTTGCTCTGTGAGGTCGTGATGTCGGAGGGCCGCCCAGCAGGAAATGTAGGAGGGCCAGGTAAGGCTCGAGGCTACCAGAAGTGGGTCGTCGTGCACCGTGTACTTGTCGCGCTCGATCTCCCTGATCAGCCCTTCTTTTTTCAGCCTGTGGACGACCAGCCACGTGTACCTGTTGTCCTTCCCCATAAGCTCACGGACCCGCTTGTTGTTAAACGTGGGGATCTTGCCCAACTCCCTCAATAATTCTATTTTTTTCATCGATTAACCCAACTTGTCATTTTTGATAATGTAGGTTGAACGCATATAAAAGCCTTGCGAAACTCGCTTGGGAATCAGGCTAGTAGTTTTTCTTTGTATGATTTTATCCGATGTAGCCTCAAAAGCTCGGCATAACCGCGTGTATTTAGCTATCTATGCGTGGCTTGTGCTAAAGATGGCCGCGGATGCGTGTCAATACCCCTGTTGACAACTAGCGATTCCAGTCATCCAGCATCGCACCATCGGATCCGAAGAAAACGCCTCGCGTTTGCGCTCCGCGAGGCTCGTCAGTTCACTTGCTGAGGATTGCCACCACTCGCGTCCAAGCCGATTCCGCGCCCTCGATCATGATCGGGGAGCACGAGATCGTCGCCCGCTTGTTCTGAAGCTCCGGTTTGCCTATCTCTCCGCCCAAGTTCTCGAGGTGGATGCAGTCGTGACCGAACAGTTTGTTGTGGGTCAGCTGGTAGTCCTCCAGCGGGAAGAGCTTGTCCACGGCTTCCTTGCCGCCGAACTTTTTCTCGGCGAGGGCTCGCACCCTCTCGCACTGGCCGAACGTGCCCTTGCCCAGAAATCTGCCTATCGGCAAGTCCATCGGGTGGTCGGTGGAAACTGCATCGACGCCCCAGATATGTATTTTTTTCTTGATCAACCAGTTGACCATGTCTGGGTGAGCTCCGGGGTGTCGGTGTATGTAGCGCTCCTCGTCGGCCTCCGGCCCACACCAAGCATATCTATGCCAGCCCGTGTGGAGGATGAGGATGTCCCCATCGTGCACGTCCGCCCTCTCCTCGATCATCTTCGGGGTGTAGACGGCCAAGTCGTCCATCTCATCGCTCAAATTCACGATCACGCCTGGGCCGAACGTCCACTCCAAGGGCAGCTGATCGATGGTCTTACCCCGCGTCAAAAAGTGCCGGGGCGCATCGAGGTGGGTGCCGATGTGCCATGAGCTCTGGATGTACTGGGCGTTCACTCCGTGCTCTGGCTTGCGCTTGAAGTACTTCATCTCGAAGGGCGGGTAGTATGGCCAGAAGGGCGTGTGAATGCCGAGCGGCTGCGAAATGTCGTAGACCCTCACTTTCTTCTTTTCCACAAGTTCGAGCAATTTGTCAACCATTTTTTTGACCTCCTGGCTGAAGGTGGGTCAGGGAATTTATAAGGGTTGTGGGATGATTAGAAGTTTTCGCTTGTTTTGCCCTTGAAAACCTCCTTCGACCAAAGCATCAACGGGAAAGGGGTCAGCGCTCGATCAAGTGAAAAAAGAAAAACCCGTGGGATAGTCCACGGGATAACCCGCACCCCCGCTAGCCCGCAAGGGTGAAGAGGGTGAGGCCCGGGTTCAAATCCCGGCGGCCCCGCGATACTGTTCGAATCACTAGCTTGTTTTGACCTTCCATCTGAGGATGGCTGCTATAAAAAAGCCAAAATACCTGCGATGTAAAGCTTCTACAGATGTTTATGAAACTGATAGACGACCTCGTAAGCACGGTGAAGGGCAACGAAGCTCCCGCAAAGGACGTTCGAGTTGGACTCACCTGGACTGGAGTTTGGGGCAAATACTGTGGGCTAAGCAGAACTTATTCTAATCCAACTATGGCCCATGGCGGCATCAAGGATATAGAAAAATTGACCGAAAAGACTACTCTCGAGCTAGCGGAATACGCGAAATCATGGAATTTGGTGGAAGCTGGCATTGGAGTCGCGGCGATAAACTCGATGATAAAACCCAAGGGCAAACGCGGCATAAACGCCATCGATCTCATTGTAAAAAAAGGTAAAAACAAAAAAGTGGTCATCGTTGGTAAATTCCCAAGGTTAGATGAGCTGCGCGCGGTGACGAAGGAGCTTTGGGTGTTGGAGCTCGAACCGAACCTAATAAACCCCGAAGAATGTGTACTGCCATCTACCGCGGCAGAACACAAGATACCAAAGAGTGATATACTTGCCATCACTGGCTCTGCCTTGGTGAACAAGTCTCTCGAGCATCTGTTGGAACTCGGTCGAGACGCCTACACCATTGTCCTTGGCCCGAGCACTCCAATGTCCGAAGTACTTTTCGACTATGGGGCGGACATGCTCGCAGGAGTGGACGTACTCAAACCAGCGCAGATAATGAACAGGATCAGCCGTGGTGGGGGCATGTTGAGCCCGAAAAACTGCAAGGGAGAAATCGAATTTTTGGTGATGGAGAAGTAAAGCGCGCAATATTTAAAGCTAAAATCGTATGAATTTTAGGGTGTTTTATATCCCAAGAAAAAATGGTTTCAAGAAAATCTCGGTCAAATATCCAGCGCCGGTAGGAATATTAATTTTTGGCTCAATTTGGGGATTACTCCAAGGCACGATAGGAGCAGCTTTTGGATCGCTCGATTCCTTCTTCAAAAGTCAACTGCATGTTTGCCCATGTCCGATAGTGGGGGCTATTCTAGGGATCCCAATCATGACCGCAGCTTTGGCCATCTACAAAAGGCCAGCGATGTTGGTTGGCATAGGTATAGTTGCAATACCCTTCAGCTTCCTAGTTATCCCGATACAGCACATACCGGCATTCACGACGGCAGCCACAACTTATCCAATCATAAACCCGATCATAGCGATGATATTCTCATCGATCACCTTTTCTCTGATAGCCACTTTAGTCATGAGAAGGTCCGAGCTGACAACTCCTGTACTCATTGGAGCTGGAGCACTATCCGGATTTTTGAGTTCGATCGCCTTCATCTACACGGTAGTCGCGCTAGGTGCACCGATCCTAAAAGCAACAGGGATAGGTAGTCAGTTTGCATACATCGCCACGAATGGTTTAATTTGGACCGCGATAAGCGCCGCAACATCACCTGTGGGATACATAACGGCGCCGAAAATCCAGTTGAGGATCTCGCCATTGATATCTCAAAATAGATGGTTTTATCGCCTAGCACCGGTCGCTCTCATTGTCGTCTGCTGGGTTGTTAGCGCAATATTTGCAGCTGCTGGACTCCGTACATTATGAAAATAAAGGTGACCGTGGTAGAATGACAGTTAAAAGTTTGGTGCGCAAAAATGAATATCGTGATTCGGTAGTTCTCATGCGTATTTCTGAAGAGCTCACAAAACTCGCCGGTGTAAAAAAAGCGTCGGTGATGATGGGCACCGACAACAACAAACAAATGTTGAGGGAGGCTGGGCTGCTCACAGATGAGGTGAAAGGTGCTGGCGCTAACGACCTCGTCATCGCGGTCGACGCCGAAAGCGAGGAGGCGGCGGAGCAGGCGCTGTCGAAGGTCGAGGGGCTGCTCGCTGTAAAAGAGGCGGAGAAGGGCGAGGTCGTGTACAAAACTCTCAGCTCCGCACTTTCTGCCTTGCCCGACGCCAATTTGGTTGTCGTCTCTACCCCTGGAGAATTCGCGGCGCGAGAGGCGATGCGAGCGCTCAACGCCAGCAGGCACGTCATGATATTCAGCGACGCCGTGCCGTTCGAGGATGAAATTGAATTGAAGCGAGTCGCGCTCGATAAAAAGCTGCTCCTTCTCGGGCCCGAGGCTGGGACATCAATCATCGGCGGAGTCGGTCTCGGCTTCGCGAACGCCGTCAAGCGCGGCCCAATCGGGATAGTTGGGGCTGCCGGCACGGGCATCCAAGAGGTCACGCGATTGATAGACATTGAATCTGGGATCACCCACGCGCTCGGCGTCGGTGGCCGCGACCTCTCGCAGAAGGTGGACGGGCTCGGCGCTCTGGGCGCCATCCGGTTCCTCGCCAACGACCCAGATACGAAGGTGGTCGTGCTCATCGCAAAAGCTCCCGCCACGAGCGTCACGCAGAGGATACTCAAGGCGGCGAAGGAAACCCGCAAGCCGGTCGTGGCATGCCTGCTCGGCGCGCCAAAGTCGCTCGTCACGCGCCAGGGTGTAACCTACGCCGCAACGCTCGCAGACGCGGCCGCCAAGGCCATCGCGATCGCTCAGGGCAAGAAGCCGGAGGAGGTTGTCTTCACCGCTCCGCGGAAGCAAATCGAAGCCATCGTCGAGCGCGAGAGTGAAAATTTTGCCCGCGATCAAAAATACATCCGCGGCCTATTCTCTGGTGGCACGCTGTGCACGGAGGCCATGTTGATCTTGGAGGAGTTTGTGGGCGACATCCGCTCGAACGTTCCACTCAAGCCGAGGCTCAAGCTGTCGAGCGCCAACAAGAGCAAGCGCCACACGTGCGTCGACATGGGCACCGAGGAGTTCACGCGCGGCGCCCCACACCCGATGATCTTCTTCAAACCGAGATGCGAACGCCTGCTGCGCGAGGCGAAGGACTGGGAAGTCGCCGTCGTTTTGCTCGACGTCGTCCTCGGCTACGGCGCAAACCTCGACCCCGCCGGAGAACTCGTCGGTGCGATCGCCGAGGCGAAGAAAATCGTGAAGAAGAGCAACGGTTATTTGTCGGTCGTAGCCTCTGTTTGCGGTACGGCCCGCGACCCGCAGAACCTAGAAGCCCAGCGGAAGAAGCTCGAAGGCGCGGACGTCGTGGTGATGCCTAGCAATGCGGAGGCCGCGAGGATGGCTGCGCTGATAGCCACGAAGGGTAAGGTGTGGGAGAAGATGAGATGAAGCTGGATCGACCAAAGTTGATAAACGTCGGATTGCGCTCCTTCTACGATAGCGTGCGCGCTCAGGGTGCAGATGTCGCTCACGTCGACTGGCGCCTGCCCGCTGGAGGCGATCCAGAACTAGCGCGGTTGCTGGCGAAGCTCGACCGCCCTGAAATCGACGAGGCGAACAAGCGTGCCGTCTCAAAAATCCTTGCCGCAAGGCCGATGCTGGTCGATATCAAAACGGCAAAAGATGTAATTCCCGGCATGACCGAGCACACGATCCTGATTTCCGGGCCGCCGATCGAGTGGGAGCGAATGTCAGGCCCGACCAAGGGAGCGGTGTGGGGCGCGCTGATCTACGAGGGGTTGGCGAAGGATCAGAAGGAGGCGGACAAGCTGGTCGCTAGCGGGAAGATAAAGTTCGGCGCCTGCCACGACCACGACTCCGTTGGTCCGATGGCCGGCATAATCTCGCCCTCGATGCCTGTCTTCATCATTGAAAACCAAGAAAACGGCAAACGCACGTATTCAAACTTTAACGAGGGGCTCGGCAAGGTGCTTCGCTATGGTGCATATGAGGAGAGCGTGATTGGGCGGCTGAAGTGGATGGAGAAAACACTAGCGCCAGTCCTCTACGATGCGCTCAAGCGCTCGGGACCAATCGACCTCAAAGTGATAATGGCGCAGGCGCTACACATGGGCGATGAACTCCACTGCAGAAACGTGGCCAGCAGCCTGCTATTCTTGAAGCTTATGGCTCCCCACATCGCAGAAACTGGCTTTGATAAGAAGGAGGTGAGCGAGGTGATGAAATTCATGGGCGAGAATTTCCTGTTCTTCCTAAACCCCGCGATGGCTGCGTCCAAGGCGATGATGGACGCGGGCCACAACATCGAACACTGCACAGTCGTGACCACCCTCTCGAGAAACGGGACAGACTTCGGAATCAGGGTGAGTGGACTCGGCAATCGGTGGTTCACGGCGCCAGCGGAGGTGCCGAAGCTGCTTTGCTTTCCGGGGTTCACAGAAGCTGACGCGAACCCGGACATCGGAGACAGCGCAATCATGGAAACAGCTGGATTCGGGAGCTTTGCCTGCGCTACCTCACCCGCGGTGGTTCAGGTCGTCGGCGGGTCTTCGGGCGAGGCGGTAGAACACACGCGTGAGATGTGGGAAATATGCTTGGCGAGGGACAAGAGCTTCTCCATCCCATTCCTAAACTTCGAAGGGATCCCGCGCGGCATCGATCTGAGAAAGGTGATGGACACGGGGATCTTCCCCATCATCAACACCGGCGTGGCCCACAAGAAGCCGGGCTTCGGCACGGTTGGCTTTGGGATTCTCCGGGCGCCGGCGGAGTGCTTTAAGAAGGCATTGAAAGCATTTGCGGAAGAGTATTGAGCCCTATTTCTTCTTGACTTTAGCGATCTTCTCTATTCGCTTTAATCGCCTGCTCCGATCGCCCAACTTCCCGCGCGCACGGTACATCTGCTCAGTCTTCCGCTCTGCCTCCTCTCTGCTAATCCTCAGCTGACCCTTGGTGAGCCGCAAAGCAGCCTCTTTTCGCTCCACCTCGGCCTCTTTCTCCTTGAGCGCGATGGTTTTCTGCCTCAGTCTCTGCGCTTGCTCCGCCTTTACCTGTTCAAGCCTCTCAACCTTCTCCACGTACGCTCCAAGCACTTTGCGCGTGTATATCCCATACCCCAGCAACAGCAGACCCACGACCACGCCTATGGAGCCGATGACGTAGTTGCTGATCCACGAAATAACCCAAAACTGGTTCGGCGTGATATTCAGAAGGGTAAGCACAAGAAAAAGCACTGCCAACGCCAAAACCAAGGCCCCAACGCCTATGCTAGCCGATCCAACGGACTGTTTCTTTACCATCCAATCTCAAAATAATATGGGTGTATTGATTTAAGTTGTGTAGTTTGACCATCCTTTTATACAATCGCAAAAATTTGATAATGTAGAGGTGAACTGGTGGCGTCGGAAATTGAGAGCAAAATCATGAGCTTGCGTGAAGCTGCGAAATTGGTGCCGAACGGTGCTCATATCTCACTCGGCGGCTTCACCACCCAGCGCCACCCGATGGCCTTCGTCCATGAACTCATCAGGCAAAAAAAGCGAAAACTCCATTTCTATGGGCACTCCCCCGGCGGCGGCCTCGACATGCCGATTGGTGCCGGCTGCATCAGGAGAGTTGAACTCGCATACGAGGCCGATGAGGCCTTCTCCCGCATCGGTCCCCGCTTCAGGCGCGCGGTCGAAAATGGCTCGATCGAATGGGAGGACTACAGCAACTTCGGGATGGTGCAAAGGTTCGCGGCCGGAGCGATGGGGATACCATTCATCCCGATGAAAACGATGCTAGGTTCTGACATAGTAAAAAAAGAGGGCTTCAGCAAGAAAACAAGAAGTGATCCAAAGATTGCTCCGAAAAAGCTTGCCGTCATAAACTGCCCATTCACAGGGGATAAAATCGTCCTCCTGCCAGCAATCCGAACCGATGTCACGATAATCCACGCCCAAGTGGTCGACGCTCAAGGAACGGTCAGAATTTATGGGCAAAATTTCGGCGACGAGCAGCAGGCGAAGTGTGCGAAGAAGTTGATCGTGACTTGTGAGGATATCGTGGAGCCGGAGGAGCTGCGCGAGTATCCAGAGCACAACCTCATCCCGTTTTTTATGATGAACGCAATCGTCAAAGTTCCATACGGTGCACACCCGTACGCGTGCTACCGCTGCTACGGCTATGACCCGGAATTCCTGCGCATATACCACAACAAGGCGAAAAACGATGGGACTTGGGGATTTTTGAACGATTACATCCTCGGCGTGAGCGATTGGGAGGAATACCTGACGAAAATCGGTGACGATAGAAAACTAGGGTATGCGCCGAGGCTGAAGCTGAGATGAGCAGATGGTGAAAAAATACGCGGAGGATTATAAACTCCTCGAACTCATGGCGGTTGCCGCGGCGAGGGAGATAAGAGATGGGGAAATCGTTTTCACGGGAACAGGCCTGCCTATGCTCGGGGCCATGCTCGCCCAACACACCAACGCCCTAAACTGTATCATCGTCTTCGAGGCTGGAGCGATCGACTGCAAGCTCGCCCACCTGCCGATGTCCGTGGGGGACCCGCGCACGATGAGATTTGCCTCCACCGCGACCGGCCTCTTCGACGTCTTTTCCACAGTTTTACAGCGTGGATTTTTAGATGTCGGGTTCCTCGGCGGGGCTCAGATCGACGCGTACGGAAACATAAACGCGACTTGCATCGGCAACTACCATCATCCAAAGGTCCGCTTTCCCGGCAGCGGGGGCTCCGGGGACATCGCCTGCCTGTCGAAGCGGACGATAATCATCGCCGTCCACGAGAAGCGGAGGTTCCCCGAGCGCGTCGACTACATCACGAGCCCAGGATGGATCGATGGACCACAGGGAAGGAAAAGAGCTGGGCTCCCTTGGGGCGGCCCCTCTGCGATCATCACCACCCTTGGGGTGCTCCGGTTCGACGAGCGAAAAAAGCGGGCCTACCTCGCGTCCTACCACCCAGGGGTGACGCCCAAGCAGGCCCAAGAGAACACTGGCTTCAGGCTCGATGTCTCACGCGCTAAGGAAACAGAGCCACCAACCGAGGCCGAGATAAAAATTCTTCGCGAGAAAGTCGACCCAGAGGGCATCTTCCTGAAGAAGGCTGAGGAATAACTTCAAAGAATGCCAAAGGTAAAACAATGAGCAATCGATTGACCACGCAACTGAAATCATTGGCAAAGTCCGAAGGCATAGATTTGGTCGGGATAGCTCCGATTCAAAGATTTAGAAATGTTCCGAAAGGATACACGCCCAAGGATATCCTGCGCTCGGCCAAATTTACGATCACATTGGGGATACATCTCCTCGATAGCGTCGTCGAAACCACACCCAGCCGAGAATACGCTATCCACACTCGCGTTGTAAACTCGGAATTAAATCGAATTGCCTATAAAATAGCTCGATTTTTGGAGGATAGTGGATACGTTGCAATACCAGTTCCCGCGTCCTATCCTTCAGACAGTTCGAAGCACATAGGAGATATATCCCACAGACACGCAGCAGTTTTCGCTGGATTAGGGCAGATAGGGCGCAATAGTTTGTTGATAACACCACGATATGGTCCACGGGTGCGTTTAGTTACATTGGTCACGAACGCTCCACTAAAACCAGACCCTCCGCTCAAACTCGATTTATGCGAAGGTTGTGATATATGCATAAAAGCTTGCCCAGCTGGAGCTCTATCCAAAAATAAGAAAACTGACAAGAAAAAGTGTATTTCATATTCTGAGGAAATTCACAAAAAATTTGATCTTGACTCAAGATATTGTGGCTTGTGCATCAAAGTGTGTCCGATTGGTAAAAAAGCTTGAGCACTCTTTCATAATAATGTAAATCCAGCTCGCAGTCCCAGCAGAATACCCGCCATCATATCTGTGCCTGATGTTTCACCGATCTTCAAAACTCTTTGCGCACTAACTCCAATATCTTCGGGCTCACCCATGAATATTCCGTCGAGCAAAATTTCGGCGGCCTCGTTCGTCTCGCCTCTGGCTGCGTGCCTCAGTAGTTGTTGGCTGAGCAACGTTGTTTTGTTCGCGTGGCTGATGATGGCCTCGTTGATCTTCTTCACTCGCCTGATATCCCCACCTAATGAATTCGTGGACCACCAAAGTGCGATCATCAAACCCATCAGCACATCGTCTGCGGATGGTGATAGTCCTGGGCCTAGCCCGATGAGATTTCTAGAAATTTTTTTAATCTCGTCGATGCTTTCATATCTGATTGCCTTGGACAAATTCATGAGACTGGGCAACACTGTCTTTGCAATCTCACTGAAATTAGACGTGGGTGATATTTTTCCGATAGCTATCTCATCGATGTGCGATAACAGTTGCCCCAATCCTTCACGTCGACAATTTTTCGCGACAAATTTTTCCAGAATTTTCAAATTTTTCTTAACATGTTCAAAATTCGGATGACCATCTACGCGATTTCTTGGTCGCCAGATCGTCGCATCTTTTAACGAAATTTCAAGCACTTCATTTATCAACAAACAATCGTCAACTTTGACCTGCATGCCTTTATCGATACCAAGCGAAGACATGCTCTCGTTTGGCTGGATATCTGTAATCAAATTGATCGGACTCCGCGCGACATCCATTCTGGCTACACCCACGAGCTCTTCGCCAAGTAAGATGTTGAATGTTCGCTCGAATACACTGTGAACCTCGCCATCGCGATTCTTCAATGTATCAAACACTGCACTGCCGATCGAAGTTGCCTTAGCTCGCCTCAAGGTGTTCACTTGCACCTAATTCAAATCCGTTCGCCCGCGAGCTTGCCAGCCTTTATTCTATCCCACTGCTGCTTAGTCATTACCTGCAGCTGGGTGCCGAAGTGGCTTCGCTCCTGCGGGTACGGCCGAACAGTGAACCCGTACGTGACGAAGAGCTTACGTGAACCAATCGCGCTCTCCGCACTGGCCTCCACCTTATCCGCGCCAAGCACGTCGAAATACATCTCGAGCTTGCACGGCCAGAGGTAAGTGCCTATCTGCAGCCCTCGCTTAAGAGTGGTGGTGTGAAGGCTACAGCCGATCTTTGGATCTCTGAGCACACCATTGGTAACGCCCACTATTTCACCATTGACCTCGCCGACCAAGTTGAAGTGGCTTCCAGCGGGACAATTCCAGATATCACGGTTCTCTCTCCAGAGGTAAAGCTCAGTAATTATTTCCGCGTTCACGAGGTCGAAGAGGTCTGCGTGGTACTTTGCGTTAGGTAACAGCGCGTCGGCGACCCTTTCGATTTCGTCTTTCCCCTGCGAACGGACAATCATCTCGTCGCCGTTCGGCAAAGTGATGCTCCTCTTCGGGTACGGTTTCATTATTTTGCTCCAGTCAACCTCCATTCTCATCCCTCCATTTTTTCCTGCTGACAGCATTTAACCCTTTTTAGCTGGCTCGAACTTGAATCCGTAAATCTCTTTTTCACCGATTTTGCGAAGCTTTCCCCATACAGGGCGGAGCCTCATGCCTATTTTCGGCTCGTCCGTCATGATTTGCCCAAGCGCACGCACATTGCCGCCGAAGTCGACTATCCCGAGCGTCAGGGGTGGCATTTCGATCCCCTCGGGCAGGGCGTAAAGTTTTGTGTATGTGATCAACGTGCATTCGTCCCCCAGTCCAACCTCCTCAAACTCCCGGCCCTTGCAGCTCAGGCAGCGCTCGTGCTTTGGGTACATCACACGGCCGCAACGCTTGCATTTGAAACCAGTCATTTTTTCCTGCATTTTAACCCACCCTCTCCAAAATGTGTATGACTGTGTTGTTTCCGAAGCCGCCGAAATTGCAGGCGAGCGCTCGCCTCGCGTCTTTGACCTGCCGTTCCCCCGCTTCACCACGGAGTTGCCAGATGAGCTCGACTATCTGCGCCACTCCCGTCGCCCCCACAGGATGGCCCTTCGCCTTCAGCCCACCAGAGGGGTTTATCGGCAGTTCCCCGTCGAGCGCGGTCACACCTTTTTCAACCGCCAAGTGACCTTCGCCCTTCTTGAAGAACCCGACATCCTCGCTTTCTGCGATCTCAAGAATCTCAAACGCGTCGTGGAGCTCCGCGACATCTATGTCTTTAGGTGTGAGCCTGGCCATCTTGAATGCGCGTTCTGCGGCGATTTTGACTGACTTGAGCACCGCCGGGTCTTCACGCTCTTGCAATGTGTGAGTGTCAGTCGCATGCCCAAAACCCATTACTCGTATTGGCACCTTTCCAAACTCTTTTGCTTTTTCCAGCGGGCAGAGAACCAAGGCGGCGGCGCCATCGCCGATCGGGCAACAGTAGTAGAGCCTCAGTGGATCTGAAACCATGACTGAACTCATGGCGCCCTCGACAGTACACAGCTTGTGTAGCTGGGCATAGGGGTTCTTCATCCCGTTCATATGGTTTTTCACGGCGACCATCGCTAGGTGACGCTCAGTAAGCCCATAGCGCTCCATGTAGAGGCGGGTCAGCAACGCTGCCATCGCGGGCATGGTCACACCGTGCACGTATTCTGCAGTGGGGTGGTTCATCGTAGATATCAAGTCGGTTATTGTGTCTGTATCCACCCCTGTCATCTTCTCCCCGCCCACCACTAGGGCAAGGTCACTGACCCCAGAAGCCACCGCCAAAAAGCCGTTCTTGACCGCAGACGCTCCAGCTGCAGGCCCGTTTTCGATTCGCTCAGCCGCCGCCGGAATCAGATTGATCCGATCTACAAGAGCACTAGCAATCGCGGTTTGGTGGAAAAGTTCCCCTGCAAGCATGTTTCCTACGTAAACAGAGTCAAAATCTTTATCACTAGCTCCAGCATCATCAATCGCTTGTAGGGAGGCCTCAGCCATGATATCCATCAGATCTTTTCCCTCAGCCCGCCCGAACTTCGTCATGGCGCAGCCGATAATCGCGACATCCCTCACCAGAATCACCGAAATCACAAATTTGGTACCCAGTACTTTTTCTTGGTTTTTTGTTTCTCCTTGTCCATCTTCGCCAAAATTTTGACTGCCTCAGTCGCGATCTCAGCACTGACCATCTCTCCCTCGCCTGTTCCAAACTCCCCCGTCACGCGGTTCGCGAAAATCGCACAGACGCTTCCAGCGCGGAAGCCGTAAACGTTCGCAATCGTGAAAAGCGAGGCCGTTTCCATCTCGAAGTTCATGACCCGCGCCGCCTGAAGATCCTGCATTATGTTTTTCGCAAACGACTGCGTGTATCCACCTAGGCCGGGCCTGCCCTGACCCATGTAGAAAGAGTCTGTCGAAGCGGTTATTCCAACGTGGTAGCGGTGCCCAAGCTTCTCAGCCGCCTGAATCAACGCCAACAACACTTCGTAGTTCGCCGCAGCAGGATATTCCACGCGCACGTACTGCTTGCTCGTGCCCTCCAGCCTGACAGCGGCGCTCGAAATCACCACATCTCCAACCTTGACATCCCGTTGTATGCTGCCCGAGCTGCCCACGCGGACGAAAGTGTTCGCTCCCACCGCGGCCAACTCCTCGACGGCTATCGCCAAGCTCGGACAGCCTATGCCTGTGGAAGTCGCCGAAATCGGCACGCCGCCGGCCTTGCCGGTGTAAGTTTGATATTCTCGATGGTAGGCGACCTTCTTCGCCCTGTCCCACAAACTCGCTATCTTCGGAACGCGCTCCGGGTCGCCAGGCAAAAGCACGTAGGGTGCGACCTCTCCTGGGGCACAAGCTATGTGATATTGACGCTTCTCCTTCGTGGCAGGACGCTCTGTGGAAACAATCTTCATCTGACCACCTCAACAGCGATTGGTAGTATGGATTAATAAAAGTGTATGCGAATTAACATCGTGATGCAATGCGGTTAGGGCGCGACTACACAAATTGCCTCGTCTTTGACTACCTCGGCGAGGCTGAAAAGAAGGCATTCAAGGAAGGCAAGCTGGATATCGGCTCGATGAACGCTCTCGCGCTTAGTGAAGCAAAGCTCGACGTAAATCGGCAGATTGAGGTAACGCGAGAGATAGGTTTCGGCCACGTAGAGCTCGACGCCGACCTGCCGAATCCATATCTAAATCTTTCTAAAGAGGAACGGACAAAAATAAAACGCGTCGCTGAATACAACGACATTACACTTTCCTTGCACCTACCGTACAGCTACGTTGGTTGTGCCGTCTGCTGTACGCAAGAAATCGATCGCACCACGGCTGTAGAGCTGCACAAAAAATGCATAGAGTTCGCCTCAGACATCGGAGCAAAATACGTGAACATACATCCAGGCAGCGTACCTTTCTACCACGCGGTCGGCAAGTACAAGGAGCGCACCCACCGAGCCCTCGTCGAGAGTCTGGTCGAGCTTGCCGAGTTCGCCTCCAAGCACGACGTCGCGCTCCACCTAGAGAACAACGTTGCCTTCGACAATGCGTACAGCGAGATAGGCGACTGCGTGCTCGCGATAGAGGACGCGCGACAGCAGGGCGTCGACGTTTACTTCAACTTAGACATCGGGCACTGGTTCACCCGCGCCGATGTTGGCAAGGAAATCCCATCCCCGCCCGAGAAGGTGATGGAGGTTCTGCCACGAGAGTGGCTCAAGGAGATCCACCTCAACGACTACGTGCCTGGCAAGAAGATTTTTCATCCGCCTCTGCATCTCGAGTTGGGGCTTCTGAAGCGCGAAAATTTGAGGCGCTACGCCGAGACGATGAAACGGAAGGGCGTCGAAGTAATTGTGCTGGAGACCTCCTTGAAAAGTAATGAGCAGGTGTTCGACCGCAAAAACCTGCTGAGGGCTGAAAGCCAATACGTCCGCGAGATATTCGGTGCCTAGATGTTTTCGTTCATTTTTTTGCTCGGTCGCCCTGGCTGCGGCAAATCTGTCATATACAATATGCTGGGCGAGCGGCTGCGCAAGGAGAAACCCGCGCGCGAGGTGATGCGCATCGACGACTTTCCTGTGCTCAAGGAGATCGTTGATGAGGACAAGGAGTTCAAGCGCCATCTCCGCAAGGAAGGAGGCTTCGAGGTAACGGATTTATCGATGCTCGACGATGTGCTCAAGCGCATGAATGACCAACTTAAAAAACTTGAGAAACCCGGCAGGTTGATCTTCGTCGAGTTCTCGCGCGACTGCTATGTCCATGCGATGAAAAACTTTGACCGCGAGGTGCTCGACCGCTCTTTGATACTCTACATCTACGCCCCATTCGACGTTTGCTTGGAGAGGAACGTCCGCAGGTTCAAGGAGAAACAAAAAGGTTTGGATGACCACATAGTGCCGAGCGATATGATGCACAAGTACTACCGGAACGACGACTACGAGGAGCTCTTCTTGAAATCTGAGGATGAACTCAAAAAACAGGCCCCGACCAAGATCATCGTGATTAAGAATGACGTGGAAAGCTTAGAAAAGCTGAGACTTGAGATCAATCAGGCGTTTAACAAGCTGAGAAAATCGGTATAGCACTTATTAAGTATCAAATTAGGCACACCTAATATTTATAAATTAGGCACACCTAACTTTTAATGATAAATATGGCATGGCACTCACCGCATACTGGCCGAAAGGAGATGACTCCGGCTGAAGAGGAGTATTTGGAGGCCATCTTCACATGCGCAGATGGTAGCGACCAAGCGGTCAAAACAGGAGAACTCGCAACCCAACTCCATATCAAGGCGCCCAGCGTCGTCCAGATGCTGGAAAAACTGAAGAAAAAAAGGCTGGTCGACTACGGACGCCACACTGGAGCAAAGTTAACGAAGAAGGGGCGGGAACTGGCTGCAAAAATCGTGCGCCGTCATGACCTAGCTGAACGATTGCTCGCCGATGTTTTCGGGCAAGACCTGCCCAAGGTACACGACGATGCCTGCAAGCTTGAACATGCAATAGATGACGAACTCGCTGACAAGATCGAAAAGACTTTGGGAAAACCGAACACCTGCCCGCACGGTAGTCCTATACCAACTACAAACGGGCGAGTGTCCAGAGCAAACTGCACCGAGCTTGTGGATGTCGGTGAAGGCAAGGAATGTACGGTCACCACCATCCCCGAAGATCGGGAAGCTGTACAACGTCTGCTCTCCTTGAATATTCTGCCAAAGTCGAAAATCAAAGTCGTGGAAAAGCTACCGCGAGGTGCTATACTTGTGCAGTGCGGTGACACGCAAGTCGCGCTGAGCCGCGGCGTGGCTTCACAAATTCTCGTGAGCGGCAGGAGAAGGCGCGCCCGCCGTAGATGGGGACGTGGGTAATTGAAGCCTGCGCGCACGCTGGTGATGGCGCTCGCTGGCACCCCAAACGTTGGGAAAAGCGCCATTTTTCACCAAATCACTGGCGCGGATGTCATAGTCTCGAACTATCCTGGAACTACGGTGGAACTCACGGAGGGCAGGGTGAGGCACGGTAAATACGACGTTCGAGTGGTGGACCTGCCCGGCATTTACTCACTCGGCGCTGTTTCGGACGACGAACTGGTGGCCCGCCGTGCTATCCTTGAGCAGAAGCCCGATATCATAGCGAACATAGTCGATGCCTCCAACCTCGGCCGCAGCTTGTACCTGACGTTGCAACTCGTAGAGATGGACTACCCGATGCTTGTAGTTCTGAACATGCACGATATCGCCATGAAGAAAGGGATCAAAATCGACCCGCGGTCCCTCTCGAAAAAACTTGGTGTTCCGGTGGTTCCAACCGTGGCGATAAGGGGGGAAAATGTGAGGGTCGCCTTCAATAAAGCCATAGAAGTTGCCACGAAAAAAAGGCGGCCACAAAAAGTGATTCCAATGGGCAAGGACCTCGAACGCGCCGTGGGAGAGCTCGACAGAAGTATCAGAAAGAACCTCGCTCGAACCCCGCTCGGCTTGCCCACTCGATCCCTAGCCGTCAAACTCCTAGAGGGCGATGCCCATCTCATCGAAGCACTAGCACACGAACCTGGCAGCGACGCCGTGCTCAAAAAAGCCTACAAACTGGCCAGAGACATCAAAGCGCAGCACGGTGAGCCGCCGGCGTTTAGGATAGCTAGGGAACGCCACGGCATTGCTAACATCATCTCCAGAGAGGCTACTGAGTACGTCACGATGAAACCAACGCTGTCGGAAAAGATGAGCGAGGTCATGACCCGGCCGAAGACGGGCATCCCGATTATGATCGCGGTCTTCGCTGCCCTGATTTTGATCCTCATTTATGGAGGGGGCTTCCTTGATAGAGTACTCACCGATGGATGGAGTGCCGTCACATCCGGGTTGAGTTCATCTCTTCAGAATTCTGGAGCTGTCGGGCAAGTACTTAACATAGGGCTAATTCAGGGAATCGCTGGCATCCTTACCGTGATGATCCCATACATCCTCGTTTTTTTCATCGCACTTGCAGTCCTAGAGGACACAGGCTACTTGCCTCGAATGGCCTTCGTCATGGACTCGGCGATGCACAAGATCGGCTTGCACGGCCGCGCCGTAGTCCCTATGCTCGGAGGCTTTGGCTGCAACGTGCCAGCGATAATGGCCACGCGCGTGCTTGCTACTAAAAGGGAAAGGAGGATAGCGTCATTCCTCATAACGATGATTCCGTGCTCGGCTAGGACCGCAGTAATCCTCGGCACGGTCGGCTTCTTTCTAGGTGTAAAGTATGCACTCGTGATCTATGGCATCATACTCGCGATGATATTCATCGTCGGGTGGTTGCTCAACCGCTGGCTTCCTGGACAAGTGTCTGGGATGATCATGGAGATGCCACCCCTGCGGAGGCCGATGTTGAAGCCGGTGCTCTACAAGACTTGGCTGCGCATGAAGCACTTCGTCTACATCGCGGTGCCGCTGCTGCTCGTAGGCAGCTTTGTGATAGGTATCCTCCATGTCTCGGGTGTCCTGAATTCGATAACTGGGCCGCTTGCGCCGTTCACGACTGGCTTGCTCGGTCTACCCGCCGTAACCATTATTCCGTTGATCTATGGATTCATCCGCAAAGAAGGAGCGCTGGTGCTGCTTGTCTCTATCGCTGGCACTTCTAACCTTCTCGCCTTCATGAGCCCATTGCAAATCTTTGTATTCGCTTTGGTGGTAGCAATCTATGTGCCTTGTATAGCTACGGTAGCTGTTCTTGCGAAGGAGCTGGGATGGAAGGATGCGATCGCGATATCGGCTGGGACTTTTCTGCTGGCGGTGCTTGTGGGCGGACTTTTCTTCCACCTGAATCCGCTGGGATTATGAAGCGCTAAATTTTGTTTATAGGTTAAGGAATCTTTAAATATTTTGTGCATAAGAACATAATAGGTTGAAAACATGCTGTCAAAAATCCCCGTCGACCTGAAGAAGATAAAGAAAAAGGACCTGGACACGGAAATCTTGAGAGTTGGGATAATCGCCGAGCTGGACGCCATAAACCTCTACGAGCAATTGGCGGCTACGACTGAGAATGAAAACATAAGAAAAGTTTTTGGGGACATAGCAAAAGAAGAGAAAACACACATGGGTGAATTCCAAGCACTGCTGTTAAAAGGAGATAAAGAACAAGGAAAAGAGCTAGAAAAGGGTAAAAAAGAAGTTGAAGAGCTGACGGAAAAATAATTGCCTTTCCCAAACAAAACAAACGTTGATTTACATGCGTCGAAGATGGTGCCGTCGTTGTTCTGGGCCTGGAAGACCTATGAAGCCGAGATTCGTGCGGCTGATGCCAGACTTGGTGCGATTCGCGCCCATTGGTCCAGACGATCTGCCCGCATCAAAGGGGGAGCCAATTTACATAACATACGACGAATTCGAGGCGTTCAGACTTGTCTTTCACGAAGGGCTATTACAAGAGGAAGCTGCACGTCGAATGGGTATCTCAAGAGGAACGCTCTGGAGATGCTTGGAGAACGCGAGAAAAAAGGTAGCATCGATGATGGCCGAAGGTCGTGCTTTGATTGTAACATCTGAACCATCGCCCGAAGAGCCACACGGAGCGCCGAGATGAAACTCACCATCCTTTACGACAACGTGGCCGAGCAAGGATTAATGGGCGGCTGGGGCTTCTCTTGCCTACTCAAGCTTGACGACGAAAACATATTATTTGACACCGGATGGGATGGGCGCATGTTGCTTTACAATATGAAGAAGCTAGGCAAAAGCCCTGATCAAATAGAGAGGATCGTCATCTCTCATTCTCATTGGGACCACATGGGCAGTTTGCCTAATCTGTTAAGGGATGGAGTTGAAGTCTGCGTTCCACAATCATTTTCAAAACACCTAAAAGAAGAGATAGCTTCCCGCTCCGACCTGCATGAGGTGAAGAGCGCCCAGAAAATATGCGAGGGAGTCTGGACAACTGGGGAACTCGGAGAAAGAATCAAGGAGCAATCGCTTGTCGTGAAAACTGCGAAAGGATTGGTGGTAATCACAGGGTGCGCTCACCCTGGACTCGGGAACATCTTCGCTGTTGCATCGAAATTTGGAAAAATAACTGGGGTGCTCGGAGGCATGCACGGCTTTGATGACTATGCGCTAATGAAGAACCTCACCCTAATCTCGCCTTCTCACTGCACCGTCAACAAAAAGAAGATCGCCGAATTGTTTCCCGAAGCTTATGTTGAAGGGAGGGCAGGTCTGAAAATCACTTTGGAATAGCAAGGTGCAGACGTCAGAGGATTAAAGGAGCCGTTGTAGTCTCTTGAACTGGCAAAATGGATATGATATCTCCACCCTCAGCGTTGAACTTTTTTCAGGGAAAAAATTGTAAAGGATTGCTCTGGTAAGAAATCAAAGTTCTCTTTCAATTGATATCCAGCCTCGTCCATTTCTTTTACAATAGTTTCTTGCGGGACATAGTGCCTAAATATCCTATGAAAGCTGAAAAGTCCGCCACGTTTATACTCTATAATGACAATCTTGCCCCCTGGTTTCAATATCCCCGCCAAATTTTTAAAATATTCAACTCGATTTGGTAAATGATGATACACATTACGCATAAAAATGAGATCTAAAGTTTTTTCAGGCAGAATTAATTTATCTTCTGTGGTAAGGATTGTTTTAACATTATTCAACCCTTTTTCCTCAACACTATTCCCGACAAATTCTAAAAATTCTGGATTCGTGTCAATCGCATACACTTCCCCTTTTCTTTTTACTGCATTTGCAAATCGTAAAGAAAAATAGCCGCCACCTGCTCCGATATCGGCAATGTTTTGTCCTGACTGCAATGCTAATGTTTCTAAAATTTGATCGGGCTTGTTTTTTGGATCAGAAGCTTTTTTATTAAACATCTTTGCTTTAGAGTTTTTCATGCCAAGAATTTAATCACCCTCGGGGTTTTTCGGCCACAAATATCCCTACATCGAGCGGGCCTCTAACCACTGCCACCTTCAGCTTTTTTAATCCGGCCCGTTTGATGAGATTCACCCAATATTCTGCTGGACTCCATACGAAGCCGAAAAAGAGTACCATAAGGAAGAGTTTTGGCGCCCTTAGAATTTCAAGCATGACGAATTTTCCACCTGGCTTAAGCACGCGGTAAATTTCCTGCATGGCTTTTTGTTGATTTTCCTGACTGTGGATTTCATGAAGGACAGAACCAGCGTTGACAATGTCAAAAGTGTTGTTCTTGAAGCGGGTGTTGAGGATATTGCCGTGTTTGAACTCCACCTTGTCGGCAACTCCCTCGATCTTGGCATTCCTGCGCGCGGGTT
>Ga0315268_10001116_pt1 | contig 31055 bp, 29 predicted proteins | sample C1_top_MG_FD_204535 | JGI IMG/M metagenome (GOLD analysis project Ga0315268, IMG submission 204535) | Sediment microbial communities from Yellowstone Lake, YNP, Wyoming, USA - C1_top | ecosystem: Environmental > Aquatic > Freshwater > Lake > Sediment | place: USA: Wyoming | collected 2017-08-01
ATGCTGGCTGTCATTTGGAGAGCGGTCTGAACTTGGCTACTCTTATCGCCTGAATTTCCTTCCTTGCGGGTCTATCTTCTTCCGTATCTCATTTTTTACCAATTTCCGAACGATCACGATTATACGCCAATTATCCCGCGTACAGCCTTGCGAATTTCCAATTCCCAATCCTGTCCTGGAAGGAGTTTTTCTTTGTCGAGCCACGCGTCCACGCCGTCTTTGGTGAGACGGGTGTAGAGTGCGCGGACGGGGTCACGGTCCGCGTGGGCGTGGCAGAGGAAAACTTTGAGGGGGCGTTTGGGTTCGGGTGTCATGTCCGCAATGGGGCGATTATACGACATTACGCGTAGGGGCGGATCGCGATCCGCCCCTACGGGCGAACATGATTCGGGTTTTCATTATCATCCGCCCACCGCGTCGGATTGGATTCGATGTAACGGGAAATCCTATCCATTTCGCGTTCGTTGCGAATGATATGTTCGTAATAATTCCGCTGCCAGACAACCTGCCCTTCGGTATCACGTAGCAAATTGATCTGCTTGGTTGAAACCGTTTTGAATGCGCCGATTAATCCACCCAATGGTTTGTGTTTTGTCGGCGTAGGGGCGGGTCGCGACCCGCCCCTACCATTGTCATAAATTACCAAAATTCCGTGGAGATGGTTTGGCATAATTACCCATGCGCCCAATTCAACATATTCATATTGCGTTTCCAGCCATAACCATTTTTCGGCGACGATTTTTCCGAAATTGTTTAATACCATTTCCTCGTTTATGATTTCGCCAAACAACATTTCACGCTGCCATGCAACAATCGTCACAAAATATGCACCCGCCTGTGAATAATCATATCCTTTCAAACGGACGGAATGGCGGTGATGAATCTTTGGATCAAATTTCATGGTTTGATTCAGCCATAATTTATGCATCCACGCCGTCTTTGGTCAGGCGGGAGTAGTGTGCGCGGACGGGGTTGCGGCGAAGCGCCACGAAGTGGTATCCGCGTGGGCGTGGCAGAGGCGGTGCCCTGCGACCGCAGGGAGTGTCGAAGTGTTCGGGCATTTTATTTGTCCCGCCGAAATGCGGTAATGACGATTATACAACCAAAAATGAAAAGCCCATCCGTGAAACATACCTGTTTTCTCCTATATTCATCCTATATCCATCCTATATCCGAATGTTTCACAGCGTCTTTGATCAGGCAGGTGTGGTCTCGATAAGGCGTGGGAACATCGCTGCTGATCTATTGAATCAAAAAGAAGGCTGTTGCGAGCCTTCTTTTTGATTCATGATTATTTAACTTTGATGTTTGCGTTTTTACCTGCGGCAGGGGTAGGCGAGGAAGAACCAGATAGTTTGATTCGCCCTTTGGGTTTTTTGCGGCCAAATAACCCTGCTCCGCGGCTGATGGCAAAGGGGATAATTAAAAGCGCCAGCAGACCAGCGAAGATCATTCCAAACAACTTCCACGATTGGCCGGTCACTTCAGGTAGAACACCACCGGGATTGTAACCAGCCACCTGGCTGATCTGTCCGCCGGATGTGGTCAATGAGACGGTGAGCGCGCGGTTGATGCCGTCGCGCAATGTAGAAGGTGAGACGTATGTGATCGCGTATTCGCTTTGTAGCGACTGGCCATATTGTTGGTAGAAAGCGGTCAGTGATTGTACGTCTGTGGCGAAACTATAAAGGCCGCCGGTCTTTTCAGAGAGTGATTTTAGCCCAGCCTCATCGAGACCAGTCTGACCAGTAATGCCAGCATCGCCAAAACCGATGGCTGAGATGGTAAGTCCGCTCTTGCTTATGCCGGCAATCACATCATCCGCCGTACTTTGGCTTTTGTTATCCAAGCCATCTGTCAGAACGATAATCGCTTTACGGCCAGAGACGCCTTCCAGATTCTTTTCAGCTTCGATCAATGCGTTATACATGGCTGTGTCAGTTCCAGACTTGAGTCCATCAATGGCGCTGGTCAGCTTTGCAATATCGGTGGTAACCGGTTGAACGTTATATACCTGCGTATCATAAGTCATCAAGCCGACCTGATCGCCGGGACGCATTTGGCTGACGTATTTTTTGCCTGCCTCTTTGGCAGCATCAAGCTTGCCGTTTTTATCCATGCTTCCGGAGATGTCTATCACCAGCATTGTCGTGACTGGAATGGCGCCTCCGCCCACGTCACCGCCACCGCGGATATCTACTGGCTTCATGACTGCGCCATTCTCCGAAATCTGGATGGCGCTGGGGTCTACGCCAACAGGCTCACCAGCCGAATTCGTAACCGAAACATAAACGATCACGTTTGGGAATTTGGAATTGTCCACTTGTGTGATGCGGATTTGCACGTTGCTCTGTGCGAAGGCTGTCAGCGGAGACGAAAGCGCGGACAGCGAAAGCAGGATAAGGGCGATGCCCTGCGACCGAAGGGAGTGTCGAAGGGTCAGCAAGAAGCGGTTCCATTTTGTCTGCATGGCTACCTCTTTTCGTGATAAATCATCTCGGTATTGCCCATGTGAATCTTCTGTCCGTTTGTAAGTTGAACGCGTTCAATTTTCTTTCCATTGATGGTTGTGCCGGAAAGACTCATATCTTTGAGAGTGAAACGCGTTCCATCGCCAGTAAGCATCGCATGTTGAGGGGCAATATCGGGGTCGGGGAGAACGATCTCGGATTTGAGCGGGGAGCTGCCGATGGCAACTGCCGGTCCGCGCGCGCGCATGAATTTATCGAGAATGAACTCGGTGCCTTTGAGCTTGCCGGATGTGACCTCGAGCCAGGCGCGTGAGAGCAAGACAACGATCAGCGAAATGAACGCACCGACCGATGCTCCCAACAGCACGAGGCCTGCGGCTTTACCGGTGACCGGATCTTTGAGCCAGTTATGCGCGGCTTCAAGCAGAACACCGCCCAGCGCGCCGCCGATCAAACCGCCGAGCATTCCTTTCCATATCTGGCTTTTACCGACTACACCTTCAGCCAGACCAAGCAGGAGTCCAAAGACCGCCCAGCCGAGGGCACGCCCAAGCAGACCCGCGCCAACGGCTTGAAAGAGGAACTCGCTCAGCGGCAAGCCAATGCCTCCAGCCACCAAACCGAGAACCGCGCTAAATAATCCGGACTTGGCTGCCTGCACAATATTTTGTGTAAGCAAGCCCTCAGTGATACCGATAAAAAGACCGATGGTAAGACCGACCAGCGCGCCGACAACAGCCTCGCTTAGATATAAGTTTGTTATGAATGATAAGCCGAGGGTATTGCTTACCTGCCAGCCGATCAATCCACCGATCGCGCCAAGTATGGCGTAGTAATATGTACGCATTCGTCTGTTCATAATCAGCCTCCTTCACTTTCTTCTTCAATTCCTTTAAGGTTATTCCAGTTGACCATGCTTCTTCCGAGATTCCCGTTCATTTCATAGAAACCATAGTAACGACTCGGGTCGAGCGCGCCATCCGCGCAACGGATGAAAAATCCGCCAAGTGATTTATGCGGCTCCACCACGAGCGCCACCTGCCAAGGCTCGGAAAAGAAGTTGTTATGCAACCATGTATCGTAGTGTGATAAAAATATTCCCATGCGCGGATGTGTGTGATACCAGCCAACGATCCGTTTGCCGCTAAAATGTTTATCGAGTTCATCGTGGAAATCCACCAGGGTATCCTGTGTAAAGGTCAAGTAGACACTGCCCTGGCGGGTGTAGCGGGCAGGCATCATATACTGTACAACAATAAACTGCTCGCTGGTATCGCGGTCCAAACACCATAGGCCTACCAGCGCGCCACCAACTTCATCGTCCATTTCACTGGTGGAATGCATGACGATGCGGCAATAAGCTGATTGTGAAAGAAACACTTTCACTTGAGGCTTTGTGTTTTGATGTTCATGATCTGAGACCCAGCGCATCGAACGCGCTGTGGGCATGCAAGCCTGTCTTGGCCTTGTAACGGATGAAGACTGCGATGAGATACGGATACCTAAACCAGTCATGATGAATCCAATCGAATGGGATATGCCGGGCCACCCAAAAACAGTTAAGGAAAGGGTGGCCCGGATAAGGTTGGTTAGCCCGCGGTGACGTCAGCGGTCATCATCAAACGGTCGCTAGCCGGAATCCCGGCTTGAGAAAGGGTTTCTTCTTCTTTCAGTTCGCGTCCAAGCGCCTTGCTATCCAAACGATAAGACATCGGGCGTCCATCGGGACCGGTGGTGGGCAGTTCAAGAGAAGTGGTCAATTCCGGGATCAAATCCTTCACAGCTACATCATCGGGGACATCTGCATTGCGACTGCCACCTGAGGGAAGTACGAGAGTAACATTTATGTCAGACATTGTATAACTCCTTTTTGGTTAGTTTGAAAATCACCGGACAAATTGTCTGCGCGCGCAGAAATTGTCTTCTGGTGTTGAAAACGTTCCGCAGGGCTATACCGCTAAATTTACCGTTCATAGAATCCCTGCGGGACGATTTACATAAGGTAGATTATTCGCGCTGAGTGTAGTCGAAGCACTTCTGTAAAATGGCACACTGTTGTCAATATGTCCTTCGACTACGCTCAGGACGGATGTAACTATTTCAAATGGATGATCGGCTTCTTCTTTGGTTCGACCTTGTTTACCTTAACACGTTCAGGTCGAAGTAATTCGCGTTTGTCAACGGGGAAGGCATCAGGGTGTTTCTTGCGATACTCGCGTGACCAGCGGGCGGCCTCTGCGTCCCACGGGAAGGGCGGCTTCGTAGGGTCATCGTGGAAATTCTTCCACTGGGTCATTTCACCAAGCATGATGACGAGGCGGTCAAGCGAGCGGCTGGCTGTCCACCAGGCGGCATCAATACACACACTGCCGTTCAAGTGATTGATGTTTGGATGCCAGATGGGAGTCAACCATTTCATGCCGGGCCAGCGCTGTGGATACTGGTTATGAAGATAAATCTCAACCTGATGATTGTTGCCATATTGCGGATTGCCGGAACGATCCACGCTAATGATGCTTTTGCACGCAAAGGTCACAATATAGCGTTCCGGCGGCACACCGGGACGAGCGCCGACTTCCTTGAATGAAATCAAATCACTGCGCGCGGCCAGTTCCACCATCAAGTCATGGTCGCCACGCAAGCGTCTCATGCGTGGACTACCTGAAACTGTTGAGATAATTCCGCCAGCCGTAATATCTGCGGTCAGCATCAAACGGTCATTCTCCGGGACTTTTGCAGTGGCTAGGGTCTCGCTTTCTTTCAGTTCGCGGCCCAGCGCCTTGCTATCCAGCCGGTAGCCCATGGGGCGTCCATCCGGGCCGACAGTTGGCAATTCCAATAGTGACGTCAGTTCAGGCATCAACTCGCGCAGAAGCACATCATCCGGAATTTCAGCAGTGCGGGCTCCACCGTTGGGCAAAACAATGGTTACATTCAAATCAGGCATAATGTATTCCTCCGTTATGTATTCAAATGGGGGACCTGGCATGAGCCAGTGATCTCCCAACAATCAGCATGATGCAAAGAATGGCAAATATCGCACTCTTTCACACCGCGTGGGTCATTGCGTTTAACTTCATCCAGACAATATGGACAGCGGTGTTCCTCAAAGGCCGAGAATTGCATATCCGGTTTGCTCCGGGAACGCACCTTGCGTTTCGCGCGGGCAGGTTTTGCCGGGCGGGATATGATCACTTTCTCAACTTCCGATATAAGCTTATCTTGCGCTTTTGTCCGGTGAACTGACTTCAAACGTGATTTTTGCTGTGGCCTCGGCTTCCAGCTTTCCGGGAAGTGGAGACGGGGATTGAATTCAGGCGATTGGACTGCTACTGCAGATCGGGCCTGCTCCCTGCGTTTGGATGAACGACGAGATTTGATCTGATCGTCCAAGACCTTTGACGGGGACCGCCACCATGCCCAAAGTGCAGACATAGCAACCAACGAACTTCCATAAAATTGCGCAAGTTCAACCCAACTAACATAACCTTTAGCCCAGGAATCCACCGGCCCGATGCCCATCTTCCAGTTTGTAAAATAACCCAGTACATACAAACTTGGCGTCAATATAACGATTGTGGTGAAGATTCGAGTAAATCCAGATCGCTGATAAAAAGCAGAACGCGCGCCAATTCCGGCAGCCAGTCCGAGGCAAATATTCGCCAATAGAGTCATCAAGAGATATGTAAAATTGACCTGATACATGGAAAGCAGGATCACAATGGCATCAATCCCTACGACAAACAGGCAAAATAAGATCAGCCGTGACAAAAGGCTGGGTTTGCGGGTTGGGGTTGAAAAAGAATCGCTCATGATCGCTGTACTAGTGGACATTTTTGGATTCCAGGATCTGGCATTAATCACGCAAACGCACACGTCCGCGAGGTCGAATGACAAGTGGTGCATCTTTCAGTTGTACTTTTTCCTTGATGCGGATGCGGGACGCTTTTTCTTCAACTTTCAAACTGGATTCGAAGTGGCGAAAATGAAGGGTATCCGGCAAGTCGCCGCTCAATTCGTAGAAGCGGTATTCCGTACCATTGTGTGCGCGAATGATGTGAAGAGGAGGTACTCCAACGCTTGCCAGTGTTCTATGCAGGAAAGGTTCATCCCCGGTGATCATGTGCGTTAGGCTGGCTTCGCGCAGGATGCCACAGGTCGGGCAATGACCGGCTTCAAATGTCACTTCACTCAACGGGCGCACCACTTCTTCCACAGTGTGGCAAGTCGGGCATTCAAGTTTTGTGATCAATTCCTGGTCGAGTTCAAGCACGGCGTCTAAGCCCAGGTCCGCGCAGGCAATGCGTAGAAGATCGTCGAGGGTCGTCCGCTGGGCACGCGCCGGTAGCTCGGTGACATCCCCATAGGTCCAGTGTGATTCGCAATCTTCGCGCGGGGAATATGCCGTGGTGTGCATATCGTTGACCATGCCGTTGAAATGAGTCACCTTGCCGGGTTGAACTGGCATGTTGTTGATCAACTTCAATACTTCCTGTGATTGCATCGCGCCGATGATCGAAGCGATGGTCGGTGTGGTCGGCACTTTGCCGAGCAAAATATTTTGGCGCGCCAGCAATGGGCAGGAATATCTCAACGACAAATCCCGAATGGCCTGCTCGGTCAACGTACATTCGTAACAGGCTCCTTGTCCCGGTACAAAGACGCGCACCAGTCCAAGCAATTCCTGTATCGCCCCATCCACCCAGGGCTTGTTCATCCAATAGCAAAAACGATTAACTGCCAGCCGCGCCTCGCGATTATCAAGACAACCAATCACTGCGTCCATGCGGCGGATGATCCCAAGTCCAAGTTGCGTGGTCACATCGCCATTAAGATATTGCACATGGATATCCGGATTGATCGACTTGGCTCGCGCCGCCGCAATCTCAGCCTTGCTGCGATTATTATCCGCTGCGCGAAACAAGACCGACCGGCTCAAGTTGGCCGCTTCAATTTTGTCAAAGTCCAGGATGAAAATATGCCCGATGCCCATCAACGCAAGATTCTTGATAACCTCGTTCCCAAGCGCCCCGGCCCCGATCACCATGACTTTTGCATTTTGGACTTTTTCGCGATCCCACCATGAGATGAAATCAAACGTTCCAAGGCGATCCTTGCTTAGATTGGGAATGTGAAGAGGCTTCTCAAGCGCGATTGGCAGACGGATCGGTCCGGTCGGAGGCTCGTTTCGCGCGAGACGTACAGCCTGCTCAGCCTCTCCAGCCATTTCCTTCGCCTGCATCAGGTTCGACTCATCCACATTGCGCGCGAACCAACCAATGTGTGGACGGGATTCGATCAGCCTGTTTTCCTCGAGCATCTTAAGCGCCTCGCGCAGGGTAGTGCGGCTAATACCAAATTTTATAATCAATTCCCGTTCAGGCGGCAATTGCGTGCCCGGTTTGAGACTGCCATCAAGCAGAGACGCGGTAAATTTGCCTGCAACGGCTTCAGCTAAAGTTTTGTGGGGGATGGGTTCTATTTTCATAGCTATTCCTGTGGTATGGTAGTCAGACCAATTGCCACCATTATAGGGAGATTCCTCTGCCAAGTCAACTGACCTTAAAGTACTATTGGTTTCACGCATAAAAGAACGTTTGAGCCGTTTTTTGATTGGGATCAGAATACAAAAAAGCCCACCTTGAATCAGCGGGCGTGATTTCGTTACTTGTAAAAAGACTCGTCCCTTTTCATTCAACAATAATGGAGGCAGACTTCAAACCTTCACTCCACGATTTTCGCCGGTTCCCCAACCTTGGCAACAAGTATATTCGTCACTTCAGATAATTCCTGCAAATTCCTCGTCACTGCATCGGCATGTTCCGAATGTGCATGTGATCTGCCCTTCGGAACATGCCGATGGCGTAACATGCAGATAGTCCGTTCTCCCTACACTCGCGCACGGAGTCACGATCCGCGCGGGCGTGGCATAAAAATACTTTCAAGGGGCGATTGTCTGTAATGGGCATAAATTTCCCCGTAAACTTTTTTCTACATGGTTACCAAATTCACGGCTGGCACATCATCGCGCAAAAAATTGAGACGGAAATCATAGCCATTGTCCCATGCGATTCCACCGCCATCCTCCAACTTAACTTAGCGAAAATAGGCTTCATTTTTTAGCGCGGCAGAAATCCCTTTGTCAATGAAAGGATGAATGTCAATCACTTTGCGAAGTCCATCCGCAAATTCGATTTCCAGTAAATAATTTTCCAAAGGTTTAACAGAAATAATGCGATTCATTTTTACTCCAGTGGCTGAATCGCTTTCTCGATTGCCCTGCTCCAGCGCATACCGCCTTCAAGACCTGAAAGGTCATACCACACGTCAAAGCCGTTCGATTTCAAGTCGGCGGCGAGGCGCTCAACAAAAACAAGGTCTTTGCGAGAATAGGAGAGGAAGATTTGGGTCATGAATTTGATGAAATATACCTGCTAAGACCTGACGAATTTCAATCCAATACAAAATTATCAATCAGCCTGGTCTTACCCAACATCACCGCCATCGAAAGCAGGGTCTTGCCTTTCACCACAGCCAATTCTTCCAGCGTGTCATAGTCCGCGCAAGAGACGTATTGCATCTGCGCCAATGGCTCGCTTTCAATCACATCTTTCATCTTTCCTCTTAACTTTTCGGCGTCACGCTCGCCAGCATCAAACATTTCCTTTGCCGCGCTCAACGAACGGAATAAAACCGTCGCGGCTTTGCGATGTTCCGCGTCCAAAAATACATTGCGGCTGGACATTGCCAGTCCGTCCGCTTCACGCGTCGTTGGGCAGACTACGATCTCAATCGGGAAGTTCAAGTCACGCGTCATTTGACGGATAACCGCCGCCTGTTGCGCGTCCTTTTGACCGAAATATGCCTTATGCGGTTGGACTGCATTGAACAATTTCGACACGATCGTTGTCACACCTTTGAAATGACCGGGTCTCGACGCGCCTTCCAGCGGCTTTGTCATTGCTTCGACCTCCACCCAGGTTTGGTAGCCGTTTGGATACATGATCTCAGGCGTAGGCGTCCACACCAAATCCACGCCGAGAGGCTTGACCAGCTTCAAGTCGCGTTCAAGGTCGCGCGGATATTTGGACAGGTCTTCGTTGGGTCCAAACTGTGTAGGGTTGAGGAAGATGCTCAGCGCCACGCTTTTGCAATCCGCTTTGGCGCGGCGGATGAGGGAAAGATGCCCCTCGTGCAGATAACCCATCGTTGGCACGAATCCAACCAAAGGGTCCAGGGCGAGGCGGGCGGTTCTTAAGTCGTCAAAAGTTGAAACGATTTTCATAGTCCATTTTCCTTGACAAAATAGAAACTTTGTTCTACACTCTTAACACCGTTTTAGAAAAAAAGGAGAAAAAAATGGCATACGCACATACCAACTCAAAAGGAAATACCTACTACCTGCACTCAAATGGCAGGATGTTCTTCTTCTCAAAGGAGGTCAAAGAAGGCGCTCTTGATGCTGTACCCGCGGGCTACAGCGTGAATGAAATGAAGACCGGCATGCTCGTCTTGAAGAAAGTTGCAGCCGAAAGCGAAGCCAAACCCGCGGAGACAGCATAAATATTTCATAAAGTATAACCTTGTTCGACACAAATCAATTGTTCTTTTAGATAAAAAAGGAGATTATTATGACACGTAACACAGCATCTAAAAGTGAAATGAAAGCGAGGGGATCATGCCAGCATTAAACCGCGTCCAACTAATTGGTCGTTTGGGTAAAGATCCCGAAAGCAAGTTCACACCCACCGGCAAGAAGGTAGCCCATTTCAGTCTCGCCATTTCACAACGCTGGAAAACCGGCGGAGAAATGAAAGAGTACACAGAATGGGTAAACATCGAAGCTTGGGGCAGACTTGGCGAAGTCTGCCAGGAATATCTCAAGAAAGGCAGTCTCGTTTACATCGAAGGGCGGCTCAAGACAGAAAAATATGAGGATAAAGGCGAGACCAAATACTTCACAAAGGTTGTGGCGTTGCTCCTGCAATTCCTCGACAAGAAACCTGCCGAAGAACCCATGATGGCAATTGACGAAGAGCAGAGCGAGTACGAAGCGTAAGTTACAAATGAGTTAGATCAAAACGTCCCGAAGGTTGAAATGAAAACCTTCGGGACATTTGTTTTACTCAAAAATATATCCATTTGAAATACAAAGTCTATGGGTATAATGATTGGATATGTCTAAAAAATTTGTATTCCTGTTAATTTTTATAGCGGCGGTGACTGCTGCGATATATCTTTACTTGACTTATGGACGCGGCTCCGCGCGTACCGCGCAGACCTTTGCTTTTTTCCGTGACCCCGCTTTACACCCGGAATTGATGATGAGTTCCGGGACACGATGCGGAGACGCGCCGTTTATCTTCCCAACCGATGGATTGGTCGGCTTCATTTGGGACGATTCGTTTCATCTGGGCAATCGTCACCAGGGCATTGATATTTTTGCAGGCACAGATGTGGGCATTACTCCTGTCATTGCCGCGTACCCGGGTTACATCACGCGCATCAGCGCTTGGAAATCATCCATCATCATACGCGTACCCAATGATCCGCTTGTGCCGGGACGCCAAATCTGGGTCTATTACACTCACATGGCTGATGAAAAGGGAAATACTTTTATAGCCCCGGAATTTCCAGCAGGGACAAAAGAAGTTTATGTGGAAGCTGGCACATTACTTGGGTATCAGGGAGATTATTCAGGCGACCCAAACAATCCCGTCGGTGTGCATCTGCATGTTTCCATTGTACAGGATGATGGCAACGGAAATTTTATGAATGAACTCGACATACGAAATACATACGATCCTTCTCCATATTTTGGCTTATCATTGAACGCGAACAAAAACACGGATACGATTCCGGTATGCAAATAAGGTGTCAGGAAAATGATAAGCAATTTCAAAGATAAAGTTGTTTTGATTACCGGCGCGGGCAAGGGCAGTGGACGTTTACTGGCTGAAGCCTTTGCCGCGCGCGGCGCATTCGTGGCGGCGAATGATATTTCCCCGGTCAATGTGGATGAAGCGATAGCTGGCATCGTTTCGCGCGGCGGCAAGGCAAAGAGTTACATTGAGGATGTCGCCAAGAAAATCGCTGTGCAGACGCTGGTGAAGCAGATCGAGGATGATCTTGGTCGCATTGATATTTTGGTAAATCATGCGGCGGTAAAACCGCATGTGCCGATTCTCGATATGGATGAATGGGACTGGCATCGCGTAATGGATGTAAATCTCACCGGCGCGTTTTTGATGATGCAATCTGTCGGACGCGTGATGCGCGCACAAGGCGGGGGTGTGATAATTAATCTTATAACGGGAGCAGACGAAAAGTCAGATAAAGAAGCGGGGGCATATCAAGCGAGTATGGCTGGTTTGCTGTCGCTCACTCGTTCGGCGGCGCGCGAGCTAAATCTGCATGGGATTCGCGTCAACGGACTGGTGGATGTCCATCAAGATAAAATTATAGACGCGGTCTTCGATCTGTGCCTGTCGAATGTAAATGGGAAAATCGTGGAATGATTACCAGAGCGCAAACCCGATTAAGTTTACGATCCAAGCAATTAACGGTTGATAGATTTGCAATCCGATGAGCGCCACAATCACGCCGACAACCGCGCCTGCGATGACATCAGATAAATAATGAACCCCCATAGCTACGCGCGCCAATGATACAAGCGGCGCCCAAATCCATAATAATATTATCAGCCAGCCCGGAACAAATGCAGAAGCAATTACGGCGATTAAGAAGGCGCGCGCCGCGTGACCTGACGGGAACGAGTGCGGATCTGTGTTGCGGTAGATTCCGCCCCACTCACCTTCGGGTCTTTTCCTGCGGACGCTAAACTTGATTGCCATGACGAATGCCGCCAGCCCGCTGATGCCTATGAATTCGACCACTGCCCATTTTTTCCATGCAGAGGCGCTTATGAACCAGAGGATAATTAGCGCCGCGCCCCAAAACCATGAATCGCCGGAATGGGCGAAGAATGCCGCGAAGTTACGTAAAATGCCCGGCTTTTCTGCCACGCGTAATTGGTCGGAGAGCCGGGCATCAAGTTCCAGTAACGAACGAAAACTCATTTAAGTTTAGCCTTTGCCTTCACAGGGGACTTTTTCGCGGCAAGCTTGGGCTTGGAAGTTTTCACGTTTTTTTTCTTCGGCAGAGTCTTGCCTTTTGCTGTTATTTTCTTCGTCTGCAATTTTTTAGACGCGGCTGCTTTGTGTTGTCGGCGCGCGAGGTCGGCGCGCAGAATTTCAAGTTGATGCGGTTTATCTACATCCATGCAGCCTTCGGCATGTTGCCAAATAATGGCATGACCCTTGATGCCAATGCGCTTGGAAATGCGTTGAGCCATTTCTTCAAGAGTATCATGGCGGGTAAGAAGGGCAAAGAGCGTTCCAATTCCAACAATGCCTGCTTGTCTAAATGGACTCTTGCGATTCCCCATTAATGCTTCCCAAGTATTCAGTAAATGTTCCGAGATCATGTTGACATGGATGAGGTTTATATCCGCGCCGCAGACTTCCATATCTTTGAGTTTAGTGTAGGTACGCTTTGAATTGGGGAAGCGTTTCTCCATGACGTCACGCGGACAAACTCCATAGTAAAGTTCATCTTTGGTCTGCATACAAGTATTCACCAGCCAATCCACCAGTTCACTTGTAAGAGCGGGAATGTCTGAAGAAACGACCAGGACATATTTGTTGTTCTTGTTTAATTCAAGCGACTTATTCACGCCTGTAATAACGTTCGCAAGCATGCGCCCTTGATTCGAAACATAATGGATCGGCTTTTTGCAGGTCAATCCACTTTTAGCGGATAGCCCGATCAAGATGACGTTATCCACGTTTTTTGATTCGCCGAGCGCGTCCAAGACCCATTGCACCATGGGTTTGCCTGCAATATCAATCAGGGCTTTTGAGTTGCCGTTTGAATAGGCGTATAGCGGATCGTTGGGTTGTGGAATTCCACCTGCGGTTACGATTGCGTCCATAAATTCTCCTTATCGTTTACAACTTCAGATTTGGAATCGTAAATTAATTTAATTCCTGTAGTTGCGGCTCGAAGCCGAGTTTATCCAGTAATTCGGTTAGTTCGGGCCAGGTCAATGGACGTCCTTTGCCAGAGACAGCTACCAGCGCGGCTTCCATCATATTCGTGCCGAACGAACGTCCGTCCAAAACAGGCGTGGTGGTAATGAGATATTTCACGCCGGCTTTTTTGAATTGGGCTACATCTTCAGGCGTTGTTGTATTGGTAACGATCACTTTGCCGGTCAAATCATCAGGCATAAAGCGTTTAATGTAATGACAGTCGCCGGCAATGACAGTCGCCCAGGCATAGTATTTGCCCCATTTGGGCGTACGCTTTTCCTGCTTTTCGCCTGTAGGATAGATCCAATCAAAAGGCAGGCGTCCCGCGATTGGCATAAGCAATGCAGCCAAAGTCTTAAGCTGGCTGATCTTGCGAATGGCAATTGGAATATCCAAGCCAAACATCAAGTCGCCAAAGATGGTTTCATAATTAGCGTCAGCAAATGACTGGGAAAGTCCCCAACGGTCAACGCCTACGGTGATAAGAACTTTGCGTCCGCGTGAGTTAATGTAATCGGCAATTGTCTTATCTAAAAATGCAGGGGCTTTAATTTCAAGCGTATTCTTTAATCCGCCGCCATCTACCAGCGGAGTCTTTTTTACGTATCGCACCATGGGAAGCACTGAATATAAGGGATACCATTTTCCGGCGGCTTGCGCGCCGAGATCTGCGCCGCCGACGCCGAAGGCATCCACTGTGCCATCCAACTCTTTATATTTAAGCGCGGCGGCTTCCATATCGCCGTCTGTGCCGATGCGTTCAATGCTGACCTTTTCGCCCAGCAAAGTTACTTCCACAGCTTTGTCGCGTTTGGATGAACCGATACTGATACTAACTGCTCTTTTCATAAACTCATCTCCTTTTCCTTTGGGAATTCTTGCCAGTTATAACACGGAATAAGTTTGAGTTGCAAACAACAGGTGTTGCTGCTTGACGTTTTTAGCACAAATTAGGCGTTTTGAGAACCAGATTTGTTAGGCATTCAGCGTTACCTGAATAACTCCCAATTGCCGGACAATTTCGGCTTGGCTCAATTTGCCTGCTTTAAACAGGCGCCCGCCTTCAAGCCGTTTCTCTTCCATTTGCTTACGCGTCAAGCATGATGATTTCCATATCATACCGCCTATTGTAAATCAATCTCGGTTAACCTGAATAGCTTGTACTCTTTTGTCCAATCCTTGCGTGGACCGATTACTTTGCAGAAATGTTCTTCGATTGCTTCCAAGGGTTTTTAGCCATGACTACCTCCTCCAAGATAGCCAGTTTTACCTCATTTTAGATGCGATTGTCCTGATCCTATAAGCGCTTGAAAGCGAGGGTCGCTGCGAAGAAAATCAAGATCAGGGTCACGACGCACCCACTCCACATAAGTTTGCTTATTACTTAGAGCAACCTTGAGCAAATCAATTGCATTGTCGGTATTTCCACAGATAGCTTCAAGACAGGCACGATTATATTCATTTTCATCCAGAAATGCTTTGCCCATAGCTTTCTTAATATGGTATTGGGCAAGATCCTCCAATCCCAATTTGCGGTAGTGGCCTCCAAGCGTGGCATGTGCAAGGCTATAATTTGGATCAATCTCAATGACTTTCAGGAATGACTTAATGGCATCCTCATGCATCTTTTCAGCCGCAAGCACCAGACCAAGATGATAGTAGTAAGGAGCTTTTGTAGAGTCTGCTTCAATCGCCTGCTTGTAGGAAGATATAGCATCTTTATATCTGCCAATGGATTTGTATAAATTTCCCAACGTATACCACGCCATGCCATTGCGCGAATTCATATTAACCACTCTTGTGAATTTGGCAATGTCATTTTCAATTGCAGCGAGTTCACCGTCTGAAAATTCAATAAGGGGATAATCAGCCTGTGCATATTGTACAGATTCGGTTTCAGTCAGGGTCTGATTGACCAGCTCCACACTCTCTGTAGGCTCATCGGTTCCAGCCACAGGAATGATAGTATCCTCACCTTTTTTGGCAATATGCTCTTCTGTATCATCCAAATGCCAATCAGATTCATTTGTTTCCACCGGATCAGGGGCTGGAATGAACCAGTCACTTATATCCAATGCCAGGGTTTCGTCAATTTCTATTTCATCAGTCGCAGGAAAATCTGAAGTTTCCGGTATTGAATGAAGCATGTCAACTGCAAGTTCGTCGACAGCTTCATCAGTTTGAACAGGAATCGGATCACTATCCAAATTGGGTGTGGATAACTGGTCTTCCACGCCCAATCTTTGGATACGGGGATCCATCTTCAAGTCAAGAGCAGGCATCGACAAAGTCAAGGGAGTTTGTACATCCTGAACAGAATCTTCTTGTATATCGCTGAGGGTGGGATCAAGCTCATCTGCTTTTTGATAGATCGCAACTGCATTGTCATAGTCTTTGATCTGCCGGTAGGCATTGCCAAGCCTGTTCATTGTTATGACTTTTTCCCTGGCGTCAACCAACAAGTCGATACTCTTGTGAAACAACTCAATGGCTTCTGTATATCTTCCTTTCTCTACATAGGCAAGAGCCAAATTGCTGTAGGGCCTTCCGAAACCAGGATCCAGGTTAATTGATCTGATATATGCATAGATAGCCGGCTCGTAAGCGCCTGACATAAAATATAGGTTTCCAAGTTCATTCCACAGTTCGTGTTCGCTCATCAGGCCTCCGAAATTATGAGACGTAGTTTGGTGTCTGCTCAACGTAAAAGTTGCCCAACAGGCTAAAGCGTGATTTCAAGGACAGAGTCGTATTATCAGGATCAAGCTCGTCAGCTGTTTGATATGCTGCAATTGCATTGTAATAGTCACCTTGGCGACGATAGACATTTCCCAGGCGGTTCCAGGTAATTGCCTTATCTTTATCATTTGTGAACAGTTCAATACTTCGCTGATAAAGCAATACGGCTTCAGCAAACCGACTCTTTTGAACATAGGCTAATGCCAGATTGCTGTAAGGCCAGGCAAATTGCCGGTCCAATTCTATTGCCTTGCCATAAGACGAAATGGCATCATCATAATTGCCAGAATTGAAATAGACATTGCCTAATTCATTCCAAACGTGGGCATTCTTTGTGTCAATTTCAATTTTGACATCGCCTAAATCGTTAATCTGGGCAACAGGTTTTTGGTCAACAATCTCCTGGGCGACTTCCCCAGCATCGTCGGATGGAAATTCCACAGGCTCAATCGTATCGTTTAAGTATTCCTCGTATGCTGTCTCATTCGTGATATTCTGTTCCGGCAGAACGCCTAGTTCTTCATCTGCCAGGATTTCTTCAATCGTTTTTCGCATTGCATCTGCGATTAGTACTACGTTTTCACTTCCTTCATCCTGGGCAGTTGGTTGGATACAGCTAGCGCGGTTCTCTTCCACAGGGACGATGTCTTCCACTTCCACTGGACTTTCATGAGCTTCTTCAGTATTTTCAACTGGTAATTGTTCTTTTGCATCGCGCTCTGATACACATGTATCGACCGCGACGTCATCTGAATATGTTTCAACCAGGTCTAAAAAAGCCATTGTAAGTGTCTTAATGGTTTCATCCTTACCGTATGACGCTTCGGACTCATCTTCCAAAACCAGATTTATTTCTTGAGCATCCGCATCGACCAGGTTTACCAGCGACACTGCAATTTCACTTACTGCATCGATCGTCTCGGGGTGAACATCTGGAATAGAAGCTTCAGATGACAAAGCGCTTGTTGTTTCGGCAATAAATATTTCCGATGAAACGGTTTCCATTTCCTGTTCTGCCGCGGTCTCCTCTACATTCATCTGCGCTTCTACAGCATACTCCTGTATCTCAGATGGGTACACAGTTGCAACTTCCGCAGTTCCGGTCTGATTTTCCTGCAAACCACCATCGTTATCCGATTCAGTCATTATCGCATCTGGCATTTCAGAAGGAAGGATCACATCAATCTGATGAATAGTTTCAGATTCCGCCAACGTATCTTCCGTTACCAATTCATTCACATCTTTAGATTCCATTGGGATGCCATCTGTCGCGGTAGACATTTCTATGGCATCAGAAGCAGCTTGTTGGTTGAGAACAATACCCAGATCTTCAGCTAGAACCGAGGGCACATCCGGCGTTTCGTCAAGTTGATCGCGAAAACCCGTATTTTCCGAATCCAGATCGTCTGCCTTTTGGAATGCCTGCATGGCATTGTCATAATCGTTCAATTTACGATAGACATTGCCCAGACGATTCCAGCAAATAGCCCTGTCCTTATCATCGGTAAAGAGTTCAAGGCTCTTTGTATAGAGCGGAATTGCATCTTTTAACTTTCCCTGTGAGGCTAGAGTGAGCGCCAGATTGCTATGCGGCCATCCAGCTTGAGGGTCAAGAACGATCGCTTTTTCATAAGAATTGGCTGCATCTTCAAAAGCTCCCGTCTTGAAATATGAATCGCCAAGGTCAATCCAGTTCTGCGCATTCTCTGGATCAATCTCAATTGCTTTTTGAAATCCCTCGATTGCTTCCCTGTTATGGTCCTGCCTGTCGAAAACATTACCTAATCGAATCCAGGGAGTGATAAAGCGGTTATTAAATTCAACCGTCTTCTTTTGATACGCTAAAACTGCATCAAAGATATTACCTAATTCGTTCCAAAATTCGTAATTGTTCATTTTCATCTCCATGTTAGTATGGGTTGACAATCTTAATTTAATCGTTATTGAATAAACTGGCGGGCAAGGGTTTTGAGATGTTCATATATTTTTTATTTGGGTATCCTTTCATATGAACACGGAATGGTAGTTAATCAACATAACAATTTCCCAGCAGGCTGAAGCGTGTACGTGTAAGCAATGTCTTGTGTTCATCATTCAACTTGACCGCATTTTGATAAGCCTTTATGGCTCTGTCATAATCGTTCAATTTGCGGTAAACATTCCCCAATCGATTCCAGGATTTGGCCTTATCCCTATTATCTTTAAATATTTCTATGCTCTTAAGATAATAATTGGTCGCATCCTGATATTTGCCGCGACGTACCAGCGTGAGCGCCAGGTTACTAAACGCCTCCCCTGACCTGGCGTCCAACTCTATGGCTTTTCTGTATGCATTCTCAGCTTCAACATAGGATCCAGCTTTGAAGAATACATCCCCCAATTCATTCCAGACCTGTGCGTTTTTTTCGCTTGGCACTGAGTGGAAATACCCTGCGCTATCGTGAATGCCTGCGTTTTCCGGATCAAGTTCATCGGCGGTTTGATAGGCCAGAGCTGCATGATCGTACTCATTCAGGAAACGATACAGATTTCCAAGTCCATTCCAGGAGGCTGCCTTCTCTTTGTTTGACATGAGCAATTGAATGCTTTTTTGATATAAAAGAACAGACTCTGTATACTTGCCAAGCATCAAATATGTCAGCGCCAGGTTGGCATAAGGCCATCCAAATACCTGGTCGAGTTCGATGGCTTTGTTGTAGGCGCAGATGGCATCATCGTAGGCTCCGGCTTGGAAATGCACATTTCCTTTTTCATTCCAAACGTACGCGTTTGTGGAATCTGCCTTTATTTCTTCAGGCTCAACGCATTCAGATTGGAGCAATTTCTGCTGCGCCAAAAGATCCTTTTTTATTTCCGGGAAAGGCGGATGTTGCAGAGGTAATGCAATATTCATTGTTGTTTCTCCATTATCCTGAACTTTTAGTCCATCAAAACCAAATACATGAGTCAATTGTTTTTCAAGGGTTGTAGTATCAATTGTGTCCGAGTGTTGCGGATCAATCCTTGTTGAAGTATTTGCTGCGCTCGCCGAGCGAAAATCCTGGCTTAAAGCATTATTTGTTCCTTCAGATTTGGGAGCGGTTTGAAAAAACCAATAAGGCAGGTTTTGATTGTCACTCTCCTGTCCGAAAGCGTTATTATCTGTGATGAGAAAATTGTCAATTTTTTCATCTTTAGCTTCAACATTCGGGTCGGCAATTACAGTTGTGGGCAACACTTCTCCATCTGAAACGGAAGCAGGCTCAGGTACATCTGCTGCGCTCCTGCCAATAGGCGAAAGGATATCAAGCCCCAGCATATCGGCCTTTTGGTAGGCATCGATTGCTTTTTCGTATTCCATGAGAGAACGATGAGTGTTAGCGAGCCTATTCCAGGATACAGCTTTGTCTTTATTTTCGTTTATCAGTTCAATGCTTTTCAGGTACAAAGGGATTGCTTCTTTATGCCTGCCCTGATTGGCAAAGGTAAGAGCTAGGTTGCTATAAGCCAAACCAAAACCTCGATCCAGTTCGACCGCTTTCACGAATGCATTTTCTGCATCTTCAAAAGCTTTGGAATTAAGATAGAGCAAGCCAAGATCATTCCAAACCAAGCTATTTTTCGGATCAATACTCAAAGCTCTTTGATAAGCTTTTATGGCATCACGATGACGGTCCTGTTTGCGATAAATATCCGCCAATCTAAGCCATGGGATTACGGATTGATTGTTGAGTTCGATGGATTTTTGATATGCGATTACCGCTTCATTTATTCGACCAATATTTGCGTAGACATCCCCAAGCCCGTTCCAGGGGAACGCCAAGCCTGGCGTAAATTCAATCGCTTTGCGAAACGCTGCGATGGCGTCGTCTGTATAACCAGTTTTGCAATAAACATTCCCAAGACCGTTCCAAGCGATCGAATCCTTCGGATTATGTTTAATCGCCTTTTGGAAGGCAATCATGGCTTCGTCATTTCGCCGAATTTTCAGGCACAGATTCCCAAGGTTATTCCAGGCAAAAATCTGATCTGGAGCCAGTCCAATGGCTTGTTTATATGCATCAACCGCCTCATCGTTTCTATCCATGCTGGTTTTTACCAAAGCCATTGCATTAAAACATTCGGCTTCAAACCAATTGTCCTGGATCTTTATCGCGATCTTCAGGGCTTCACGCAACAGTTCTTCTGCTTTTTCGTAATTGCCTTTTCGCCAGTTTAAAATACCAAGAGTCAATATAAGATTTGCACGGGTGGAAGTAGATTCATTTTCCTTTGGCAATTCTGTTAAAAACGACTCTCGCAGGAAAATTTTGGCATCCGTATCCTCGAATTGCTCTGTATATTCGCCAATGCCCTGCCATGCAGATTCAAGTGCATTTTGTAGAACTTGTTCAGGCCTGGGGGAATCAACCAGTTCGACCATTCGATTACGGCAATTCCAAAAATCCGGAATGGTATGCGCAAGTTGTACAACCTCGTTTTGAGTTAGCCACAATATGAAATGAGAATTCGTTTCAACAAATACTTCTTTATATCGATTAATGGATTGGTAAAAATTTTGATTGTCCAGGGATGCCTGCACCATGTTTTTCGCAAAGATGGTCACGCCTGAATTTTTATATGTTTTTTGAAACAAGGAATTAATATCGCCATTCTCTTCATTGTCTGATTGGAAGCGCAAAATTTTTTGCCCTTGATCTATAAGGTAATTTTCCAGGGCTGCTTCAGCGCCCTCACGGACAAATTCGGAGCTATAAACGACCAATAAGAATAATGGTCGCTGCCAGCGTATCGCCAGCTCAAGCTCCGTGGTTAAGAGTTCGATGCGCTCATCGAATGGCTCAGACTTTTGAAGATGGTCAATTATTAATTCAGTCATCTAATAGTTTCCTCAGCACTGGATGTACATCACACCAGTTTTCTTCATCTCGGTATTCCAGAAGAGCGAGAAGTTGCAACAGAGGCCTAAGACGATCGTTATACTCAAGTCGATTATTGTCCCGAATTTTCTTTAAAAGTTTCAAATCGTCCTTATCCAAAATACGCCTGTATTCATTACGTATTTCAATAGCTGCCCACTCAACATCACTGATTTCAATTTTTGTTGCATGACGTCTCCTAGCACATCCGATGGCTGTGCGGGTAATCCTTGCCAATTCACGAAAGACACCGCCGCTATAGGTTATGGCCAAGTCACTGGCTGTAGTGTCAATTAAGACAGGAACCATTCTGACGGACATAAATTGGGTCAGAGTTTTATAGCCTTCAATAATGTGAGCGCCGGGATCTGACTGTGAGTGTAAATTAATATTCGGTAGAAATAGCGCCTGATCACGAATCGCATCAAATTCCTTGCTATAAAAGAGCGCGCTGGAAACCGTGTAAACGATCGCACAATTTGGCTGCATCATGATCTCGCGACGGTCATGAAATATGGCGCGTGCTTTTTCCAAATCCGGTTTATCCATGTCGTCAATCAGGATCAATGGGATGCGACGTTCAGCGCTATAAATCGCGGCAGCGATATGGTTGATTATGGCAATCAAGCCGGTAATATCAGTCTCAACAATCTGTCTCAATTCAATGCGCGTCGCTGGTTCCAATTTCATTTTCAATCCTGCGTTAGCAAAGAAGGCATCAATGGATGCTCCAACTTCAACGCTGGAGACGCGGCCATCTAGAATTGTGGAGACTTGTTTTTCAACTTTGCCTTTCCAGCCGTTCAATTCTTTCAGCAATTGATCCGGTAATTCGCCTCCTTTTCTACGATATTCTCTAAAAAGGCGGCTTCCGATAGCAAGTAAGATATCTCGGAAATCAATATCACTAATATCCGCCTCTTCACGAATGCTAAAATTGATCGGCCAGTATTTTTTTTGGATTTCAGGATTGCTTGTCAAATGAAGTAATTCAGTGGATTTACCACAACCGCGATGACCCGAAAAGAAGAATTTTGGAGGACGATAAAACGGAGCAAGCAAGGCATCTGTTAGTTCAGCAATTGGATTGCCCGGTCTGTTAATATAGAACGGATTAGCATTTCCATTTCTTCCAGGCTTTAGTGGCAAATCCAACTCAAAATTTAGCCAGGCTCGATCAAAATCGGCCGCAACGATGTAATCAAAATTATTCATTGATCCTCTTATCGAAAGAAATATCTGAAGACTGATGTTATTATATAAATCGTATTTCCTTTTTGAAACCTGAAAATAATGGCGATTATTTTCAGGTTTTTGACCTCAAATTTGTTTATACACGGTCAAATATGACCATGTATAAATTCCTGGGATGTATTGTTTGAAAACATCATTATTACCGCCGGAATTTAAGCTCCAACAGTTATGCCTTCGCGCAGGGCGTATAAAGCCGCCTGGGTGCGATTCGCAACATGCAGCTTGTTAAGAATGCTGCTTACATATTTGGCAATCGTTCTTTCGTGGATCACCAGGGTATCTGCTATTTCCTGGTTACTTAATCCGCGGGCAATTAGTTTTAGGGTTTCAAGTTCGCGTGGGGTTAATTGTGCGTTCATAAATGATGTGTCCTTTTGATTATCAAATTCGTGGATTACTTTTAGAGCTATGGATGGGTGGATGGATGCTTTTCCATTTGCCACATCTCGAATGGCCTGAAGCAATTGGGTCCGGGTTGTATCCTTTAGCATATATCCGAGTGCGCCAGCTTTGATTGCTTGATACACTCGATTACTCTCTGCAAAGCTGGTGAGAACGAGAATTCGAGAAAGAGGGGAAATCTCTTTCAATTTTGGAATGGTTGTTAAACCGTCCTGTTTTGGCATCACCATATCAAGAAGGACGACATCGGGTCTGGTTTTGCGAGCCAGCTCCACAGCCTGGATGCCATCTTCCGCCTCACCAACCACTTCAAAATCTGATTGAAGGGAGAGAATTGCAGTCACTCCCTCACGTACCACGCTTTGATCTTCTACTACAAGGATACGGATCTTTTTCATGTATGAGCCTGTTTTACAAGATTTTTGGATACCATCGGCATTAATTAACGAGTTGCGATCGTAAGTATTGAAAATCTTTCGGCATTAGCCTCCGTGTCATTCAAAAAGAATTCTTGTTTGGCCCATAACTCCGGAGACCATATTTCAAAATAATCTCCCTGGCCGACAACTACAGCATCAAGATTTAGATTTGCATAATGCATCAGGCCAGGTGGTAATTGAATGGACTTATCGTTATCCACTTCCAACTTACTTGTTGTACCGATGACCAAGCGTAACAATAACCTTGCGAGAGGATCAGTAATACTTACAGATGTAACATGTCTGTAAACTTCATTGAATGCATCAGTCGTAAGGATTAACAAATTGCGATCGAATCCTTGGATAAGATAGGCTCCGTCTTTGAGAGACTCACAGAAACCGATTGGCAATGACAGACGGTTATCTTTTTTTAATACGCAGGAATATTGCCCTATAAACAAGTTTGATCTCCGAATGAAGTAATGTCTTGGCTAATATGACTGCATTATAAGGATTGGCGCATGTTTACGTAATCTAAAAAAATGGCGATTCTTTTGGGTTTTTATATCGAAAAAACGACAGGGACTGGTCATTAATGACCAGATAGATTTTCACCCCACTAATGCAGAATATTATATTTCCGTATGCCAAAATAGCATGGTCATATAACAACGCTCTTAAACAATTTTCGCCCACATTGCAAAACAATGCGGGCGAAAATACAATTCAGAAGTTTATTTTTTAGATTCGGTAAGCCCTTCGCGTATCGCGTAAAGGGCTGCCTGAGTACGGTTGGCAAGCTGAAGTTTTGCCAGAATAATACTAACATACTTGGCGATCGTTCTATCATGGACAACAAGGATATCGGCAATTTCCTGATTACTTAATCCCCGCGCGATTAATTTCAAGGTATCCAACTCGCGCGGGGTTAGCGGATCCGCTGTATACATAATCTCGGATGGGTTATCAATTTCATGAATTACTTTCATTGCAATGGATGGTTGAATGGAAGCCAGACCATTTGCCACATCCCGAATTGCCTGCAACAATTGAACTCGTGTGGCATCTTTAAGTAGGTAACCGAGTGCGCCAGCCTTTATTGATTGATATACACGCTCAGTTTCCGCAAAACTGGTTAATACGAGAATGCGCGCATCTGGGTTTACTTCCAGTAATTTGGGTATTGTGGCTAATCCATCCTGGTGGGGCATGACCATATCCAGGAGAATGACGTCCGGTTTGGTTTTACGCGCCAATTCTACCGCTTGGATTCCATCCGGGGCATCGCCAACAACTTCAATGTCGGGTTGAAACGAAAGGATGGTTACCACCCCGTCTCGCACAACGCTTTCATCATCAACGACAAGAATACGAATCTTTTTCATAGGCTTCATTTTATTGTACCTGCTGTTTGGCGACCGTCACAACGATTTTTGTTCCTTTGCCAGGCTTTGAAACAATCTTTAACTTTCCATTCACCTGGGATGCGCGCTCTTTCATATTGTGCAGTCCCATGCCACCTCGGTCCACTTTTTGGGGATCAAAGCCCCGCCCATCGTCTATAATTTCAAGCACAACATTTTGGCGGGTTTGCTTAAGTGTAACCGAGATCGATTTTGCATGCGCATGTCGCAGAATATTATTTAGCGCTTCCTGAGAAATAAAATAAAGGGCAACTTCTTTATCATTTGAGAGAGATATTTTTTCGTCTGTCAGTAATCTTGCTTTTACATCTGCACGGCCTTCTACTGCAGCGAGTCGATTGTGCAATACTGATGCAAGGCCTTCTTTTTTTAGATCCATCGGTTGCATTTCATAAAGAAATAGACGCATTTCTTTGACAGCTTGCCGTGCATTTTCACCAATTTTTTCCAGAACAATGGATGGCTCAATGGGTGAGCCTGCCTCTTGTGCAGCCTGGGCGGCTTCGGTTAAAGTGACCAATCCGTACAATTTTTGGCTGACCGAATCGTGCAGGTCACGCAATAGGCGTTGGCGTTCTGATAATGCTATATTTACTTGACGACGGCGATCATTATTAATAAGAGCCGCAATTTGATCCGAAATCACAGTCAGGCGAATGATTTCATCTGGAGTGTATGCCATTCCTTCAGAGCGTGCAAGACACAGACACCCCAAGACTATTCTATCATCATCTTTAACTACAGTTAAAGGAGCTATCAGCATACATGAAAAATCCAACTTATTCATTAAAGGCGGCAGGCGCGGATCAGTTTGAATATCATTTATTAATACCGGCTGTTTATCCATAAATTCCGAATTAAACATGCTTAAAGAAACCGGCATATCCTTCATGCTATTACTAAAATCGTTAGGGAGCCCGTAATGGGATGCCATGATCATTTTTTGATCATTTTCTTCTTTACTATTTTGATCCACGAGAAAATATAAAACAGCCTGGCTGCGGAAAGGAGACATTATTTGATAAATGGATTCAGATAAAAATTCATCCATACTCATTGCATTACTGGCTGTGTTTGATATTGTATTGATGATGGCGAACATTTCATCTCGGGCTCTTTTGCGGGAATCATCAACCATTCTGCGCTCGGTAATGTCGCGCCAAACTATTAAATATCCCATTTGTTTTTCATACAGATCTGTCAAATTAGAAATACGAATGTTTAGATATCGCCAGACACCCTTGGTCTTGACACTTCTTCGTACGTCAAGTTCTTTAATACCTTCAAAAACTTTGGTTACGTTAAGCCAGTCAGGCAGGACTTGATCCATAGACCGACCATAAACTTTCTCATATGACAGCCCGGTCAATTTTTCCGCAGCCGGATTGATATCAATAATTCTATTCAGGCTATCTGTCACCATCCAACCGTCTTGCATGCCATCTACGATAGCGTCACGAGTAACAGGCATAATTTCAATTAATCGGCTGCGGAAAAATCCATAGGAAAACAATATCACTGCCAGGGAGTAAGCAATAATTGACGGGTCAAAACTTGTTGGAGGAACTAAATCGGTGATGGCAGCGAATCGAAATATTAATGGGATAAAGGAGCCGATCAAAATCATACCAGATTGATTGAGCAATGTGCGTGGCTTTCGGATAAATGTGTCTAGCAGCAACAAGAAACTTGCAACTTCGAAAGTGTATAAATAAATTAAGTTGACATGCGCCCACACACCAGTCTGATATGATAGCGTACCTGCTTGAGATCCCTGATTAATAAAAAAGATATTCCGCCATGGTTGCACCCAAAAAAGAATCTGGGTGAGAAGCGGCTGTACCAGAAGTAACCCAACGACAAGTCGAGTTATCCAATGAGGACGATTGGAACAGGCAAGTGAAAAAATTAATTGTGCGCTAGCTACAATGACTGAACAAAAATATATTGTCGCCAATAGTACAGTTTTCGAAAAAAAAAATAACTGGGAATTATATAGTAGATAGGCTGAACTCCAAATGACCAAGGATATCGAGATGGTTGCGAGGCTAATTGCTCCTCGAATCCTGTGTTTCTGCTGTGATACAAGCGCTATCACAAACGACGATATCAAAATGGAGAGCAAAAAAATGACTGTCTGAATTTGCATATTTTCCCTGTTTTGCATGAACTTTTATACTTTATTTTTAGAAGTATCAAAAATCAACAAACTTCTTGGATTATGAAATTCCTGATACAATTGTAAATAGTGTAACAGAAAACTTGGTCTATCGGCAAGTCTCAGCGCGAAATTTTTTGATGGATGCGCCTATCGGGAACAAAGGAGCGTAACATATGACGCTTCTCTTTGTTGTTTCTTGTCAGTTGCAACTAATGCGACTATAGTCGCATTAGTGTCGAAAATTGTTGTATTTGAAGTGGAAGCTTTAATACTAATAAAATATCTAAACTGTTGTGTTTTGATGATAAATCGACTTCAATTACAGAAAAAATATACGAAGGGTGACAAAGCCACCTGTTTCAACTTTTATGAATAATTTCCATTGTAACATCATCGCCCGCCATCTCAACCCTCGCTGGATATCGGTTTCAGCGACAACGAATGTACTATGCCATTAGATCAAAAGGTCTCCATACAATCTTCCATTGCTCAAATGAAGAAAAATGAGCCAGTAGATGTATTTATTGATTCATCCACCGATGATTATGCTGTATTTGAGCCTGTAACATCGGATCCATATGATATCAGTTACACATGTCTGATTATCCCAAGATTTGGGGCACACTATCTGGTTGGAGATCTTGCAAGTAAATTGCCCGATTGGATGCAACAAATATGTATTTCCTTTGGCTGGCGTCTGGATTTTCTCACTGTCGACCGCGAGTATCTGGAATGGGGGATTCATGTGCCTCCAACAACCCCGCCCATTTATTTTATGCGCATCATTCGTCAGCAAACATCCCTACAAATATTTTCCAATTTTCCTCGCATTAGACGGGAGAATCTTTCGAATGATTTTTGGACAACGGGCTATCTTGTTACTGCAGGCACTTTTCCATATCCGCCTGATGTTGTTCAACAGTTTATTCGACAAATTCGGGAACAACAGGGAGGAAACTACATTAAGCGAGGAAAATAAACCGCGCAAAGCAATGTAGGGATACTCATTTCTCGAAATAGCAATGGGAAGTACTTATAAGTATATAAATTCTATTTGCTGAAATTTGCCAATTTGAACAATCCTTGCAATAATAGATTGTTGATACTATACTACATGAAATGGTAACCTATAATGGCTCAGATTACATTACATAGAGTAGGTGAATTACTGCGTATTGTTTTTGAGCTGTTGTGGGACAAACCTGATGGTCTGCCTGCCAAAGATATTTTTGCGCTAATTCCTGAATTAACACAATTAACTGAATATGAGCTTGGGTTTTCTTCCTTATCCAATACTCCACGATATGGGCGAATTATTCGGCTGGCCACCGTGCATCTGAGAAGAGTCGATTGGTTAGTAAAGAACAATAAGAGAAGATGGTACATTACTGAAGATGGTCGCCAAGCCCGTAAAAAATTTACAAATGCCGAAAAAATTCGAGGTCATATCGACATTGTCGCCCATGTAGATCCCATCGGGGCAAAAGGTCCCCGAATACTGGTTCAAGTAAAGCATAAGGGACAAGTCATCACGGCGGAAGGGCTGAAAACATTCCTGTCAGCGCTGGGGCAAAATGATTTTGGACTCCTTGTTTCCACCGGCGGCTTTACTGGCGATGCCAAAGAAGAGTTAAGAACAGGAGCATTTCAAAAAGTAACAGCTTTAGACTTGGAGACATTTTTCAATTTATGGATGAGTCATTATGATAAATTAAGCCAAGGCTGCTCGAAACTTAATTCCTTTAAAGCTAATATATTTTCTATCCTCCTTAGAATAGTAAAACCAGTTCCATGTTTTAACTCGTAAAAATGGGCCAGTCAAATTCATCAATCCAGGCAAGCAGCCGTCGGAAACCTCTCGCACATAGTAAAGGTTTCTCAGAGGGTTTGTTGGCTCTACTAGACGAACTTCAGCTTGCTATCAAATGGCACAGGCCAAGTATTTTGCTAGTAGTGCACAAAACTAAATCCGGGCAAATAAAGGCGGAAAACGCCTTGAAAACCAAATTAGACAAATTTTCTCAAAAGGTCATATGTTTTCAGGTCAATAACAATCAATCTGATATTATACGTTTGATTTTGGATACTCAAAATTATGGGGATGTAGTTTTTTTTATTACAGATATTAGTCATGGCGCTGGGGTGGACGGAAATGATGCCTATCGATCTCTTAATCTATATAGAGAAATCTTAGTGGAAAAACAGATTCGTGCAGTATTCTGGCTTACAGAAAAGGAAGCTTCAAATCTGCCTCGATTGGCGCCAGACTTCTGGGCATTCCGGCATCGCTTGATTGAATTTGCTTCTTCACGTGCATCTAAAAATGCTCCGCTGCCAAGCGGTATTTTAATTTGGCACGATGAAGATACTCTTAGAGGCATGGACACCCTTGATAATCGAGTTCATTTTTATGAGCAATTACTTGCCAATTTGCCCGCAGAAGATGGATCTTTAACTATGCGTATCGAATCTTTGTATAAATTGGGTTTTTGTTATTGGAGCATGGGGGAAAACGAAAAATCAAAGGCGCTATTGACATTCGGACTTGATCTTGGTTATCGCTTGCAAGATCCAAATACAGATATAAAGTTCCTAAATGGTCTTGCTATTCTTAATTACGAAGAGCGAAACTTTGATGAGACGCTAACGATCTATAAAAAAGCGCTTGAATTAAATATAAGGGATAGTTCGTTATTAATAAATCTTGGCATTACGTATCATGCCCTTAACCAAAACCGGAAGGCTATATCAATAGGAAGAAGAGCTGCAAATATTGACTCCAAGAATTCCAGGCTTTGGATCAATTTAGGTTACCTATATTTTTTCATTAAGAAATTTGATGATGCAATTTTTTCCATTGAAAAAGCCATTGAGATTAACCCCAAAGCTCCGGACTATCGCTTCACTTTGGCTGTATTTTTCTATAAGACAGGTCAGCTGGATAAGTCAAAGCAGCAAATTAAGATCGCGCGTAATATTACAAAAGATTATGGACTCTACCAGCGCGTCTGTGAAGAGGCCATTAATGGAAATAAAGAAGATGCAGAAAAACTACTTGATCTTGCCATAGAACAAAAAGAGTTGACAAGAACTCTTGTCAGCCGGGACCCTAACATAAATCTCATTCTTGACCTAAAACAAGCGGAAACGCATCTATAAATTTCATCCGCAAACAGCCGTCATCTTATATAATGTCTGTGAACGCAATAGCCGGAAGATGTAAATTGCCTTAGCCCGTCGTGAAAAATAGGTTGAAGATTATCTGTCCCTGAGTGAATGGATGACTGATAAATATGATTTTGTGGAACTAATGAAAGTGGATGGAAAATGATAAAAGGAATTACTACTGCCATACCGTTTCTAAATATTCGGGAAGCGCCCGGCAAAGACTCGATGATAGTAGGGGTTTACAAACCACTCACGCAGATTGATGTTTTAGAGATTATTGATGAGTGGGGCAGAAGCGATAAAGGTTGGTTTGTAATGCGCTGGGTCATGACTTATCCATCCGTTGACGCGCCTCCGCCTCCGCAAGTTGATAAACCAATTGAGTTATACCGTACATTGCACGGAACGGAGCGGCCAGACACCTATTATCTCGGCGTGAATTATGGTTCGTTTGATGTCGCTTCGCAGTTGTTGTCTTTACCGGAATATGGTAATAAGCCGCCCGGCATTATTCTTAACAATGCACAGGTGAATTATATTAAGGCGCTTAATGGAAATGACCCCAAAAAATGGTCTTGGCTCGTTGACGAGGCAGGAACGCGTAAAATCCTGTCCAAAAAGGAAGATGGTAGGATATGGATTCCTGTTCCGATTTGCTCGGGCGGGAATCTTGTTGCAGTCGTCGAAACGAAAGGTGAATTTGCCAGGATATTGACTGTTCCTGCGGATGGACCTATCCCGGACAACCTGCCTCCCTACCTTTGTCATCTTTGGTATGGTGTCTACATCCCAGAGAAAGGCGGAAAGATTTTTATCCCGGCTGGTGGTGTGTACTATCCGCTTCTTGCAGAGGGTTCATCTGCCTGGATGCCCCGAAGTGGTCTGGTAAAAATCACAACTCCGCCGCCAGCTCCAGGTGAAACTGATAACAAACCTAAACCTGAACCTGATCTTGTGCCTGATCCTGTGCCTGTCGATTACTCAGCGCCGGAAACGTTTGAATTGTATCGCACATTACATGGTACA
>Ga0315268_10001117_pt1 | contig 31048 bp, 21 predicted proteins | sample C1_top_MG_FD_204535 | JGI IMG/M metagenome (GOLD analysis project Ga0315268, IMG submission 204535) | Sediment microbial communities from Yellowstone Lake, YNP, Wyoming, USA - C1_top | ecosystem: Environmental > Aquatic > Freshwater > Lake > Sediment | place: USA: Wyoming | collected 2017-08-01
ATTTTTCTGCAGGGAGGGATTCTCTACACTTTGATCCATCGCCGAGATGATGAAACTTTCACCCAGGTTTTCTTCGCCGGCGCGGGGAAATATTTCGGCCGGTTTTTCCGGCTGACCATCTATTCCCTGATCCTTTGGATCCCGGCTATCATTCTATTCATGATCCTCAGCGGGCTTCTAAAGCTCTTGACCAAGAATCCTGTCTATGAACAACGCGCATTTATCCTGACACTGGTCCGGGTAGCCCTAGCCCTGGTCCTTGTTTTCCTGATCAAGATGATTATGGATTATGCCAGGATCAAGATCGTCACCCAGGACGCGCGGACCGTGTTCTTTTCCCTGCTCGCAGCCGCCGGGTTCGTTTTCCGCAGGCTGAGGAAAAGCTTGGGCCTCTACTATTTGCTGGGCTTGACGGGAGTGGCGGTATTCCTGGTCTTTTGGGGGATCCGGTCGGCCTTCACGGCGGCTTCTCCGGGCGCTATCTGGTTGGGATTTTTCCTGGCTCAGATGTGCATCGCCGGCCGGGGGTGGCTGCATATCGCCTATCAAGCGGGCCAAACGAAACTTTTCACGCTCGAATATTTCTAGGATGCGACGGGAAGGTGGAGGTGCCCGGGCCTTTTATTTGAAACCCCTGAGAGCGCGGGCAGGCAAAGTGATGAGGGCTTTGAAGAAATCGAAGACGGCATTCACCGTGATCCCGACCAGACGAAAGGGGAGCATGAACAGCCAAACCAAGGGGTAAAGAATGATTGCCAAGAGCGCTAGAGGCCAGCAGATAACGAGCAAAATCAGCCAAAGCAGGAATTTCGCCATCGGTGATCCTCCTGTCTCCATAATTGTAGAAGGACATTCATTCGAAAATCAACCTTTGATTCTCTATAGATGAAACGAAAAAGGCAGGCAAAAGGTTTACGCGGGCCCGCCGGGGAGGGACGAGCGTGACTCTGGAAAGAGAACAAAAAGTCTATGAAACGCTGGCGGCGCTGGGCATCGCTTATTCACGGACCGAGCATCCGCCTGTTTACACGGTCGAAGAGGCCGCTGCGTATTGGAAAGGAATCCCCGGGGCCCACTGTAAAAACCTCTTCGTCAGGAACAAAAAAGGAAACCGCCATTATCTTATTATCGCCGAGCATCTCAAGAAAATCGACTTCAACAGTCTGGCCAAGAAGCTAGGGGACGACAGGCTCAGCTTTGCCTCCGATGAGCGTCTGGCCCGCTACCTGGGGCTTCGGCCGGGCGAAGTCTCTCCGTTTGGGCTTCTTCAAGACACTCAGAAGGAGGTCATCGTCGTCGTCGATGCCGGGCTTAAAAACGAGGCTTCGGTCAACTTCCATCCCAACGTCAACACGGCTACCATCGGCATCTCTTTGGCCGATTTCGAAAAATATTTGTCCTGGCGGGGAAACCGCGTCCTCTATCTTTCTTTTTGATTAAGCAAAATTGCTTAGGTCCCGTTCCATTCCGCCCGGGAAGAGAGGAGGAGCGCTTGAAAGAAGCCTTTAAGAAGATCTCTGAGATCGTGATCCCCATCGGCGCGCGGCCTGTCGAGGAGACAGTCGCCAACGAGCTGTCTGACTATCTAGGAAACGGTGTGGCGATTCGGAAGAAAGGACAGGGCCCGGTTCGACCCGAAAAGGAAATCTTTAAAATCGCTGTCGCCGATGAGAGATGGAAACGGTGGATCCGTGGAGGCGGGGCAAAAATCGATACCGGCGACGAATGGGTTTATAGTTGCCTAAACGAAAGATCCGGGGGGTGTCTGATCGCCTCCAAGCCGCAGTATCTGTACGCCGGATTCCGTCGCCTGATCGAAAATGATGCGCAAGAAGAGACGGCCCTCGGGCGAGGCGTGCTTTGGCGGCCTTCCTTTATTATCGAGAAGTCGACTTTCGACCTCTTTCTCACCCAATACAGCCGCAGTCTCCGCCGGTTCGATCGAGAGGGCTATATCAGGGAGTATGCCAGGCTCGGCTTTACACATATTGAAGTGAATGCCCTGGCCACGGTTTTTCCCTATGACCAGTGGCTTCCGGGCGAGTTTTATCCCGACTTCTATACATACTGTCCCGCCCTCGACCAGTTCGTGGAAAGCCGGTTGAACCAGGGCCTCTATCCGAAGCAATATCTAGCCGCCAACCTGGGTCTGCTGAAGGAAAATGCGAGGCTCGCCCTCAGGTACGGACTCGTTCCCGGCCTGCTGTGTTTCGAGCCGCGTTCGGTTCCAGAAATCCTGTTCCAGAAATACCCGACTTTGAGAGGGGCCCGGGTGGACCACCCGTTCCGGAGCTTCCGGCCTCGGTACACACTCTCGCTTGTCCACCCGGTAGCGCAAAAACACTATGCCGAACTCTTGACGAACCTCATGAAGGAAGTTCCCGAGCTCGGATTCATGGCCGTCTGGTCCAACGACAGCGGATCGGGTTTTGAACATACAAAGTCGCTCTACGTCGGCCGGAACGGCGGAGCTTATCTCATCCGGGAATGGAAGACGGACGATGAGATTGCCAAGGCCGCCGCCGGCAACGTCGCGAACTTTTTCAGGCTTCTCAAGGATGCGGCTTCGAAGATCAATCCCGAATTCCGCGTGATCACCCGCCTGGAGTCCTTTTATGGAGAGCGTCGCCATCTGTGGCCCGAGCTTCAAGATGGGGTCGATGTCGAAGTCAACTCGCTCCTCGTTCCCGGTTGGGAAAATAACTATCCGCACCCATCCTATCCTGATATCAGGGTCCTCGGCTCGGGCTTCCACAACACTCTGTGGCGGAAGGAAAAGGCCGTGGCCGAAGAGCTGACCTCGCGAGGAAGCCGCGCTTATTTCTATCATTTCTTGAACAGTCACGGCAATCATGAGCCGCTGCTCGGCATTCCTTTTCCCTGGCTCGCCTGGGAAAAGTTGGCTGCCTTCAGGATGCTGGGCATCCGGACGATTGCCCACATGGGTGGCCTGCAACCTCCGGACAAGGTGCCCTATGCCGTCAACCAGGAAGTTTTCAGGGCTTTTCAACTCAACAGAGACATTTCGATTGACCAAATGGTCCTCAAAATTGCGCAGCATTATGCCGGCCAAGATTATGCCCCTGCCCTGGTCAGGGGATGGAAGCTAGTGGATAAAGCCATCCGGGGTTTTGTGCCCCTATCCTTATATTCAGGCTTTGGAACAGTCTGGAACAGGCTTCTCGTCAGGCCTCTTGTCCCGGACATCGACCGGATTCCAGAGGAGGAAAGGGCATACTACGAAAAGTTCTTGGTGGGGGCTGTCCATAACCCGAACAAAGTGGATTTGGGCAAAGATGTTCTTTTTGATTTGATTCCCAAAGAATACGCCCGCCGGGCATATGGCCGCATCGATCGAAATGTTTGGAAACCTCTGGACAATGCGATCACTTTATTTGAGCAAAAAATGACCGAGGCCAAACGGAAGCGGCTCAATCGGCCGCTCGGTGTTTTCCGGGACCAGTATTTCCGCACTCTGGCCCTCCGCTGTCTCTATCGGACATTGAGGAATACGGCGGTCTGGATCTACGCCGTCCATGAATATCTGGAAAGCCGCAATGGAAAAAAGAAAAGAGATTGTCGGACCCTTCTTAAGGAGACGACGGATCGCGAGATCCGGAATACAGGCGACTGGATCAAGCTCTGGCGCGAGGCCCCCCTGGAATGGATGGCCGTTTCCGGATTCGGGGAAACGCCTTTCATATACGGAGAGAATTTTCCGGAGCTTTTAGAGAAAAAAATCGTCCTGATGAAAGCCCATCGGAACGACGCTCCCTTTATCGATCCCGGATACATGTTTCGAGTTTCGAATAATCCTTACGATTAAAACGAGAAAGGTGGGGGATCAACTCGCGTAGTAGCCCAGCCGGTGGCTGACCCGGTACCCTTTGCCCTTCACCCGGACGGTGATTTCGTGAAATTTTCCATCCTTGGCGTACGGCTGCGGAGAATAATACAGCAGATAGTAATTTTCCGACGCCTCGATGGCGCTTTTCATCAGATAGGCCGGGTTTTGCGAGACTGCGGAATATCCGCCCGTCGCTCGGGCCATCTCCTTGAAGGCGCTGAAGATGTCCTCCGATTGTTCATGGTATTCGACGCCCGGGACCTGCCGCGGTGGCGGGGCGGAGATGAACAGAAAATGGACGGCGATCGAGGAATCGGCGTAGGCCTGCTTGACAAGGCCAATATTGACGAGGACGTCCCGGCGATAAAATTCAAAAATCCCCTGGATGGTCTGGGCGAGGTCCGGCCTGTCTTGGAAGCGCTCCATATAGGCATGGAGAATCCGGGGTTCGATCTTCGGCAGGAATTCTCTCTGGTAAAAAAGATATACATATTTTTGGCCCTCTTCGTTTTTCAAAGCCTTTGAGAAATCCAGAAGCTTGACCTGGTCAGTCATCCTCAGGCTGTCGAGCCGGCTCAGGATGGTCGAATACATGTTAAGCGTTTCATCGAAGGGGGTTTCCTTGTAAGTGAGAGCGCTGATCGTTTCGGCAAACTTATCGCTGGTCTGGTCCTGGAAATCGGTCATCTTGTCCGCCAGAGCCTTGGCCAGGGTTTCCAGGTCGGCCAGGGCGGCCCGATATTCGGAGCTCCCGGTCAGAGTATCCCGGCGGAGGATCGAGACAAGCTGGTCCGTGATCTGACCGCGGGTGAGCGTCCTTAATGAATTTGGCTTCATCCGGTACGTTTTCATGGGCGAGACGATGGTCAGAGTGTCGCCCGGCAGAAAAACGTTTTGGACGAAAAAATCCACGGCTTGTCCGATTTTGGCCGTGTAATCGGAAATCTCAAAGATCAGGTAAAAGCTGCGGTTCGTCTGGGGCGTGAAACTGCGGATTTCCTCCTTGCGCTCGATCGCCTGCTTTTTGATAAGATAGACGGCCTCCAACTTTTGAGGTTTGCCGTCCTCTCGAATTTCGAAATCATTGAGGGTCAGGCCGTCGATAAATTGGCTCCCCAGGTAGACGCGGACGGGGACTTCGACGTTAATGACCTTGGAGACTTCCGCCAGTTGCTGGGCTTGGATGAGGCCGGCCCCCAGGATCATCAGGAAGACGGCCGGGAGCAATTTTTTCATTTTCCGATAAGATTATGGACCCCGCCGCGGCAAATTGTCAATTGGACACTCATGGAAAGAATCCCCAGCCCGGGATAGAGCTGCGCTCTATTTCGTCTTCAAATTGATGCTGCCGATTCCTGCACTTATGTCCAGATCTATCGAGACCGGAGTTTTTCCGTAAGCTGCATTTGTATAGGTATGGTCGCTTTTTGCGAGTCCGAAGGCATCTATCGAACCGATTCCTCCATCGACCCGAACCCGGACGCCGACTTGTTTCGGCAGATAGATTGTCCCGCTGCCCACGCCGCCGTGGATCGATCCCTTCAAATTGAGCGTTCGGTCGCCCGATAGGTCGAGCGTCAAGGAGCCGACGCCCATATCGATTTTGAGATCCTGGACGAGGAGGCTGGCGAGGTCAATGTCGGCTTCGCCCGCGCCCAAATTGAGTCTGAGCTCAAGCGGGATCTTGTTGGTGAATCGGAGATCCCACTGATTGCGGGTGCGGCCCAAGGTAATCCCCGATGACTTCCGCTGCTCGATCCTTAGATTTGCCCGTGTGCCAGACTTGTAAAAATTGACCTCGGGCTCCCAGCGCCGGACATTGTATCGGAAGGATCCGGCCATCAACCCGTCCATCGTCTCTCCCCCGATCCTGAGTTCGCCCGCGCCGATTTTGAGGTTCAGTGTCGCTCGTTCCGCCTGCTCGAGCGGAGTGACGACGGTTTTTTCCTTCATTTCTTCGACCCGAACACACGCCGCGGAGAACAAGAGAGACAAGATAAAAATCGTCAATATCGCTTTAATGGCTTTGTCCATATTAGGAATCCTCCTCCACTCTATACGTAACAAGCCCGGCCAGGGTTCAACTTATTAATGCTCCCGCCGTCAACGTTTGTCAGCCAGATTGACCGTATCCCTCCAATAGCGGAGCTTGCCGATTTCCTGGGTGTCCGGGCTTCCGTCGAAGGCCAAGCCCGAGAGCCAGGGCTTTCCCTCGACGAGGGTTTTGCCTTTGAAAAGAGCCCTGGTCAAGTTGACGATTGTATAGCTGAGGCCGCCCCCATCGAGAACGGCGATGAGAAAGTCGCCGTTGGTTTCAAACTCTCCGCATTTCCATTTCCCGGCCTCATAGGTGTATTTAGGCCTTCTCGAATCCCGGCTCATGTCCTGGCGCAGATCGTTTTTCGCGCCAATGAAGTAGCTTTTCCCTGAGACATCGATCCGGACTCCCTGGCCGCTTCTTGGGGCATTGACGGAAAGGAGCTGAATTTGGCTGGCCAGTTTTTGAGGATCCTCCTTGGCCGGGTGGGGGATGAGAACGGTCACAAATCCCACGGTTTCGCGCAGCTCAAAATGTTGTCCTGTCGCCTGGAAGATCGCCAACTCATCCTGGTAATGGCGTTTCTCGGTCTCGATGCCTTCCAGTTTGAAATGAGTCTCCGGAAAGACAACGAGCAGATGCTTGTCCGCGGGAAGACTTGCCCCCGTCACTCCGCCAAAGCCGGCGATGCTGTCGTAAATTGTGTCATACCAGTGGTCGCCTTTGGCGACGACGCGGCGGGTGTGCCAGAGGTTGGCCAGTGTGAAATATTCTTCTTTGAGCGATTTGACGATATCAAAGATGACGAAGATATCGGCCTCTTTGATATAAGCGACGACACGGTCCCAGGCGTACCCCCAATTGTCGTCGACGAGACGGGTGCGGCTGTAATCGAAATCCGGCAGGTTCAGGAAATCCACTTTCTGGGTGCGAACCCTTCGGTAGGAGCCCGCATCTCTGAGGAAATCCAGGATGCCTTGGCCGGGAATAGAACCCCCGACACTGTAGCGGGATTCGCCGGCTTTCTGGCCCATCCAGATCTTCTCCGGCCTGACGCAAAGCCGGTTGTGAAAGTAATCCTGCCGATAGTTGCCGAAGGGGCCGCTGGGCATATAATCCCGGTAGCCGGCGTCGTGGAGGAGGACCGAGCCCCCCGACATGAGCAGGACGAGGCTGTTTTCGTCAGAATGGCCGTGGGTCATCTTTTCTTCTTCCACCGGAATCGTATCCCTCAAATAATCGCGGAAGTTGAGCCCGCCGTCTCCTTCGTCTCTGTAATTGAGCAAGAGGTACGTGGATTGGGGACTCCAGCCGTTGCGATAGACGATCTTTTTGCCCTGGACGTCTTCCAGAACCTCCTCGGACTGGAGCTGGGGGGCGGCCGGCGCCACAGCGTCGCTTCCCCAGCGATAGCAGTCGAGCAGCATGTAGCCAAGGCCGACGCTTTCCGGTTTCTTGAAGTCGATATATTTGCGGGCGATGCCAGCCGCGGCCCATTTCAGGCAAGGATCTTTATAGAAAGCGCTGGCGGCCTCGAAGAAGACGAGGAAGTGCGTCCACTGCGATTCCCAGTGGGCGTCGCCAAAGTCCGGGACGATGCCCCAGGGACTGATGAGATGGAGATAGTACTGGGCATAATAATACATTTCCGGAGTCTTAAAAAGCCCGTCCATTTTCTGCAGGGCGTCGGCATAGCCCAAGATGGAATAGAGCCAAACGCCGTTATAGATTGTAGCGTCCTCGATTTGCCAATTTCCCCAGTTGTCATCGCCCAAAGCTTTTTTCTGCATTTCCCAGACCTTGGCGTTTTTGTGCCCGGGGAGGGCCCGGACCGCCCAGGCCAGGCCTTCGGCGCGGAGCATAGACCTGTTCATCGGACCCCATTCCTGCGTCCGCAGCATATAGGCCATGCTCTCGACGATGACGGTTTCCGCTTTGACGTTTTCTTCGGGGCTGAGCTGTTTGAGGCGGTGCAGAGTGTCGTAGGCGCGGATGTAGCGCATGACCGTAAAAAAATCGGGGAGCGCCGGAACGCCGTCTTCATAGTCGAGTCGGACTTTCCGGGCCCAGTCAGGGAATTCAGAGCGGTAATCGCCGTAGGTGAGCAGGATTTTCTTAGCCCTTTGGGCATATTCGGGCTTTCGCTCTTTCTCATAGAGATACGAATAGATGGCGGCCGTTTCGAGAAGATATCCGGGGGGCCGGTATCCGAAGACGTTCTTGGGATCAAAAGTCTGTTTCCATTTGCCGATGATCTCATCGTAATGTTGCCAGGTCCAGTCCGCCGAAGCCCGGGCATAGGCCAGATATTCTGCGCGGGGCACGGCCTCGGCTCCAAAAAGATGCGCGGCGAGGGCAAGGCACAAGAAGGCGATCAGGGCCAAAGAATTCATGCAGCGTCGGATTATTTTAGTCATGTCAATTTCCCTCCGGATGAATGGACAAACACTCGTCCATCATATGAAAAAGAAAAGACTGTTGCAACCGCGACAACTCCGTATTTCGGCTGGGATCGGTTTATCAGTCGTTGAAAAGATTGGCGTTATTCATATAATGTTCGCTTGAAGATTGGGATGACGCCCATAGAAAATTAAATTAAAAACTTGGGCCGTGAGCTCAAGGTCGCCTTGTCAGGAGAAAAGCGATGGCCAAAAGAAAGATCATTGAGATAGACCGCGATAAGTGCAACGGCTGCGGGCTGTGCACGACCGCCTGCCTGGAAGGTGCGCTCGAGCTGGATGAGGAAAACAAGGCCGTCCTGGTGAAGGAAATATACTGTGACGGCCTGGGCGCCTGTCTCGATGTCTGCCCGACAGATGCGCTGAAGGTCGTCGAACGAGAGAGCTCCGAATATGACGCCCGGGCGACGTATTCCCACGTTCTCAAAACACGGGGGAAGGATGCTGCCCGCAGTGTTCATGGCGCTCCTGCGGCGGCAAAGCGCTCAACTCCGCATTTTCCGGCCGGATGTCCGGGGAGCATGGCCAGAGAGATTCCCCAGGAGCCAAGGCAGACCGCCGGAAAGAAGGGTTCGATCCGGTCAGAGTTGACCCAATGGCCCATCCAGCTTCATCTTATTTCGCCCTTCGCCCCGTATTTTCAAAATGCCGACCTGTTGATCGCCGCTGATTGCACGGCGTTTTCGATGGGAGGCTTTCATCAGGACTTTTTGAAGGGAAAAAAGCTGGTCATCGCCTGCCCGAAGCTCGACGATACCGAGGGATACGTTGAGAAGCTGGCCGAGCTCTTCAAGCGGAACGACATTAAATCGCTGACCGTGGTGATCTTGACTGTGCCTTGCTGCTCGGGCTTATATCATCTGGTTGAAGAAGCCGCAGCCCTATCGGGGATTCATCTCCAGCCCAAGAAAGTCGTCATCGGGATCGACGGAAAAATCACCGCTTGATCTTCCGGGGTCAAACCTACTCTCTACGCGTTTCGTAATTTTCCTGCCTGATTATGCATATGGAGTAGGTTTGACCCCAATTCTTAATTCAGATTGACTGGTTCTGCTCCGCCGTAGAAGATGCCGTTGAACAGGAATTTGAACGTGCCGTGGGGCTGGCCGCGGAAAGTGATCTCCGGACAGAAAAGGAAAAGCTTTCCTTTGCCGACCGGCGCCGAGACGACTTCAACGCCTCGCCGCAAATACTGATCGCCCCAAACCCAGCCGCTTCGGAGCGGATTCGCGTTCTCGAACCAGGCTACGGCCTGGACTCCCTTTAAAGCGGCATCAGGCATCAGGTCCAAAACCGGGCTATTGTCAAAAAAGATATCCATGAGCTCGGGTGTTCCATAAGCTAGAGGATGAGAGTTGTCCACGCGGACTTGAAGCACGGAGCCAGGCACATAGAACTTTTGCTGACCCACCGCCGCTTCTCTTCCGTCCGGCGTTTTTTCGACTAAATGATTGGCGATCGGAAGGCCGAGGTGGTAGCCGAGACTCGTCGAGCCGCCGATGGTCATCACAGTCCCGCCGTCGTCCAGAAACTTTTTGATCTGGGGGATCGTCTTATCGGCAGTGATCCGGCCGATCATATGTCGATACTCTTGAGGAACCGCGTCGGGATTGAGCTGGCCGAATCCGCCTCGTCCAAAGCCTGCGGCCTGACCGGCCTGGCTAAAGGCCGGGATGGCCCCTTCGACGAAGATTAAGACGTCGAACTTAGCTGACAGATTTCCCGCGTCCAGGGCTGGGACATAGACAAGTTCAAACGGGAATTCGAATTGTTCGAGAATCCAGCGGACCCAGCCGGAATCCATCGATCCTCCATAGTTGTCCCAGAGCCCGACTCGAAGCGGCTTCAAACGATAGGCTTCCCCCGAAGGCTTGGTATCCGCTGTCTCGATATTCAATCCGAGTTCTTTGGCTGCTTTCTCCAACACCGGAACGACCGATGGTTTCTGCGGAACGAAAATCGTCCCGGCGGGGTAGCTCAGGCTGCCAACCTGCAACGGCTTTTTCAGCCAAAAGACATCTTCGTTATTCTTCAAGAGCCTGTTGACGGCGATGAAGGAATCATTCATTCGGTGGCTCAGGAAGAATCCTGCCGCCTTGTCTGCGCTTTGACTGGCGAAAGACCCGGCCGGCGGTCTGATCAAGTCTGGAATTTCCTGGAAGGGGCCGTCGAATGCGTCGAGAATCCGGTCAAAGTCGATGCCCATTTGGAAAGCCACCGTCCAGCCCGCGCTGTCGTAGGGGGCCCGCGGCGGCCCGCCGGGATATGCGAAATCATTGGGATGGTCCTGAGGCTCGAACATAGTCATGATATGGGCGCGAAACGCTTGAGCGGATTTAACGATGAAAGAACCTTGAGGATAATTTTTGCCCGCCACGGCAAAATCTTTGGTTGCCCGGTGGACGGTGACTCCGCTTTTCATGAGCGTATTGACGAATTTGACGGCCGTCGGGAAGTCGGGCTGGTTCGCAGGGATGATGAATCCGCGCGGATCGCGCTGAGTCGGTTCGCGCAGCATGTCGTAAAATTTCAGCGCCGCCCCTCCGCCGCCTCTCATTCCGCCCGGGCCTCCTCCCGGCCCGCCTCCCCCTGCCGGCGGCTGTGCGGCCGCCGTTGCAGCTCGTTCCTTTTCGACCTGCGCCTGAACGTCAGCGATGTGTCTCGGTTCGAACGTCCAAGTGTCATGGCTGCCTTTGTCGATGGCATTCTTCCCCATGATAAAGCGGTTATACAGGATCTCCTCGCGCCGCCGTGCAGCGAATTCGAGGATGGCTTTGTCGGCCGTAATCGAATAGTCGATCGACTGCCGCATGTGCCACGCCTGGGGCATGATGGGGTAGGGATAATCTCCCTTCGGCAGAACCCGATCAGGAATGAATGGAATATTCTGGGGTGTGGGGCTGCCGATGATCTCGGTCAAGATGCCGATGACGTTATGGAAATAGCCTGTGCTCCTCAGGCCGCCGTTCCACCACGTGGAATAGCCTGCGCCCGATCGCATAATCGCCCCGGGTTTTCCTTCCGCGGCGAAGCGCTCGTGCATGGCCAGCCCGAGAAGATCCGTACCAATGGGGACGAGGGGGTCGAAATAATAATTGAAGGGGTCGCGGAAAGGAGGGCAGAAGAGCACTGTGCCGGAAGGCCCAGATTGGTGGTGGTTATAGATGATCTGGGGATGCCATTCGCGGTAATGCTGCCGGCTGATGGCTTCTGTTTCCGGTTGGGTGACCATATAGAAATCACGGTTATTGTCATGGCCCACGTATTTCTGATAAAGACGCGGCAGGCCGCTCATGGCTCGTTTTAGCGGGTCTTTTTCTCTCATATACCAGTTAGCCACAAGCTCCAGGCCGTCGGGATTGACCGGCGCGGCCAGCAGGACGACGTCATCCAAGAACCGCAGAGTTTCGGCATCACGGCCGCTCACCATTTGATAGACAAGCTCCACGAGCTGTTGGGAACCCACGATTTCCGTGGCGTGAAGTCCGCCGTCGATCCAGACCACCGCCTTTCCCTCGGCGGCGAGCTTCTTGGCCTCGGCGTCGGTCAGCCCCTGGGCCAGGGCAAGCCGCCGGGAAATCTGCTTGATGCGGTCGAGGTTTCGCATATTCCTGGGCGACGTAATAATGGCCATAATCATCGTCCGTCCTTCGGCTGTTTTGCCGATGTCCCGCAGAATCATGCGGTCGGATTCCTGGTCAAGCTTTTTCCAGTAAGCGACGAGCTGGGTGTAGTTGACAAGCTGATAATCGTCGCCAATATTGAAGCCGAATTGTTCCTTGGGGCTGGTCGTTTTTCCCTGCGCCGCGGCCAGAGAAAAAGCCAAGAGAAAACTTAAAGAAGCGCCCAAAATTTTTTTTAGGGGAATCATGCGGACCTCGCTTTTTGGAGAGGAGTCATCATGGACCCCTGTCTTATATCAAAGAATCATTAGGCTGTCAAAAATTCGGGGTCAAACCTACTCGTTGCGCAAAATCAGGCAGAAAAATCGCGAGATGCGTAATAAGTAGGTTTGACCCCAATATTCCTTATTGAAAGACTTTTTTGAAGATGTCCACCAGGCCGAGGGCGTAGTCCACCTGGATCAAGGGTGCCTTGGTTTTCTGTGAGATTTTGGTGAAGCGGCCGTCTTTGTTGCTGTCCTTGGTGACAAAAAGGCAGTCGGCGTATGGCGCGACCGCGTCAATCATCCGCTCATTGTCGCTTCCGGACGGGCCCCGGGTCGCTTCGCCGCCGGGATGCACGGCGATGATGAAGATTTTCGTCTTCTTGCAATAGTCGATGATCTTTTTCACGCGGGCTTCTTCGGTGTCCACGGTCAGGCCGGAAGCTCCCATCCCCTTGAGGCTGGCGCCGATGGCGATGATGATCGTTTTATAGGGCGATCCTTTGGGATATTTGGCCGTATCCGTATAAACCTCGACGTGGAATCCTTCGCCCGATTGTTTGCCGGCAAGTCCCACTCCGGCTTGGATCATTTCGATCGAGGGCACGTCGCAATAATCATACTTAATGCCCGCTTCTTCGAGGGCGGCGTTGACCGTATTGACATCGTTGCTCTGCCCGGCCGATGTCGTCAGCACGGGAAGTTGCGCTTTGGGCGGCGCCTGCGATATCGCCGTTTGAGAGAATACAAAGACCATGCCCAGCCCGAAAGCAAGTAGTGTGATCAGATTTTTTTTCATTGGTTTGGCCCTCCTTTATCTCTGCGGTTCCGGCTCGGCCAGGACGTCCATCATGCGGACGGCCTTTTGCCATGTCTGAGAATAAGGCTTGCCGCGGCCTCGATTGCGTTTGGCGCTGTCATAGAAGCCGAAATGGTTATATTTCACGAGCAGCTTATCCCCGAGATCCCACCAGGCGCCGACAACTTTGTTGGCATTGTCCAGGCAGTATTTGGTCAGGAATTCGCGTGCCTTGGCAGGGCTCTTGGCATAGAGATCCTGGGCCTGCTTGTCGATCTCGGCCGTCTTCTGAACGGCGGCGCCCTCGTATTCAAGCTGCGCTTTTTTCACATCCTCGATAGCCTCGGAATAGACTACCTGAGTGTGGTAATCGACGTAATCGAAGGCCCAGCGTGCCGAGGCACGGTTGAACTCGAAGTGGTCGCCGATGCCGAAAGATTTGGGAAGGTCGTTGATCCCCGCATAGAGCGGCACGTAGCACGATGTGTCCTGGGGGCCGAAGGCCAGCCATTCGATGCCGCCGATGGGATCGGGGAGCCAGCCCCGGCATTGAACAAGACTCGTGTATTCGACATTGGAGACCCCAATCAGCCTCGTATTTCGCCAGTAGTTGGGGTTCAGATAGGGACCGCCGCGGATGCCCATGACGGGGTCAAAGATTGTCCCGTAGCTTTTGTCGCGGGTCATGTTCATGACGTCCTGGACGGAGATTTTATTGTCGGGCTTGACGGAGAAGGGCAGGTCCATATTCTGAGTCTGGGGGCTGATCTTGAGCGATGGGGCGACAATGTTGAAAAACCTCCACAGGCGCGACCGCCGGCCCTGGCTGCTCGCCGCGCTTCCCTCGGCGGGGGAGTAGGCCCTCTTGAAGCTAAACGGTTTGTTGCTTGCCGGATCATAGAGCTTCTGCTCGACGGCGAACGAAATGACATTCGGAGAGGCCATGTAGAAATCCTTGTTGTTAAGATCGATTTCGCCGATCCGGGATTCGTTGGGGCAGACGCTGACCTGGTCATCGGGGATGCGCTGGGCACACCAAACGCCGCCCGGCTTTCCGGTCTCCGGTGCCCAGAGTGGCCCGACCGGCATGATCTCGAAAATCCAGACTTCATTCGGATCGGAAACGGCCAGCATCTCTCCATCGTCGTTGAACCCGTAGCCGTATTTTTCGGCTGCCTCGCCCATGACCTTGACGGCGTCGCGGGCAGTTTTAGACCGCTCCATGGCCAGGAGCGTGAGCATGGTGATATCGAGCTTGGCCGCGGGCGTGTTGTTGACAAGCTTCCGCACCGTGCCGATCGTGGACTCCGAAATGGCCACCTGATTCTCGTTCATGTAGCCGAACATGCCGCGATGATAGGCGTAGGTATGGGGAACTTCCGGAATTTCGAGGCCGGTGAAGTCCTTCTTATAAAGCTCCCACTTTAAGCCCTCTTTGGGAGGCCAGGTTTTATATTGGTTGATATGATAAATCTTGCGCGTGGAGCCGGGCTTGTGGTCTGCGGCCGGGATATGTCCCCATGTCCAGTCGCATGTTCCGCAATCACACGTGTGCGTCGTCATCGTCGAGCCGTCGATGGACGCGCCCTTGGCGATCATAATCACCGTACAGGCGTCATGTTTGAGATCCGCCAGCGGATCGTCGTCGGCTGTGGCCGTCTTGGTAGGTCCCACGAACGCGAGAGCGCCGGCTAGCACAAAGATTGCAGCCAGGCTGATCCAAAGCCATCGTTTTTTAATGATCATCCTTTTCCTCCTTTATTCGGGGTCAAAGCTACTCTTTACGCACAATTCTCCAGGGGAAGATGCGTAATGAGTAGGTTTGACCCCATTTTATTTCTCGGCTTCTATATATATATCCATCATTCGGACGGCTTTTTGCCAAATCTGGGAAGCTTGCCTTCCCCGTGCACGGCTTCGCTTTTCCAGATCGTAAAAGCCGAAGTGATTATACTTGACCAGCAATTTGTCGCCCAGATCCCACCAAGCTGCCACGACCTTATTGGCGTTGTCCAACGAGGTAGCGGTCAATAATTCGATGGCTTTAGCCGGACTCTTAGCATAAAGCTCCGCGGCCTTTTTGTCGACGTCCGCGATTCGGGTCATGGCGCCGATTTCCCATTCCCGTTGGGCCTTCCGTATGTCTTCGATCGCATCCGCGTAGGCGACCTGGGCATGGAAATCGACGTAATCAAAGGCCCAGCGGGCCGAACCGCGGTTGAGCTCCCAATGATCGCCGATATTGAATGATTTCGGGACGGCTGTGACGCTGGCATAGAACGGCATGTAGCACGACGTGTCCTGGGCGCCCCAGGCGAGCCAGACGATCCCCCCGACCGGCGCGGGCAGCCAGCTCCGGCACTGGGTCACAGTCGTGTATTCCGCCGCTCGGGTTCCTATGGTTCGCGTGCCGGCATAATAGTTCGGATTGGCATACGGACCCCCGCGGATGCCCCTGACCGGGTCGAGCGGCGTGCCCTGGCACTTATCGCGCGTCATGGTCATGACATCCTGGACGGATATCTTCTTATCCGGCTTCATGGAAAAGGGCAGGTCCATATTAGGCGTCTCGGCCTTGAATTTCTGGGAGGGCGCGACGAGGTCGAAGAAACGCCAGAGCCGGGCCCTGCCGCCGCTCGTCGCGGCGCTTCCCTGGGAAGGCGAATAGGCTTTTTTCCAATTAAAGGGCAGACCTGCCTTCGGGTCAAAGAGGCCATTATCGACAGCGCAAGAGATCACATTCGAGGAGGCCATGAAGAGGTCAGTATTGTTGAGGTCGATCTCTCCGATCCGGGACTCGTTCGGGCAGACACTGACCTGGTCGTCGGGGATCCTGGCCGCGCACCAGACGGCGCCCGGCTTCCCGCTGTCCGGTGTCCACAGCGGGCCGACGGGCATGATCTCGAAATCCCAGACTTCCTTGGCATCGGCCACGGCCAGCATCTCTCCTCCATCGACAAACCCATAGCCGTATTTTTCCGCCAGCGAGCCCATGAGCTGGATGGCTTCCCGGGCCGTCTTGCATCGCTCCATGGCCAAGAGGGTGAGCATCGTGATGTCCATTTTGGGGGTCGATGTCGTATTGCCGATCTTGCGCTGGTTCCCGACGGTCGATTCGCCGAAAGCTAGCTGCTGATCATTCATATAGCCGAAAACGCCGTGGACATAGCCGTAGGTATGCGATGGCTGCGGAATTTCCAGACCTGTGAAATCCTTTTTGATCAAGTCCCACTTAAGGCCTTCTTTGGGCGGCCAGCTCCGCATCTGGGAAATATGGTAGATCTTGCGCATTTCACCCGGCTGATGCTCGGCGGCTGGCACATGGCGCCAGGTCCAGTCGCAGATGCCGCAGTCCGCCGTGTGCGTGGCCATAACCGAGCCATCCGTAGAGGCATCCTTCCCGACCATGATGACTGTGCAATTGTCGGAGGGGACAACGACATCAAAAGGTTCAGCAGTTTTATTTTTTGGGAAAGGATTTGTACCTGATGAGCTTATAAAAAGGATAGAAATGGCTATCAGGAAAAAAATCGCCGCTTTCTTTATAGACATGACTTCACTCCCTCTTGTTTTCGCTGTTGGCTTTCTTTGCCTCACTCGAAGTATATCGTCTTAGGCTCGGCCTTAGACGGGTCATGAAAATAATGCCCGACGCTGTTTTTAACGACTTCTGCGAAACGGGGAATTCCCTGCAGCTGGATGGCCTTATCGGGGTTCTTTTTGGTATATTGCCGCATAATTTCCAAGGCCACGGAGCAGTGTTGGCCGACGCGCCTTTCCATCGACCATCCCTTCTCGTCGTAGGGTACGAACAATTTTTTCTTTTTGGAGAGGCTCAGCAAAAAGGGGTCTTTGCCGTCGAGGAGGAGCTTGACCGTCTTGGGGCCCGTCGGCTGATCCAGGAAGGGGATGGGCGCTTCGAGTAGGAACGGAAGCGTATCCGAGAAATCGCCGATCTCCCTATGGGACAGGCCGCGAAAGCCCGACGGTGATGGCTCGACATGGTTGTCGAAGCCCTCCATGGCCTTGACGGTCATCGACACCAATGTTGCGATCTTGGCCGATTTTTGAGGAGCGACGATGCAGTTGGTAACGGGAAACATGGTCTCCGCGCCATGCATGTCGATAGCGATATCCACCTTGTCCAGCCTCATCATCTGCATGGCCGCGTAGGTCACCCGTTCTATGAGGGCTCCGTCGGGCCGCCCGGGCCAGGTCCGGTTGGTATTCCGGATATCGAGAAACGAGAAAAGCTGCTTGTCGGGATAGTGGATGTAGACGTCCGGGTCGGGCCACTGGTCGAGCGGCGATGCGTCGCGGTTCCCCATCCGGAACCGCATCCGGCCCCATTCGGTGGGAATGTCGTAATACAGCGGATAGCCGTCGCCGGGCTTGGTGTTGAGGCTGGCGCTGTTGTTGAATTCCGGAATGATGATGAGGGTGCCTTTTTCGACGACTGCGTTTTCGATCATGATGATCGTCGCCAGCAGGCCGGCCGGTTCGTTGGCGTGAGTATTGGCCATAACCAGGACTTTTCCGCCCGGTTCCTTGCCTTCGAGAATGAACACATCGGCGTCGGCCATCGTCCCCTTCAAGCTGGGCACAAACTCGCTCAGCTTGATGACTTTAGTCACTCCGGGTCCGGCCATGACCGGCATGCGAAAGTGGCGATGCCGATAGAGCGGGATGCCTCCAAAAATACTCAGGGTGAGGACGATGAGGATCAGCGCCGACTTGATTCGCCATTCGCGGAACATCTTCGTTTTAGCCTCTTATTTTATGCGCAAGATACGGAGCACGAGCGGTATCAAGATCAGCAGGTACAAGATCATGTCATTCGCACTCTTTTTTTCGCGGAGGAAGTTCCAGATGATCATGGCCGCTATGTAAGCGCTGATCAGATAATAGAAGATCATGATCACGGACATGGCAGCCCTCCTCTACATGCTCCACCTGACCAAAAAGGCCAGCTTCGAGCTGAAGACCACCATCAGGATGCCCACGATTGTAATCACCAGCCAGGGCAGCCAGGTGGTTTTGATGAATGACCAATAGGAGCCTTTATATTCGGAAACCATGACGCTCAGACGCCCAATCAGGGCCGTCGGCGGCAAGCCGTCTCCCAGCGGCCAGAGCAAGCTCAGCCCGGCGATGGCGACGGTTGCGTGCAGGCCGATCGAATCGAAAAACCAGACCAGCGGGATGCCGAGAATGGCCGCCGCTCCGTAAGTCAGAACGCCCTCAGAAAAAGGAATGATGACGGCGAGCAAGAAGTAAAGCAGCAAAAGCGGCGTGCTGATGACAGCGAACGAGAGCAGCCCTCGGACACCGGTCGCGGTCATGATTTGCTGGAGCATGCCGACAACGATCATGGTCGCCAGCAGAGGCAACAGCCGTTTCATGGTGTCGCGGGAAAGGGCCAGGATTTTGATCTTATGAGGGCTGACGAGAAGCGCCACGATAGCGGCAATGACGAACTCCAGAGGCAGCCCGAAAATCGGAAGGGCAAACGGCCAGACCCTCGAGGCGACGATGAGACCGAAAAAGACGAGAAAAGGTAGAAGCACCCGCCACCAGGTCATGCCCTTGGGGGCCTCAGGCATATTCTGGAGGGCCGTCTGGAGATCGGCCGCGCCTTCTTTTTTCAAACCCAGGACAAACAGAGTAAAAGTTCCGAGAATCAGCACGGGAATTCCCAAGGTGAATTCAAAGCCGACATACGGAATCGCCGTCCCCGCGCAGAGAATCATGGCCCAGATGTTAACCGGCGGGGCGGCGGCGCTGAGCCCGGCCCAGATAAACATGATGGCGGCGACTCTTTTTTGGGAAATCCCGAGGAGTTTGAGGGCCATGGCCACCGGCGCGCCGACCACAAGCAGAGAAACACTGCCGGCTCCGGTCAGCGCTCCCGGGATGAGGACGATGATCATTAAAATGAACAGGGCGATCAAGCGTTTGTTGTGAAAAAGCCTGATCGTGCCGCGGACGACATAATTAACCCCGCCGGATTCGCTGATGATGGCCATGAAGATCGTGGCCGTGGAAAAAAGAAGTATGACGTCGAGGTAGGGAAAGGTGCCCTCGATGAGATGGCGGGGAAGATCGGTCAGGGGAGGCGTTTTGATGAACGCTCCGGCAATCCCTCCGGCCAGGGCGGCGGCAAGGATGCTGAGCTCGACGGATAATTTCTTTGCCTTGGCCGCCGCGTAGGCGGCGACCATGACCAGCAGGATGATCCCGACCTGAAGAGTCATGCCTTAAGCCTAGCCGACATTTTATATTTTGCTTTTGCCAATAGTCAAGCGGACACTCTTGGAAGGAAACCCTTCCTTAGGGTTTCCTTCCAACGGTCGCTTCGCTCCCTGCCATGCTTCCAATGAGCATCAGGCGATGAATCTACAGGAGGAGACACGACACTCTTGGAAGGAAACCCTTCCTTAGGGTTTTCTTCCAACGCTCGCTTTGTTCGCTGCCATCCTTCCAATGAGCATATAGCCATGTATCTATAGGAGCGGGGGACACTCTTGGAAGGGACACTCTTCCGCTAATGGTTGACCCGATTCCCCTTTTTTATTTATATTTAGCTTTGCCTCTATGCCTATAATTCGCAGAAAAGCCCTGTTTCTCGTTTTAATCGCAGCCCTGATTGCCCTTATTCTCCTCTGGACCGAGGTCAGTCGGAATCGCCGAGTTGCGGCCGAGAAAACTCTCCTGTCTCAAATCCAGGAGAATCTCCGCGGCCGGCTGGACAAGACCGAAATCCCTCCGGAGGTCTGCGTGGGAGACGATCTCATCCAGGCGGCGACGCTCGTCCGGGCATTTTATCAAGACCGTCAGTATCAACCAGCTTGGTGCCGCCGGGGAAACCTTATCGCCCTAGTCGAGTCTTTGATCGCCTCCATCCGGGCCGGGGACGCGGAAGGCCTTGTCCCGAGTGATTACCACTTTGATTCGATCCTTGCCAATTTAAAGGAGTTCGCGCGGTTGACGGCCGGCGATCTTCCGCAGCGGACTTCCGTCCTCAGCAACCTGGACCTCCTTTTGACCGACGCTTTTTTTGTCTTCGCCACCCATCTTGCCCAAGGAAAAGTCGAACCCGACTCGTCTCAAACGGAGTGGGATGCGCCCTGCCGTTCCGTGGACGTGCTTCAGCTCCTCAAAGACTCTTTGGCCTCGGCTCGCATCGCCGAGAGCCTGCAGAGCTTATATCCCCAGCACAGCTACTATGCCGGACTGAAACAAGCCCTTCGACGCTATAAAGGGTTCGTCCGGAATAGCGATTGGCCGCCCATCGCCGGCGGCCGCGCGCTTAGGGCGGGTGACAAAGGGAAGAGGGTCGAGTCCCTTAACAACAGGCTGATGAAGGAAGGCTATGAGCTTTCAGGCAACGACGTCCCATCCGATGTCTTTGGCCGAGCGACAGAGGAGGCCGTCTGCCGATTCCAGGATACGCACGGCCTTCCTCAAACCGGAATCGTCGATGAGGCGACCCTCAAGGCGCTCAATATCACGGCGGAGGAACGGCTGCGTCAGATTGAAGTCAACTTGGAGCGGTGGCGCTGGCTTCCCCATGACCTGGGGTCAAGATATGCCGTTGTCGACGCCGCCAGTTTCGAGCTGTTTGTGGTGGACCGTTTCGAAACCGTCATGAGCATGAATATTGTCGTAGGGATGCTGAACTGGCAGACGCCGGTCTTCAGCAGCCGGATCACGGACATCGTCATCAACCCGTATTGGTATGCCCCGACCCGTGTCCTCCTCAAAGAGCTCATCAATTACATCAAGGCCGACCCGGACTACTTGAGCCGGAACAAAATGAAATTGATGCGCGGCTGGGGAGACGAGGAGACCGAGATCGACGTCAAGACTCTCGACCTGGACAAGGTCAATGCTCAGAATTTGGATTTTCATCTCCGCCAGGACCCCGGGCCGCTGAACTTGGTGGGCCGGATCAAGTTCAGTATGCCGAATAAATACAATGTCTATCTCCACGACACGCCCTATCAATCGGACTTCGGGCAGTTCACCAGGACCTTCAGCCACGGCTGTATCCGCATCGCCAAGCCCATTGATTTCAGCCTTTTCATGCTCCAGGACCCCAACGAATGGAATGCAGAGAGAATCGCCGAGTCCATCGACCTCGATGTCGAACAAACGATCCCGGTTAAAAATCCCCTGGCCGTTCATGTCTTTTACGGAACGGCCTGGCCTCTCGAGGATGGAAGCGTCCAATTCCGGCCGGATCTCTACGAGATTGACAAGCTGGTGGCCGAAGCGCTCCACCAGAAGCCTCCCCGGGCCCGGCTGATCGAAACGCCTTCCTGGAACGGCAAGCCGCCGAAAGCTCAAGAGCCGAAGGTCGAAGCCGACGTGAAAAAGACAAATAGGTAGGTTTCTGATTAGAAAGTTGTCTTAAAATCTCCAGGCAGCAAGAGAGCGAAATTGGTCATTTCTTGGGCGCGGCCGCCATCCGCTCCTCAATCTTCTTCTGCAGAGCCTGTCGCTGTCCCAGCGTGTTCAGATAAATCTGCAGGTCTATAATCTCCGTGGCCAGGGCTTGAGCCACCCAGTTAACGGCCTTCGGCCCTTTGCCGCCCTCTTCGCGGAAGCCCGGAACCCCGAGCTTGTCCTGGACAAAATCACCCAACACGTCTTCAATGACTGGGCCAAGGACACCGCTCGAATCAGGCGTGGCGACGAGTTTGGTTACGGCGAGCATCCGATTGAATCGACGGAAAAAGACAGGATCGATCGTCTTTGCTTCCAGGGCTTTTTTTGCCGCCAACTTCATTTCTTGGAGACGCGGCTCGAGGGCTTCCGGCTTGCCTGTTTGGGCCATCTCGCGCAGGTGGTCGAGGAAAAGATCCAGAAGGGCAGAACCCGCTGCGGGCGATGTCTGGGTCGCATCCTTTTGCTCCACAACCGCCGTCTCGGAGGACGCGTTCAGCGCTTGCCCATCCCGGTTGGATTTAATTGTTTCCTGGGCGGCCCATCCCGTGGCCAGGACCAAGAGAAAGATCGCTCCGGCCGTTCGTAATTTTCCGATCATGCTAAACCTCCTTAAATTTGTCTTTGAATATTAATAGAGCCCGCTCGATCGTCTTATCGCCGAATAGGATTTTCATCTTTTCCTCGAGGCTGTAGCGGGGCACAAGCTTTTCCGCCGCAGTGGCTGTTGATCCTCCTCCAGTTGTGCTGCGGCCTGCCGAAATGAGGGCTCGTGACAGAGCCGCTGCGTCTGGCGAAGGAGCCTCATCTATCTCGGCTTCTGATTCGTAGGCAAGAGATAGAGTCCGGAAACCCGGCAGGCCGCCAAGTGCCGCATCGATTGTCAAAAGCCCCTTGGGTGCGGACAGCGGCCTGGCTCGGCCAAACCATAGGACTACAGCAAGGATGATCAGTGCGGCGGCGGATCCAAAAGCCGGGATCGCGGCCCATCTCGGAAGGCCGAACATAAGTTTTTTTCCTTCGAGCTGGGGCTTGGGCATAGATTTTATTCGAGCTTCGAAATCTCCAGCCCGGAAACTCTGGAGTCCGTCATTAATCTCTCGATTGATGATCAAACGGACCTCTTGAGGAAGGCCCTCTATAGGCTGGCCAATCTTTTTTTTGCTCATCATCTATCTCCTTCATTGCGGCGGCGACCGCCCGACGGGCCCGGCTCAGCCGTGACATTACCGTGCCCTGCTTTATTTTTAACATTCGGGCCAAATCCTCGTAAGAGAGGTCCCCGTATTCACGAAGGACGAAGACATCCCTCAGCTTACCGGGCAACCCGCGAACCGCACCTTTGAGCCGGCCGAGACTCTCGTTGGCTTCGGACATTGTCTCCGGAGTGCGACCATCATCCGCCTCGTCGGGAACTGTGTGCCCTAAGTCGATCGGATTCCGACGCGTCCTTCGGATATAATCGATGCAGGTCGTTCGGGCAATCCGGAGCAGCCAGATCCGCAGGCTTGAGGGCTGCCGGAGATCGCCTGATCGGGCGAAAGCTTTGAGGAAGACGTCCTGGCATAGGTCCTCGGCATCCGCCAGGTTCCGGGAAAATCCCAGGCAGACTCGGAAAACATCCTCCCGATAAACTATGATCTCTTGGGCCGGCCCCTCGCCCGGCGTGGTCATTCCCATGGCTCCGTCATGTCATACAGAAGACGCTCTGAAGGCAAAAATATTCCATTTTGGGCACAGTTACAATAAAAAAACCATGAGTTTCAGATTTCGCCGAACTAAAATCGTAACACCTGATACAAGAGCAATAAATAGATTGACAATCTAAAGGCGGTGGTAAGTCCGTCCGCAAGCCCCCGTAGCGGAGGGAGGACCCGTCGGTTTTCCGACGGGGGGGAACCGACGGGACTGGTTCCCCCGGGGTCCGGGGGCCTAGGACGGACTTAGCGCCGCCCACGATTATCAAAAAAGGAGTTCAAAATCTATTTTTCTTTTGACGAGATCAGCCGCCAACCGGTCTCTCTGCCTTTTAAAAAAAGAGTCCGTCGAGGCATCGGTCAGCCTATGGCGGGCATAAAAGCCACGGATCATATCCATATAATTCATCCGGTCGATGAAAACCTCATCGACCTTTCCTTCAAGTTGGGCGACGAGCTTTTCCGGATTCCCGGGCAGGAGAGGTCCGATAAACGCTTGTGTCTTGATCCCGGCGCTGTGAATCTTGCCAAGAGTCTCGAGGCGTTCATTGACTGATGAAGCATGGGGCTCGAAGAGGCGGGCGATCTTTTCGTCGTCGGTGGCGATGGTAAAGGTGAATTCGATTTCCCGGAATTTCAGGAATATATCCAAATCCCGGAGGGCCAGGACCGATTTCGATTGAACGTGGACGGGAAATTGGGCGGCCGCAAGTTCCTCAAGACATTGCCGCGTCAGCTTGTATTTCGCTTCGAGGGGTTGATAGGGATCGCAAACGGAAGCGACCCAGACTGTGCCTCGTTTGGCCCGGGCCAGCTGTCTTTTCAACACTTCCGGCGCATTGATCTTAATATCAACGAATTCGCCCCAGGGCTCGCTGTGGCCGGAATAGCGAGGAATGAACAGCCGCGCGTAACAGTACCGGCAGCCGACCTGGCAGCCTGTATAGGGATTCACGCAATAATCAAAGATTTTAGACTTGTTGAGAATACTCTTGGCCTGGACTTCCGCGACCTTCGGCACCATGCGGCTTTCCTCCGGCCATTGATAGCATAGAAAAATAGGAGACGCAATACCCGTTTGAAGACAAGAAAACCTTGATTTTAAAACCGAATCAAGATAAGAATAAAGGTGGTCGAAGCGGCGTTTAGATAGGCATTCTTGGCCAAAATAAAAGAATCGCAGGCCATCCCGCAGGGGGACAAAAAGATCATCCGCGGCTGGGTGATGTTCGACTGGGCCAACTCCGTCTATCAACTGACTATTGCGTCGGCCATCTTCCCGATCTATTACAACCAGGTGACCCGGACAGGGAACAATTATACGGTGGATTTTTTCGGCCTCCCGATTATCAATACCGTCCTCTATTCCTGGGCTATCGCCGCAGCCTATCTTTTCGTCGCTTTGTTTTCCCCGCTTTTTTCTTCGATCGCCGATTATACGGGCCGGCGCAAAGCGTTCATGAAGATGTTCACCTGGATCGGCGCTCTCTCCTGCGGCGCCCTTTTCTTTTTTGATAAGAACACGATCGAACTCGGAATCATCGCCTTTGCCCTGGGAACGGTCGGCTACGGCGGAAGCATAGTCTTCTACAACTCTTTTCTTCCCGTCATCGCCAAACCAGAGGATCAAGACCGGGTGAGCGCCCGCGGCTATGCCATGGGCTATCTCGGCGGCGTCGTGCTGCTGGTTGCGAATTTGATCGTCGTCATGAAGCCGGACTGGTTCGGCATCAGCGACAAGCTCCTTCCGGCCAAGCTGTCCTTTCTGTCCGTCTGCTTGTGGTGGGTCGGCTTTTCCCAGATCACATTCCGCCGGTTGCCCAAATATACGTTCGGGCACAAGGCGGGCCGAACAAGCGCGCTCTTCGGCGGATACAAGGAGCTGCGGCTTGTGTTTCGCCAAGTCAGGAAATCGCCTCGGCTCAAAATTTTCTTGGCCGGATTTTTCTTCATGATGATGGGTTTGCTCACGGTCATGTTTATGGCCGCTACCTACGGCGAAAAACAGCTCCGGCTGAGCCAAGAGATTCTCATCTCCACGATCCTCGTCATCCAGTTTATCGGAATGCTCGGGGCGTGGCTTTTTGCCCGGCTTTCAGGCAAGCTGGGAAATATCCGGGCTTTGATTCTATCGCTGACCGGATGGGTTTTGATTTGCATCGCCGCCTACTACATTCGCGATGCTGCTGGATTCATCGCCGTAGCAGCCGGCGTCGGCCTGGTCATGGGAGGGTCGCAGTCGCTCGCCCGCTCGACTTATTCCAAGATGCTTCCGGAAACCGAAGACCATACCTCCTTTTTCAGCTTTTATGATGTTATGGAAAAGCTGGCCACGGTCGGCGGAACGTTCAGCTTTGGCATCATCGAAGCTCTGACGAAAAGCATGAGGAATTCCGTCCTGGTGATCATCGCGTTTTTTGCCGTCGGGCTGGCCTTCATGCTGCTCCTTCTAGGGCGGCGCGGCGCACCCGCAGCCTAGCGGACGGATTTGACATTCATTTGTCCCGGTGATAAAAGCGAAAGGCAAGTGTCTGACGAGGAGGCTTTATGAATAAATTTTGTCTGAACCGTAAGGACAAATATCGTCATTGTCACTTCAGCCATCCCCGATGTTTCTTAGATTGATGAGACGTAGAGGAGGAAATATGAATCTTAGATTTTCGATGTTTTCTGTCGTGGCCACAGCTTTGGCCTTGGTCGCGGTTTCATTCTTGGCGATGAGGACCCACCCCGCGGCTCCCCAGGAGACGGCGGCGCAGAAAGAGGCGCGGATGAAATGGTGGACGGAAGCCCGGTTCGGCATGTTCATCCATTGGGGCCTCTATGCCCAGGCGGCGCGCCATGAATGGGTGAAAAATAACGAGCACATCAAGGACGAGGACTATCAAAGATATTTCGATGTCTTCAATCCCGACCTCTATGACCCCGCGGCATGGGCGCGGGCGGCCAAAAACGCTGGCATGAAGTATTTCGTCATTACCACCAAGCACCATGAGGGATTCTGCCTCTGGGATTCCAAATACACAGACTACAAGGCGACCAAGACGCCCTACGGAAAGGACCTGATAAAGCCTCTCGTGAAAGCCATGCGCGACGAGGGGTTGAGGGTCGGCTTTTATTATTCGCTCTTAGACTGGCATCATCCCGAATACACAGTCGATCGCTATCATCCCATGTTCAATAACGCCGAATTCCGGGAGAAGGCCAAAAACCGCGACATGAAAAAGTATGTCGACTATCTGCACAACCAGGTGCGTGAGCTTCTGACCGAATTCGCACCGGTCGACTGTCTCTTTTTGGATTATTCTTTTCCCGGCAAAGACGGGAAGGGGAGGGACGACTGGCAGTCAGAGAAACTCCTCAAAATGATCCGGGAACTCCAGCCGAATATCATCATCAATGACCGCTTGGATCTTCTCGATGTTCCGGGCGGCTGGGATTTCAGGACGCCCGAGCAGTTCATGCCTCGCGAGTGGGTGAGGATGAACGGCCAAAAGGTGCCCTGGGAGACCTGCCAGACATTCTCTGGCTCCTGGGGCTACTACCGTGATGAATATACATGGAAAAGCGTCCGCCAGCTTGTCGTCATGCTGATCGAAACTATAAGCAAGGGTGGCAATCTATTGCTAAATGTCGGACCGACGGCCCGCGGGACGTTCGATGAGCGAGCGCAGGACCGGCTCGCTGGCATCGGAGAGTGGATGAAGCTCAACGGCCGCTCTGTCTATGGCTGCACCGAAGCGCCAGATGAATTCAAGAAGCCGGCCAACTGTCTCCTGACCTATAATCCGCAGACAAAAAGGATTTATGTCCACGTCCTCGAGTGGCCGATGGGAGCGCTCTATCTGGACGGATTCGCCGGCAATGTCAAATACGCGCAGCTTCTCAACGACGCTTCGGAAATCCGTTTTTCCGAGGTCGCGAAAGCCGAAGTTGGGTTTATGCCGGGGGAGAGGACAGAAGCGCCCCGCCAATCCCTCCTTCTTAGACTCCCGGTCCGGCAGCCCGCGGTCGCCGTCCCCGTCATTGAATTGTTTCTTAAATAAAGGGGACCTCGTTCATCTCCTGCGGAGGATATCATCTCCAAGGACTCGGGGAGCTAAAGGCTCTAAGGTCACTTCCGCCGTCTCCGGACCGTGTCTCTTTTTTGCCGACATGATACGGACGCGACGCGATCAAAGGAAAAGGAGGATCAGATGAAAATCTATCGTAAGATTTCGCTCGCTCTTTTCCTTGCGGCAGTCCTTTGGTTGACCGGAGGAGCTGTCCAAGCCGGTCAGCCGGCTTCCTTGAAACCTGTCGCTTTTGATTTAATAAAGGAGCAAAGCTCGCAGCATTTTTCTCTGACCAACGATCTCATCCGATGCGCGATCTCTTTTGAATCCAACCATCTCGTTCTGGACGAGGTTAAGGCGCTTCCGGAATGGCTATCCAAGTTCGGCCCGAATCCGGAGCTGGCCGTCCAAACCGACGCCGATTTCTTGCTCAATGTGATGTGGACCGGCTGGACGGCGCCCGGCAAAGTGGATAATGCCGACAATCCCGCCGAGCTGACCAAGCAGTATTTTCAGCTGGCCGAACATAAGCTTCGCGAGAACGCAGGAGGAGGGAAGGAGCTCGACCTCATTCTTCGCGGGGGACGCGGCGTGCCGCTTGAGGTCTGCCTGACCTACCGATTAGAGCCGGATTCTTTTTATGCCAAAAGAAAATTGGCTGTCCGGGCGGCGGCGCCGTCTCCAAATCGCTCCCAGCGGCCGTCGGTCCGCCCGTCTCATTTTCTCCGCTGGATTTGGCCTCGGCGCGGGAACATTTCCGGCAAAATCCAAATCTTTAAGCCAGGCGGGTTCGGACAGCCTGTCGCCTTCGAAACCGGGCCGGGTGGCGGATTTTTTGGCCTTGAATATCCGACGTCCGAAAACAGTCTCCGCAGCCTCGAGTCCGATAAAAACTCTCTGGCCTGCGGCCAGGAAATCGGGAGCCTTATCGGAGATTCCTGGCTCGAGAGCGAATGGGTGGTCGAAGCCCTTGCCCCCGAACCTTCTATTAAGAAATGGTTCTGGAAATACGTGGATGCCATCCGCGTGGCGCCGCTCAAACCTTACGTCCTCTACAACAGCTGGTATGACCTTCGGGCGCCGGAATACGTGAAGATTCCGGAGCGGAGCCTGACCGAAAAAAACCTGCTGACGACGATCGCCTCATTCCGGAAACGCATGCTGGAAAAGCGAGGCCTCTCTCTCGATGCGTTCGTGCTGGATGACGGTTGGGACCAATACCGGAGCGATTGGGTTTTGAACAAGGACCAGTTTCCGCGGGGACTGGCGCCTCTCGCCGAAGCCCTGAAACCGATGGGAACCAGGCTCGGCATCTGGTTTGGCCCGATCGGCGGCTATTCTAACCGGAACCTTCGGATTGAGTATATGAAGGCGCACGGCTATGAGGTTGTCGGCGACCAGTTGTGTCTGGCCGGGACCAACTATCTGGCTTTGCTTAAAGAGCGGACGACGGATTTCGTCCGAGATGCCGGTGTCGGCTATTACAAATGGGACGGGATTCAATTCTCGTGCAGCGAGCCCAACCACGGCCATCCCCAGGACATCTATTCGCGCCGGGCGGTGATGGAATCTTTAATCGATCTGGCACGAGCCGTGCGCGCCGAAAACAAAGACATATTCCTCAATGTCACTTCGGGCACTTGGCTCAGCCCCTGGTGGGTGAAATATGCCAACACGATCTGGATGCAGGGTTCGGATTATAGCTATGCCGACGTGCCCTCGATCAGCCTCAGGGATGGCGCGATCACCTACCGCGATTCCGTGCTCTTTGATGGGCTCGTTCGCCAGGATTCCTGGTTTCCGATCGCCAACCTGATGACCCACGGCTTGATCAAGGGCCATCTCCAAATGCTCGGCGGCAAGGAAGAGACCCTGGACAAGTTCACGACCGAGGTGCTGCTCTATTTCGCCCGCGGCATCGAGATGTGGGAGCTCTACATTTCGCCCGACGTGCTGAGCGAAGCCGAGTGGGACGCCCTAGCGCAAGGCATCCGATGGGCCAAGGACCGTTTCGAAATTTTGAAATGGACGGATATGGTCGGCGGAAATCCGGACAAGCTCGAGCCCTATGGCTTTCTCCATTTCGCAGGGCCAAAGGGAATTCTCGCTGTCCGCAATCCTGGCATGGAAACCATGCCGATGTCCCTCATCCTGAGCGGCTCTTACGGGCTGGCGGCTGAGGCTAAAGATTTAGTCCTGGAGCGGGTTTATCCGACGCGGTGGATATCGCCGGATCTTTATCGGGTGAGCTCGAGGATTGACATTCCGCTGGAAGGATATGAAACGGCCATCTATGAGATGTATCCGTTGGCGGAGGCCGGAGAGCCTCTTCTCGCCGGGACAACGTTTGACGCGTCCTTGACGGGAAAGAGCAGCCTCGCAATCCGGTCGTTTGAAGTGGGCCGGAACGCTAGACTTCTCAACCCCCAATCAGTCGGCGCCCTGAAGTACAGAAGCGCTGCGATCGACCCTAGCCAATTCAGGCTTGCCGAGAGGCCGGCTCCAAAAACAGTAACGGGTGTGTCCTTTAAAGGGCAGGTCACGAAGGGAGGATATAGCGCCGAAGCGAAATTCGCTCTTGGCTCTGGCGCCAAAGAAGCGGCCCTGGCTTTCCTGCTTCAGCAAGCCGGAGAGCCTGGGTCTAATCGAAGAGACCCAGAAGTCGCCGTCTGGCTCGACGGGAAAAAAGCCGAAGTCAAGACCGAAAATCAGAGAGGAAGCTGGGGCTGGTATAAAGTCAAAACCAAGCCGGGGGCGCACACGGCCAGGGTCGAGGTCGCTTTGTCCAAGGAGATGGCGGGATTTGCAGGCAAGATGTCGGCCTGGATCGTTTCACAAGAAAAGCCGCACGCTGAAGAAATCAGACTGGAGGCTAAGAGTGCAGCGGTGCCGGCCCGATTGATGCCGCCGCTTCCGTTTCCTGCCGGCGTCATCGTCAAGAATTATAAGGTTGGCGAGACGGCCGTCGAAATAAAGCGCTAGAAAAATTCCGGAACGCGGACCGACTGGCCAGGGATTCGGAACCTGGCTCCGTCGTCTTTACAACTCTTTGACGTAGAGATTCCGGAAAAATGGAGGCGACGTGCTGTCGTGGTTCTGGAGCCCGATGTAGCCCTCGAGCGCGTAATCCTTGACCTTCCCGCCCGGCTCGGCGTCCCAATCGACGATCAATTTCCCGTTCAATTCGACCTTGAGGTGTTTACCTTTGAACTCGATCTTGATGTGATTCCATTCGCCCGGAGGCAGGGAAGCGTTCATCGTCGGTGCTTCGACGTCATAGGCCGCCCCGGTCATGTGGATGCCCTCGCCCGCGTCGTAGATCTGGATTTCAAAGGAGTGATAGATGTAATCATCGCTGGTGGGGACTTCGGGAACCCGGATAAAGATCCCCGAGTTCGTCTCCTTGGTCGAACATTTGAAATCGCACTCGAGAATGAAATCCTTGTATTTCTTGCCGTACCACAGCAGGCCCATGCCGCCCTGGCCCTTGAGCACGCCCGTCTTTGGGTCGATCTCGAAATAGCCCGGGCCGTAGTGGTTCCAGCCATGTTTTTCGTACCGGCCGCCGGCCCTTCTTAAAATCTGTTCGTAGCCCTCGTAGTGCGTGATGCTCTTGACGTACTCAATGCTCTTCTGGATGGCCGGGATGGGGTTGGCCGCTTCCGCCTCGTTCTCATATTCGATTGTCAGGTATCCGTTGTAATCTTGAAGCGTCAGTTCGGCCAAGAGGTCTCGGATATTGCCCTTTCCCTGGCCCCAGGGGACATCGTCCACGCCCTTCGCGGTTCCATAGCCCGTCCTGTCCTTGAGGTGGACATC
>Ga0315268_10001118_pt1 | contig 31047 bp, 21 predicted proteins | sample C1_top_MG_FD_204535 | JGI IMG/M metagenome (GOLD analysis project Ga0315268, IMG submission 204535) | Sediment microbial communities from Yellowstone Lake, YNP, Wyoming, USA - C1_top | ecosystem: Environmental > Aquatic > Freshwater > Lake > Sediment | place: USA: Wyoming | collected 2017-08-01
GTAAATATATTTCCCGTCGTTTTTTACAATATCCGCTTCATCTACCCCGGCCACCTGAATATTGGTCTGGGAATAATCAGCCGACGGTGCGGGCAATGATTTTGATTCTTGGCGCGTTGCTGTCGGTGCGGATACGCCGAATGAATCTGTCGGACCGGAATTGGAAACGGCTCCCTCGCCCGTCATGCCCAAACCCATATCATACGAACGTCCGGTTAGGATTGAAGCATCGGCGGTATTATTTTTTAAAAACTCTTTCAATTCGTTGTAATCGGTGAATTTCTTTACCTTGCCTTGCGCCGCCAAAGACTCCTTAATATTGCTTTGGCCCGGACTACTTTGATTATTTGATGGTTTTTGCCCAGGGTTATTATTTGCCGGCTTTAGCGGATTAGCCAAAGAACAACCGGCTGATAAAAAAATAATTACTATTAAAAACAAAAAATGTCTTTTCATAAAAATATTTAAAAATTAAAATTTTTGTTATCAATTTCTTGCCAATCATCGATTGCTTCATCCCATTTGAAAATATTTAATTTGTGCGATTTTTCATCCAAACTGTAGATATAATCAACTTTAGTTTCTGAACCGATCCGATTGGAATATGTTGTTTTTTTGTCAAGCACTACCGGCCGTGAAACCAGTTCCAGCCTCATCCGCCCCAAAGGCCCGTTAAATTCTATAAATTCAATATCAATTCCTCCGGCCTCATCCAAGTGTTCGCGCCCTTCGTCTTGAAAATCAAAATTATCTTTTATATTTCCTACAATGCTTTTCCATTTTTCTATGTTCATATTATTTATTTAAAATAAGAAGTGGACATTGTTTCTAGATTGAGTAAATTTTCACCGGCGACCGTTGGCGAGATCAGTTTTTTTTCGAGCAAGGCATTGATGGAACTGTTCATGGTAGTCATGCCATTTTTTGGATTAGTCTGCAGGACCGAGTATATCTGTTCGGTCTGCATATTTCTGATCAGGTTGGCAATGGCGCGATTGGTCACCATTACCTCGCGTGCGGCCACCAGTCCGCCTCCCAATTTAGGAAGTAGTCTTTGGGTAATGACCGCTCTTAATATTATGGATAATGATGAAGCGATTTTTTTGAAATCTTCGGCCGGAAAATAATCAATTATCCGCTCGATAGTTTCCGGCGCCGAGATCGTATGTATGGTCGATATGACCAGGTGGCCGGTTTTGGCGGCGATCAAGGCGGCCTGGATCGTTTCCGCGTCCCTCATCTCGCCTACCATTATCACATCCGGATTTTGGCGCAAAGAATACTTCAGCGCCGAAGCAAAACTGTCCGTATCCCGGCCTATCTCTCTTTGTTCGATCATGCATTGCTTTTCTTCATAAACAAATTCGATCGGATCCTCAATGGTTATTATATGCGCTTTTCTTTCAATATTTATCTGTTCCAATAGAACGGCTAGGGTAGTTGATTTGCCTACGCCGGACGGGCCGGTTACCAAAATAATCCCATCCTTTAAGCGGGAAAGTTTTAAAATATCTTCATTTAATCCGATATCTTTTGGTGAGGGTATTTTTTTCTTGATATGTCTGGCGGCTAGTCCCAGTTTTCCTTTCTGGTAATGCAGATTAATTCTGAATCTATTATTATAAAATACCAGCGATAGATCCAAATCTTTTTGCTGTCTTACTCTTTCGATTATTCCCTTTCCGGCCACGATGGAAATGGCATAGGCCAATTCTCCGCTTGGTGTTACCGGTTCCGGCAATTTAACCAGCTCGCCATCAATCCTTAAAGCGGGTACAGACCCTTCCGCTATTAAAAGATCGGATGCTTGTTTTTCCAGAGCTGTCTTGAAATAATTAGCTAATCGCATATGAGTTAAAGTTAATAGTTAAAAAGATAAAGTTTAGTAATAACTCGCCATTGTTCCAAATTCTCGTTTTCCGTTGCGTGCCACATCCTCGCTGATAATGCCCTGGTCCAATAATTTGTCAATCGCCTTATTCATGGTGATCATCCCCTCCTTTTGGCCGGTCTGGATCGCTGAATAAATTTGGTCGATTTGGTTCTGCCTGATCAAATTGGCTATAGCCGGATTATTGATCATAATTTCACGAGCCGCCACCAAGCCTTTATTTTTTCTAAGAATAAGCTGCTGGTCGATTACGGCCCGCAGCGACGAGGCCAGCTGATATCTGATCTCGTCTTGCTCGTTGGACGGGAAAACCGAAATAATTCTCTTGATAGTCTCCGGCGCGGTTAATGTATGCAGGGTGGATAAAACCAAATGGCCGGTTTCAGCGGCAGTGAGAGCGGCTTGGATAGTTTCAGCATCGCGCATTTCGCCTACCATGATTATATTCGGATCCTGGCGCAAAGCGTATTTTAAAGCGGTGGCAAAATCTTTTGTATCGGTACCAACCTCTCGTTGCTCGATTATGCTCTGATCTTCGATAAACAAGTATTCTATCGGATCCTCAATAGTGACAATATGGGATCTCCTCTCTTTGTTAATAATATTGAGCATAGCCGCCAAGGTGGTAGTTTTGCCACTACCGGACGGTCCGGTCACCAATATCAAGCCGTCTTTTAAATGGGTAAGGTTATAAATGATTTCGTCAAATCCCAAATCTTCCGGGTTAGGCACGAGCGGAGGTATCAGGCGGGCGGAAAAACCGATTTTATTTTCCTGGAAATGAAGATTCACGCGAAATCTCTGGCCAAGAATTTCCCTTGATATATCCAGCTCTTTATTGCTTAAAAATTTTTGCCAATTTACTTCCCCGACAAGTTCTTTAATATCCTTTTCAAGCTCATCATTATTAATAGTATCTTTGCTTAATTTAACTAAATCGCTAAAAATTCTTAATGTCGGCGCTGATCCGGCAATTAAATGCAAATCCGAAGCTCTCGAATCAATAGCTTTCTGTATATAATCCAATAATTTCATATTTTTATGCACTATGTTAATTATAACATTAAAAGCCTAAATATTTCAAATACACTTATGCGTCAGTTCACTTTCTTATACTGAATTCGCATCCACAGTAATTTTGACGGTATAAACCCAATTTTTTGGATTGCGCAATGGATTTTTTAAATCCGTAGTCTTTTTTTAGATCAACCGGTAAAAAAATTAATTTGAATTTTTTGGCTATATTCAACCCAATTTTATTTATTTCTTCGGAATTTTTATACGGACTAACCGTTAAGGTGGAAGTGAAGTATTTTATGTTACATTTTTTAGCGACCTCAGCTGTTTTGGTAAAACGATAAACAAAACATTCCAAGCACCGATCGCCTTCTTCTTTTTCGTTTTCCAGACCTTTAATAAATCGCAGCCAATTTTCATGTTTATAATTATCATAAATAGTTTTTCCATTTCCAATATCTAAATAATTCGATATTTTTTTTATATCTTCCTTTCTTTTTTCATATTCTGCCTCAGGATAGATATTTGAATTGGAATATATCAAATAAATATTATAATCCTTTTGTAAAAGCTCTGCCGCATAAACTCCGCATCCGGCACAACATATGTGCAGCAGGAGTTTTGGTTTTTCTTTTTCAATTAATAAATGGGTGACCACCAAGAAAAGAACCATGCCAATAACTCCGGCTAACAAGTCAAATTCTGACGGCTGGCGTCCCGGCACATAACTTTGGTAGTATTCCAAGAATAAAGCAAAACCGCAAGTAAAAACAAATCCATAAGCAAAAGATCCAATTCTTTTCCGGCTTAAAGAATATAACATTAAAAAAATCAATTCCGCTTCAATGCCAAAAAGTAAAAAGTGAACAAATTTATCAAAAAAGCTGATATTAAATCTGATACTCGGTTCCATCGGCGTACCGATCATGGCAAAAATAAAACCGCTCCAAGCGAGCGTTATGAATATTAACGGAATATTCTGTTGTATCTTTGTAATTAATTTATCATTCATTGCTTATTGGCGCTTGATAAATATTTAATGATTTCATCGGCGAATTCCACAGCTGATTCCGGAGCGTTAGCGGTGATAATATGTCCGTCCACGATAACGGTCTTGCCGGTAAACTCGGCTCCGGCGCGTTCAATATCGCCGCGCGTTTTTTCCCAGCCGGTTGCTTTCTTGCCGGACAATATTCCGGCCTTGGCCAGAATGGCCGGAGCAAAACAAATGGCGCTTACATTTTTACCGGCGTGATAAAAAGATTTGGCCAAATTTGCCAATGTTTCGTCGCCAAGGATCAAGGCCATGCCCGAACCGCCGATAAACACGACCGATTCGTAAAATCCGACATTTGCTTCGCTAACAACCTCATCAATTTTTACTTTTGTTTTGTCCATGCCGGTCGCTTCGCCGAGTTGTATGGAAGCAACTTTTACCAAAGCGCCATTTTCTTCCAGCTTATTTCTCACGGCCTGGTATTCAATATCGTTAAAATCTTTCGGCGCGATCACCAAAAGAACTTTTATTCCGTTTAAGGGTAGATTGGCTTTATTAACCGTTTGACTCCCGCATCCGGTTAGGATAATGGTTGAAAAAAATAAAAAAATAAAAATATTTTTTTGCATACAATTTATTTTAATTTATTCACCATAATTATCTTGCTGATTTGTGTATCGTATTTTTGCCATATTATCCATATTACTAATGAGAGTCTTAAATACATCTTTATTGTCTTTAAAATAACCGAGTACCCTTTCGTTTGATAAAAAATCAATTGAAAGCATTTTTTCGGGGATAGCAATTTCCTCGGTTAATAATCTTGATTCTGCGTTACTGTCAAATAATTCCTTAAACGCCGGAAATAATAACAAATCTTTTACAAGCCTTGGAATTCTTCCAGTTCTACTATCATCATGCCTTCCGGCCATAAATTCCATTAAAGTATTTATTTCAAAATTTTTATTTCCTTTCAGCCAATCGTAAAACTTGTGAGTGTCATGATAATCCGATTCTCCTATACCGTCTTCAAGTACTCTATCAACCGATTCCCCATGTTCTTTTGCTTTGGCTTGTTTTTTATCTAGCATTTTCCTCAAAACCGTTGTCCTGCCGACAAACAAAGAATGAGAGACTTGATCAAAAGGAATTGGGAAATGCTTGATTAGGTTGATTGTCTTTCTAATATCTTCCTCTGATTCAAATGGATTGTGTATTATAAAATCAAAAAATACATCTATTTTTCCATATTCTTTAATGCGGGGATCTTTTCGACTAAATTCATTCAACATTTTAACAACGTCTAAAACCATCTCGTCCGGCTGTACTCGACCAAATATTTCACGATTGGTCTTGCTATTTGTCTGTATTCCCATGTTTAATTCCTTCATCCCGGCGTCAATCAATGCCTTAACTTTTTCATGCCCACTTTTTCCGCTGATGGCTTGCGGGCTTACCATGCAATAGAATGGCCATCCGATTTTTTCTTTATATAATTTTGCAAATTCTTGCAGTTCTTCTAATGATCTGGCCGCTGTATCATCGTTCATTAAATTCATAAACTCAATCTGCGGATTTTCTTTTTTTAATTCTTCAAGTTCTTTTATTATCACTTTTATATCCTTTCTTCTGTGATATACTCCCGTTTTCAATCCCTGTTCTTCGGCTGATTCCTTGTAGGTCTCTCGCATATTTCTGTTATAACAATAAGTGCAGCTATGCGGGCATCCTCGGTCAGACGCATAAACAATTGTATTTTTGTGTCCAATCTGGTGGTGGCTGAAATCATCCATTGTTTCGGCGGTTAATTCAACTAACTGACCCCCTCTCAGCGCCCAATAATTATGGTAGCTAAAATCTGGGGTTAATTCATTGATTTTTTCAACTGGAACATTCCTTAATGTTTTAATTTTTTCTTTTAGCTTTCCAACATCTCCCTCATTGTCATAATCAACTTTGTCATCTCTCAGTATAAAATTTCTAATCTCATTTTCCTCTCGCGTTCTCCAATTTTTGAGTAAATTCACAAAATCATAATCACCTTCGCCCAGGCATACCGCATCAGCTCCTTTTTTCAAACAATCAATCGGATCAAGAATAGCATGAGTACCTCCCAAGACAACAGGAATTTGCAATTTTTCTTTTATCATTCTGAGCATCGGCACAATTCGGCTGTCAAAACCCAAATCAGTTGCCGATATGCCGATTATATCGTACCCCTTAAACTTTTCAATTATCGCTTCAAGTTCTTCCTCGCTAAAGCCGTCCTCTTTCAGTAAATTAAATTTACCCACCTCAAAACCTTCTTTTTGCAAAGAACCTGATAACGCTTTAATGCCCAAATCTATTTGAGTCACAGTTGCTAGGGCGACTCTGTTAATTGAATTTTCTTTTTTTTCTGGACATGCATCACGGCCAACTTCATTATCGTTACTAGGTATAAGCGGTAATTGTTTAAAAAAATTTTTCATATTTTTGATTTTCAAACCAAGGCACCTCACTCACTCCCCGGTTTATCGTATATAAATATAAAGTTGGCAATTTCGGATAGATCGACTGCATTTGCCCGTCCGAGAAGGCAAAAAATATTGAATTCCTGAAATCCTTCTCCATAAACCTTTTTTCCAGTTTGCGCATAATATAATATTTCTTCGCGCCCTTTAAATAATCTTCTTTCTTGTATCTGCCCTTGGCCTGCTCTTCCAATTGTTTGGCGATATTTATTCCGTTCCACCAGTTAATAGTTTTTTGCTTGGCGACTTCGTCAATCATCTTATGATTTATTTTCCAACTTTTCCATAAATCGCTTAGATAAACAACTTTAAATTTGTTTTTTGTAAGAATATTTTTTATTTCAAACAAATATTTATCATACGACTTTTTGTCGTATCCGTTATTCTTGGCATGCTCATCAGCCAAAATCCACGTTACTTCTATTTTTCCCTGAAAAACGGTTTTTATATTTTCTAAATATTTTTTATAATAACCAATTGTGTCCAAATCATCTTTTTTGACTTTTGACTTATTTCCAGCGCCCCAAAAACCAACTAGTTTAAGAGGTTTATTTTCTTTGGTTGAAATAACGATCTTTTCTTCTAGCTTGTCTTCCAGGAACGGATAATCCCTTCGAAAATTCCTGGAATTGAATTTTTCAATAATCGGATCAGATGAGGAAGCCTTTCTGAAATATGGGGTATAATTTTTTAAAAGTTCAGGATAATTCTCTTTCCATGTCCGATGGGCGTTTTGGTAATCTTCTTGTTCAACTTTAATGGTCGTTGACCATAACTCCAGATATTTTTCAAATGTTTCCCTGGGTTTTTTTAAATTTGGAAAATATTTTTTAAATACGCCCAAGGATTCTTCTTTATTTTTTACAATATAACGGATCGCTTCACGGACTGAAATTACAAAAGATCCGGCGTTTTTTCTATAAATCGGATCAAGCACGTTGGCTATGGTAAAGCCGGAAAATAAATATTTTGGAAGATCATTCTGAAAATTATAAATAATTTTTCCTCCCAAGGCTTCAAAATCCAGCGCCTGTTCGGGTAGAACTATAGCAATATCTATTGTTCGGTTGACAAGTTTATCTATTAACTCTTGATAATCCAAGGGCAAAATCAATGTTTCTTTGGGCAAAATAAATTTGGCTATATTGTTTGTAGTCGAATACTCCTGAAATGTTCCAACTTTATATTTGATAAAATCATTTATATTATTTATTTTTATTTTTGGATCGATACTCACGGCGACATTCGGGACTGATTTTACAAGCTCTCCGATAATCTCTCCCTTGACCCCGGTCTTATTCTCAAACATCGCGAACATCGGATCCGATAATCCGATATGGGCGGAATTATTCACAAGCGAATCATAGGTCCGATCATCTCCTCCGGTGGCGATGAAATCAATGTCCAGATTATGCAAGCCAAAAAATCCTTTTTCCTCGGCAAAATAGGCTGGAAAATAAATAGCCAAACGGTCGAACTCAGCGACCAATAATCTTTTTTTATTTGATTTATGAAGAGTGTTTAAATTGTCTTTAACTATCAGCCTTTTTTCCGCACCAGCCAGCTTGGTAAATCCGTATTCAAGATATTTACTGAAATAATATTTTTCTATTTCTGTAGTTAGCGAATATCTTTCTGCCAAACCATTTTCTAAAGCCGGTTTTGGTTTATTTAATGCCGCTTTAGCCACATCGCCATCCTGTGCTTTGTAATTATTCCCCACATTCATCCCTGCTCCATTACTGAAAGGGGCCTTGTACCGGTATGCGATATAATCGGGCAAAAAATTGGCGGCTAATTTTCTCAAAATATATTTTGTAACGATCTGATGATTTTCCCTTTTCACTTTTAACTTTCCATCAATCTTAAAAGCTATATCCAAAATATTCGAGTCAAAGAATGGGGCTCGGGCTTCAATGGTATGTTTCATAGTCAAACGGTCGAGTCTTTGCAAATGTCCGCTACCCATGGATTTGGTGAGCATCAAACAACCCTCATTTATCGTTTTGTCTGGAAGCATGGAAAATTCATTATATCCTCCGAATAACTCGTCTGACCCGTCGCCAACTAACAAGATCCTTAGTCCCAGTCTTTGCGCTTCGCGGGCGCATATCTCCAGGGAAAAAGATTGATGAATAATATTCGGTTCATAGGTCTCCAGATGAAAAATAATGTTATCCAACTCCTCTTCGAAATCAATATCCGGACGGATAACATGGTATTTATATTTTCTTTCCTTGCATAACTTCATGGCAAATTCATAGTCCGACGAACCAGGATAACCAAGTACTATTGCGGTTACATCCGGATGTAGTCTGACAGCAATCTCCATGATCAAACTACTGTCAACGCCGCCTGATAATAAAACCCCGATCGGCAGATCTGTATCAACCCGCTTGGCCACCGCATCAACTATTTTCTCTTCCAGTATTCTAATAATTTTATTTTCATCATTTAGTGCATTTGAGATCTTGAGATTAAAATATTTTTTGAATTTTCCGTCAAAAAAATACGAACCGGGCGGAAAATTTTTGATCTCCTTTATATCATCAAAAAAAGCAAGTTGCTTAAGTTCGGAAGTAAAATAAATCTGTCCGGTCGCATCATGGGCGTAATAAAGAGGCTTGACACCAAGCGGATCTCTGGCGGCAAAAATAGAATTTTTCTTTTTGTCATAGATCACGAAAGCAAACATCTCGCTATCAATCAACCTGACCATGCCAACTCCGTATTCCTCATATAAATGTGCCAATACTTCCGTATCAGAATCTGTCACAAAGATATGGCCTAATGCCGACAAATTTTTTTTCAATTTTTTATAATTGAAAATTTCACCATTTAGCACCGCGAATATAGTTCTGTCCTCGTTTGATTTCGGCTGTCGGCCGTTTTCCCGATCTACGATCGGCAAACGGTTCGCTCCGAGTACACCGCCGTCAAAATATTCCAATTCAAAAACATTACTCCCTCGATGAATAATTTTCTCAAGTGAAAGATGCGCTTTTTCATGTGTATTATTTTTTCCAAAGATACCGATTATTCCGCACATAGTATTTATTTAAGTTTAAATATTTTATTTATTTTTTCAAAATCTTCAAAATCTCATCCAGCTTGTCCCGCTCGATCCGGCTCAGGGCGATCTGCAATTCTTCGATCTCTTTTTCCGCTTTTTTATTGGTATTAAAATCCTCTTCGGCATGCAGCCGGTCCCGCTCGTTCTGGCGGTTTTGCGACATCATGAGGATGGGTGCGGCGTACGCGGCTTGGGTGGAAAACAATAAATTCAAAAGAATAAACGGATACGGATCCCAGCTGTTTATATAACCAATGATGTTAAGGCCCATCCAAACCAAAACAATTAGTGTTTGAATAATAATAAATTTCCACGAACCCATGACGGAAGCGAATTTGTCCGCTGTCCGCTGGCCAAAAGTCAAGCCAGAGGTATGCTTTTGGTGCCAGTTTATGTGATGTTTGTTGTCAGACATAAAAAATAATTAAAAATGCAAATCTCAAAATGAAAATGTATTATTAATTTTTAAATTAAAGACAATCCTTTGTCATCCCGGCCCCCGAGCCGGGATCCAGGGTTAAACCGTAAAATCGTTAATTATGTATTACCGAAATAAAAATATACCTGCCGCTAACTCCTGGATTCCTCCCGCCCTGGCGGGACGGGAATGACAAAAAATACTTCCTCTACATTTCGTGAAATTATTTTTTTTCCATAAACGAAAAAGTCACTACCACTCCCATCATAACTACGGCCAAAATTAAAAGTGAAAAAAGTTTGCCGGCGCTTTGCAGAAATAGTCCGCTCAGACCGAATATGGTGGCTAACGCGTAAAAAATCAAAACGGTTTTCCTGGTACCGAGCCCGTGGTCGTGGAGGCGGAAATGCAGATGCTCGCGGTCGGAAACGCGGAATGGATTGTGGCCGGCGCTTGTTCGCCTGATAATGGTCCAGAGCACGTCCAGGATCGGGATGCCCATTATAAGCAAAGCAATAGCGATCTTGCCGCCGGAAATTACAGCGAGTACCCCAAGCGCGTACCCAAGGAACAATGAACCGCCTTCGCCCAGAAATATTTTGGCTGGATGCCAATTAAAAACCAGGAAGCCAAGGCAAGCGCCGCCGAGCACCAAGGCAGCCAGTCCGATGTCCGGCTGGTAATACTTGGTTGTCATGGTAAAAAGAAAAATTATAAGTGAGCCGATCGCCGTGATACCGGAAACCAAGCCGTCCAAGCCGTCCAGCAATTTGGTAGTGTACATCATGCCAAGCAGCCAAAACACAATAAACAGATCTGACACCACCATAAAATAATGCCACGCATCGCTAAAATATAACACGGGAATTTTCAAACTATTTAACATCAAATGTCCGCCCAAGGGATTGGAAATCTTCGCGATCTCCACTCCCCCGGCTACCACGGCCATGGTGGCAAGCAAGGGGAAGATAAATTGCTTGCCCGGACTAAGTTTGTATTTATCGTCAAGAAATCCTCCGATCATCAGTAAGCACCCACCGATAAAAAATCCGATCCAGTGCCGCGGTTCCAGATTGCCAGCCAGCAGCTCACTACGAGTAAAATAAAGTATCAAGAAAAAGCTAAAAAATATAGCTATGCCGCCCAGTAATGGAATTGGATTTTTATGAAATTTCCGATCGTTATCCGGTTCGTCTACCACACCAAGCATTTTGGCGATTTTAATAATAGCCAATGTAAAAATTATTGATAAGGAAATTGATATCGAAAATAAGAAAAAATAAAACATCAGCTTGACAAAAATAAAATTATGTGTTTATATATAAATGTTGATTTTAATAAATTCTTTAAAAAAGGAGGGGAATTGAAAAATAAATTATTAGTAATTGGAGATGTTCGGGGAAATGCACAAAGTGAATTGTTCACAAAAATTACTAATACTTATGGAAACAATTTCTGTTATTGTTCCTTAACAATGTGTGAAGGCATGGAGTTGGAAAAATTCGACGTTATCTGGGTGACAAAAGCTGCCCTAAAAAATTCTTCAAAAATCAGAAGGATTTCTAAAACTACCGAGGTTTTAATCTTGGGAAAAGATTTAAAGCTAACAAAATACCAAACAACATTTTCAAAAAACAAGCAACCTAAAAAAACAAAAAAATAATAATAATAAAATCAATCACCCAGGAGCTGTTTAAAAAACCGCTCCTTTTTTATTTTAAAAAATTTTCAATTACAGCTTTTTACTTTTTCCGCCAGAGGCGGATCCGCCTTTGGCGGAAACTTAAAGCTCCCTCCCCTTCTCAACCTCAATTTCCGCGTTGGCGTTGATAACCACCGTATCCCGCCGCTCCAATTCACCAGCCAAAAATTTGTTGGCGATCTCGTTTTCTATCTTGTCCTGTACGACCCGGCGAAGCGGGCGTGCGCCGAATTGCGGATCATAGCCAAGCTCGGCCAATTTGGCAATTCCCTCTTCCTCAACTTTGAGATATATACCCTTTTCTTCCAACATCTTACTTATTCTATTTATGATCAATTTGGTGATTTGAATTATATCGCTGACGGATAATGGTTTGAAAACAATTATACCGTCAAATCTATTGATCAATTCCGGACGCAGGACTTTGTTCAGTCTTTCGTTGATCAATTCTGCTTTTATTTTCTCAATATTCACGCCGGCCTTAACCTGTTCTTGAATATAAACCGCCTCGCTGTTTGAAGTGGCAATTATAATTGAATTGGTAAAATCAATGGTCCGGCCTTGCCCGTCTGTCAACCGGCCATCGTCGAATACTTGCAGAAATAAATTGTGAATATCAGCATGCGCTTTTTCAAACTCGTCGAGTAAAATCAGAGAAAAAGGCATCTTCCTGACTGCCTCGGTCAGATAGCCAAGCGAGCCGCTCGGGTCACCGATCATTTTGTTTATGCTGTCGCTGGTTTGATACTCGCTCATATCGATACGGATCATATTTTTTTCACTGCCGAAATAAACGAGCGCCACGGTCTTGGCCAATTCGGTCTTGCCCACGCCTGTCGGACCGAGGAATAAAAAGTTGGCAATCGGCCGCTTTCCTTCCCGCAGTTCGGCTCTGGCTCTACGCAAGCTGGCGGCGATAATATTAACGGCTTCAACTTGCCCTATCATATACTCATGGATCTGTGATTCCAAATTTAATAGCTTGCTTCCCTCGGTCTCGCTCACATTGGTAACCGGGATGCCGGTTTTCTCGCTGATAACCTCGGCTACATCCTGGTCGGATACGAACTTGAAATCTTTTTTGTATTTAGCTACCTTTACCCCGGCTAGCTCCAAAATATTGATCGCTTTGGTCGGCAAATTTTCATCATGGACATATCTTTGCGCTTTTTCTACCGCTGTTTCAATGGCTTTATACGAATAATAAACTTTGTACTTGCCTTCAAAATACGCTACTTTGCTTTCAATAATTCTAATGGCCAGATTGCCGGTCGGCTCCGGTAATTTATGCGCGGCAATGGCATTGCCGAGCGGACGGCCTTCAATATACTTGGTATAACTTTGATTATTCACCGTCGCCAGGCAATAAATTAGCCCCCGTCTTATGCCATTGGCCAATACGTCCGACAGGTCCAGGCTTTCCTCGGCGCCGGCCCTAATACCGGATATGCTTTCAATATTTTCTATGAACAGAACAATATTGCCGGCGCGGCTGACCTCATCAAGGATGGTCAGCATGCGTTCTTCGATCTGGGTAGCCGTACCGCCGGACACCAGCCTAGCCGCGTCAAGTTCTACCAAGCGCTTGTCTTTGAACATTTTCGGCACATTCTCTTCTACCATCATTTGCGCAATGCCGTGAATAATGGTCTTTTTACCAATACCTTCTGGACCGACCAGCATTACCGCAAATTGGCCACCTTCAAAATAATGGAATATTTTTTCAATTTCCTCTTCGCGCTCCACGCAATATTCCAGCCGTCCCCATTTCGCCGCCAAGGTCAAATCGTAGCCGAAATGGTTCAAGATCGGCGTGGCTAAGGCCGTATAAGAGCGGTTCATAGCGCTGTCCGGTTTGAACCTTGACATCCGCCTGAATAATTTATAATTCTCTACTTGCTTTTCATTGTTAATGAACCACTTAACTACATTAGCCGCTTTGTCGTTATCAACGCCGAGATCAAAAAGAAATTCAGATATGACTTTGTCAAAATCAAGAATAGGAATGATCATATTTACCGGCCTTACTTGCTTTTGGCCGTTTTTTCGGGCATCAAGATACGAACGGATTAATATTTCCTTTACTTCGTTCGTAAAAAAAGTTTTTTTATCAACTGCGGTTCGGAGTCCCAGCCGTTTTTCCAATCGTTCGGACAAGTCGCCGGCAGCGATCCCGAGTCGGGCGAACAGAGAAACAATTTCCCGGTCCCCGAGCAGCGAGATGAACAAGTGCATAGTACCGGCTTCTTCTTGGCTGTATTGGCAGGCTAGTAAAAAACCGTCTTCAATTATTTTTTCAGCTGGCTGGCTAAAACCTTTTGATATTTCCCAGCGGTATTTTTTTGAAGCTTTACTCAGTTCTTCCCAAGTATTGGGAAATTGGATATTTTGTTCATCATCGACTCTCGGCCTTTTGATCTTTTCCTTTTCACTGGCTTCTTCGCTTAATCTGTAATAAATAAACATATCGGCCACCAAGCTCTCCCAAAACAGAAGGAGGAGTGGGTGGCGGATGCTCCAAAATGGCATGATGGCAAAATTGCCGCTCTGCCAGCCATTTAGCCATAACCAATAGGCCAACGAAAATATTCCGCCGAGTCCGATGATAAAAAAGAAAAAGTTTAAAAATAAATTGACCTTTTTTTGAAGCCGTTTAAGTATTATTTCCTCTTGGTTCGTATCTTTGCCCCAATAAAAAAATTTTCCATTTTCAAAAATAGAAACTCCATTTCCAGCGCAATTCGCGCATCTTTTTTTCTCCACGCGCCCGCTACCATTGCACTCCGGGCAGTAGATCGATTGATAAGTGGTTTTATCCATTATAATATCTACAAATTACAAATCATTTACAAACATAAATATTAAGATGCATTTTGGGAGTAACATTTTGTAAATTTGTAATCAATTTGTAATTTGTAGTCTATTAAAAACCAAACAACTGGAAATATATAAAATAAATAATAGCGATCGGAAAGGCCAGCCAGACCAAAACTGCTGCGAGCGATAAGATTATATAAAAAATAAAATAAATTCCCCTGACGATTATTTGAAAAAATCTGACAATCAAGCTGATCAATACCCCGGCCCAATCAAACTGACCATACATCGGTTTGAAAAAATTTTTTATCCACACGAGTAGTGCGGTTGATTTTAAATGATCGCCCAAAAAATGAATCAGACCTGCTATTAGATTTAAGAGACCGCGGGAATACCACCAAATCGGCAGATAAACTATATTCCACAAAATTTCCAATATTATTTTTGGCGCGTAAATGGCAATATTTCCTTTTTGCATAGTTAATGTATAATTAACCTTAAAGAATTAAAATAATCTTTTACACATATTTATTATAACACAAGTTAGTCCCAAAGGGAACTAACAGTGGTCGGGAATACAATTCCTTGACCATAAATAATCGTTTTATTAAAATACTGAGGTATTTTTATAGAATGTAAAAATATGGAACAAGAAATAACCACAAAAAGCCAAATGCCAAAAGTAAAATGGATTTTGATCTCTTTAACCGGAATTCTTTTGTTTTCCGGGCTTGTTTACGTCGGTTACCAGATAGCCAAACAACAAAACCTAATTACCAAAGAAACAAAAACAATTTACCGCTTAACAGCCAAAGACTCTGACAAGGCCGGGATAAAGCCATCGACCGCCTTCCTGCTGTCCAGTTCAAAACAGCTTAGCGAAAAAGAGGCCAAAAAAATCGTCAAATTCAAACCGAGCGTGGATTTTAATTTCAAAAAGATCAGCGCGCATCAAAGTTTCAGCCGAAAAATTGCCATAGCTGCTTCCATTCTTAAACATAATTTCGCAGCTAACGCACAATCAAATAATGCCACAGATACCGCCACCGCGGCCAATCCCGATTCTGAAGCAAAAAAAGCTACAGAAACACCGGCAAACCTTGATTTTGAGTATGAAATTCAACCGGCACAAGACTTGGCGACCAACACGATTGTGAATATTATTATAAACGACCAAAGCGCCAGCGGTTCAGAGCCGCAAAGCTGGGCCTTTCAGGTCAAGGCGGATTTCCAAGTGATTGAAACTAATCCGGGCGATAAGTCCGCAGGTGTACCACTGGACACTGGAATTGAAATGACTTTCAACCGTGAAAATATTCTTGATATACAAAATTTCTTTTTGATCGAACCGGCGGTCAAAGGCAAATTTGAAAAATTCAATAACAAAGTAGTTTTTGTGCCGGAAAACCAGCTCATGGAAAAAACTATCTACAAAGCCACAGTCAAAAAAAGCTTAAAGTCGGAAGGAAGCGCGGATGAATTGGCCGCTGATTATGTTTTTTCTTTTGAAACGGCCTCAAAAACATCAACGGATAAAGATTCATATTTGGAGATCAATAAAATATTTAATTCATTTCTCCCTGATAAAAATATTGCCCTGCCAGTTTATTATCGCAATATCAATGATAACGATTTCAAGGCCAAAGTATATAAATTTTCGGGCGGCCAATCATTTATCAACTCGTACACGAGTAGCCGTGATTGGAGCATGAATTGGGCGAGCTTTTATTGGGAAAACGCGGGGAATATATATCAACCCGATGAAAAAGACAAGCTTTTTGAATTTGCCCCGAAAATAATAAAAAGCAACTCGGCTAGCTTTATTAGTCTGCCGCAAAATTTATTGAGCGGTTACTATTTATTTGAACTGTCAGATAAAAACCGACGCCGCTTGGCCTGGCTGCAAGTCACTCCCCTGGCCCACTATTATTCCGTACTTAACACGAACGGTTTGGCTTGGCTCTACGATTTTACCAAAAAAGAACCGCTTAAGAATGCAAATCTTTATTTTTTGGATAAAACCAATGAAACTATACTCGGAACTACCGACGATGCCGGATTGATCAAATTTGATACCCCTCCAGGACTCCGCGAGCGAAAAGAGTTTTCTGACCGGTTATTTTTCAAAGCCGCGGCAAATAATTACCAGCCTTTATATATTGAACTAAACAACCTGGCGCCCGGTGAAGATAAATATTGGTCGTATCTTTCTACTGACCGCTACACTTATCAGATCAAAGACAAAATAAATTTTTGGGGCATTGTCAAGAAAAGATCCGGCGAACTCGGCGACAAAAAACTTCGGGTCGAATTGTACGCCAATAATTATATTTTTTACAGTTATTTGGGAAATGATTCCGATCGTCCGGTAGCCGCGACCGAAGCTATGGTCTCGCCGTTTAATACGATCAAGGGCGATTTGTCTTTTGACGGCTTGACGCCGGGTGTTTACACACTGCGCGTAATATCCGGCGAAGACCTAATCAGCTCAGCCAATATTGAAGTACTGACATATACCAAACCGGCCTATCAGATTACGGCTGCCACGGACAAAAGCCAAATTTTCGCCGGAGAAAAAATCAGCATAAATGTCAAAGCGGCATTCTTTGACTCAACGCCGGTCGCTGATTTGAAATTGAAATACTCTGCTTTTTGGAAAAAGGATATTGTTGGAGAAATTACCCTGGATCAAAATGGCGAAGGGAAACTGGATTATACTTCCGAGTATAATGATAGCGCTGACGCTTATTATCCATCCAATATGCAATTTACCTTTTCGCCGGTGCTGGCTGAGGAAGGCGAGATTTCCGGTAGCGCCAATGTGCTGGTTTTCGGTCCGAATATTTATATGCAATCTTTCAGCCAAAGGCAAGACGATGGATCATACAGATTCACGGCCAAACTCAATAAAATAGATCTGGCCAAAAAAAGCGAAGATCAATCCGGGTATTACAGCGACTATATCGGCGATCCGGCCGCTTCTGTAAATGTTAATGCCAAATTAATTAAAACCACTTTTATCAAAATAGAAGACGGACAATACTATGATCCGATCGATAATAAAGTTATAAAGAATTACCGCTTTGACAGCAAGGAAGAAACTGTTGAAGAAATAAGCGGAAAGTCTGATGAAAAGGGCGAATGGAACGTATTTAGAAAAATAAATTCGAGTCCGGACGAAAACGCCAATTACCGGATCGTTTTTTCCGGAACTGATGCCAAACAAAGAAAATTTGAATCAACTGCTTACCCTTATAATTACTATTATAATTCGTCGAAGGATTTCGCCGTTTCTCTCGGATTTAGTGACCACGACCAGAACTACGAATTTGCCAAAAATGAAAACGTAAATATAAAGTTAGACGTCGTACAGGGAAAAGCCCCGGATCAGCCGAAAATTTTGTTCCTGCGCTATCAAAATAGTTTTGACCGCGTAGAAATTTCCGACCAATTCGCGTATAATGAAAAATTCGCGGATAACTACCTGCCATCGGTTACCTATCAGGCCGTAATGGTCAGTCCGAACGGCTTTGAAGAATCGAACCAGCTGTTGGCGTCGTTCAAAGAAAGCGAGAACGAATTAAGCATTGATATTAATACCGACAAGGAGGAATACCGTCCGGGTGAAAAAGCCAGCCTAAAATTTAACATTAAAGACATAGATGGCAAGGGCATTAAATCGGAACTGAATCTGGCAGTGGTGGACGAAGCGCTGTTCCATATTCTGTCATATAATTGGCAGCCGGAAATTTTAAGCACTCTTTACCAAAATATCTATGTTTACCCGGATTCCGGGAAATCCGAATTCAACACAAAGGCAATGGACGGCGCGGAATTTGGCGGATGTTTTGTCGGGGATACGCAAATTTTGATGGTGGATAAAAGCTATAAAAATATCTCTGATATCAAAGTAGGCGACCAAGTTTTATCTTTTGCTGAAGAAAAAAATAAATTTTTAACTAAAGCAACCGTACAGGCCGTGACCGAACATCCAGTTAATAGTTATTTACTCTTGAATAATATTCTAAAGGTGACAGCTGAGCATAAGGTGTTTGTCAACTCAGAGTGGAAATTAGCAGGTGAGATAAAAGTTGGGGATATGATGATGGGACTGTCCGGCCAGCCGATCAAAATTACTTCAATTAAGATAATAAATACCAAAGATATTTCGGTTTACAATATTTTGGTGGATAAGATCCACACCTATTTCGCGGATAATTTTTATGTGCATAACGCGGAAAAGGGTGGCGGTCTCAGAACCAATTTTGTGGATGTCGCCAATTATCAAACGCTTGAGACCAATGCTCAAGGTGAGGCTGAGGCCAGTTTTACTTTGCCTGACAATATCACCGGCTGGCGGATCACCGCCTTGGCATTTACCGCGGAGAATATGCTGGCTGGTAAAAGCGTCAAAATCATCAAGTCCGGTCTGCCATTTTTTCTGGACATGAGTTTTAATACAGATTTCCTGACCGGCGATGAACCTACCATTCGCGTCCGGGCAAATGGACGTGAGCTGGAAAAAAATAAAGATATAGAGTTCAGCGTAAAAAGTGTTAAACTCGGTCTGGATAAAAAAGATAAAATAAACGGTTCCACTGATTATATCAATCTTGGAAAACTTTCGTCTGGAGATACTGATCTGACCATTGGTATCGTACAAGGAGATAAAAAAGATGCTGTCAAAAAAAATATATATACTTCAGACAGTTATCTCAAAAAAACCGAATCATCAACGTATAAACTTAACTCAAACTTGATTGGAATCACCGGCAATGCCAAAGGTAAGACTGCACTAGTATTCTCTGATACCGGACGCGGACAATTCTTGCCTAGCCTTTATGATTATATCTACCGCGACAGTATCCGTTCGGACAAAGCGGTAGTCGCGTATGTGGCCAAAGGATTAATAAAGCAATATTTAAATGTGCCTGGTGAAGATAATATCGAATTAGATATATCTCCTTATCAGCGTGACAACGGCGGCATCTCGCTCTTTCCGTTTGGTGATACAAATCTGGATGTTACGGTGAAGTTCGCCGATCTGATTCCTGAAAAAATCTACCAAGACAAAGTCAAGGCCTATCTGTATGAATCTTTAACTGATAAAATGGCCGATTTACCGCGCCTTGCTAAATCGCTTTATGGACTGGCTTCATTAAATGAACCGATTTTGACCAAGTTGAATTTTGCCAAAGATAACAAAGCTCTTTCGGTTGAGGATAAAATTTACCTGGGTCTCGCGTTCGCCAAGTTAGGCGACACTGAGTCGGCAAAAAATATTTATGACGGCCTGAAGCAAAATTTAATGGTTAAATCAGGCGAAGCCTGGATTGAATTTGACAAGATCGGCGATAAACAAGTTGTATTAACCGGTATGTATGGATATCTGGGCACTCTAGTAAACGATTCCGAAACGGTCAATTTGGTTTGGAAATATATGTTAGGCCACAATCCAAAAAACAGCTTGGACTTTATGGAAGAATTAATGATCATTAGATCAATACTGCCAAACTTCGAGGCGCAGACCGCTAAATTCAAATATATCATCGGCCAAGAACAAAAAGACATTGACATTTCCAACGGCCAAACATTTTATCTGGACTTGATGCCGGATGAATTAAAAAATATCACGTTTGCCAATATAGAAGGAGATATAAGTGTAACAAGCGTCTATCAGGCCGGCCGCGATCCGAGCGAGATCAAACAATCGCCGGATCTGAAGATCACTCGAAACTTCTTGGTCAACGACCAGCCTACCAAAGAATTTAGTGAAGGCGATCTGGTTGCGATCCGGCTTGACCCAGAAATTAGCAAAACCGCCCCGGATGGGTCGTATCAAATAATTGATTATCTCCCGGCCGGCCTCAAGCCATTTATGCAGACCTACCGCCTCGATCTGCCCGCGCTGGCCAAAGTCTCTGAATGCAACCCGCTCTGGTATCCGACGACCATTATTGGCAATATGGTCCTTTTCAATATTTACAAGGATTTCAACTCCCAGGCCAAATGCCAAAATTATACGATCAATTATTACGCCCGCGTCGTCAGCAAAGGCAAATTCAAAGCCGGCTCCCCGGTCATCCAATCGTTGAATAACCTTGACTACATCAGTCTCGGCGCAAGTGAAAGTGTGGAGATAAAATAAAAAAATTATGAAAATTTTAAAAACACGCTATAAATATATTTTTCTATTCATAGCGTGTTTTTGTTTTGTCATGATTTATATTGCATATTCCCCTATTACAAACACAGCTTTCGCCCAAAACGATCCACCAATCAAATCCCCTTACCTCAACCTTAAAAATCAAATTATCGATCTTCTTCCCACCAAAAAAGAAAAAAGCAACACGATCATCAAAACCGCTATTACAACCCATCATATACCAAACGCCATTAAGATGGCAGCGGATGTTTACAAAAAAATCTACAATTCCGACGGTCCGCGGAAGATTTTCGTCGTGATCGGCCCGGATCATTTTGAAGCCTGCCGTGGACAAATTTCCACAACAGGAAGAAGTTTCCAAACTGCCTTTGGAGATCTGATGGTAAACAAAGCGTTAATGCAAAAATTGCTCAAGGCCGGCGCGACCACTGACAACAAATGTTTTGAACGCGAACACACCGTCCTCGCCCACGCGCCATTGATCAAACGTCTTTATCCGCAATCCCAAATAGTTCCACTCATCTTCTCTTCGGCCACCAAGCAAGCAAGTCTGGATAGAATAAATGATCTGCTCGCCAAAGATAAAAATGTTTTTATTTTAGCCGGCATTGATTTCTCGCATTATCTAAAATACAACGAAGCGAAACAAATCGATATGGCGAGTAAGGATAAAATAATGAAATTAAGCAATCAATTTGACCTAAAATCCGTCGACTCTCCTCCTTCTCTCAAACTTCTGATCGGCCTAGCCAAAAAACAAAACCTAAAACCAATTTTCCAAAAATACGCCAACTCCTACAATTTCAACGGCAACGCCGATTATACAACCGGGTATTTAAATTTTTTGTTTGAGGGGAAGTTATAATATAGCTAAAATTTGACTCGGCTTGACATCCCACATCCATTCTGTTATGATAATTCCATTAATAAAATTAATTGAATTTAGTAGAGAAAATTTGGTTTATTGATGATTGATAAATTGAAAATTGTTTGAAAATTGTAAATTGATAATTGAAAATTAAAATCGTTTACAAATCAGATAAATTATTATTTTATTCTAACATATTAAAATATCACTTTCTCGACTATTAGTTCTACCATATGGCCCATAAAAAAGCAGGCGGCTCCACAGCGCTAGGCCGCGATTCACAAAGCAAAAGACTCGGCGTCAAGCTCCAGGACGGACAAGTCGCCAAAGCCGGCGCCATCCTTATCAGGCAAAGAGGCACGAAATACAAGCCGGGTAAAAATGTCAAAAGAGGCAATGACGATACCCTTTTCTCATTGGTCAACGGACTGGTCAAGTTCACCACCAAGAAAATAAGAAAATTCACCGGCAAACTGGAAACCGCGAAATTAGTAAATGTGATTCCGCAAAAATAAATTTTGGATACAAAAAAACCGCATTATAATTTAAGGCGGTTTTTTATAGACAAATTTTATTAATTCTACACATGGTAAAAAAGACGCAAGCATTGCGTCTCTACCTGCGCTTTCTCAGACAAACCCGCACAAACTCCACAAACAGCGGATGCGGGTCTAGGGGGCGGGAGATGTATTCCGGGTGGAATTGGGTGCCAATGAAGAATGGGTGTTTGGTTATTTCTACCGCTTCTACAATTTTCCCGTCAGGCGACGTGCCGCAGATCCTTAAACCGGCTTTCTCAAACTGCTCGCGGTAATCGTTGTTGAATTCATAGCGGTGACGATGGCGCTCGGAAATAATATTTTGTTTGCCGAATTTCGGTTTATAGGCTTTAGCCAGGTGCGTGCCTTCCACAATGCGGCACGGCCATCCTCCCAGGCGGATTGTTCCGCCATATTGTTTTTTGGCCAAGAGTTCTTTTTGGCCCGGCATGATATGAATCACCGGATATGGAGTTTTTGGATCCACTTCCTCGCTATTGGCGCTCTTGAACTTCAAAACATCGCGCGCAAATTCTATCACTGCCATCTGCATGCCGTAGCATAGGCCGAAGTAAGGGATATTGTTTTCCCGGCAATATTTGATTGTTTTAATTTTACCCTCGCTCCCGCGCGAACCCCAGCCCTGCGGAACGATAATGCCATCCATTTTTTTGAGACTCTTGACGCCGTCCCGGCCGATCTCTTCGGCGTTCAGCCAATGAAGTTTTGGTTTGCACTTATTGACCATACCGGCATGCTTGATGGCCTCAATCACGGAGATGTATGAATCAGTCAGACAGAAATCGCCGGTAGAAAAATATTTTCCAACAATTCCGATATTCACTTCGCGTGTGGCGCTTTTTAAAATTTTAACCATCTTGGTCCAATCGGATAAATCATTCTTCCTGGCCTTAAGGCCGAATTTATCCAAAATTCTTTTACCCAATTTATCTTTTTCAAAATTAATGGGAATATCATAGATTGATTCAATATCCGGCGCCGAAATTACGTCTTCTTTGGCGACATTGCAAAAAATAGCGAGCTTTTTTCGTCGCGGTTCGTCAATATCCACTACTGATCTCGCGATAATAAAATCCGGCTGAATACCGGCATTATTCAAACTGCGCACGGCGTGCTGGGTCGGTTTTGTTTTCATTTCCCCGATAATATGTGGAACCGGTAGATAAGACACTATTACAAACAACACATCTTCCGGCTGTTCCAGATGCATAAATCTGGCCGCTTCCAGGAATAATAAATTTTCGTACTCCCCGACCGTGCCGCCCACTTCAATGACTATTATTTCCGCTTTGCTTTTTTTGACCGCTTTTTCTATCCGTTCGCGCACCTCCATCGGAATATGCGGCACCACCTGCACGCATTTTCCACGGTATTCCAAATTTCTTTCTTTCTGGATGACCGACTGATAAACGCGCCCGGTAGTCATATAATTTTCGCGGTAGATATTCCGGTTTAAAAATCTTTCATAATTGCCAATATCTTGATCGGTCTCGTCGCCATCCTCGGTGACGAAAACTTCCCCATGCTCCACCGGATTCATAGTGCCGGCATCAACATTGATATACGGATCAACCTTGATAGCGCTCACTGAGTAACCCTTGGACTGCAAAATCCGCCCGATAGACGCGGTTGAGACCCCCTTGCCCACCCCTGACATTACGCCTCCCACGACGAAAATATACTTGGTAGAAACTTTCTTCTTCTTGGTTTTGGATTTTGGCATATATATGTCACGTAACACATAACACGTATCACGTATCAATAAAGTAAATTAAAATAATTTACAGTTTAAAAATTTAACAATATAGCAATATAACCTTTTAACTTCAATTAAAATATTTTAACACAAACCTTTATGATACGTGATATGTGATTCGTGATACGTGATTATTTCTCCTTCGTACTAGTCGCATTCTCCTTCCTGATATTATCAATATTGAAGTCTTTCAATTTGAGTAGTGAAACGGCTTTATCCATTTGTGGGTCTTTGTTGGCGTTGAAATTTTCCGCGGTCAGATCGACCACGATGTCCGGCATAATGCCTTCGTCATTGATGCTGCGGCCTTTGGGCGTGAGCCATTTGGCCACGGTGATCTTAATTGAAGAACCGTCTTTCAAGGTTTCCAATGTTTGCACCGAGCCCTTGCCAAAAGTTTTCATACCGACCAGCAGCGCCTTGTTATCATCCTGCAAAGCGCCGGCTACGATCTCCGAGGCCGAAGCACTGCCTTGATTGACCAGAACTACTGTGTGAAAATCTTTCAAGCGGGCCCGGCCGCGGGCCAAATATTCATTTTTTTTGTCGTCGGTGAATTTTTCAATTACTACGGGACCGTCCTCGATCCATTTGCTGGCCATATCAACGGCGGTGTCCAAATATCCGCCTGGGTTATTGCGCAGGTCGATGATTACGCCCACCGGATTTTTTTCAATTGTTTTTTCCACCGCTTCGTCAAATAACTGCCTGGTATCGTCATTGAAGTTGGTAATTTTAATAGCCATAATTTTATCACTTTCCCGATAATCCACACGAATGCTTTTTACTATAATTTTATCTCTCGTAATACTAAAATCTTGAGGCTTATCCATGCTATCTCGAAAAATGGACAATGTTACCTTGGTGTTTTTTAGGCCGCGAATTTTTGATACTGCTTCATCCACGCTCATGCCCTGGGTGGTTTTCCCATCAATCGCCAATATCTTGTCTCCGGCCTTTAACCCGGCTTTTTCGGCGGGCATATCCGGCAGCGGCGCGATGATGGTCAAGACATCTTTTTTGATGCCAAGTTCGGCGCCGATCCCTTCAAAAGTGCCGGCCAAATCTTGGGAAAATTCTTGGGCGATCTTGGGATCCATAAATATGGTATAAGGATCACCGAGTGATGAGACCAGCCCGTGCAGAGCGCCATAGAACATTTCCTTATCATTGATTTTGTCCTTGTCAACGTAATTTTCTTTCAAAGCATCCCAAGTATTCCAAAATAAATTAAAATCAATATCTTGCGTTAAATTTCCCTGTGTAGGCTGGCTATATTGGCCACTGAGCTTGCCGGCATACACCGCTTCTTTCTTGGCCAGATCTTTGATTACTTCATATTTTCCGCTAAAATACATCCCGGCGCCGAAACTGGTAAGCAGTAAAATCATTATTAGAAAATACAACAGAATCTTTTTAAGTGCTTGGCTTGTTTTTTTTGGGCTTTCGCTTTGAATATCATCCATATGTTTTATAAAATAAAAATTTCTAATTACTAATTTCTAATTTCTAACAAAATGTCTAATGTCAAATGATAAATAGATGTAACAATAAATTAGACATTTGGAATTTTATTAGAAATTAGAAATTAGGAATTAGATATTATCAAAATTAATTATTGTTATTTACAACACAGAAATCTTAAATATTATATGAATAATTGAACAAAACAAAGTTATAATTATTCTACCACATTTATATATTTTTGGAAATATGCCTTTTAAACAAAAGCTGACCCCAATTAGAGGCCAGCCTTGTTTTCCCTAGTGAGTTTTGAAAATTTTTATTTTTAGTCAAAACACCACAAAAAATTAAACAAAATATTATTTTATTTTAATTTTTTGTTTTGTTTTGATTTTATACTTATCTGTGGATAATTATAACATACAGCAAAATATTGTCAAATTAATAAATGTTTGTTATAGTAAATTAAACTAAATTAATAAATATATATGTCAAAATTGATAATTGAAGGTAGGTCAAAATTGGCCGGTGAGATAGAGGTGAGGGGTGCCAAGAACGCGGCGCTAAAAATTATCCCGGCGGCATTATTGTCCCAAGAAAAAATTACTATTACCAATCTGCCAAAAATCGAGGACGTGGACCGCTCGCTGGAACTTTTGGAAAATCTGGGCGGTTTAATCAGGCGGAATAAGGATTCCTGCGAGATAGAAATAAAAGAAATCAACGGTACTCAACTCTTGCCGCAATTCGCCAATAAATTCCGCGCTTCAATAATGTTTGTCGGACCGATGTTGGCCCGGCTAGGCGAAGTTAAATTCCCCCACCCGGGCGGATGCGTGATTGGCGCGGGTGGACGGCCGATAGACCTATTCTTGGACGGATTTAAAGCTCTGGGCGCCGAGCTGATAATTGCTGACGGGTATTATATTTTGAAAACGAAAAAATTGATCGGCGCGGATTATTTTTTTACCAAGATTAGCGTCACGGCCACTGAAGCGATGATGATGACCGCTAGCTTGGCTGAAGGATCCACTACTTTAAAAAACTGCGCGATGGAGCCGGAGATCGTCGCTTTGGCCGATTATTTAAACAACCAAGGCGCCAAAATCAAGGGAGCAGGATCACCCAAAATTATTATTGAAGGTGTAAAAAAATTAAATGCCGGCGCATATGAAATAATACCGGACCGTATTGAGACCGGTACCTTTGCCATCTTGGCCGCCGCGGCCAAAGCCAATATTACAATTACCAAATGCCGTCCGAACCATATTCAAATACTCTTGGAAATATTCAAAAAAATCGGTGCAAATTTTGAGGCCGGCCAAGACTGGCTAAAGATAAAACCTAGTCGAGAAACTTATAAACCTTACGATATTAAAACCCATGAATATCCCGGGTTTCCTACGGACTTACAAGCGCCTTTTACGGTGTTGATGACCCAGGCGGCCGGCTCATCCATGATCCACGAAACAATTTATGACCGCCGTTTGCTTTATGTTGATATGCTAATGCAAATGGGCGCCAATATTATTATGTGCGATCCTCATCGTGTGGTGGTCAACGGTCCGTCCAAATTATTCGGTAAAAAATTAACCAGCCCGGACTTGCGCGCCGGTATAGCTATGATTATCGTCGCTTTGATTGCCGACGGCCGGACAGAAATCGACAACATTTACCAGATTGACCGCGGCTACGAAGACATCGACGGCCGTCTACGCGCCTTGGGCGCTGACATCAAGCGGATCGGGACATTGAACTTGACCTGATTCCCAATTACTAATTTCCGGTTTCCAATTCCTAATTTCCAATATCAATAATTTTATGACTCTAAGAATACGCCGATTTCTCTACATCTCATTCATATTGCTTTTCTTGATCATCTCTCCCTTAGTCTGTTTATATGCATCCGGTTATGATCTGAATTTTAAAAATTTGGCTTTGCAAAAAACCGGGATGCTCATCCTGGATAGCAGTCCCAGGGGCGCTCAGGTTACAGTTAAAAGTGAGGTAAATAATTTTAATCTATCCACGATCGTTTCAAAAATTTTTTTGATATCGGATAAAATTTATACGCCGGCCAAGATAAAAAAACTGATACCGGGGGAATATACAATTAATATTCAAACGGCGGGCTATTGGACTTGGGAAAAAAAATTATCTATTGCGCCGGGGGATTCAACATTTGCGGAAAATATCAAGTTATTCAAAAATGATACTCCGGTCCTGGCGTCACAGGGAAAGATAAACCTTACTATAATATCCAACAATGGCAATTACATGCTGCTGGATCGCGGCCGTGATGCTATTCTGCTTAGCTTAAGCGACGTTAATGAATTATGGCCAATGGTAAAAAATAATCTTAAAACAGAACCGGCCTGGTCGACGGATGATAAAAAAATATTGGTTGGCAGCAATGTTTATAACATTAACGATCTCTTGTTGGACAATAACGCCGAGCCTTTTAATAATTTATCAGATTTTATTTCCACCAGTTCAAAAATGATCAAATGGGGTTATGGAAATAATATATATTATATAATCAACAATAATGGAAAGGGGCGAAAAAATAACACCGAATTGATAGAAGTGAACATTGATGCAAAATCCAGCAAAACTATTTTTACAGATAAAATAATTTTGGACTATTTGCCGTCCGGCAATCGATTAATTACAATTGAAAAAAGTAATCGTAATTCATTACTCAATATTTATAATAGCAATAATTTCAAATTAACGCGGACTATCAATCTTCCCGCCGGCGACTACTCATTTAAAAAGACCTTTAATAATTATTTAATCTTGTCCGATTCCAATAATAATATTTATATTTTGGACCCGGAAGCCGATGAGCAATCGGTTTTGAAGAATAAATTGGAAAACGCGGATAATTTGATCTGGGTTGATAAAGAAAAAATCGTTTATTATAACGATTTTGAAATTTGGCAATTCAATATATCAACCGGCGAAAAAAAAATAATCACCCGCATCAGTTCCAAAATTACCGTAGTTTATCTGTTGCCCAGCCAAGATTATATTATTTACGCCACAGAAAAAAATGTTTACGCTATCGAGCTTGACGAAAGAGACCGCCGGAACCTGACAAAATTGGTAGAAATGGATGAAATAAAATTTCCAATCATAAATAACTCCGGCGATACATTGTATTTTTATTCTAAGTTAAATCAAACAGAAGGATACTTTAGATTGCAGATCAGATAAATATTATAAATTAGATATTAGAAATTAGAAATTTGTAACTGGTGAGCAAATAAAACGAATTAACAAATTTTAATATTCTTCTGCATAAATCTTGTCAATTCATCTTTTATATCGTCTCGGTCAAGAGCGTATTTTAACGTGGTCATCAGATAGTTCAACGGATCGCCGGTAGTCAGCCACTCCCCTTCCTTGATTCTTTTGGCCATAAATTTTCCTCCTTGCTTCACATATTCCCGGATCGCATCCACGATCCACAATTCATTACCCTTGCCCAGCGGGGTGTCTTTTAGTATTTGGACTATGTCGTCATTCAGAATCATCCGTCCGAAATCCGCCAAATTTGACGGTGCGTCATCCAAGTTTGGTTTTTCGATAATATCTTCTATTTCCATCGTGCCTGGTCGCAGGCTGACAATGCCGTATCGGTTAACTGTTTCTTTGGCTACCTCCTGTACACCGATCATCAGATTGCCATTGATCTCATAATCGTCAACCATCTGCCTGGTAAAGGAAACTTTGGATTTAACCAGATCATCGCCCCACACAAAAATAAACGGCTCATTTTTTACCATACTGGCGGCGCAAAGTACCGGCGTCCCATTGCCGTAAGGGCCTTTTTGCCGGATATAGATAAAATTCGCCAGCTCGGAAATTTTTTTTATTTCTTCCCACATTTCCAGCTTGCCGGCTTTTTTGAGGTCATTGGCCAGCGCCCAGTTATAGTCAAAATGATCCTCGAGCGGCTTCTTGTCCCATTTGGTCACCAAAATAATATCCTCAATTCCGCCGGCTACCAATTCTTCCACGACCAATTGTATGATCGGCTTATCGATGATCGGCAGCATTTCCTTGGGCATGGCTTTGGTCGCCGGCAACAGGCGCGTTCCCGAACCGGCCACTGCTATCACGGCTTTTTTTATTTTTTGCATAAGGTTAATTTATATTTAAAATATTGAAAAAAATTATAAACGACCACTGCGGTCATCAGTGGGAAACCGATTAAAATCAATTTCGGTAAATCCAATAAAATGGCGGCTACAGCAAAATCCAAAGCGATCAGCGCATACCCGGCCACCGGCATTAGCAGGAAATTCAAATCAAAATTTTTATTCGTTTCCGCAAATTTATATTCTAATGTTCTGAATATAAACATGGAAATAAAAGCGACCAAGAACCAGCCGATAAAATTTCCAGCCGGGATGGAAAAATAAACACCCGAATTAAGCCATTGCCACTCACCTCTCGCGACCATGATCGGCTCCATAAAAAGATCAATAAGCAAAACCAAGAGTCCGTCCGAAGCAGCCAAACGCCACACCCTGTTAAAATCCTTATTTCGCGTCTTTGGTCTTTCTTTGTTCTTCCAAGCCAAGAATGAATTGATAATTGAATAACCGGTATATACAAAGAATGACCAAAAAATCAATATTAGAATGGGGACATCAAAAAAAGTAGCATTGCCCGAGCGGTATATATATCCGACACCGGCTAATTGCCCGTAATGAAGCCCCGAGTATTCAGAGATAAACCCGATGCCGGAAGATAGTAGCACGAACCAGATAATTTTTTTCCAGCCAATCGTATAAGAGCCGTGTAAGGCGATTATTAAAATAGCGAACACATATTTCCAATTCTCCCATCTGGCCAAGCAATTACCAGCGCCAAAACAACCGATAGAAAAGAGATTGGACAAAGAACCAAGGACGGATAATCCGACAGCGATGAAGTAAATAATCCAGATTATATTTTTATATTTAAGATCACTCATCAAATTTTAATTTAAAATGTAAATCTCAAAATTTAAAATGACAATGTAAAATTAAAAATTAATAATTCATTTTACATTTTTAACTGTTATTTTTCATTTTGACTTTTACATTTTAAATTAATTTACGAAATAAAAACAAAAGTTGAAAATATTAAATCCCCCATTTCCAAAAATATTTTACCCAAGAAATAATATGCGCTCGGGCCAAGGCATTGGTGAATGGCGCCACATACCAGCGCCGTGTCGCGCTCGCTCGGCCGTGATCATGTACACCCTCGGCCTGCGGCACATACATTACCTTGAAACCGGTCTGCCAAATTCGCCGGCATAGATCGGTATCCTCAAAATACATAAAAAAACGGCTGTCAAAACCGCCTATTTCATCAAATAATTTTTTTCTAACGAAAAGGCATGAGCCCATTATCCAGTCAACTTCTTTCGCTTCGCGATGACTGAATTCCTTCATTAAAAAATTATCCAGATACGCGGACATGAATCTGCCCAAAAAAGTCCGCCTTAAAAGCGGAGTATATATTTTTGGAAATCTCAAGCAGGTGTACTGCAAAGTGCCGTCATGATTATTGAGACGCGGACCGATCAATCCGACCGCTCTGTGGGCTTTCATAAAAGACAACAAGGTCTTGACGGAGTTAATTCCAAGATAAGTGTCCGGATTAAGAATCAAAATATACTCCCCCTTGGACAACCTGACGCCCGCATTATTACCCGCCCCCATACCCAGATTAATCTTGCTCTCTAACGTGATAATTTCCGGATGACGTGATTTTATTTTTTCCAAACCATTGTCATTCGAACAA
>Ga0315268_10001119_pt1 | contig 31045 bp, 35 predicted proteins | sample C1_top_MG_FD_204535 | JGI IMG/M metagenome (GOLD analysis project Ga0315268, IMG submission 204535) | Sediment microbial communities from Yellowstone Lake, YNP, Wyoming, USA - C1_top | ecosystem: Environmental > Aquatic > Freshwater > Lake > Sediment | place: USA: Wyoming | collected 2017-08-01
GAGGCCGCAGGAATATTTCATGAACATTATGACTAAAGGACACACGACCGCAGGATTGAATATCACCCGCGAAAAGATGATTCAGTTGTTGAACGAGGATCTGGCTGGAGAATATCAGGTCATCATTGCTTACACCGTGTATAGCCAGGTGCTGAAGGGGGCCGCGTACACTGACATCGCGCGGGAGTTGGAAATGCATGCCGGGGAAGAACTGGCGCATGCCATAAAGATTGCCAAACAGATTGATTATCTGGGGGGCATGCCGGGCGTGACGCCCAAGCCGGTTAAAACCTCCAGTGACCCGGTCGCCATGCTGCGCGCGGATCTGGAGAATGAACGGGCAACGGTGGGGCGTTATCGCGAGCGCATCCGGCAGGCCGAGGCGATGGGGGAATTTGCGTTGAGCGAGACGTTGCGCGCGATCATCGTGCAGGAGCAGGAGCATGAAATTGATCTGGCGGCGGCGCTGGGCATTGACGTGCCTTTCCCCAAAACGCTTGCCAACAAAAATGGTCGAAACCACGTAGGGAACAATCATGCCTCAAGGCGATAAATCCAGCTACACTGACAAACAAAAACGTCAGGCGGCACACATCGAAGCCGGGTATGAGAATAAAGGGCTGAGCACGAAAACCGCGGAAGCGCGGGCTTGGGCCACCGTAAATAAACTCACCGGCGGCGGCAAAAAGAGCGGCTCCGGTCGGAAGAACAACTGATTGGAATTATGCCAGCCTTAACCGCCAAACAAGTCAGCGTTCGCTTGCAAGCCATTCCGAACTGGTCGAAACGCGCTCAAACAATTTTCCGGGCATTTAAGTTTGGGGGATTCTTAAACAGCATCGCTTTCGTCAATCGCATCGCTCGGAAAGCGCAAAAAATCAACCACCATCCGGATATTGATATTCGTTTTAACCAGGTGACGTTGAAACTCACCACGCATGATGAAGGCGGACTCACCGAAAAAGATTTCTCCCTGGCCCGGCAATGCGATGAGGTCCGCTCCAAGTTTTTTGCGTCGTGACCGACGCAGATTCCAATCCAAAACCATGAAGTCCCGGGGTCACGGAAACGCAGGAAGCGTTATGAATATCGAGAAAGCGACGAAAGACCATCCCATCCTGCCGGTTCTTGCACAACGGTGGAGTAGTCCCTACGGCGCCATACGGACACCACTGGTCAGACTCTTGCTGTTATTACTCATCCCGAGCGTCCTCTGGGCGAGAGACGCGCGCGAGGAAAAGCGTATCGAACATTTGCTTCAAACCGTGGAGTCGCTTAAGGGCGCGGCCTTCATTCGGAACGGAACAGAATACGAGGCCAAGGATGCAGGCAAGCACTTGCGCATGAAGCTCAAGATGGCGGGTGATCGCGTTAAGACAGCAGAGGACTTTATCAAAGTTTGTGCCTCGCGCTCATCCTTTTCCGGCGCGGCCTACAAGATCCGATTGCCGGATGGAACGATCACCGAGACCTCGCCATTTTTTAAAGCAAAACTTCAAGAATATGACGATGCTCACAAGTAAGTCGCCGATGCGCTTTCTAATGAGATTGTGAAAATGACGTGTCTGCTTTTAACGCTTTCGCGCCGCGCTCACCGCCAACGGGCGTCGGCGATTCTGATTGCGAGCGGCCTTGGCCTTCTCATGCCGGGCTGCGCTCTTAGAACTGGCAAACAGCCGCGCCAGGAAATCGCGCCGCTTTACTCCGCAGGCTCGCCGGAATTCCGACAGTCAGCGGGCGCTTTGCTCGGGCCGGATTTTGTCTCCGGCAACAACATCACGACGCTGGTGAATGGCACGCAGATTTTTCCGGCCATGCTTAGCGCCATTCACTCGGCCAAACATTCGATTAATTTCGAGACCTATATCTTCTCGGACGGGCAGATCGGACGCCAATTCATCGAGGCGCTGACGGAACGCGCCCGTGCCGGCGTGAAGGTCAGCGCCATTCTCGACGCGTATGGGACAAAAATTGGCGCGAAGAATCTGGCCCGCCTGCGTGAGGCGGGCGTCGAGGTCGTCAATTATCATTCGATCTTTTGGCTGGATCCGCGCCGTTACAACCATCGCACTCATCGCAAATTGTTGATTGTCGATGGCGAAATCGCTTTTGTTGGCGGCGCTTGCATCGCGGATGAGTGGATGGGCAACGCTGATTCACCGCAACATTGGCGTGATAATCATTACCAGGTTATCGGGCCAGTCGTCGCCCAACTGCAGGCCATCTTCATGGCCAACTGGCTGAAAACCCGCGGCCATGTGCTGCACAGTGCTGATTATTTTCCGCCGCTGGCCAGCACGGGTTCATCCCTCGCGCAGGCGCTCCGGAGTTCAGCGGGCAACGCCAATCTTGATTTGATGTATCTCCTCGCGATTGCTTCGGCGCAGAAAACGTTGCGCATTGAGAATCCATATTTTCTGCCCGATGCGCTCACCCGCAAAGAATTGACCGATGCCGCCAGGCGCGGCGCAAAAGTAGAGATCATTGTGCCCGGGAAATTTGTCGATCATAAAATTGTCCGCGCCGCCTCCAAGCGCCATTGGCCGGAATTGCTCAGAGCCGGCATCAAAATCTACGAATATCAGCCGACGATGGTGCATGTGAAGCTCATGGTCGTGGACGACGCGTTTGTGTCCGTCGGCTCAGGAAATTTCGATAACCGATCGATCCAAATGAACGACGAAGCCAATCTCGACGTTTTGGATCGCGACTTTGCCGCCCAACAAACGCGATTGTTCGAGCTGGATAAAAAACAATCCAAGGAAATGACGCTGGATGATACTGGCGGCTTCCATCCCCTCCAGGGGACGGTGGATTCGCAGCTTTGAGCGTTTGAAACCACTAGGCTGCAATGTGAAAATCCTATGAAGATCACCCTCCCCTTGCTCGCTGTGATGTTATCGGCCACTTGCGTTCTGACGGGCTGTCAAACGCCGAAGGCCATGTCTCCGGTCGAAAGCGGCGCTGCACCAACGACACGGAATAATTGCTACAGCTTGCTCCATCAACTGCTGAACGACCAAAAGGATGTCAGCATGCTGCGCTTCATCAAGCGGGAACATCCTGATGTTAAGACCCTGATCAAGAAAATTGCCACTACTTCCGGGATTGGAGCAAAGCTGTTGGAGGAATTTGCCAAACGTGATCCTTCGATCAATCTGGACGAAATCCGGCTGCCACCCGGGGAGGCCGCCACCCGCGAAGCGATTGCTGCCACCAAGCAGAAGGAATTATTGGGTCAAACCGGCGACGAATTTGAGCTGACCCTGCTTTTGACGCAGACCGAGGCGCTGAGTTATGCCTGGCACCTGGCGAAAGTCGCCGGCGAAAACGAGTTGCAACCCGATCGCGCTCGTGCGCTGGCTGGCGTGAGTGAGGATATGGCGAACCTCTACCACGAAGTGTTCGTGATGTTGCTTTCGAAAATAAAATGATCTGCGACGGACTGAACCAGGAAAGGACAAACATGAACCTCAAAATTGAACCCTGCCTCACGCTGCTCGGCAACATCGGAGACACCCGACGTGCGCGTTTCCGTGATTCAATCACCCTCCGCAGTAGGGTTACACCCCATAGCTAAAGACGGGACCAGCGCCTAGCGTACCCCCGAAAAGTGATGGTCAACACATGGCCATCAAAAACGAAAGACAAACTATGCATCTCTTGTTCACGCCGGTTCTTGCCAGTGCGCTCTACATTGGCGGAGGTTCGGTCGGCCTCCTGCTTCTAATCGTCGTTATCGTTCTGGTACTTCGTCGCTAACCGTTGAGCCGTTCCGCCGAAGACTTCACCAGCCCACGGGACTGGGACCTCAAGGCTATCATGAAAACCCTGTTCATAGCGGAAGCGCTTTCCAAGGGCGGACGTTCGGGAACCATCAAGACACCGGACGGGCTGCTGGATATCACCTTGGGAAATCCGTTGGAGAAAGGCATCGAGAAACGCGGTCCCAATCCCGAACTGCTGTTCGCGGGCGCGTATTCCGCCTGTTACCACGGCGCCTTACGCAATGCGGCAAAGAAACTCAGCACCCCGGTCAAGGATTCCACGGTGCGGGCGTTGGTAAGTTTGATCGAGGATGACCAGGGCGGCTTCCGCCTGGCGGTGGAACTGCGCGCGCAACTGCCGGGAATTGATCACGTCCAGGCTCAACGCATCATGGATGAAGCTCACAAGACCTGTCCCTATTCCAAGGCTCTACGGGGCGACAACTCCGTCACACTGGTGGTGGATTAACTGGCCAGCCGGCACGAGAGCGGCGAAAACACTTTTGCCGTCATGTTGACGGCGAACGAAAACAAACAACCAAAACAAAACTAACCGTTATGACGACACTCGAAATCAAAGGCGACTGGAACATCACCAAGGGCAAGTTGAAACAAAAATGGGCAAAACTCACGGATAGTGACCTCCAATATGCCGAAGGCAAGCAGGACGAACTGATTGGCCGCATTCAGAAGCGCACGGGCGAAACCCGCGAAGCGGTCGAAAAGGCGGTCAAGGAATCCTGCTCCACCTGCTGCTGCAACTAGGCTGCCACCACGCGGCGAACCAATCCAGCCGCCCATTGAACCGGGCGGCTGGTGCAGTTTTCGCGGAAAGCTCCCCATGATTCACGGTAGGGTTTTACCCCATGGCACAGCGCCGGCCCGAGTTGTAGTGTCCTCGCAATGTTAAACCAAAAGCTCAAAACAAACTTATGAAAAACAAAATGCTTGTCGGAGGAACCATCCTGCTGCTGGCCGCAATGCCAGCCTTGGCAGCGGAAAACGTGAGTAACGACCCGGGTCTGCGTTATGACCAGGGCGACCTTTACCGGGCCAACGAACTGTCGTTGGACGCATTCGGAACTGCTTCGCTCGGGAAATACTCCATTGAACATTCCACCACTGAACTTTCGTCTACTTCGAGAGTCAGACACAACACTCGACTGGGTGCCGGACTGGGGCTCAGTTATTTCATCACCCGCAATATCGGCATTGGCGCCGACGCTTATTCTGAAAACACCACCGGAGTCTTTGTAGATAGCGTATCGGCCAATCTAATTCTACGTCTCCCGCTGGGACAAAGCGGATTCGCTCCCTACGCTTTTGGGGGGGGCGGTCGCCAGTTCGATATGGCCAAAGTGTGGTTTTGTCAGATCGGCGCTGGCATGGAATATCGCTTCACACCGCAGGTGGGTGTATTCTTGGACGCCCGCTGGGTGCTGCCGGACGAAACCAAATATTACGGCGTCGCTCGACTCGGCTTGCGTTTCGCTTTCTAAATAGTGTTCCCACTGCTGCGCCGGCGGGAAGTCCGCCGGCGCTTTTTTTCGCAACTTGCTGCTGGCTGAAGTAGCCGTCGGGGGAGCGCCGTCAACCATCCTCGGCAGGGTTTTACTCCATGGATAAGGATCGGTATAGCCTGGAGAACAAAGCGGACGAAACTATGCTCATACCGGCTGATATTCAAGATCCACGGTAGGGTTACACCCCATAGTGCAGGACGAACCGGAAGTGTAGCTTCACACGGAAAAATAAGTTCAAATCGCAACCCGCAATCGCAAACCAAACACATAATATGAGCATACTAACCAAACGCATCGTCGTTCTATTATTCGTCACCGCACTCTTGGCCATAGTCGGCATTGGCTGCAACACGGCCCACGGCTTCGGCCAAGACATGGAGAAGGCCGGCGACAAAATTCAAGAAGGCACGAAGTAACCATTGTGCGCCGTGTCCACGGAAGCATCCATGGTTGCGGGTATGGTTCGTTCCCCGGCCATGCGCTTGATCGCCAGGGTGGGCGCGGAAGTCCGGGCGCAGTGGCATGAGTTACGACACGCGGCGGCGGTGATTGGAACGGTGTTTTGTGCCTGCGTTCAACCGCGCTGCTGGGTGCGCAGGGTGCTAAAGGCGTTTGCCCGGCAGGTGCTGGCCATCGGTGTCGAACCGCTCGGGTTTGTCGGTGCGGTGGCGGCGTTCGTCGGCATTTCGGTGGTGGTGCAGCTCACCTTTTGGACCGGCGAAGCGGGGCAGTCACAACTGCTCGGGCCGCTGCTGGTCGCCGTCGTGGCGCGTGAACTTGGGCCGGTGCTGATCAATCTCATCGTGATCGTCCGCAGCGGCAGCGCGATGACGACCGAATTGGGAGTCCTCAAAATCAACGGGGAAATTCGGGCGCTGGAAGCGGAAGGAAGCGATCCGTTCCTGCATTTCGTGATGCCGCGCGTGCTGGGCATGGCCGTGTCCACGTTCTGTCTGACGATTGTTTTTATCCTCGTCGCCTTTGCGAGCGGTTATTTGTTCGCGGCTTGGATGGGGAAAGGCAGCAGTGATTTGCTCCTGTTTGTGGACACCGTGTCGGGCGCGGTTCAACCCAAGGACATTTTCAACATTCTCGCCAAAAGCATTCTGCCCGCACTATTTGCGAGCGCTTCCTGTTGCATCGGCGGGCTGGGCGTGGGCAAATCGGACACGGAAATTCCTCTGGCCACGCAACGGGCGCTCACCCGCTCCGTCGCGGGACTGTTTGTCATCTCCGCCGGCATATCGCTACTGACTTACCTGTGACCATGAACGAAACGACCAACATCCCAGAACCTTCACGCCGTGATGACCGAAGCCAACGATTGGCGGATCGCTTTAAATTTCGGCGCGTCAACGAAATCACCGGCACGTTCGTGCTCGTCATCGTCGCCGTGCTGATCGCCGCCGTGGTGTGGACTGGCCACAGTCAGCGCTGGTTCAAAAGCCGCGTCACGCTGCGGATCGTTTTGCCCGAAGCCGGCGCAGCGGGAATCCGGCAGGGCTCGGAGGTCTATTTTCTCGGCACGCTCGTAGGAACAGTCTCCGATGTCGTTGTGGACGAGACGGGCCGCATGGAAGCCCAGGCGAACATCCGTCGCGATTTCTTCCGGTTCGTGCGCGCGGATTCATCGGCGGTCGTCAAAAAGAAATTCGGCGTGGCGGGCGATTCGTTTTTTGAAATCACGCGCGGCGAGGGCCAGCCCTTGCCGGTGAAGGACGCTTCCATCGTCTGCAACGAGCAGTTTCAAAGTGCGTTGGAAGCGGCCGTCGAGGAAGTCCGCGGCGAGGCCATGCTTGCATTGAAGAAAGTCAACGGCGGCCTGGACACGTGGACCACGCTCGGCACGAATCTGATCACCACGCGGGAGCGATTGGACCAACTGGTCGGGCGCGTGGACAGCATGGCCACCGACGTTCAGGCGGGCAAGGGCACGGTCGGCAAGCTGCTCACCGACAACGCATTGACCGACGCGGCGCAAAAGCTCCTGGCGCGGGCCAATGAAGCGATGAGCGAATTGCAGGGGGTGGTGACGAACCTGGATGTCGCAGTGAAGAACGTCCGCAACGGCACGGCGCGGCTGCCAGAAATCACCGGGGCCGTGGCCGACGAAGCGAAGGATCTGCCCGGACTGGTTCTACAAACGCAGATCTCGATGCGCGAACTGGAGCGGCTGATTGAAGCCTTGCAACGGCATTGGCTCGTGCGCAAATACGTGAACAAGACGAACCCGCCGCCCCTCCATCCGCTGTCCGAACCCGCCGTGCCGGAAAGGAAACCGGTAAATGTGCTCCATTCGCCGAAGGATTCTGCGAACTGAACTTCCAGGAGTCAGACCATGTTGATCCGTCTGCGATACCACGCCAGTCAACTCTTGACGATTAACGCGGCTGGATTGCCGATAGCTTCACATGAGGGGCGACAAACTTCCCTGCTGGTTATGCAATTGGAAACCGCGTTTGAACCATTAGCCACGATCGCGGAGAATTTGAAAAAATGAACTTCCTGCAAACCGCGACCCCCTCCTCGCTTCGCACCGCGCACTTCGACCTTCGCCAGATTATTGCCGGTCTGGCGATGTGCCTGTGCTTCGCCTTCCTGATGGGCTGTGCCTCGGCGCCGCGCATGGCGGGAAGTCGTTCGTTCCGGTTCGAGACGGACACGTTCGCCTACGCCAACGAAGTAGACGTAGATTACGCCTACGATGCGCAGGGCCGCTGGGTCGGTCACGCCCGCCAACCAAAGCCCGACTATACACGCCACTGCTTCGTCGTCGCCCGCTCTGCGGGGCAATTCTTTCAGCATGCTCGATTCGACGCCGCCCGGCCAAAGGCGACGGACGCCGGGTACCGGCGGCTGGTGCGAAAAGTGGTTTCGACCAGTCCGCGGAGAGACCTGGCGGAATCAGCCAAAGTGATCATTCCGGGCTACGCGAACCTGCGCGAGTTCAGTCGCGAACAGGAGCGATTGCTAAAGGAGGAGTGTGGCAGCTTCTGGCAAAGCTACTTTCAACGCGGTCACTGGCGGATGGTGTTTCCGTTTTCGCGCGGAAGTCAGGCGAAAATGGCGGCCCGTCTGGCCATGGATCTCCGGAAGAACCGCCCACCGATTGTGCACTTGGTTTGCTTTCCCAGCCTGCGGATCAATCACGCCGTCCTGCTCTACGAGGTCCAGGAAACCCCGGAGGAAATTCGTTTCGCCACTTACGATCCGAACGCGCCCCAACAGCCCACGTGGCTCGCGTTCCGCCGGGCGGGTCGAACCTTTGATTTCCCGGTGAACACTTATTTCCCAGGTGGCAGAGTAGCCGCCTACGAGGTTTATCGCAGAGGATGCTATTGAGCGTGGCAGGCAAGGCCACCGCCAAGTTGCCCAGTCCCAGCTGAATAAGGCGCAGGATCATGGTAGGGGTACACCCCATAGCCCCGCGCCAGCCCGCAGCGTAACGTGCTGCCAATAACAATTAACAACAACAACAACGTAACCACAGAAAGTAAAAGCATAATGAAAATGAAAACAGCCTATCCCCTCGCGCTCGTGCTCGCCACGGGTGCCATGTTCGTCACCAGCGCATCCCTGCGCGCCTCCGACACGGACGACCGCATCGAGTCGTCCGCCAATAAGTCCTACGTGTTCAAAACCTACCTCAAGGGCGATTCGATCAAAACCGAGTCCAAGAATGGTGCCGTCACCCTGACGGGAACGGTCGCCGAAGATTCTCACAAATCATTGGCCGAGAATACCGTGGCGGATCTGCCCGGCGTCCAAAGCGTGGACAATCGCCTGAAAGTCAAAGGGGAAAACCCTGCTGACCATTCGGACGGTTGGATCAAAATGAAAGTGAAAACCGCGCTCTTGTTCCATCGCAATGTGAGCGCCACTGGAACTGACGTCTATGTGAAGGATGGAGTCGTCAGCCTGCGCGGCGAAGCCTCCAGCCAAGCCCAAAAGGAACTGACCACCGAATACGCCAAGGACATTGACAACGTCAAAGAGGTCAATAACGAGATGACGATTGCCAAGACTCCGGGCCAGCCGACCGAAACAATCGGCGAGAAGATTGATGACGCCTCTATCACGGCTCAGGTCAAGTCGTCATTGATGTCTCATCGCTCGACCAGCGCCCTGAAGACGAAGGTCAAGACGACCGATGGCGTGGTCACCTTGAGCGGCATTGCCAAAAACGACGCCGAAAAGAGCCTCGTCACCAAGCTCGTCAACGACATCAACGGTGTGAACAGCGTGGTCAACAACATGACCATCGCGACGCCGGTGGCTAGCAACTAAATTGAAAGATTGCTGTTGGCTGGCGCGAAAGCGCGCCAGCCCGCGGTGACCAAAGCCAACTGAAAGGAAAATCTTATGTTATACACGATTGCGGTAGTGCTGATCGTTCTGTGGCTGCTCGGTCTGGTCACCGGGTACACGATCGGTTCGTTTATTCACATCCTGCTGGTCATTGCTGTCATCATGATCCTCGTCAACCTCATTTCCGGTCGCAGGCGGCTGAATTAAGAAGCTGCTAACCGAAGAAAGTAAATTGGAGATTCGATATGAACACAAAATCCATAGTTGCAGTCCTTCTGGTCACGTTAGGTATCGTGGTGCTCGCTTACTCGGGTATCACCTTCACGACTCCAGGAAAGCCGGTCAATTTCCTCGGCATGCACATTGAGACCACCGACAGCCACTTTATCCCGCCCGTCGTCGGAGCACTCGCGCTCGTCGGCGGGATCGTGTTGCTGGTTGTGAAACCCAAGCGGGTCTGATGAGCGGCGTCGAGCCGGTGTCGGCAGCACAACCGAACCGGTCATAACGCGTATGAACAAACCCGAGCCAACCGCGAAAGCCACCATTCCGGAGCGTTTTCGGCGTTTGAAATGGAACGAGTTGGTGTGTCATGGCGACTTCGTCGCGAATGGGGGACGAAGACTTGAACCGTGGGAAGGGCCGAATGGATTCCGGGCCGACGCGTATGTGAAACCGATTTACCGGCGGCAGAAACGCCGGCCGAACGGAGGCAAGAAAGCATAGTGAATATTCTGAAGCTTATTTATCTGACCACCCTCCAACTGGCCAAACAGGCTTGGTCGCTTCCCCAAACTATCGCGAATGCGGTCCAGCAAAGGCGGCAGCGGATGGTACGGAACGAACTTGAAGTCGAACGGCTCGACCGGATCTGCAACCCGTCGAAGTACCGCGGGAAGTAATTATACCCGTCCGGCGCGGTCGCATTTCTCCTTCCTTCACTCAACGGATACCCTTACGTCAGCCTTGCCGTGTCGCCGTGCAAATGCACGCCTAAATCCGCCGCTCATTTCGTCTTCTCAAACTTCAGAGACGCGGAGTTGATGCAGTAGCGCAGGCCGGTGGGTTTTGGGCCGTCGTCGAAAACGTGACCGAGATGGCCGCCGCACTTCGAGCAGAGTACTTCAGTTCGTTCCCTGACAAGACTGTGGTCGGCCGCTTCCGCAATTACGTTCGTGGACATCGGCGCGTAAAAACTCGGCCAGCCACAGCCGGAATCAAACTTGGTGTCCGAGACGAACAATTCCGTTCCGCACCCGGCGCAACGATAGACCCCCTTGTCCTTCGTGTTCCAATATTGACCGGTGAACGCGCGCTCCGTGCCCTTCTCGCGCAGCACCTGATATTGCTCGGGCGTCAGTTCCTTTTTCCATTCGGCGTCGGTTTTGGTGATCTTGTCGTTCATGGTGGGTGAAACGGTTGATGGATTGGCGTTGGTAATGGACGCGGGGGAACTTGGGGTCGTCGGTACGGTTGATGCGTCGCACCCTGCGACCAGTACCGCCGCAGTGAGTAAACTCAAGTTCGTTGTCAGTTTCATTCACATTCAAAAACACCCGCACGCCGCGCAGACACTCAATGGACAACCCGCGTCACGATTTGTTCGACCGGCTCATGAGTAATCGTAGAGTAAAATGCGCGAGCCTTACACTCATTTCCGCGCGATGAGCCGCGTGTCGGTCGAATGAACCAACCCGCGCCGCGGTTGGAGCAGTTTCGCGACAAGACCGGTCCAGCCGGTTTGATGCGATGCTCCCAAGCCATGGCCCGTGTCGCCGTGGAAATATTCGTGGAACAAAACGTAGTCGCGGAATTGCGGGTCGTTCGCCTGCTTCGGGTGACACTTCAGCGAAGGCCGTGCGCCACTTTTGTCTTTCAGGAACAACCGTTCGAGCCGCCATCCGAGTTCGGTGGCGACTTCGTTTAGCGTCATGAATTTTTTCGAGCCAGTCGGACATTCAACTTTGAAATCGTCGCCGTAGTAGTGATGGAATTTTTGCAGTGACTCGATGAGGAGATAATTGACCGGCATCCAGACCGGCCCGCGCCAGTTCGAGTTGCCGCCGAAGAGGCCGGATTGCGATTCACCGGGCCAGTATTTGACCTCAAGCGTATGGCTGTTGCACTGGAGGCGGAACGGCTCGTATTCGTGGATTTTTGAGAGCGCACGCACGCCGTAGTCGCTGAGAAATTCGGTCTCGTCCAACATGCGGCGGAGCAGGCATTTCATGCGGTGGCCGCGCAAGAGCGAAAGCAACTGCCGCTCGCCCTTGCCATGCTCTTGCCAGCGCGAGACCAGCTTCGCCAGATCGGGCCGATAGTTCAGATACCACTCGAGACGGCTGGTAAAACCCGGCAGCGCCTTGAGCAGTCCCGGATCGAGAACTTCCACGGCGAACAGCGGAATGAGGCCAACCATCGAACGGATTCTCAGCGACTGGTTTTCGCCGTTCGGCAGGCAAAGGTGGTCGTAATAAAATTCGTCCTGCTCGTCCCACAAACCCAGCGCGCCTTCCTCCACGCCGTTGATGGCGGCGGCGATGTTGAGGAAGTGCTCGAAAAATTTCGTGGCGATGTCCTCATAGACGCGGTTGTGCCGCGCCAGTTCCAGCGCGATGCGCAACAGATTCAGGCAATACATCGCCATCCAACTCGTGCCGTCGGCCTGATTGATGTGGCCGCCGGTGGGCAGCGGTGCGCTACGGTCAAACACGCCGATGTTGTCCAGCCCGAGAAATCCGCCCTGAAAAATGTTGCGGCCCTGCGCGTCCTTGCGGTTCACCCACCACGTGAAGTTGAGCAGCAGTTTGTGATAAACTCGTTCGAGAAACTCCAGGTCGCCCTTGTCGCCGGGATTTTTTTCGCGGCGCGCTTTCCGATCCATTTGAAACACGCGCCACGCTGCCCACGCGTGGACGGGCGGGTTGACGTCGCCGAACTCCCACTCGCAGGCCGGGAACTGGCCGTTGGGATGCATGTACCATTCGCGCGTGAGTTGCGTAAGCTGGTACTTGGCGAACTCGGCGTCCACGAGCGCGAGCGGGATGGCGTGGAACGCCAAATCCCACGCGGCATACCACGGATATTCCCACTTGTCCGGCATGGACATGACGCAGGCGTTGTTGAGGTGCGTCCATTCATAATTGCGACCGCGCTTGCGTTCAGGCGGCGGCGGCGGTTGGGCGGGATCACCTTTGAGCCACTTCGGAATGTCGTAATCGTAATACTGCTTGCTCCAAATCATGCCGGCCAGGGCCTGACGCTGGACGTTGCGGGCGTCGGCATCGAGGATGTCGTGCTGAAACTCGGCGTAAAAATCGTCGGTTTCGCGCAGTCGCCGGGCGAAAGTAGAATCAACATCTCTGAACGGTTGGCCGATCGTCGTTTTGGCGAGACGCACGCAAATTTGTTTCGAGCCGCCGGCTGGAATCGTCAGCTTGTAAAGCACGCCAGCTTTGGTGCCGGTGTGTGCCGGGTTCACGGCGAATTGATTTCCGTTGACGATGTATTCATCGAAGGCGTCCTTGAAATAGCCCACGACTTCGGTTTGACCGTAGAGCCGGCGCACGTTGGTTTCGTTGTCGCAAAACAACAAGTCCGGCTTGCCATCGCAATACAGATTGTAATTCCCAAGCTCGGCGTGTTTCGCCACAACCGCACCGCCATTGCCGGGCGATAAGTTTGGTTTGGTTGAGTTTGTTTTCCACGACCACGTGTTGCGAAACCACAATTGCGGGAGTACGTGCAGGGTCGCTGCCTCCGGGCCGCGATTGTGCGCGGTCACTCGCATTAAAATATCTTCCGGCCCGGCCTTCGCGTATTCGACGAACACGTCGAAGTAGCGGTCGTCGTCGAAGGTGCCCGTGTCGAGCAGCTCAAACTCCGGCTGCTCCCGGCCGCGACGGTGGCTTTCCTCGACGAGTTGTGCGTAAGGAAATTCCCGCTGCGGATACTTGTAGAGCATCTTCAGGTAGGAGTGCGTGGGCGTGGCGTCGAGATAGTAATAAAGCTCCTTCACATCCTCGCCGTGATTGCCTTCGGGATTGGTCAGGCCGAAGAGCCGTTCCTTGAGCATCGGGTCTTTGCCATTCCACAACGCGAGCGCTAGGCAGAGATTCTGTTTGTCGTCGCTGATCCCGGCGATGCCGTCCTCGCCCCAGCGGTAGGCGCGGCTGCGCGCGTGGTCGTGCGGAAAATATCCCCAGGCATCGCCGCCCGGCGAATAATCCTCACGCACCGTGCCCCATTGGCGTTCGGCGAGATACGGGCCGAACAATTTCCATCGCTGCTGGCCGCTTTGGTCTTCGGCGAGGCGTTGTTTTTCGGCGTTCATGGTTCGTGTGGAACTGATGGCATCATACGCCGCCCACCGCCGCGCGTGTCAATCCGCGTAAATGACGGCAGTCAATTTTTATTTTGAATAAGCCGGGCCGTTTCTCTATCGTATTGGAACGAAAATGAAGCTTATGAACTTTGACCTTTTCAAATCCGGCCTGAAAACCGGACTCGTCCTCACCGTCACCCTGGTGGCGCTGCGTTTCGCCGCGCCCGCGCCCGCGTCCGGCGCCGACGCCAAAGATACCGAGGCGCTGGCGCTGAAGTTGCCCGCGCCCACGCTGAAGGGCACGCCCGAAGACATGCCCCTCGGACCGAACATCGAACCGCTCTCCGACAAACCGCGGCCCGCGTTCCTCGTGCCCAAGGGCGTGAAGAATGTGGCCGCCGGCAAGACGGTGACCAGCAGCGTCAAGCCGTTCACGGGCGAGTTGAGCCAGCTCACCGACGGCAAGAAGGAGGCCTTCGACTACGACGCAGTGGAAATGAAGAAGGGTTCGCAATGGGTGCAGGTGGACCTCGGCGAGGCCTTTGCCATTTACGCCATCGTCCTGTGGCATGACCACCGTTATATCCAGCTCATGCACGACGTGATCGTGCAGGTTTCCGACGATCCGGAATTCAAGAGCGGCGTGACGACGCTGTTCAACAACGACGTGGATAATTCCTCGGGCCTCGGCGTCGGCGCGGACCGTGAATATTTTGAGACGCACGCGGGAAAAATTGTTGACGGCAAGGGCGTCAAGGGCCGTTACCTGCGCACCTACACCAAGGGTGGAAGTCTGAGCGCGCTGAATTGCTGGCAGGAAATCGAAGTGTACGCGCTGCCGGCCAAATGAACCGCTGGGGCGCACTGGCGGCGTTGCTGCTGGCAATCGCCGGCGCGCTGGCCCTGCGGCTTCCCCGGCTCGACGCACGCCCGCTGCACAACGACGAGGCGGTCAACGCCATCAAAGTCAGCGAACTGTGGCAACAGGGCCGCTACCGCTACGACCCGGATGAATTCCACGGCCCAACTCTCCATTACGCCTCGCTGCCGTTTCTCTGGTTGAGCGGCGCGCGCAATTCGGATGAACTTACCGAAACCACATTGCGGCTCGCGCCCGTCGCGTTCGGCACGGCGTTGATTCTATTGTTGTTGCTGTTCGCAGATGGCTTGGGCCGTCAAGCCATCGGGTGGGCGGCGATCTTCACCGCCGTTTCCCCCGCGATGGTTTTTTACAGCCGATATTTCATTCACGAGATGCTGTTGGTGTTCTTTACCGCGCTGACGTTGGGCGCGGGCTGGCGATATTTCCAAACCCGGCTTGCGCGCTGGGCGGTGGTGGCCGGCGTGGGGATAGGGTTGATGTTCGCGACCAAGGAAACGTTCGTCATCGCTCTGGCGGCGATGGCAGTGGCTGGAATCGCGACTATGCTCTGGGGCAAGCGACGCGAAAAGTTGGAGTCCACACTTCAGCGTGTCCCCGGCACTGAACACGCTAAAGCGTGGACTCCAACATGGCCCCATGCGGCGCTCGCATTACTCGCGGCCTTCATTGTCTGGCTCGTGCTGTTCAGTTCGTTTTTCACCAATTTCAACGGGTTGGCGGACTCCATCCGCACTTACTTGCCCTGGCTCAAGCGCGCGGGCGGGCAGTCGCCGCACATTCACCCGTGGAATTTTTATCTCGAACGCCTCGCGTGGTTTCATCCGGCGAAAAGTCCGGTGTGGAGCGAAGGTTTGATATTGATCCTGGCGGTGGTGGGCGCCGGCGTCTCGCTCTTTGGGAAAAAATCTCCGTTGCACCGTTTCCTCGCGCTCTACACGATCATCCTCACGGTCGCTTACTCCGCGATTTCCTATAAAACGCCGTGGTGTCTGCTCGGCTTCTTTCACGGAATGATTCTGCTGGCGGGCATCGGCGCGGCGGCGCTGGTGGAATTCTTTCGCGCGCGCGCCTGGAAGGTCTTGGTCGTCGCGCTGCTACTTGCGCCAACGCTGCAACTGACCTGGCAAGCGTGGCGCGCGAGCTTCGTCTGTCCCTCCGACCGGCGAAACCCTTACGTCTATGCGCAAACCGTGCCGGATATTTTGCATCTGGTGGAGAAAGCCGAAGCCCTCGCCCGCGTGTCACCGGCGGGGCACGAGACGGTTGTGAAAGTCATCGCGCCCGGCAGTGATTACGGGCCGTTGCCGTGGTATTTGCGCCGATTCAACCACACCGGCTGGTACGACGCACTGCCAGCCGATCCTTTTGCGCCCATCGTCATCGTCGCCTCCAGACTCAACGCCGCGCTGGACGAAAAGTCGGACAAGAAGTGGGTGATGGTGGGAATGTTCGAACTGCGCCCGGGAAATTTTCTGGAGCTTTACGTCGAAATGGAACTATGGAGAAAGTTCGTCACCACGCTGCCGCGCGAGAAGGATTGAAATGACTGGTCACCGAAGCGCGTTCTTGCCCGAGAAAGACGCGGGATTCAATTTCACCGTCGCAGAATCGAGCAGGAAAAATTCAGGCAAGGCCAAAGTGCATGCAGCCCGCCGAGCCGCTCGACATTTATCCGACACTGGTTAAACCCCACCTGGAAGTGGAGCCAATGACTGGGGTTGAACCAGCGACCTACGGTTTACGAAACCGTTGCTCTACCACTGAGCTACATTGGCGTCCCGGCACAAAGTGGTTTGTTAATACTCCCACCCGTCTCGCGGGTCAAGCCGGCGATTTGTCCGGCATTGGCGGCAGATTTCCATAAACCAGCCAGTGAAGCGTATCATGGCGAGCCTAGCGCCTTGCTACCGTTCCAACGTCGCCGCCGCGCGGGCGGAGAGAATTCTTCGCGACGGCACGTAACCGGCGATGAAGTCGCGATAACACTCCGCGAATGTCCCCGCGGCCAAGGCCCCGCGCACGTCGGCCATCAGTTTCAGATACATGTGTGAGTTGTGGACGCTCAACATGCGCAGGCCAAGGATTTCGTTGACGTTCAGCAGGTGGCGCAGATACGCGCGCGTGAAATTCCGGCAAGCGAAGCAGTCGCAACTCTTCTCAATCGGCCCGAAGTCCGCCTTGTAAGCGCCACCCTTGATACTGATGGCGCCCCTGCGCGTGTAGGCGGTGCCGTTGCGGGCGACACGCGTCGGCAAAACACAGTCGAACATATCCACGCCGCGCGCGATCAACTCGACCATTTGCGCCGGCGTGCCGAGGCCCATGGCATAACGCGCCTTGCGCGCCGGAAGAAACGGTTCAGTCATCTCGACGGCCTTCATCATTTCCGGCTCCGGTTCGCCCACGCTCACGCCGCCGATGGCGTAACCATCAAAATCCATCGCGACCACGGCCTTGGCACATTCTTCGCGGAGCGCGGCATTGCTACCGCCTTGCACGATGCCGAAGACCAATTGCCCCACCCCGCGAGGTTGCTCACGGCACTCGCGCGCCCAACGCATCGTGCGCTCGACCGCGAGGCGCTGCTCCTTGGCCGGCGCATCGTGGGGTGGACATTCGTCGAAGGCCATCGCGATGTCCGAGCCGAGCGTGCGCTGGATTTCCATCGCCTCCTTCGGACCGAGAAACAGTGGCGAGCCATCCAGGTGCGAGCGAAATTCGACGCCGTGGGCTTTGATTTTTCGGATTTTTGCCAGGCTGAAAACCTGAAAGCCGCCGCTGTCGGTGAGGATGGGCTGCTGCCAATTGATGAAGTTGTGCAGGCCGCCCGCCGCGCGGATAATATCGAGACCAGGGCGGATGTTGAGGTGGTAGGTATTGCCGAGGATGATCTGTGTGCCCATCTCGCGGAGTTCGCGCGGGTCAATGGCTTTCACGCTGCCCTGCGTGCCGACCGGCATGTAAACCGGCGTGTCCACGACGCCGTGGGTTGTGGTCAATTTGCCAAGCCGCGCCTTTGTGCGCGCGTCGGTCTTCAACAATTCAAACATCGCGCCGAGGTTTTAACGCAAAGACGCGAAGACGCAAAGACGCAAAGGATAAAATCGGTCAAGGCGCCAGGACTCAACCCGTCAAAACTCAGGACTGCGGACCCGGATTTCGGACTTTGAACTAAGAAACGCGAACCACGAGCAGACCGCCAGCAGCAGCAAATTAAACGCGCCCAGCGTTTGCAGCGCGACTTCCAGCCGGCCCGGGAAATGATTCAGCATGAACGGCAACGTGAAACCATAAGCCACCGCCAGCACCACCATCGCCGGCACCACACGAAAGTGCGAACGCGCCAGCAGATCGTTCACGAGCACATTGGCCAGCGCCAGCGGCACCATCGCTCCCGCATACCATGGGATGAGCCTCATGGTTTCGCCCACGTCCCCGGATTTGTAAACCAGCTTTACCACCCACGGGCCGACCACCCACAAACCCAACATGCCGCAAACGGCCAGCACGCCCGTGCCCAGCACCACGATCCCCATCAAATTGGTCTTCTCCGACTTTACGCTGCTGTGCACCAGTTTGGGAAACATGACCGCCGCCATCGGCAGAACCAGCCACAACAGCGCGCGCGACAATGTCCCCGCCGCCACGTAAGGTTTCATCGCGTCACCGCTGAAAAAAGCCTTGGCAAAGATGGTGTCCGAGGTGAACAGGAATTGACACGCGCCAAAACCAAGCATCAACGGCACAACCTGTCCGAGCGACGCTTTCGCGTCAAACGGCTCCGACCGCACCGCCCACAAATCGCGCGTCCGCCAACAAGCGATTCCTGCCATCAGCCCTATGCCAATCATCGCGCCCAGCATCATGCCGGTCGCGCCGCTGGCAAAACCGAGCACAAGCACTACTGCGATAACAATGCGGCCAACTCCGCCGAAAATTAACGACCATCCCATCCAGAAAAAATCCTGGCGCCCTTGCAACAGACCGGTGAACATGGGCCACCACAACGTGACCAGCACGGTCAGCAGTGTCACCCATAAACCCGCCGCGGAAAGCTGCCAACGCGAGATGATTGCCCCTTGAAACAACAGCACCCCCAGCGCCGCCACCGCCCACAGAATGGACAGCCACAGCAACGTCAGGCGAACCATGCCCGCCAGTTGCCGCTCCCGGTTCGTCGCCAGCGCCAGCGCCGATTGCTGGGCGAACACCATTTGCAGTGGCAGGACGGGAACGCACGCGGTCACCATCAGTAATGTTCCAAAGTTGCTGTATTCGGCATCGGGGATTTTCTTGTTCAGAAAATGCACGGCCCAGGCCAGCATGCCGCCAGCGATGTTGGCAACCATCAGCCAGCCGCTTTGCCGGAAAAATGCGGCGTGGGGTGTGCCGGCGTTTGCAGGCGCGGTTTCAACTTTTTCTGCGAGCATGGGCGTTGGACAATATGCGGTCGGACCGGTTCAAGGAAGCGATTTCAGAACGCGCAAAACATTTTGCGCCGACGCAGCAAAGTCAGCTCGCGTGTGAGAAGATTCGGCGCAGCTTCCCGAGCATCGCCTCGGAGTAACGCTCGCCGGGCGTCAGCACACGACCGTGAACCTGGATCTCGTCCACTGCCAGGAGCGTCATGCAAAAGTCCACGTCGTGCAGTGGACGTTCGCGCCGGATGCGGCGAATCCAGCGACGCATGTCGGCGATTTCCTCAATCTCGATTTTCTGGCCGGGATAAAATGAGATGCCCCAATCGTTGCGAAGCGTGTAGCCGTCGCCCGCCTTCTTCTCGCCGAACCACGCGTCGCCCAGCAGAATGCAGACCGAGCGGCCCTTGTTCTCGCCAAGCCGGTAGAAAACGATGCGCGCGTCCGATTCACAAAAATGTTCGTAGGCGATATCGAGCGCTTCCTGTGGCACGGGCGAAAAGCGCGTCTGAAATCCGATGTGAACGCCGCCCGGCACGTCGGGTTTCGTTTCGAAACAGAGGTTCTCTTCAAAAATCCAGAGCAGGTCGGTCGCGAGTTTGCGCTCGGCGAGGATTTCTTTCCAGGCGGTGAGCGCCTGTGGCAACGACGGACGGGTGATCGTGACAGACGGATTCATGGCGGGAGTCTAGCGGTTGCTTTTCAAAAACCAATCCACAAATAACGGGATGCCCTGCTCGATCTTGACGCGCGGATGATAGCCCAATTTGGCGCGCGCTTTCGACACGTCGGCAAACGTGATGGGCACGTCGCCGGGCTGCGGTGGCTGGCGGTCGAGTGTCGCTTTCTTGTCGAGCGCTGCTTCGAGCAATTCAATGAGGCGGCTAAGTTTCACCGTCTGCGACTCGCCGAGGTTGAAAATCTCGTAGCCGAATTCCTTCTGCGTACAGGCCATGACACCATCCACGATGTCGGTGATATAAGTGTAATCGCGCGCCGTGCTGCCGTCGCCAAAAACCGGGATTGGTTTGCCCGCGTGAATGAGCTTGGCGAATTTGTGAATCGCCAGATCGGGTCGCTGACGCGGGCCATAGACGGTGAAAAAACGGAGCATCACCACGTCCAGTCCGTAAATGTGATGGTAAACGTGACCGAGCGCTTCACAGGCAAGTTTGCTTGCAGCGTAAGGCGAGATGGCGGAAAAAATCGGGTCGCTCTCGCTGAAAGGAACTTTTGCATTCACGCCATAGACCGACGACGACGAGGCGATGGTGATTTTCTTCACGCCGTTGTTGCGAGCTGCTTCCAGCACGTTGACCGTACCCTCGACGTTGACGCGCTGGTAAAGCGCCGGTTCTTCGAGGCTGGGCCGCACCCCGGCGCGCGCGGCGAGGTGAATGACTTGATCAAACTTCGTCCCACCGAACAAATCATCCAACGTCGCGCAGTCGGTCAAATCGCCGTGGACGAACTCGAACGGTTTGGCCTGTGACTGGATTTCGCGCAGGTTGCGGCGTTTGACTTGCGGGTCGTAGAAATCATTGAGGTCATCGAATGCCCAAACCGCGTGGCCGGAATGGAGCAAACGCTCGCAAACATGCGAGCCGATGAAGCCTGCGCCACCGGTGACCAGAAAATTCACAGGCGCAATGATGAAGTGCGGGTTTCAAAGTTCAAGTTTCAAAAACCTTGAACCTCGAATCTCGAACGGCATACTCCGGCACATGGCAAACGCGATCAACGATACCCTGCTTTCACTCGACCTGCCCGGAATTACAAAACTCCGCAGCGGCAAGGTCCGCGAACTCTTCGACCTCGGTGACCGCTACCTTATGGTCGCCAGCGATCGCATCTCGGCCTTCGACGTCATCATGCCCAACGGCATCCCGCGCAAAGGCGAGGTGCTCACGCAAATCTCTCACTTCTGGTTCGAGAAATTTTCCAGCCTCGTGCCGAACCACCTGCTCGCGCGAGCCAACGATCCGTTGCCGAAAGAATTGCAACCCTACGCCGACCAGCTCGCGCGCCGCAGCATGATCGTGAAGAAAGCCCAACCGCTCGCCATCGAGTGCGTCGTGCGCGGCTACGTCGCCGGCTCGGGGTGGAAGGAATACAAACAAACGCAGGCGATCTGCGGCATCAAGCTGCCGGCCGGTCTGAAGGAGTCTTCGGAATTACCCGAACCGATCTTCACGCCCGCGACCAAGGCCGAAACCGGCCATGACGAAAACATTCCCTTTGAGCAAGCGGCGAGAATCGTCGGCTCGGCCATCGCCGCGCAGGCGCGCGACCTGAGCCTGAAGATTTACAACGCGGCGCGCGACTACGCCCGTCAGCGCGGCATCATCATCGCGGACACGAAATTCGAGTTTGGGATGTTCGAGGGCAAACTCATCCTGATTGACGAAGTGCTCACGCCCGACTCGTCGCGCTTCTGGCCCGCCGACCAATACACGCCTGGCAAAAGCCAGCCGAGCTTCGACAAACAATTCGTCCGCGACTATCTCGAAACGCTGGATTGGAACAAAACCCCGCCCGGACCGAAACTTCCTGACGATGTTGTCGCCAAAACGACGGCCAAGTATCTGGAGGCGTATGAAAAGCTGACGGGGAAGAAACTCTAATTATTTCCCAGCTAGAATACTTTCGTGCAAGACGAGCAAAATAATCCAAGGGAAGAAGAAGGCTTCCATAGAACAATCTATAGAATCAACGGCAAGCTCTTGAATTATTCAATAAAGGTGTGGGTGGGCTTGATGATTGGAATTACCCTAGCGGAGACACTCGCAACTACAGACCACTTGGATGCTCTGGATATGCTCAAGGTGAAGTTCATTGTCATCTCGATGTTCGGGGTGATCCTTTTGGGCACGTTTCCGTGGCTGATAAATCCAAGAGAAACCTGGCGATCGACAAAATCCGAGCCAGGAAGCTTTCAAGGTATCTGTAATCGCTGCGCCGCCCTTCTGCCATTTGTAGGACTGGTCGTTTTGGTTTTCGCGGCAATCTTCTGGAAACTTAATTTCTAGGTTCGCTTCAATTATCCACGGCATCGTTTCGGCGTGCGGGCGGCGTGCAGCTTCCGTTATTCTCCTGACGTGCAAACGCTCGTTGAAGATTTTTTGCAATACCTCCGCCACGAGCGCGGGCAGTCGGACAACACGGCGAAGACTTACGCTGGGTTGCTCGGCAAATTCGTCGCGTGGGCGGGCAAGAACGCACTGACGGATTGGAAACAAGTCGAGTTGAGCCACCTCATGTCGTTCCTCCAGCATGAGCGCGAGCGCGGTCTGGCCAATCAACCCAAAGAGTCGCCGCGCCGGTTGAGCAGTGAGAGTGTTTATCTGGAAATCGCGGCGCTGCGGGCGTTTTATCGCTTTGCCGAGAACGAAAAGTTTTTGCCGGTTAACGTCGCGGAAAATCTTTCCCTGCCACGTCGCTGGAAGCGGTTGCCCAAGGCGCTCTCAAACCAGGAAATAGACAAGTTGCTCGCGCCAGAATCGCCGGAGACGCCGCAAAGCCTCTGCGACCAAGCCGTGCTCGAACTGGCCTACGCTTCGGGCTTGCGCCTGTCAGAACTTCGCAACCTGCGCCTCGAACAACTTCATCTCGACGCTGGATTCATCAACGTCATTGGCAAGGGCAACAAGGAGCGCGTCGTACCGGTGGGGCGCAAGGCGGTGGAAGCGTTGACCCGTTACATCGAGATGGGCCGGCCCAAGCTCGTCACGCCGAGGTCAACGGCGAATGTTTTTCTGACTAAGCGCGGCACGCCATTCGCATCGGTGACACTCTGGTTACACATCAAACGTCGCGTGCGGCGAGCAGGCGCGGAACGCAACGTGACGCCGCACATGCTGCGGCACAGCTTCGCCACGCATTTGCTGGACCACGGTGCGGACTTGCGGGTCATTCAGGAATTGCTCGGCCACGCGAGCATCGGCACGACGGAGGTTTACACGCATGTGAGCGGTCACCGCCTGCGGGACATTCACCGGAAGTTTCATCCAAGACCTTGAAAGCCGTTTTGCGTATTGCGTGTTGCGTCAAGCAGCAGCGGGACACCCAGCAACACTTAACGCGATACGCAATACGCAAAACGTTCCACTATTCAAAATCGTAAACCGCCACCTTCTTGCAGACGCGCTTGAAAACTTTCTCCACGAACTCCACGTGCAGCGGATGCAACTGATAATCGTCCTGCGCCTGCTTGCTCGGAAAAATGAGATTCAACGCGACCTGATAGCTTTGATCCACCACCGGGCGCTGACTTCCGACCATTTTGCCGACTTGAAATTGCAGCACGCCGGGGATTGGTTTCAGGTATTTGTTCGCGCCGGCGAGCAATTCTTCCGTGGCGTTCGGCTGCGCCGGGTCGGTCCAGAAAATGACAACGTGTGAAAACATGGTGCTCGATTGTCCCCAAGCCGCGTGTTTTCGCAAGCCAGATTCGACGCGGAATACCTCGATGAACCTGGGAGGGCCAGCGTTACTGCGCAATCTGGATCGGCCTCGCGCGCTGCCGTTCGTGGACACGGTCGCCGGGGTAGAGAATCACTTCCTCGCCGTCCTTTAATCCGTCGAGGATTTGCATTTCGCTGCCGCTGCTGCGTCCCGCTTGCACGCGGCGCAACTCCGCCCGGCCACCGGCCAGCACGAAAGCCGCCCAGTTCTGGCCGCGCCGGAACAACGCGCCCGCCGGAACTTTGAGCGCCCGGCTTGCTTCCCACACCACGATGCGCGCCTCGACACGGAAGTTGTCGCCCAGGTTGCGCCGCTGCTCGTAGGGCGTTACGAAATCCACCACCACGTTCACGCGCTGCTCCTCGACGCCCAGCGCGGAGACTTTCAGAAACGCCGCCGGTTCGACCAATCTCACGCGCGCCTCCAACGGTTGTCCGCCACCCCACTGTTCCAGTTCCACCTTCGCGCCCGGCGCAATCGCCGCGCCGTCACGCGAAAGAACTTCAATGATCGCTTCCAAATCCGCCGGATCGCCGACATCCAACAACGGTGTTCCAGCGGCGACCACCCGTGTGCTTTCCTCGAACACGTGCAACACCCTGCCGCTGGTCGGCGAGGTGACCTCAACCGGTGCGCGAACCGCATTCGTCATCGCACCTTCGCGGATCGGAAACTCCTGCAACTCCGCCTCCGCCTGGCGGAGCGCGCTTTCGGCGGCGGTCAGGTCCTTCGCCGCGGAAGTTTCGCGCCACTGCGCATTCTCCAGATCTTGCTGCGAAACGGATTTATCCGCGTAAAGCTTCTCGATGCGGTGCAATTCACTGGCGGCGAACCGCTGCGCCTCGCGCGCCTTGTCGAGATTCGCCGCCGCGGTGTCGCGCCGCGCCTCAGCCAGCGCGCGATTGCGGGCGTCCAACATCGCGGGGGAAACCGGATCAATCACGGCGAGCACGGTCTTGCCTGCCTCGACTTCCGCGCCGGCTTTGAAGGGAATCCGTCGCAGATGACCGGTGACCGGCGCGGACACCACGTAGCGTTGCTTGATGCGCGTCTTGCCTTCCTCATTCACGGTGGTCCGCAGCGCGCCTTGCGTTACGCGCGCCGTCTCCACAGGCAGTGGCTGCGGCAAAAAGCCGATGACGATCAGTGCCATCAGCAGCACCGCGCCGAGCCAAGGCAGCCAGCGTTTCGGGCGACGCCGGTTGTTGCGCGGCATTGCCGCAGGCGGTATTGGAGTTGACGAGGTTGAATTCGTTGTCATGAAAAATGGTTGGCCCGTTTACTCGGGCGCTTTCAACGCGCTGATTAAATTGAGTTGCTTCAATCGCCGCAAGACCATCAACGCCGAAATGGCCGAGGCCACCGCCACGATCATCGTGGCGAAGGCGTAATTGTGCAGCGTGAAAATCACCGGCAACCGCACGGTTTCCGTGTTCACGGCGCTCACGATGCCTTTGGCGAAACCCGTGCCCAGCAGCAGCCCGAGCGGCAACGCAATCAGCGCCAGAATCGTCAGTTCCGTGATCAGCACTGCGCCGACTTCGCGCTCGGAAAATCCGATGACCCGCAACGTGGCCAGTTCCCGCGCCCGCTCGGCCAGCGAGATGCGGGCGTTGTTGTACACTACCCCGAACGCGACGACGATGGCAAACGTGAGGTAGATGGTTTGGATGAGATTGATGCTCGCCGCCGTGGTCCGGCGGAAATTCTCGCGCAGAGTCTCCTTGATGCCCACCCAACTGACCCGCGGGATTTGTTTCAACGCGTGTAAAAATTCGCCGCGCCGCGCCATGTCCAGCGTGAAGCTCGCGCCATTGATCACATCGCCCTCGCCGAGCAAACGATTCAGCGCCCGCAGGTCCATATGAGCCGCGATGCCCGTGAGATCTTCAGAAACCCCCAAGAGCGGCACGGTGCGCACGAGCTGCCGGCCTTCGAGAAATTCCACCGTGAGCTCGTCGCCAATCCGCACATCCAAAACCTCGGCGAGTTTGGCCGAGATGATCAATCCTTCCGGCGGCAGCACAATCTCGCGATACTTTGCGTCCACCACGCGGCTGTGCTGCGTGTCCGGCGGCGTGCCTTGAATGCCGATCTGACGGCTGCGATGCCCGAAGCGAATCCGCGCCGCCGCGCCGCGAAACGGCTCGACCGCGATCACACCAGGCAGTTGCCGCAAGAGATCGCGCACCTGCACGCTCGCCGGCTCGACGAGGCCGATGTTCATGTCCTGCCGCTGGACCACGTCCCATTGAAACCCGAGGATTTCGGTGACGCTATCCCGAAAACAATTAGGGATGATCAGAATCGCGGTGGCCAGCGCCAGCCCTGCCACCGTGAACAACGCCGGCACCGGACGCCGGTCCAGATTCCGCACAGCGATGCGGAATGAATGGGAGAATAAGTTACCAATGCCCGTGCGCTCGATGAGCGCGGGGCGGAAATTCGTCGGCGGTTCGGGCCGCATGGCTTCCGCGGGCGGGAGTTTGGCCGCGCGCCGCACCGCGCTGAGCACGCCCAGCAGCGCCGCGCCCGCCCCCACGCCCAGCGCCAGCACCACCGCCGAGCGGTCGAACCGGAAATACAAATCCGGAAAGCGGAAAAACAAATGGTACATCGCCACCAGCCGATGGCCCAGCGCCACGCCGCCCAGCGTGCCGACCGCCGCGCCGCCGACCACCATCACGAACGCAAACTTGAGGTAGTGCAGGACGATCTGCCGGTTCGCAAAACCAAACGCCTTGAGGATGGCGATCTGTTCGCGCTGCAAGGTCAGCAGCCGTGACAATACCGCATTAGTCATGAACGCCGCCACGCTCAGAAACACGACCGGGAAACCGATGGAAAGCGTTTGCAGGATGCGAATCTCGTCCGAGACGCGGATGTGCGATGGATGGTCCTCCCGGCTGAACGCGCCGCGCCCGCCGTAAGGCTCCAGCAGACGATCCACCTCGGCAATCACCGGCCGCGGCATGGCACCGGGGGCAAGCTTGAGCGTGAGATAATTGAAGGCGCCATAGAGGTCGAACGCCGTGGCGATTTCCTTGTACGGCATCCAGAACGTGCCGTAGGTGCGGTTGTCCGGCAGCGACGCGCCGGGCCGCGCTTCAAAAATGATCTCCGGTGACAAGACGATCCCAGCGATGCGGAATTCTTTTCGCCGTCCGTTCAACAACATCGCCAGCTTGTCGCCCGGATGCAGTTGGTTGGCCTCCGCGAACGCTTCGCTCACGAGCACTTCGCCGCGACTGCCCGGCGGGAGCCAGCTTCCCGTGCGCAGGAAAAGGCGGTTCAATTCCGGCAGGCCGAAATCCGGCAACGAACGCACCTCACCGCTGGCCGGCTCATCCAGGCCCTCCATATCGAGCGTCACCTGCACGGAGATGCCGGCCTGCGCGGTGCCTACGCCGGGCAATTCCGAGAGGCGCGCGGCCAGCGCGTTTGGCGCGCGTTTCAAATGCGCGAACACGTCGGCGAACCGATGCGCCTCGTAATATTCCTGCCGCGTGCTCTCCAGCGAGTAGATCAGGCTGCGCGCCATGATGAGCATCGCCAGCCCGCACGCCATCACGAGCGACACCGCGACCACCTGACCCTTCATCCGGTTCAGGTCGCGCAGGAGTTTACGATCGAGGTTGGCGAGCATCACCAATTCAATGTGTTTGGGGCGGCACGCGTGGAGTTGCGATACTCGTGATGCACGCGGCCATCCGATAAATGGATCACGCGGTCGGCCATGTCGGCCATGACGGCGTTGTGCGTGATGACGACCGTGAGCGTACCCAAATCACGGTTCACGCGCTCGATGGCTTCCAGCACCACAATGCCGGTCCGCACGTCCAGCGCGCCGGTCGGTTCGTCGCACAGCAAAACTTCCGGGCGTTTGGCAATGGCGCGAGCAATGGCCACGCGCTGTTGTTCGCCGCCGGAAAGTTGCGCGGGAAAATGATCGAGCCTCGCGCCGAGATTAACCATGTGCAAGGCGTCCTCCGGCGGCATCGGATCGCGCGCAATCTCGGTGATGAGCGCCACGTTCTCGCGCGCGGTGAGGCTGGGGATCAGATTGTAAAACTGGAAGATGAAGCCCACCGAGTCGCGCCGGTAACGCGTGAGGTCCGCTTCCTCCGCCGTGGTGAGGTCGAAATCACGATAGCACAATTCCCCTGCGGTCGGAAGGTCCAATCCGCCGAGATTGTTCAGCAGGGTAGTCTTTCCGCTGCCCGACGGGCCAAGCAGCACGACGAGTTCGCCCGCGTAAAGGTCCAAGTCCACGCCTGCAAGTGCGTGAACCTCGGCCTCGCCCAAGCCATAGACCTTCGTCAGGCCGCGGACGTGAAAAACTTTTCGTCCGGCGCCGAGGACTGGAGGAATGGGAATGATAGTTTCCATCGCCAAGAGCGGTCTTGATAGCAGTAGCGCGCCGAACCGGCAAGCTTGCGGGTGCAATTTGCGGCGGGTCAAAAGTGCCAGGACGCGGGACGCTACTTCACCCGGCCGAACAACTCCATCACCGTCTCCAAAATTTTGGTCGAAGCCTCCACTTCCAGGTAACTTGACCGCGCACGCCACGTTTCGTAACCGCCGAACTTGTGCTGCGCGGGCGTGGGCAGATAACCATTGTAGCCGTTCGCCAACTCAATGGTGAACGTCGGCTTGAATGGGCTTTGCGCTTTGATGGCCAGCCCGATTTCGGCAAACACCTCGCACGGAATCGCCGCAATGCCCAGGTCGCCGACGCGCATGATCTGGAGGATGACCGGCACTTCCCTGGGGTAATCCTTCATCAACACCGTCTCCCGCGCAAAGACCTCTTCGTAGCCTCGCAGTTCGCGTCCCTTGGCCTGCGCGAGGATTTGCTCCGCCCGAACGAGATCCGCCTCGTTCGGCAAACGCACGCCCAGTTTGATCTCCTTCTGTGCCACCCCGAGCGCCACCCCGTCGCGAAACTCCAGCCCGCGATACACGCGATGAACTTCCCGGGCCACGGCGTCAGCGACCAAGTTGATCTGTTCGTATGGCCCTTTCGCCGGTTGCTGCTTGCGGAAGTTGATGTTGTTGATATCGCCGCTCGTGCCGTTGGACAACAGCGCCACGAACGGCGGGTCCTGCCGGTCCGCTCCGAGCAGTTGCTGGATGCGATCACAGAACGCGCCGAAATAATCCGCGGAAATGTCCTCGCCCCGGCTCGTGCCGACGTAGTGCAACGAATAATTGGCCAGCACCGCGATGGGTTTGCCCTCCGGCGTTTGCACCGCCAGGATGGACACGTCCGGGTCGGTCGGTCCCGCTGGCTCGAAGAGGTCAGGGCTTTCGACGGGCGGATTCATTTTCACCAGGTCGTTGGTGCCGCCAAACGGGTCCGCCAAAACGGTGCCCGTCTTCATGCGCCAGCGGCGGTTGAAAACCTGGTTCGGCTCCTTGCCCACGCCCCACGCGATCTGCGCCGGCGCAAGGTTGTTCACGGCGCGTTGCACGGCGTCGGCGATGCGCACGGCCACGAACTGCTGATATTCCTTGTCCGGATCGCTCTGGAAAACCGGGGTGCAGGTCGGGCCGGTGTGCGTGTGCGTGGCGGAAATGAGCACGCGGTCGGCCGGAATTCCGCTGCGCTGCGCGATCAACGCTTTGGCCGCGTCCGTGACCTCGCGCGGAATCATGCAACTGTCGCACACGACGATGGCGAGCCGCGTCTTGCCGTCATCAAGCACTAGGCAGCGGGCGTGCAACTCGTCGTGGATGTGTCGGGCGAGGCGGTCGGTGAAGCCGCCGTTGATGGAAATGCCGAGCGGAGGCGTGACGATGCCGGCGGCGGCGCCGGCTCGGAACCGGCCCGGCTCTGCGCCCGCGATGGCATGGGCGCAAACCAGCAAGGCAATCAGAAAGGCGACTATGAACGTGGAGGAAATCATGCTTTTCATGGCTGAAACAAACCGATTCAGATCGCGATTAGTTCGCGGTGAACGCGGCCCGTTGTCAAGACGCGAAGCGGCGTGAACGCCGCGCGCCGGGCGCATCCCAGTCTTTTTACACCTGCGGGTTGGGTTTTATTAACACCCAACTTTAGTTGGGTGCTTGGATCGCTTCGGGACGACAACCGTTTCAACGGTTTCGGTCTGGAGCGGGTGCGGAAAACCGTTAAAACGGTTGAGGCGGCTTGAGCGCGTCCTTTCACCCAGTTAAAACTGGGTGTTAATGAAACGGCTGCTTACGCGTTGGTTTTTGACTGGCGATACCCATCAAAAATTGAGCTGCGCCGCAGGGAACACCCTGAAGGGTGGACTCCAACTTAACCCACGCTCAAAACTTCCATCTTGTCGTAGAGCGAAACCTCAGGCTTGCCGACCACTCCCACGTTCTTCATCGCCTTGCGCAGTTCCGCCGACCGGATGAACTTTTTCATTCGCGTCGCGGTGTCCCATTCGCACCACACCAGCAGGTCGTTCGGACTCTTGCTGCAGCGGCAGACGTAAAGACATTTTTCACCCGACGCTTTGCGCCATTTGGCGACGGCCTTGACCCCGCGTTTCCACTTCGCGTAATTAGCGACCTTGTGACGAATCATGACGTATGACATGCGATGCCTTTCTCAAACTGGTTTGTTGCGTCACGCGACCACGAATGAATGGCGAACACGCCAAATCGGAGGGTGACCAGCGGAAAGTAAACCTCCCCCGGTGGATGTCAACAATGGTGGCAGGTTCGCAGGGCAATGCGCCTGACAAGCCCGGACGCCCTTGTTGTCCGTGCCTCAGCGTTTCTTGATTTCCCCAATCAACTTCCCCAAGCGTCGCCCGTATTCGATGTAATTCTTCTGCATCGCTTCGTCGTTGTTCGCTTTGGATTGCGCGTCGTGGAAGACGACGACCATGTGCGGTTCAATGGAAATACCCGCGTCGTAACCGCGCACGAAGGCGTCCTTCAAAATATCGCGCACCCTCCCCTGCCCTTCGCCGGGCCAGTTGTAATCGGCGTCGTTCTTCGCGGGATTCCACGTGGCGTCCTTCACGTGGAGGTGGGCGACGTGGTCGCGGACGTGTTCCCAGAATTCCCACGGGTCCTGCTTGGGCCAGGGCTTGGGTTTGCTGCGGTCGGGGTTGAAGATCGGATTGGCGGTGTCAAAGACCCACTTGAGGCCAGGGCATTGGTCGAGCAACTCCAGCGCGTGCTGCCAGCTCATGCCGCCGTAGTTCATGCAATTCTCGTGGACGGGCTGGATGCCCGCGTCGAGAAACATGTTCGTCACGTCGCGCACGCGGCGGAAAACTTCGGCGGGAATCTTGAACTCATCGTCGCCGGGTTTGAAGCTCATCACGCGGATGAATTTCGCGCCAGTGCGTTTCAGGCGCGGGATGGCGCGC
>Ga0315268_10001120_pt1 | contig 31027 bp, 35 predicted proteins | sample C1_top_MG_FD_204535 | JGI IMG/M metagenome (GOLD analysis project Ga0315268, IMG submission 204535) | Sediment microbial communities from Yellowstone Lake, YNP, Wyoming, USA - C1_top | ecosystem: Environmental > Aquatic > Freshwater > Lake > Sediment | place: USA: Wyoming | collected 2017-08-01
CGGGCGCGACGAAACCAGAAAAGTTCACTGACTCAGACGCCTCATTCAACGTTGGAACAGCAATCGGCGCCATAAACGTTCTCAGCAACGGTATCTACATCACCATGAACGGAAGAATCTACCCCTGAAACAAAGTTAAGAGAGACTCAAAAACAGGCCAGTTTGTCGAAACTAACACCACACAAAAAGCCAAAACAACAGCGCCCTAACGATCTGTCACCTTCCACTTCTACACAGTTTTCACCATCCTAATCTCCTCGTGAAAACTTCAGCTCGCCAAAAACCTTATGAGTTAAACCACATCGAATCTTCAGCAAGGAGACCCACAATATGGTTTACTGCTCAAAATGCGGAACCAAAAACGACGACACAGCCGTAGTCTGCACAAACTGCGGCGCAAACCTACAAACAGGAACCTACACCTCACGCAGATACGAACGCAGACGAGCTGAGCAAGAATGCTTCGGGCTTCCACACGGCGGCGCAATAGCAGGCATCGTCATCGGCATCCTAGTACTTTTCTGGGGCTTCACAATACTGGCTCAACAGACTGGCTGGATTACTCGGCCGATTGACATCTGGCCATTAGTCCTAATCATAATAGGAATACTAATTGTCGCCGGAGCCATCTACGGAATCAGCCGCAGACCACCGGCTTAATCCCTCATTTTTTCGTCGAACGCCCAAGCTCACAAGACACTAAGTTACACGATGAGCATATCTTCTCATGTTCCCACTGGGAAAGAGAAATACGCGTAACAAGCCAAAACACAGTCAGAAAAACCAAGAAAACATCCAAAAAGAAACTACGCGCCAACTCATCAACAACGCCCAAGCTCAGAAACGCTCCAACTGCAAGGAGCGCCCCCGAGAACACACGAACGAAGCTTCTTTGAACCTTAACAAATGGAGACTGCAACAATCCAAGAGCTACTCCCAACACTCCAACGCACGCCAACAAAAAAGTGTTCTGTCCAACCTGCCAGTTACCAAAGAAATACCCAGCAACTCCCACCAAACTTACCACTGCTCCCAAAAACAACCCTGAACATGTCGCGCAAAACATTCTACCGCTCAAATTGAACACATGGGAAGAAAAACGAGCACATGTGGGGTGATGCCCACGCAAAATAGAGGAGTCGCTCTTAGATGTCAAGCCTCTCTTGAAACTGAAAGACAACCACTCCTGACGCTTTTCTCCCTTCCCAAAGCTGAAACCTCTTGAGCACTGATTCGGAAAAAAAACAGCCAATGCGCCTAACACACAAACCAAGCCAAAAATCGAACCGACCACAGGTTTTCGCCAAACAAGATCTGCTTGAGAAACGGGCGGGTTAACGGTGAACAATGCTACTAGAACAAGTCCAAAAAACGACACAGAGGTTAAAAACAGCAAGGTAATGTTGGCAGACTTGTAATCTGGTGTTGACATAGAGAACCTGCTCAGACCAGACTCTTCAACTGTCTCAAAACGTTTTGCGTTGCCATGTATCGGTAAACTCTCCTCTTAATCTTGTTTTCCGAAAAGACACTCTGGAACCTTCTGTGCCAAGAACCATAGAAACTACGATAACACTTGTAAAGTTCCTGCTGAACCTGCTCACGGGTCAGAGTTTCCGTCGGCATAATGGCATGAACCATGTCATAATTGGCCCAGTTCCAGTCGCCAATTCGGCCTTTACCTTTGGCTTCCTTATACAGTTCAGTTCCTGGAAAAGGCGTCAGAATCATGAAAATAGCTAGGTCAGGATCAAGATAGTTAACAAATTCTCTCAGATCTGCCATTGACTCCGCCGAATCTCCCCGCTCACCAATAATGCACGTCGCCTGCGAAAATATGCCGTTTTGCTTCAGCAATTTGACCGCGGAAACAGCATCCTCTGGCTTCGTGCCCTTGTGGAAACTGTCGAGCGTGCTTTTGCTGTGACTCTCCACGCCCAGAAGCAACCAGTTGATCCCCGCCTTGCTCATTTTTGGTAGTAAGCTCGGATTTCTTACAACGTCGTCGCATCTTGCCTGCATAAAACATGTTACGTCATCTGAGAACCCACGTTTAATCAGCTCATCGCATAGTTCATCCATGCGTCTGTCCAAGCCGAAATTGTCGTCGGTCAACCACAAAAGCCTGCTTCCATAATTCTGGTAAAGAAATTCCATTTCTTCGGCAACACGCTTCACAGACTTGTGCCTCCAAGTGCCCTGCCAATGCTTCCACTGAGAACAGAAAACGCAACGGTGTGGGCATCCCCGTGACGCTTCGACCATTCCGTAGCGGGCTTTGGAGCCAGCCATCATAGTAAAATGGTATTTATGAACATAATTCTCAACGAAATGGTATCCAGGGAAAGGCAGTTCATCCAAGTTTTCTATTAATGGACGCGAGGGATTGTGCCGAATCTCTGTTCGATGTCTGAAAGATATGCCCCTCACTTTTGAAAAGCTTGATTTCTTGCCCACCGCCGTGACCAGTTCTACGAGCGTCTCTTCTCCTTCCCCCCGAACGACGATGTCGATTTCAGGATACGTCTCAAGGCTTTCTTGAGCCAGCGACGTAAAGTGTTGCCCTCCAGTGACAGTCAAAACCTCAGGCTTTAGTTTCTTGGCCACTTCCATAGTCCTTGCGGTCACATAGACGTTGCATGTTGCGAACCCACTTGAGGCAACTATATCAGGATTAAAGGATTCAATCCGCTTCTCCAGCCCTTCCCAATCCAGAGACATAGCTTGACAGTCAACAACCTGAATTTCCACATCTTTCAACTTACTTTCAAGATAAGCCGCAAGCTGAAGAATCCCATAAGGAGGAGGAAGGTACTCGCCCATAACAAACCAATAGTCTTTAGGCGGCTCAACAAACAAAACCTTAGTTAACATAACTCTCATTCAATGCCTTTCTACATTATCTTCTTTACTATGAAACCTGCACATCCAAGCACTGCAGAAACCCAGAGGTTAGTTTTCAAGAGATCTCAGCTAAGCCAAAAAATAACATAGCAGCAAAAAAATCATAGAGCAAGTTTGTATTACCAACCGTGCTTAATCGTTGAAGGTTGAGCCGCTTGCTTCTTTAGTTTTTCCTGTTTCTTAGCTTTCTCAAACTTGTTGATTTTGACGACGCTGCCTTCTAACGCAACCCAATACTTGCGGTTCAGATTCTTATGGTAAACAAACTTGTTCACCATTTTCTTCAACTCTTCTAACGACAATCGTCCCGAATCAATAGACACCTTACTGCCGCTCAAAGTAACATCAACATTAAGAGCCGAATGCAAGAAATCAAACAGCAACTCTCTTTCATCCTTCTCCAACTCGCTTAAATCCACTTCGAGCCGCTTCTTACGCCTCAAAAAAGACAACGCTGAATCCTCCAATATAGAAACATGCAAACTCGTGTATCAAAACTTTCCCCTCTGCGACAGTCAATTCTTCTTCTACTCAATGGCACTTCAACTAAATGCCTAAGTGTAATCATACTTCATAAAGCGCGCGCACCTAAACTGCGAGACTAAGTTCAGAATGTGGGAAAAGTCAAGATGCTTGAGCTTTCCTTAATTTCATCATTCTGGTTTCGCTTTAGCTGTTCAAGTGCTCTTTTCCATAAATCCATATACGGGCTGATCGTCCCGTTCATCCACGACTGACACTTTTCCGTCCTGCCTCATAGCAGTTAAATGTCTCAAAAGCCTCGACTTTTCCATGCCTATGACCCTTGACAGTTCACCTATAGTTGATGGACCACGATTTATCAGCTCTACAAGTATTATGTTTCTTTCTCTTGCTCGTTCCTGTATCTCCTTTGCCTTTTCTGGACTAATCGTGGGCTTCTTGAGCGTCTCGCTCAAGTTCTGCATTTCAATGAACAATTGAGCCCTTCTTGAATTTGCTTCCTTTAAGGTATTCAGATATTTCTTTTCGCCAATTGCGTTTACAAGATTTTGCTGTGCATTCACAAAGTCTAGCGCATGATACAGTGTTTCTTCTCCTGACAGCTGTTCCTCAAAGTAACTTCCCTTTTTGATACCGTTGGGGTGTAGACTCTTTAAATAATCAAGAGCCAGCCTGCAGTGCCCAACAATCTCACACGTTGCGCATTTAGGATTGTCAGGATACAAGCAGGGGCCACAAGTTACGTGACAAGCTCTCTTTCCAGGACGAAGCGCTTCTTTAGATAAAACATCGCCTTCACAACGGCAACACTTGTTTTCCCATGACTCTGAGACAGACAATTTCCCTACCTCTGCTTCAATATGAGCTGAAACTATTCAAAACAATAATAAGCATAAAAACAATTATAAAGATTTCTTTGCTCGCACAATGCGGGTTTACATTTGACAATGCCCATGTCAGAACAATCAATCTGTTGTTGACGCACGCGCAATTTTCTATACTATGCACGCGCACGGAGTCATGACCTACATAACAGCAGACGAATTGATCCCAGTAGCCCATGAGTACGGGCACAAGCACATCGTATCTGTCAGTCTCTTACTCGGGATAATATTCGCCCTGATGGTCGACGTTATACTAAGCTAGCTACTTTTTTAAGAATACAACCGATACATACAGCAGAGTATTAGCGAAAAGAGCGAACAATAGAGAGAAGAGTGCAATGAGGACACCTTTCGAGTGGGTTTTAAACTTTGTGAGGCAGCAGACGAGAAACTTCAAGGTTCTGCTAGCCAGAAAACTTGGGTACAGCCTACTTGGAAGATTGAGCAATCAATATACTTCACTCTACGCGGTAGCTCTGGGCGCAGACAAGATCGCTTTAGGAACATTGAACAGTATAGGAAGCGCAGTCAGCACGGTCTTGTCGCTACCGATAGGTAGACTGGCGGACAGATACAGCTTAAAGAGAACGATGCTCTTCGCAATGATCTTCGAGATTTCGGTGCCAATGGCTTATGTGGTCGCTCGGAACTGGGTTATGCTTATACCCGCTTTCATATTTCTTCAAATGACAGGATTTCGATCTCTTGCAGTCGCCATTGAAAATGTGTATATCGCGAGTTCGTTGAAGGACGAAGATAGGGCAAGTGGTTTCGGAGTTTCAACCGTTATCTCCACGATTGGAGGAACATTAGCGCCAATTGTAGCCGCCTATGTGGTCGTTGCTTTCGGAGGAATTAGTGCAAGTGGGATTCGACCTCTTTTCCTTGTCCAATTGGCTGGGCTTGTTCCTCTGGCAGTTGTTATATATCTGAATCTGACGGAAGTGGGCAATGCTAGAGGCAAGGCTAGAGATGGCGTAAGAAACTTCTTCAAAGATTTTCGCACGTTGTTTGAAAATGCGAAGGGTTTGAAACGATTTATTTTTATGGAATGTTTGGGGGACTTTTCCATGGGCGCGGTGTTTCCTTTTGCCATGGTTTTCGCCGTGGAAGTGAAAAAGGCAAATCCTTTCATCTTGGGATATATGGGCATGGCTTCGACTCTCTGCAACATGATTTTTGCAATCCCAATTGGAAGATTAGCCGACAAGATTGGGAGAAAGAAAACGTTGTACTTGATGCGTCCTATTATGTATGCTTCCTATCTGCTTATTGCGTTCGCTCCAAACGCCTACTGGCTAATATTGGCTTGGGCTTTCCTTGGGTTCCCTTGGGAATGGATAATCTGGAGCACTATGAGTATGGAGATGGTTGATGAAAGCAAAAGAGGAAGATGGAGCGGAATACTCATGCTATTCAACAACCTTGTGAGAATTCCAGCTCCAATAATAGGAGGAATATTGTATCAAGCGGTTGATCCAGCAATGCTCTTCTTGTTGCCAGTGGCAATAGACCTGTTTCTAAGGCTTCCAACCCTCCTAACGACCCCAGAAACATTAGTACGATCTCAAGGAACACGTGCGTAGCGAATGAAGTCAGAAACCCATAGCACGCATCGATTGGTTAGCCCCATTTTTTGAGGAAGTTCTCTGCAGTCGCTCTCAGGGCTTTTCTTGGGCTACTAGCATGTTTTTCAACAAAGGAGACTACTCTTTTCTTTTGCTTGATTCTTTCGAAGAACAGATCAAAAGATTTGATCGCCTTTTCAGCAATCACTCTCTTACATTCTTCCGTCAGGTGAGGGGTTACGGAGATGTTGTCAACTTTCAAAAGCTCATTTGTTATCTTATCAATTAGGTATGGTTTCGCCAATGCAATCTTGCCAGAATGACCAACAACGTTAGCTACAGTCACCATGTATTCATCATTCAGGAAGCTGTAATATTTGGCGAAGGCAACGTCAAATCTCTTGTCTTTGTCGACTTTAGCTAGATTCGCAGTAATGGCTATTGCATTCCAAGTGAGGATTCTGTATTTGCTGTCTAGAAGGCCAATGAAAGAATCCATATATCGGTAAAGCTTCTCGGGATGTACTGCACTCAAGTCCGTCAACACCTTAGCACAACCGTATCTGATTGAAGCTTTTGATGAAGACAAGCCTTTGAGTAATTGAGGAATCAAGTCAAAGTCTTGTTCGACAGCCTTGAATAGTACTTCCGTCGTAATTGATTTGTCTGCTAGTTTGCCAAGCAATTCGTTTTTCATAAGGACTCCGCTTTCCTTTCTAACACTGGTTATCAACGATCCTTATAAGTTCAGACATGTGCCAACTAGCACAAGTTCTCAAAGACAACATCATTTCTGAGCAATGAAAACACCGAAATAACCCAGAAAACACTATACTCTCCTATGCCTTTCTTGGAGCTTGGCAGCTGGGGCACTGGGTCAATGTTTGGGGCATAAGTCCGCCGCAGTACTGGCAGGGAACCATTACAACTTCTTTAACAATCACTTCCTTAGGCGCACTAATCCTAGCCTTCTCAAGCGGCTTATGGATTCTCTCAAAATAGAATATAACAAACAGTATGGGCAGGCCGAAAACAAAGAATAATGTAACAAGAATGATCCACAGTGCATCCATACCTTCGCCATTGATAGCAGCAAGATTATAGAATTTATGAACCACAAATAAGTAAACACACTGTTGGGATTTTCACCCAGATCAGACACACACGTGCTCATGCAACCATTACTTCTATATAGCCATGATGCACACGAGAAAAGCAGGTGAGGAAAGCATATGTTCGTTCACACCAGTATCCGAACCAGCAACATGGACAGATCAATCAACTTCTACTCCAAGCTAATGGGTCTTAAACTCCTAAGCCGACGAGAGATACCTCAAAACAACGCCGAAATCGCATTCCTACAAGACCCAGACGGAAAAGGAGCCAAACTTGAACTAACCCACTACAAAAAGCAAGAAAAGTTCATTCAAGCCGAATACGAAGACCGACTGTTCGATCATCTCGCCTTCGACATTAACGACATGAAAAAGACCATATCCACTCTGCGAAAAGAAAAAGTCACAATAACCGACGAACCCTTCAAACTTGGACCCCCAGGTCCACTAATAGCCTTCATAGAAGATCCAGATGGCACGCTAATCGAACTGATAGAGAGAAAATAGGGATTAGAAATGAAATTCAAATACACAGGCATCCGCGTTAAGGACTTAACACGTTCCATTGACTTCTACACAAAAACAATGAGCATGAAACCGGTAGATAGAGGCACAATGCGAGCAGGCGGAAAATACGTCCTAATGAAAGGCGAGGAATCAGAACAGCTCTTGGAACTAAACTATTACCCACCGAACACGAAATTCTACGAAGAATACTTTGAAGGCTCAGAGCTGGACCACCTAGCCTTCTGGTGCAAGGATGTCCGAAAAAGCTACAAAAAAGTGGTAGCCGGTGGCGCAACCTCAGCCGTCGAACCATGGGACGAAGGCGGCTACACACTGGCATTTGTTAGAGACCCAGATGGAGTTTGGATTGAACTAATCGGAAAAAAGGTCAGGACATCATCGCAATAAAAGAAATGAGACATATTTTCAGCTCCATTCTTGACATGGTTTCTGTTGTCAGTTTTCCCAACCCGTAACCTAAATGAATACTGCCATAACACTAAAGACATAGAAAACACGGAAAAAAGCTCGTAACGAGGTTTCGCGTTGAACGCACACAATACTAACCTCAAAGCTGTTACGTTCGACCTTTGGGAGACCCTACTCTTTGAAAGTGACGGAGCAAGCGCGAACCGATCAGCCACTCGCTGTAGGAACGTCGCAAACACTCTAAATAAGCTCGGAGTCAACATCTCCACAGAGAAAACAACCAAAGCCATAAACGAAACCATCAACACCCTCTTGAGAATCTGGGACCAGAACAAAGACATTACACACTTAGACCAGCTTCGGTACATCGTCAAATTCGCATCAAATGGCAAAACCGCTTTGAAGGAAGAGTGGATTCCAGAACTCAGCTCAGCCTACATCTCATCACTCTTTGAAATACCACCATACGTGAACCCGGACGCAGTCAAAGCCCTAAGATGGCTCCGAGACCGAAACATGCGCATTGGAATAATATGCAACACAGGCATAACACCGGGATTCGGACTGCGAAAATTCCTCATACAAGAAGGCGTGGCTGAATTCTTTGACCTGATGATTTTCTCAGACGAGGTGGGAATTCGCAAACCTGACCCCAAAGTATTCCACTTAGCAGCGCAAAAACTGAAAATGAAACCACGAGAAATGGTGCACATAGGAGACAACTTGAAAACGGACGTGTGTGGGGCGAAAAACGCAGGTTTCAAAGCCATACACCTAACAGGCGAACAAGGACGTGACAAACAAGCCGAAAGAGACCCAACATCACTCGTGTCGCGTTCAAAAGACCTCGGCAAAATACGTACAGCGCCTATGCCGCCAGACAAGACAATAAGCTCCTTGGCCATGGTGACCAAGGCTATAAAAGAACTTGAAACCGAAACAGGATAGATCAACATACGTTGCAAGATTGGACCATACAATAGCACCGCAAGGTTAGCCATGCACGGGAAAATTTGCTTATTCCAAAAAAGAAAACTAACCCATCACAACGCGAGAATGAACTCCCCTAAGCCTGGGACATGCCGGAAACCTAGATTTCGCCAAAATACTTGGACAATTTCTCCTTTAAGACATTCACGAGTTCCGGATCATTTTTCAAATAATTGTCTCCGACGCCTAACACAATGATTTTCTTCCCGGACTTGGGATCAATCTCCCTCAGAACCTCTTTATGATGTTCTTCCATCGCAAATATCATATCAGCCCAGTCGATCAATTCCTTTGAGACCACAGTATGGGCATTCTTCCACGTTCCGGCAGACTTCACGTCTAATCCTTCCTTGCCTCTCAGTAGAGCTTCAGCAGTTGGACTCCTATCCAGATTGCCGCTGCAAACGAACAACACTCTTTTCACCATACACCTGACCCTCATCTGTATTTCATGGACTTGTAAGCAATAGCGTGTGCTAGGCAACTCTGCCCAACTAGAACGCATTTACCAGATTTCGGTTTTGATCGCACTCAACTCTTCCTGCAACTTCTTGATCGCTATGGTAGCAATTCTGTAATTTCCCTCATTCGTCTTTATCACATTTCCCTGTTTGACGAGTTCGCCGAGTCTTGTGGTTGTTATTTTCATGCTCTTTCCAAGTTTGACCTGCAGCTCTTCCTTAGTCATAACATCTGTCGGCTGCTTCCCAAGCCGATAACCAACATAGGCTGCTAGAAGATAGAATTGCAGGGTTTCACTGTCAGTCAACTTCTCCTTAGGTACGAGGATTTCGGGTCCTTCAGGTGCAATGGCAATCACATCCTTGAAGTCTTCAATCAGCTTGGCCAAGTCAACAGTCAACGTCATCTTGCGAGCAACTTCAAACGCGGGAATCGACTCACTAAAGAACTTGTTCACACTAATCCAAACGTCGTTTACGTTGCCCGAGAACGTTTGCTCAACATCGCCGTACTTAACGTGAATCGTGACCACGCCAGCCTCGCTCATTCAACCCTTCACCAACATGCAACTGCTTGAACAACATGGATTAAAGCTTAATATAACCTTTGAACAAAAAGCTACAACCCAAAGAGGAAACAAAAATGATCTCAGCCTACGTCTTAGGAAAAGTTGAAGCAGGAACCGAAAAGGAAGTCCTCAACTCACTCAAGAACGTCAAAGAAATGAAAAAAGCAAGCCTCACCTACGGAATCTATGACCTCTGCATAGAAGCACAATTCAAAAACATGGAAGAACTAGACAATTTCGTAATAAACGTGTTGAGAAAAATCAACGGCATCAAAGAAACAGTCACTCTAATAACGTCGAGAACCGTCTTCTCACAGACAGGAGAAGCCATAGCCTTCGGTTGAAGATACTAGACTTGGGCACCTTTAAGTCGTGTCAGGACTTCATCTTCTAACCATTTTTCGCCCTGCACAGTCAACTTGAACTCTGGTCGCGCCGGATCAGGTTTGAACACTAGGCCACGTTTAGTCATCTCATTCAAACGAGCGGGCACCATAGACTTGATGCCACTAGACTTGAGCAACTCGCCAATCTTCGCCGCCGTGCTCGTCTTCTTTTCAGAAGCGAACAGAATCAAGCCAATGGCCTCATAATGCGACAACTTCTCACGAGTGGTCACAACTGGACCTTCCGTAGTCAACTCCACGACGCCCTCCAGCCCAGCCCGTGCAGGAGTCACAACACTACTCGAAACCATACTACTAACTTCGCTGACAAACTCCGGCGTCACCGTTTTCAGCGCTTCCAACAGGTCCTGCGCCGAATCGCCCGCAACCTCAATCTCGCCAAAACCAGTTTTGATATGAGCCTTGATCTTTGCCATGTTCTCAACCTCCTTCAGACGAAGTCACACCTACATTCATCTCAGTCTGTGCCTGAGTCTGCAATTGACCATGCCCAACATTTGGACCAGACAAAACATACACGTAACCCTTATCAGTCTTCCAACGCTTCACTCTGCCCTTCCTCACCAACCAATTCAGGACACCCGACAGAGTCGTCGCCGGAAAATGCACCGCATTCGCCTTCATAGCTTCAATCAATTCAGGCAAAGTCCTAGGCGTAGCCCTACCCCAGTCACTGGACAGCAATTTCAAAACAGCATCACTGCAGTTGCCAGATGATTGAATACTAGGGTAAACCACAGAAACAGGCGCAGAAGACGGCAAAGAGGATGTCTGATCAACCATAGTTTCCTTAGACACTTCAACCCCAGCTTGAGCAAACGCCTCCGAAATAGTGGCCACTAGATTTGGAAGATCCGAAACTGTCTTCAATACTTCGTCACGGTTGCCGCTGATTTCAACTTCGCACCGACCTAGGCGAACACGCAACGAAAAGGGCGCAGACACAGACATGGATTATACTCAACCCAAACCATTACTGTCAACATCGACTTTTAGAATTTACCCTATGACAGAAACTAGGTGCCCACTTCAAAATCTGATTCCAAGACAATTCTGTTCAAATGTACTTGTGCTCAGTCCTTTTGATTATCTCGTTCTGCAACTCCACACCAAGATCAACAAAGTAATCACTGTATCCAGCAACCCTCACCATCAGATCCCTGTACTTCTCCGGATGCCTCTGCGCATCACGCAAAGTATCGGCACTCACCACATTAAACTGAATATGATGACCATCAAGCTTGAAATATGTGCGTATGAGATGAGCCAAGCGGTCCAATCCCTGTTCATCTGCCAAAAGGTCAGGAGCAAACTTCTGATTCAGGAGAGTTCCACCGGTCCTAGCATGATCAATCTTAGAAACAGACTTTATCACCGCTGTGGGCCCTTTCCTATCTGCCCCTTGAACAGGTGACACCCCTTCAGAAAGAGGCTCGCCTGCCCTCCTTCCATCAGGAGTAGCCCCCACGACCTTTCCAAAATAAACATGAACAGTCGTTGGCAACAGATTAATTCTGTATGCTCCTCCTTTAGTGTTAGGTCTCCCATCAACTGCTTCAAAATACGCTTCAAAAACAGCTCTCATGATGCCATCCACATATTCGTCATCATTTCCATACTTCGGGGTCTTGTTCAGAAGCCTCTGACGAAGACTTTCAGTCCCATCAAAATCAGCTTTCAAAGCGCTCAGCAATTCTTCAAGGGTGATTTCCTTATTGCCAAAAACTTGATAGCATATTGCCGCTAACGAATCCGTTATCGTACCAAGTCCCACACCTTGAATATAGCTGGTGTTGTATCGAGCTCCACCATCATTGTAATCCTTGCCATTTGCAATGCAGTCGTCAATGAGAAGAGACAGAAACGGTGCGGGAAGATGTTCAGCGTATAATCGTTCTATTATGTTATTTCCCTTGATCTTAACATCAACAAAGTAGTTGAGCTGCTTTCTAAACGCCTCACAAAGCTCGTCGAATGAACCAAATTCAACGGGATCACCTGTTTCAAGCCCGATCTTTTGACCCGTTTTCGGATCCACACCGTTGTTCAAAGTAATCTCCAACACTTTGACCAAGTTGAAATATCCTGTGAGAATGTAGCATTCTTTGCCAAAAGCTCCTGTTTCAACGCACCCACTTGCTCCACCGTTCCTTGCATCTTCAATGGTTTTTCCCTGTCTCAACAACTCTTGAATTATGACGTCGGTGTTAAACACTGATGGCTGCCCAAAACCTGTCTTTATGATTTTCAACGCTCTCTTCAAGAAACCGTCAGGGCTTTTCTTGCTTATCTGAACCATAGAACTAGGCTGTGGAAGTCTCATCTCCTCTACAACATCAAGCATCAGATACGAAAGCTCGTTTACCGCATCTGAACCATCAGCCTTAACTCCACCCATGTTTATCAACGCAAAATCATTGTAAGTATTGCTCTCTTCAGCGGTAACACCTACTTTTGGCGGCGCCGGTTGATTGTTGAATTTTATCCAAAACAGCTGCAGGAGTTCCTTAGCTTTTTCCTTTGTCAGGCTCCCATCTTCAAGACCTTTCTTGTAGAAGGGATAGAGATGCTGGTCAAGCCTGCCTGGATTAAACGAGTCCCAAGGGTTGAGTTCTGTTATCACTACAAGATGAATAAACCAGTAGTACTGCAAAGCTTCCCAAAAATCTCGTGGCGCATGAGCAGGAACATGGGTACACACATCGACTATCTTCTCTAGTTCTTTTCTCCTCTTAGAACGCTCTTCTTTTCGCAGTAGTTCTCGTGCTTTCTCGACGTGACGCCGCGCGTAGCGTATCACGGCATCCGCGGCGATTTCCATCGCTTCGAGCTCTTCCTTCTTTTCATATGCTTTTTGGTCATTCAAGAAATCGAGGCTTTGCACGTTTCTTCTGATGTCTTCCTTAAAATCAACTAATCCTTTTTTGTATATCTTATCGTCTAGTACTGTATGTCCCGGGGCTCTCTGCTCTAAGAATTCAGTGAATACTCCTGCCTCATAGGCTGCTTTCCATTTCTCCGACATCCCGGCAAATATTGTCTCTCTTATTGATCTACGCTTCCAAAATGGAATAATCTTGTTTTTGTAGATTTTCTTTGTTTCTTCATCAGCTGCGTATGGTATCTTTTGCCTAGAGTTGAGAATTTCGAGGTCTTCAAGGCTGTGACAGCAGATTTCGGGATATGTTGGAACTTCCTTTGGAGCTGGTCCTCTTTCACCTACAATTAGCTCTCCTTCTCCGATCCATATTTTCTTTTTTTCAAGCAAATGCTTCAATGCAAGGGCTCTTTTCACAGGAGTTGATAACAGGCGAGTAGCGTTATCCTCGTAGAATTCAGTAACAAGAATTGCCCGTTCTGGCGTTATGCGAGGTTTAGTGCTAATACTCTGCTCCCTCAGTTTCCTTACTCTTTTATTCATGTCATCCTCCGCCTATCCTCACGCTTAATCCAATCGCCTCAAGTTTCTCTTTCGTCGAAGCCAGGTATCGATCTGATGGAGCTTCGGTCTTATTCAACATGTAAGTCCGTTCCAAATTCTTGTATTTCTCAATTCCCGATCTGTGATAAGGAAGAAGACTTAGATTTTTTATGCCATATGAAAGCATGAATTCTGCTGTCTTCAAGACATTATCTTCGCTATCATTTATCCCCGGGATAATGGCTAAGCGAACCAAAACGTGGCTTCCATTCTTTGCCAGCTCTTTGAGATTTTCAAGAACTAGTTTGTTTGACACTCCTGTGTATTTTCTGTGCTTTGTGTCATCCATCATTTTGACGTCATACAGAAACAAATCCACCTTATCGCTGATCTTGTTGATGGCATCATGCGTTGCGTATCCGCTGGTGTCTAATGCAGTACGAATGCCTTTGTCCTTACATTCTTCAAGTAGAGCGTTTAGAAAGTCAAGTTGGAGAAGCGGTTCACCTCCAGAAAACGTCACTCCTCCATCCGATTCGTCATAAAAAACCAAATCCTTGTCTACTTCTTTCACAACTTTATCCAAACTCATTTCCTTTCCAACAATCATTAGAGCTTCTGTTGGGCATCTCTTTGAACATTCACCACACAGGTCACAATACTTCCTATGAAGAGAAATTTGGCCGGCAACGTTAGAAATCGCCTTTTTCGGACAACCTTCTTCACATTCCCAGCACCCATTGCATCTCGTCCTTCTGTACATTAATTCAGGCCCAGGCAATTGTCCTTCTGGGTTGTGGCACCACCAGCATCGCAGAGGGCAACCCTTAAGGAATATCGTCGTGCGGATTCCCGGACCATCATCGATTGCATATTTTTTGATATCAAAAATCATGCCTTTTCTAACGGTTGCGTCCCCCGATCAAGATTCTCAATTAACACTAGCAAAAAACTCCGCATAAAAACCTTACGCGAATGAATTGTATCATAAATAGAATGCTTTCTGTCAACCGCCGCGCCTAGAAATGTTCGTAGGAGACTATTTCATCCAGCTTCTTTCTTGGAGGCGTGGGTGGAATTGTTCTTGGATAGCCCAATTGAATTATCGCCGCAAGATGATATGCCTCGGGAATGGCTAAAACCTGCTTCAAAGCCTCTTCTTCATCTCGGCCAGAATGCGTGTAGATACACGCTGCCAAATTCTCATTCGTAGCCGCCAACAACATGTTCTCTATCGCTACCCACGCTGAAGCCAACGCGTATTCGGCCACAGGCTCCTCAGTCACACAGTAACACACGGCGACCAACACAGGAATGACCTTCATGTACGATTTATTCCACGTTCCGCCTCTACCTCCCAAGAATCTGGCTGTCTCAGGCGTAAAATCCTTCCATACTCTCCTGCTGTACTGAGTGCACACGTCAGCGATTTTGCCCTTGACTTTTGCGCTGGTAATTACAATGAACTTCCACGGCTGAAGATTAGCCCCAGAAGGAGCCCAACGACCAGCCTCAAGAATCCTGCTCAAAACCTCGCGGGAAACGTCATCCGGCTTGAACTTTCTGACGCTGCGACGCTTCAAAATAACCTCGTAAAAGTCCATGCGTTGTGTCACCAAGACCTGTTTCCCATAGCGCTCATATGTTATAAATTTGGCTGTCTGAACCAACGCATCTGCGATCAGTAACGCTCTTGCCTGGCAAGCTCAACGGTTCTGATAAAATCCTCAAGTACTCTATACGTCAACCCCCAAATCACAGTACGCCCAACGGTGTAGGCCGGAGCTTCACCAAAATCGAATTCAACACTGCCCTTGCCTCGAATGATTTCTCCGAGCGCAATCCAAACAAATCCTTCCAACTCCGTTTCACTCAACCTAATTGAAGGCTCACGCTCAAGCAGAGCAACGAAAGGCAGAATCAACAACCCAAGCCTCGGCTTTGACCGCAAAGCAGTCAATGTTCCCAAAAATCGACAACCACTGGAAAGGTCAATGTTAGTTTCTTCCAGCGTTTCTCTAGTGACAGTCTGCTTTAGATTCAAATCAGCTGCGTCATGTTTTCCTCCAGGCAGAGCCACCTGACCAGACCAAGGATCAGCAAGGTTCTCCACCCGCTTCACAAATAGAATATTGATGTCTACGTTTTCTTGTTTCAAAAGTAGGGCAACAGCCGCGTTCGCCCCTTGTTCATCAGACAGTGGTCTCAAAGCCCTTGACAGTTTCTCTATGTCGCTAGCTTCAATCAACTTGGACTGCACTCAGCTAACAACGCACACTTTCGCGACTACACCTGTTCAAGGCTTCTCCGCAGGTGACTGAGGCGGCTTGTTGTTCAAACCTGCCTCAACCCCGTGCAATCTCATCAATAGCTTGAACACGTTGAACGCAGCGCCCTTGTCAGCCTTTAAGCCCGTAGTCGCACCCAACAAACATACGCCATTCCAGCCGCGCTCCTTGGCTAAACCTAACAATAAACCAGCCGCGCCAACAATCCTGCCTGCACCATACAAGACAGCGCCTTTCTCCATGGTTTCAACCGCCAACCCAGCCGAAGTTGCAGCCACATAAACCTCACCCGCAGGACGAGGCTGAGGCACACCACCCATAGTTGCCAAATATCTGCAGCCAAACTGCTCGGCAAAATCCAAAATCTCATCACAAAGCATGTAATGAGCCAAAACATCCTCACGCGAAGGCTGAACGTCACCAGTCAAGACAAGAAACTGAGTCTTACCGAACGTAGCCGCACTCAACTCGTAACGAGGTGGGCGACAAATTCCGTCCTTCTCAACAAAAACATAGTCGGGAAAAGAAGGCGAATACAGCTCGGCGAAAACCTCGGCTCGTGTAAATTCAATTAATAAACGAGCTGCAAGCTTGCCCACATTGCCGAAGCCTGGCAACCCCTCAACCAATACGGGATTCTCCAAGACTGGCCGAGAAAGGAAACGGAAAACAGGCTTATCCAAACCGCTCGCTCCCACTCAAATGAAACAACGGATTATAGGCATATGATTTCCGCCATAAAAACATTTAAGCAAGCCCATGCTTTCAATTGAAAGAGGCGGGGAAAAACCGTAGCGAGAGACCCCAAACAAGTCAAGTCTCCTATACGGGTGGGGTAGCCAGGTTAACCCGCTGGGCTCATAAGAGCGCCAAATGCTCAGAGAGACCCAGAGATCAGTAGTTCAAATCTACTCCCCGCTACCAATATCTAAATTCAACCTAACGCAATGAACACCCGTGCACATTCAGTGTCTTAAAACTTAAATATGGTGCCCAGTGGAAAAGCTTACCTTAAGGAAGGTTGTTGCCTGTGGCTCTTCTTCCAGCTCTAGGCTTGGGGTTGCTGTTTGAAGTCGTCGCGTTGCTGATTCTTTTGATCATCGGCCTCATCATAATAATTGTCATCGCGAAGGTTCTTCTCTTCTTTCTCCCTGCAGCCATAATCGCGGTAGTGGTCTGGTTCCTGACTGACTACAGTTTCTTCTGGGCTGGCGTAGCGTTCCTCGTCGTGGCTTTTCTATCGGTATTCAGGAAAAAATAGAATTAGGTTCTTGCGGCTGCTTTTTCCAGCGCCACGACTCCCGGCAACTGTTCACCTATGAGGAACTCTATCAATGCTCCTCCAGCTGTGCTCACATAACCCATTTTCTTAGCCAATCCTAGCTCTTCAACGGCGGCTATTGAGTGCCCTCCTCCAACAAGTGAGAAAGCCTTGGACGCGGCTATGGCTTCAAACGTTTTCTTGGTTCCGAAAGCGAATTCCTTGTTTTCATAGACTCCCATTGGACCGCTGACGACAATGGATTTGGCGCCCTTGATAATGTCACCGTATTTTTTGACGGTTTCAGCGCCTATGTCAAATATCGGATAGTTTGTTGGCAGTTTTTTGACAGGAATCTCCAGTCTTTTTCCATTCGCTTCAACGGCTAGATCAACTGGAACCTCAATCTCGCCTAGATAAGAGTTCATCAGGTCCTTGATGCCAGGTACAAAACCCATCAGCTCTTTTTTCTCTAAGAAGTCCATGTTCGGTTTTCCCAAGTTGATTCCATTAGCCGCCAAGAACAGATGCCCAACCACGCCCCCTGTTAATACATGGTCTGCGATTTTGTTCTTCAACACGTACTGGCTGATCTTCAGCGAGTCGTCTGCTTTAGCACCGCCCAAGATGTAAACGCAGGGTTTTTCAGGATTATGAAGAACCTTGCCCAACGCCTTCAACTCGCGTTCCATTATTCGTCCCGCAGCGCTTGGCAAGACAGCAGTGAAACCAACAATAGAAACGTGAGCGCGATGAGCAGCTGCAAAGGCGTCGTTGACAAACACGTTGGCTAAGGGAGCCAGTTTCTTAACCATGTCTGTCTTGGCGTGTTCTTCTGGTGTGCCCTTCTTTTGTTCATCGGTAAAGTTGCGAACGTTGTCCAAAACGAGGATTTCGCCGTTTTTCAAGTCTTTTATGGCTTTCTGGGCTTTTTCGCCGAAAACGTCATCTATGTATTTGACTGGTTTGCCTAGTATTTTGCCTAGTATTTGGGCGTGTTCCTTTAGTGGTGTGAAGTCTGGGTCGCCGGGTCTGCCCTGATGCGCCAAGACAACAACTTTGGCGCCTTTCTGTGACAGTTCTTTAATGGTTGTTTCTCCATGCGCTTTTATTCTGGTGTCGTCGAGGACTTTTTTGGTGTTGAGGTCGATTGGGCTGTTAAAATCTACCCGCACTAGGACTGTTTTGCCTTTGAAGTCAAAATCATCGAGTGTTAGTATTTTTGGCATTTTTTCTCATACCTGCCTGAATTCCAAACGAAAAAGTAGTTTTGGTTTTGGTATTTATCATTTACCTTCTATGAAGTCTCATCAGCTAAATCCTTTATACAAAGGGCACGACAATTACGCAACATGACAACTAGAGCCCTCGGTGCCTTCAATGCACTTCTGATGCTGACTTTGATAATTTTTTGGGGGAGCTCCTTTGTAGTCGTCAAAATAGCGTTAAAAGAAGGATTAACTCCGATCGCAATAGCGACATTCAGATTTCTCATTGCAGGTGCACTGTTTCTTTTTTCACTTTTGCTTAAGAAAAGCAGGCAGCGAGAATACAGGCTTCTTGTTGATAAGAAGGACGCTTTGACCCTGCTTTTTCTTGCTCTTACTGGTGTTACTTTTTTCTTCCTTGCGCAATACACAGGCATCAGGATGGCCGGCGCGTCCATAGCTGCCCTTTTCGTTTGTCTCCTCTCACCAATTCTTATCTCAATTTTCTCTGCGAGAATGATGAAGGAGCAATTGACAAGAAAGCAAATCTTTGGGATCGCTGTGGCAGCAGCAGGCGCACTAACTGTTATTTTGGGCGGTAGTCTGAGCTTCCCAGACAACGCGGATTTCTTTTCGGGAAGTCTAATATTGCTTCTAACTCCAATCTTCTGGGCTGTTTACAATCTCTCGGGAAAGAAAGTGGTGGCGAAATATGATCCTTTTCTTGTCGTATCATATGTGACGGTGTTGGGAGGATTGTGCCTAGTTCCTTTTTCTTTGTTTGAAAACACTCTTTACCGAATACTTAGCCTAAGTCTTACCGGTTGGTTGGCTGTTCTCTTCTTAGCCGTAACATGTTCTTTTTTTGGGTATTATACATGGTTTTATGTTTTGAAGCAGGTTGGAGCGGCGGTGACCAGTTCATTTCTGTTTATAGAGCCTTTGGTCACTGTGTTGTTAGCGGCAGCCTTTGTTGGAGAGGAAATAGGTTGGTCCGTCGCTGCAGGAGGCTTTCTGATCTTTGTCGGAGTCTACCTTGTTGCTTTGATGCAGCACAATTGAATGCTTTTGGTTGGTTAAGAATTAAGTGTGGTTCGAAAAATAAAAGAGGGAAAGCGGCTTTTAGAAGCCAGCTTTCTTGCCTATGAGTTCAATTAGCTCGGTCATTCGGCAACTGAAACCCCATTCGTTGTCGTACCATGCGAGCACTTTGACGAAGTTTCCGCCTATGACCATTGTTGACTGCGCGTCAAACGCTGCTGAGCAAGTGCTGTGAAGATAGTCTTGTGAGACAACTGGGTCTTCTGTGTACTCTAGAATTCCTTTTAATGGCCCTTCAGCGGCTTTCTTAAATGCGGCGTTGACTTCTTCCTTGGTTGTGTTCTTGTCTAGGACGCAGGTTAGGTCAACGATGGATACGTCGGGCACTGGCACTCGCAGGGCGATTCCGTCCATTCGTCCAGTCAACTCTGGCAGCACCAGCGTTGCGGCTTTGGCTGCGCCTGTTGTTGTTGGTATAATGTTGATTGCTCCTGCTCGGGCTCTGCGGAGGTCGAAGTGAACTAAGTCTTGGATTCGTTGGTCATTGGTGTATGCGTGGGCGGTCATCATGAAGCCCGTTTTGAGGCCGAAGTTGTCGTGAAGGACTTTGGCAACTGGTGCGACGCAGTTCGTGGTGCATGAGGCGTTTGAGAGAATGTTATGTTTCTCGTGGTCGTATTTGTCGTCGTTGACACCCATTACGATGGTTATGTCTGGGTTTTTTGCTGGCGCCGAGATGAGCACTTTCTTGGCTCCGGCGGTTAGGTGCATTGCGGCTTTTTCCCTGTCTGTGAACAGGCCTGTGGATTCTACGGCTAGGTATACGTCCATGTCTTTCCACGGTAGCTTAGATGGGTCGCGTTCCATGAGTGTCTTTATTTTTTTGCCTTTGACGACTAGTCCGTCTGGCGCGGCTTCAACTGGAAACGGTGCTCGCCCGTGTATTGAGTCGTATTTCAGTAGGTGTGCCAGTGTTTTGGGGTCGGTTATGTCGTTGACGGCGGCGAAGTCGATTTTGGCGTTTCGTTCAATTGCTGCTCTGAACAATAAGCGTCCGATTCTGCCGAATCCGTTTATGGCTACTTTAATTGGCATTTTCCATCACCATCATTCTGAGACTCTTTGAGGAAAACTCACATAGTAATCTTCTATGATTTATAACTTTACGTAACAAGAAAAGCCGATGTTTGGAGGAGCAGCAGAGGATTGATACCTAATCTCTGTTTCTCATCGGCTGAGCTTCATGACGGCTGCTTCTGCTGCTAACGCCATGAGCTCCCAAGTTTCGCATAGCGGTGGAGCATAGCATGTGTCAGATTTAGCTAGTTCACGAGCGGTCATTTGCTTTTGTATGCCCATGGATATGGCGTTTATACGTTGGGTTACGTCTTCTGCCCCGATTATTTGAGCGCCGACAACTCGTTCCAACTCTTTTTCGACGACGATTTTGACTCTAATTGATTGAGCGCCCGGGTAATATTGTGCGCGTGTCTTGCCGCTTATCGTAGCTGCCACCACGTCAAATCCTGCTCTTCTGGCGAAGAATTCGTTCAATCCTGTGACGCCGATTTCTGTGTCGAAGAACTTGGTTACCGCCGAACCTAGCACACCTGGAAAAATGGCGTATCCGCCTCCTGCGTTTGTTCCTGCCACTTTGCCCTGCTTGACCGCTACCGTACCTAATTGCGGTAGGGCGGGTCTCTGCGTTATCATGTGCGTTGATTCGGCACAGTCTCCTATGGCGTAGACTCCTGGCACGCTGGTTTCCATTTTTGGACTAACCTTAACCGCTTTGGTTTCCCCCAGGACTAACCCAGCTTTTTGTGCGAGTTCGGTGTTGGCTCTGACGCCGAATGCGGCTACGCATATGTCTGCTTTGATTTCTTGTCCTGCGGCTATTACACCTGTGACCGTCTCGGTTCCTGTGAATTCTTCGACGCCTTTCCCTGTCAGTATCGTGATTCCTTTGGCTTCGAGCATTTCCTGCACGCCTTTGGCCATGTCGGCGTCGAGCATGACGGGCATGATTTGTGGCAGCATTTCGACAACCGTTGTCTTCACGCTTCGTTCGATTAGGCCGATGGCGACTTCGAGTCCAATTAGTCCTGCGCCCATTACGATGGCTGTTTTTGCCCCTTTCTCTATTGCTTGGTTGATCTTTTCTCCGTCTTCTATTGTACGCACGGTGAGTATTCCGGGTTTTTCTTTTCCTTTTATGGGTGGAATGAAGGAGGTGGCTCCTGTGGCAATTATCAGAGCGTCGTATGTGAGTGTTTCTTGTTTTCCTGTTTTGTCTTGGATTTCAACTGTCTTGGCTTTTGTGTCGATGTTTGTGGCTGTGGTTTCTCGGCGTAGGTCGAGTTTCATCATTTGGTAGTATGAGCTGGGGTAGACGATTAGGTCGGTGAATCTAGGTATGTGTCCGCCTACGACGAATGGAATGCCGCAACGGCTGTAACCCGCATGCTTTTCAGTTGTGATTAGGATGATTTCGGCTGTGCGGTCGGTTTTCCTAGCTGCGCTAGCTGCGTCTACGGCGGCTGCGTGGGCACCGATTATGACGATTTTGCGCGGCATTTTTGCTTACGCGCCTTTCTTAGCCTTTGGCGATTAGGCTCTTGTGCCATTCGACTGACGCGTTGAAGTCCATGAGTGCGACGAGTTCAGCGTCTAGGTTTGAAGGCGTGATTATGAGGAGCCAGCCTTTGTTGAATGGGTCTTCGTTTAGGGTTTCTGGTTTGCCCGTTACTTCTTGGTTGACTTGGTCGATTGTGCCGCTTAAAGGCGAGATTAAGTCGCTTACTGCTTTGACTGATTCAACGCTGCCGAAGGGTTCATTCGCCTTAACTGTTCCGCCTGCAGCTGGTAATTCTACGAACACTATTTCACGTAGTTGTTTTTGGGCGTAGTCGGTCATGCCCATTCTTACTTTTCCGCCTTCGATTTTTGCCCAGAACCAGTCTTTGCTGTAGTATAAGCCTTCTGGGATTTCATAGCCGTCTACCTTGACCATTTTGTATAGTTCACCTCTACTTTGAGAGCTTACCTAATGTGTAAGCAACATGTTTTAAAATTAACTATTACATGCTTTGAGAACTCGCAGACTGTCGTGTCAAGTAGGAAATAGACTGGGGGTTACTTTCTGATTCTCTTTATTTCGAAGAGCACAGGGTTTTCTGGGTCTGGGCAGACGTTGTGGATTACATCCTTGTTTTTGGCCCATGGGAATTCTGCGCCGTATCTCATAGCATAGACTTTTGGCATTATTGCCATCAGAGCGCTGTAGCATATGTTGCCTTTGATCTTTTTGCCGTCGAAGATGATTCTATCGCCGACTTTGCAGCCGAAGTTGCATGTCCCCTTGACGCTTTTGACCGTTACTTCAACATCGAAGGGCAATTCGAGATGCCTCCAGCTTAGTAGCGTTGTTGTGGATGAGTTAAAAGGTTTAGCCTCGGCTTTTGATTATTGACTTTGTTTGTCGCTTGCCTCCGGCCAAGTATTCTATCACTGTTTCATCCAAATCGAACCATTTTACTAGGCCCGCTGCCATTTCTGCGTTGTTTTCAAAAATTATGCGTAAGTAAGGCAGAATTTCTTTTTTGGCCTTGTTCGCGGATATGTGGCATCTTTTCTTTATTTTCAGTCCTATTTCTGTCTGCATTTGGCGTTCGGCTCTTGTCTGAGATAGCCTTCTTATACGCTCTGGAAACCTTAACGGTACGAATCCCGCTGGCTGTGTTCTTTCCCTCGCCATCGCAACGCCAGCCGTCATGAAGTCCACTACGTATCGTGTGAGCACCCAGTTTTGACTCCTCTTAATCCTCCCTCTGTACAAGTCTGCGGTTGCCAACGAATCCATAGCCTTAGCTAAATCCTGCGGGTCACGGAAATGATATGGCAGGTTCTCGTAAACCCATTCAAAAAGCATGTCAGGGTCAACGTCAGCCATGTCCACAGCACGCTTCGCTGCCTCAGCACTTTTTCCGTAAAAAACCATCCGTAAGACATTGAATATGGCTTCTTTGCGGTCTCTGTAAGCCAGCCAAGAAACATCCTCGTAAGTCAGCGTCTTCTTACCCTGAGCCAAAGCCTGCAAGTCGTTGACAGCCGAGCGTACGTCGCCCTCACTGCGTTGAGCAATAAACTTCAGTGCGGTCTCATCAGCCATTATGTCCTCACTCTTACAAATCCTGCTCAGACGCTTCATCACTTCGCCAGCAGGTGGCTTCTTAAACTCGATAACCTCACAGTAGAAACGTAAAGCACCCAGCCGTGGGTCGTAGGCGTTGTTAGCAATTAGGACAATGGGAACCAGTGCGGCTTTAACAATTTGAGTGATGGCTCCGACCCCGCCTCGGTCTTCCCTACCCGTTATTCCATCCAACTCATCAAACAAAATCAACCGTTTCTTCCCAAACAACGTACCCGACTGGCTGGCTAATCCCGCAAACTTCTGTACAGCTTCCTCAGTGCGGTAGTCGCTGGCGTTGCGCTCCACCAACTCCAAGTTCAAATCGTTCGCTAATGCCTCAACGCTCAAGGTTTTGCCGATTCCCGGTGGCCCGTGAAGAAGTGCTGCTCGTTTCTTAGGCACGCCTTTATCCCAAGACTTAACCCAGTTCACAAGCTTTTGAATAGCCTCTTCGTTCCCCACAACCTCACCTAGCGTCTTAGGCTTGTACTTCACGGTCCAAGCAGAAAACATGGTCGCTACCTGCAGACTAACCGCGCCTTATATCCGAACCAGCCTCAACCAACCGAGCCAGTAAGGCGCTCAGCTGCACTTCTTCGTCGGAACCCTGAACGAGGCGGAAATCCACCTCGCCGATGACGTCGGCTAGTTTAACTTTCCAAGGTTCGGGCACGTCTTTCATTCGGAAAATCTCGATGTGAATCTGCCTGATAATGTCGCCTCCAGCCACGCCGTACTTGAGAATCATGTCGCGCAGTTTGTCACGTGAGCCGATGAAGTCGCCTTTCATAGCCAAATCAAGCATGCCACGCACATCGGCTGGGTTTGCTCGACCGATCACGGAGTACACTGTCTCGTTGTCAATCGGCTTGCCCAAAGAGGCTGCAGCTTGGAGCGTATTAATGGCCCTGCGCAGGTCGCCGCCACTCACCTCAAAAACTGCTTCCAAGCCTTTTTCGCTTATCTTCACTTTCTCCAATCCCGCAATGTGGTGCAGGTACGTGTCTTGGTCTTCCTTTGACAGGTACGTGAATCTGAAAGGTGCGCAACGTGACTGTATGGGTTCGATGATTTTGCCGCTGTAATTGGCTATGAGGATGAACCTGCAGGTTTCGGTGAATTTCTCCATGGTTCGCCTCAGAGCCTGTTGGGCGTCGCCTGTCATGTTGTCGGCTTCGTCCAAAATCAGAACCTTATACGGGATTTCACCGATTGACTTGATGCGGGCGAAAGTTTTGACGGTTTCGCGGACGACGTTTATGCCGCGTTCGTCGCTGGCGTTGAGCTCCATCAAGTGCTCTCTGTAGCCGTCTCCGTAGAGGTCGCGTGCTAGGCAGAGTGCGGCTGTGGTTTTGCCTGTGCCAGGTGGACCGGCGAAAATGCAGTGGGGCACGTTGCGGTTCTTAACGAAGCTGTTCAGTCGTTCGACGATGTCTTTTTGGTTCATCATTTCCTTCAATGATTTGGGGCGGTATTTTTCTGCCCACATTTCGAAGCTCAAGGCGTGGTCTCTCCTTTTGCAGCGTATTAGATGGTTAGGAACTGCAATAAAACACTATTCACGTATGAATGAAAAATAGAAAGAGGGGAGGATGAGGGGGCTTAGGATAGGATGCGTTCGAGTTCTTCGGCTTCGCAGTCTTCTGCCAGTGGGATGCCTGTGACTTTGGTGGCGCGTTCTGTTAGGCTCATGAGGTCTTTGCGGCTGATTAGGTTGAGCTTCCACTTGCGGGATCCAGCGAGCAGTTGCATTAGGCCGACGCCTATGCGTTCGTGCAGGTACGTGTACAAGCCGACTGCTTCCCATGGGATTTCGCTGAACCGTTCGCCGAACTGCTCTTTGAGTTTAGGTGTTGCTACGAAGAACTTCTCCGGTGTTGTTCCGTATCTGTCTGCGAATGTTCTGGCTAAGCGTCCTTCTTTGGCTAGTTGGGCGAAGTAGCTGGATTTCATGACCGCTGTTATTGGTGATCGACCGAGCAGAACTGCTTTGACCATGGGTCCGTCGCCGTAGTTGCTCATGGCAATTGCTTTGTAGATCTGGGTTTCGCTTATGAAGCCGCCTGCCATGACTAAGTCTGGTACGTGTTTGCCTTTCTTTTTGAGTATGTTGGCGCATTTGAGCACTTGGGCTTCAAGGTAGACTGTGGGTGTGCTCATTTCGTCCATCATCGGCACGGGGCTCATGCCTGTTCCGCCGCCTGCGCCGTCGAAGGTTATGGCTTCGATTTTGGCGTCTGAGGCCATTTTCATGGTCCATGCGACTGCTGACGGTCTGTATGCTCCTGTTTTGAGTATGACGTGTTTTGCTCCTTGTTTCCGTAGCCATTCGATGTCTTCGACGAATGTCTTGGGGTTGGGCATGCCGACGCGGCTGTGGCGTTCGAAGGATTTGAAGACGCCGTCTTTGAATGCTTCTTGCACTGCTTTGTCTTCTGGGTCGGGTATGACTATGTAGCCTCGTTTTTTCAGTTCAATGGCTTTGTCCAAGTCGCGGATGCGTACTTCGCCGCCGATGGCTTTGGCTCCTTGTCCCCATTTGCGTTCGATGATGTTGGCTTCCAGCTTGCTTATGGCGTACACGTCTATGCCTAGTCTTTGGTCTTCAACGTTGGTTTGTACGACGACGTCGCCGTGTTTTCCGTCCCAGAATTTTCGGAAGCTGTCGATTCTGCGTTTGAGTTCTTTGCTGTAGGTGACTTTGCCGTTTTCGACTTTTGCGTCCATGTCCATGCCGCAGATGTTTTCGCCGATTGTTATGAGTGCTCCTGACAGTGCAGCGCCTGTGGCTAAGCCGTCCCAGTTGAGTCGGGCTACTTCGGTTGAGCCGAATGCTCCGGTCAAGATGGGGACTTTTAGTGGTATGCCTGCGACTGTGGTGGATACGTCGACGTTTTCGAACAGTGCTTTGTCGCTGTCGGGCTCGATGCCTTCTGCTCCGAAGAGGGATGCATGAATATTAAAGTCGCTCCAGTCTAGGCGGAAGTCCTTCAAGGCTCCTGCTGTGCTGGCGCCGAATTGTACTGGTTCGGGGTAGAGGGCTTCTCTTCCTCGGAAGGCTGATAGCGATATTTCGCAGAGGATGGGGCAGTCTCGGATGCATATGGGGCACATTCCGCTTGTTGGGCTGACGTCTTTGACTCTGGTTGTGGTTCCACAGGTAGATTTGCCGTTTAAGTATGCGCTGTTCTTGCTTACTCTTTCACTCATTTTCTTGCTTTCTCCTTTTCACCTTTACATTTGTAAACCTAGAATATCTGGGATAACCCACCACACTTTTAAAGATTACGTAAAAACAAACCCTTCCCTCTGAGAAAAAGTGCAGACCTGCTGATGGTGGCAGACTCTGAAAAGAATGCAGAAAAAAGTGCGGTGCCGACTGGTCTAACCTTGCGGTGCGGGTGGAGTCGGTGTGGGCGTGGGGGAAGGCGAAGGTTCTGGCCAGAATGGTCTGGGTTCGAAGGGATGTGCAGGTGTGGGCCAGAATTCTATGGTTGTCAAGTCTTTTCCTCCTATGTTTTACTCTGCTGCGGCGTTTGGTGTTATGGTTAGTTCTGTGAGGTTTTCTCCGCGAAGTGTCTTGATTTTCGTGGTTTTTCCGATGATTTCGTCGGTTAAGAGGCGGTGGAGGTCATTTATGCTCTCGATGCTTTTGTCGTTGAATTTTATTATTACGTCGCCCATTGCTAAGCCAGCTTTTTTAGCGGGGCTGCCTTGTTCGACTGAGTATATCATGATTCCGCTGGGTTGGTTTACTTGTGGGTGTGCGGCTATTTCCTGTGGCAGCGTGACTGTGTTGGATACTATGCCGAGGTATGCTCGTTTGATTTTGCCTTCTTTTTTGAGGCTTTCAACGATGTGTTTGACTGTAGTAATTGGCACGGCTATTCCGCGGTTCCACACGTATGCTGTGTTCAGTCCGATCATTTTGCCGTAGACGTCGATTAGTGGTCCGCCTGAGTAGCCTGGGTTTAATCGTGCGTCTGTGACGAGTGTGTCCTCTATTGTTATTCCGCCCCAAGTTCTGATGGCGCCGTGAACCGCGGTTACGATACCTTGTGTTGCGCTGACTTGGCGGCTGAAAGGATTTGCTAAAGCCAAGACGAATTGGCCTGGTTTGAGGTTTTGGGAGTCGCCGAGTTCGATTGGTCTAAGGTTTTTGGCTTCGATTTTCAGCAGTGCGACGTCAGTGTAGGGGTCTCGACCGACGACTTGGGCTTCGTAGTTCTTGCCATTTCCTAGACTTATTTCAACTGTGCTGCGCTTTCCAACGACGTGGCTTGCGGTGACGATGTGACCGTCTGGACTCCAGATTATGCCTGATCCCCTGCCCATTCCGTTGTTCACAGTTACCACTGATGGTGCTGTCTTGCTCACCAGTTCCGCTGTTGCTTCGGACAGAGACTGTAAGATTTGTAACGGTGCGATTGGTTTGCTCATTTTTCTTTTTCACATCATTAGGAGTAATGGAGTGCGCTGTATTTGTTGACTGGGTGATGAGATAAGTTAGTCACAGGGCTCTAGGATGCCATGTGGTGAGGGTTGAAGTTGGTGAGGAGGGCTACTGGTCTGGTTTGGGTTGGTCGTGAGTAGAGTTTGGTTATGTAGCCGACTAGCTGGTATGATGCTTTCAATGCTTTGTTGAGGTCTTTTTCCGTGAGGGGTTTGGCTTCGATGCTGAGTGCGCCTTCGGAGAATATAGCTTCGATTTGGGTTCCGCCGTCTTCGGTTATCCATTTCAGCGCGGTGCCTTCTGAGCTTTGTGAGTAGCCAACCCAGCGGAGAACGCCGAACCATTTGCCTCTGAGGTTAGATATTATTTGTTGTATTGGGATGTCTGGGGGCAGCAGGGTTTGGAGGATTGGCACGGTGGGTTGTGTTTCATAGGCTGGGTGTCGTTTCAGGAGTTGTTTGGCTTTTGTTGTGACGTCGTAGCCTGTGGTTGCTTTTTCGATTATGCCTTGTTCTTCGAGGCGGTATAGGATTCTTGACAGTGTCTCTGGGTGGACGCCTAGTCGTCGTTTTAGACCGTCGAATGTGAAGTTGGTTAGTTCTTCCTCTCCGATAACGTGCATTACGCTTGTGTCCTTTTGCCCGATGGAGTCTGGGGCGTCTGGCCAATCATTTCCCATAAGTCTGACGAATCTCCAGAACCAGAACTGGTGTTCACCGAGCCTATTGAATCTTACTCCTTAGACTAGACTCGCAACATTTCTCTGAGTTGTGATTCGCCGGTGAATTGGACCTGTGTTCTTAAGATTTGTGTCTTCGCATCTGTATTGTTTTAGAAAAGCTTTTATCGTGAATTGTCTGGTAACTCGTCTCTTAAGGTGTAATAAAAATGACTTTGGAGTCAAGCAAGAATATGGGCGGAATCGGCGCCTTACTGATGGTGATTGGAGTTTTGCCTATCTTGGGTGCCTACACGAGCATACTCAGCCTGATCGGTTTCATACTAGTGCTAATTGCTTTGAACGGTCTGGCGAACTACTACAGTGAGAGGGGAATATTCAATTACGCCCTTTACGGAATCCTCACTGCCATAGCTGGAGGAGTAATAACCGTGGCTATTGTCTTTGTGTCTTTGTTGGATTTCCTGTCTGACATAGGCATTAGCCTCGCCAACCTGACCGATGCGACTGCGATCTCACGGATTGACTGGCAAAGCATTGTGACCCTCGACACTGTTTGGCCTTTCCTCGCTAGTTTGCTTCTTGCATTGGTTGTGCTGTTTGTGTTCCTTGTTTTGTCAGCGTTTCTCATTAGGAGGTCTTTGAACTTGACATCTGCTAAAACTCGTGTGGGCATGTTCCACACTGCAGGGCTGCTGTTGTTGATTGGGGCTTTCTTGACAATCGTTATTATCGGGTTCCTGCTGATCTTCATTGCTATGATACTGTTGATCGTCGCCTTCTTCCAGATTAGAGCGCAGCCTGCTGCACCGCCTCCACCGCCACCAACACCGCCACAATAAGCAAAACTAGGGAGAAATCAGTTCTCCCACATCTTTTTATTTTCTTATGTCCTTTTTTTCAGAGTGCTCGGTAGGCGCGAGGTTTTTACTGCACTGTCTTCCGTTCTGGTTCCATTTCATACTAGTCAGCACTTTTCATTGTTACTTTATCACTGATCAGTGTTCATTCATGCATGTGCTTCTGCGAAGAGTATAAACGGGAAGTCCGCGAACATTTAGGGAATAAGTATAGAGTATGAAGGAAAGGAGGTTCACTGTGTTGTCAGAGGTTAACAAGGAGGTAGCTCGCCGCTATTTCAAAGCTTATGAAGCAGGAGATATCGAGGCTGTGATGAAATTCATGGACAGCAGCTACGTTCTTCATCCTGGAGGTGGGGGAGACCCGATGAATTATGAAGCGAGAAAACTGGATGAGATGGTGTTTTTTTCGGCTTTCTCCAATATTGAAGTCGTTGTGGAAGATCAAATGGCAGAAGGCAACGAGGTCATGAATCGTATAACAATGCATTGCACTCACACGGGAGAGTATCAGGGCATTGCTGCAACTGGAAAGCGGATCACGATCACTTACATTGACATCGTGTCTATTAAGGCTGGGAAAATCGTGGAAGAATGGGTTGAATTTGATATGATGAGCATTCTCCAGCAAATCAGAACATGAGTCTTTAAGTCCTATAGTTGGGCTGCTATTTTCTTTCCGAATTCTATGGCTTTTGGAAGCTCGCCTTCTGTAATTGGTCCCTTCATTCCGTCGACTCTTATTGACAGTCCGGGAGTCATTAGTTTTAGGGCTGGAATTTTCTCGTGTAGCCTGTTCTCCATTTTCTTCGTAGCCATCTCGAAGTCTTCACCTAAAAAAGTGTCGAAAACAGCAACCCCTTTCGCCTTCAATTTAAGCTTGCCCAACTTATCAATAAACTTCATAATGGTTCGAGAAGGGCTTCCAAAATGGGTTGGAGCTCCTATGAGAATCGCGTCGAAACTGTCTATCTTTTTTAGGTCGACTTTCTTGACGTCGCTGACTTCGGTTTCGATTCCTTTGACTTCTCTTATTCCTTCTGCAATCTTCTCTGCTACGAGTTTTGTGTTGCCGTATTTTGTGTCATAAACGATGAAGACTCTTGCCAAGAATCATCCAACCATCAAGTCTCCTGTATACTCGTCAAAGCACTAATTACGTTTTTGCTTGATTAGCGAACGCATTGTGTTTGTGCATAGAAATTCTATCCCAAACCCAAACGGAGCGTGAACGACGACACGCACGCGCAAACCAGAAATACGCAAATCCTCTAATGATTGTTAGAAAATTCGCTTGAACATCG
>Ga0315268_10001121_pt1 | contig 31006 bp, 30 predicted proteins | sample C1_top_MG_FD_204535 | JGI IMG/M metagenome (GOLD analysis project Ga0315268, IMG submission 204535) | Sediment microbial communities from Yellowstone Lake, YNP, Wyoming, USA - C1_top | ecosystem: Environmental > Aquatic > Freshwater > Lake > Sediment | place: USA: Wyoming | collected 2017-08-01
CTTCATAGAGAGGCCAGACGCATGACTCGGATGCCATGCGCGCTATCTCTATGGAGACATCGGGTTCAAACCTCCATCCCCTGGGACATGGCGCAAGGACGTTTATAAATTTCGGTCCATGTATGCTGAACGCCTTGGACACCTTTGCAATGAGGTCGTTGTAGTAACCCGGGGATGACTGGGCAACGTAGGGTATCTTATGGGCAGCCATAATTTCTGTCAAATCTTTGGGATACTCTTTCTTGCCCGGGATGACAGAGCCCGCGGGACTTGTCGTGGTCGTGGCACCGAGTGGCGTTGCACCGCTGCGCTGTATTCCTGTGTTCATATATGCCTCGTTGTTGAAGCATACATAGAGGAAATCATGCCCGCGCTCCGCCGCACCAGACAGAGCCTGAAATCCAATGTCGTAAGTACCGCCGTCTCCACCGAAGGCGACGAACTTTATGTCTTCCTTGATCAGCCCTTTGCGCTTCATTATCTTGTAGGCTGCCTCGACGCCAGATATTGTTGCCGCCGCGTTCTCGAAGGCGGAGTGAATCCAGGGTACTTTCCACGAGGTGAAAGGGTAGATGCTCGTAGAAACCTCCGCGCATCCCGTCGCATTTGCGACGACGACGGGATTTCGCGTCCCGTGAAGTACCTGTCTGATGATGATGGGTTCCGTGCATCCTGCACAGAGCCTGTGCCCCGAGGCGAGACAGTCGGGAGATTGCGAGTATTCCTTGACGAGAAGCTCTACAGCTCCCGTGGGACATACTTTGACGCATTCATTGCAGTTGATGCAGTCTGAGGTGACGACGTCGAAAGGCGTGCTTACTTTCTTGTCCAAACCGCGCTTGGAGAAACTGATGGCGTGTGCTTGGGCTATCTCGTCGCAAGCCCGAACGCAAAGGCCGCAGAGGATGCAGTTTTCATTTTCGAGGGGATAGGGCGTACCTTCCACGCCGAGTTTCTTGGCGAGACTCGTGAGTGCCTTTATATCGGGGCAGCGCGCGAGCAGCATTTCCATGATTGTCTTCCGCATCTCCTTTATTTCCTCGGTCTCTGTGTGAACTGTCATTCCGTCGCTTACAGGATAGTTGCAGGAGGTCACAATTCGCGTTCTCCCCTTGTGCTCCACCTCGACGAGGCAGAGCCTGCATGCTGCCTGAGGAGTTAGCCTCTTGTCGTAGCAGAGCGTGGGGATGAAGAATCCATTCCCATGCAACACCTCAATGAGCATTCGTCCCTCTTCAGTCTGTATTGTCTTTCCATTTACATTAAGCGTAATCATGTAATCACCTTTTATCGATTGCCTTAAAATTGCAGACATCGAAACATGCACCACACTTTATACACTTCGCCTGGTCAAGAGCATGAAGCCTCTTGAGGTCACCTTTGATGGCACTCGTCGGACAGACCCGTGGACAAAGACCGCATCCTGTGCACTTCTCATTGATGGTGTAGGTGATGAGGGCTTTGCAGACACCTGCTGGACACTTCTTGTCCCTGATGTGTGTGAGGTATTCCTCCCTGAAGTATTTTATGGTGGTGAGCACAGGATTTGGAGCCGATGTTCCAAGCGCACACAGCGATGCGTCCGCCATCAGGCGAGAAATATCTTCCAGCGCCTTGAGGTCGCTTTCAACTCCCTTACCTTCGGTGATCCTCTCCAGTATTGAAAGCTCCTGTTTTATGCCCTCACGGCATGGCACGCACTTCCCGCATGATTCATCTTTGAGAAAATTGAGGAAATACTTGGAGACGTCCACCATGCACGTGTTCTCGTCCATGACGATCATACCTCCCGACCCCATCATGGAGCCGAGCTTGGTGAGTGCGTCAAAATCGACGGGTGTGTCTATGTATTGCGTGGGTATGACACCGCCCGAGGGTCCTCCTGTCTGCACGCCTTTGAACGCCTTGTCCCCCTTTATGCCACCGCCAATCTTGAAGATAATGTCGCGGAGGGTGATACCCATGGGTACCTCGACGAGACCCGTGTTCTTCACGTTCCCGACCAGAGAGAATATTTTTGTCCCTTTGCTGTTCTCAGAGCCTATCGTGCGATACCAGTCCGCGCCTTTGTTGATGATGAAGGGAACATTTGCCCATGTCTCTACGTTGTTGAGCGCCGTGGGTTTATCATGCAGCCCTTTCTCAGACATGTGGATGTATTTTGGAATGGGTTCGCCCACCTTGCCTTCGAGTGATTTTATGAGTTCTGAGGATTCACCTGACACGAACGCCCCCGCTCCACGGAACACCTTCACGTCGAAGTCAAATCCCGACCCGAGAATGTTTTTCCCGAGGAACCCGAGCTCACGCGCCTGCTTCAAGGCGAGGTGCACGTTTTCCACAGCGAGGGGATACTCCTCCCTCACGTAAATCCAGCCCTGATTGGAGCCTATGGCGTACGCACCGATGATGAGTCCCTCGATGACGGAATGTGGGTTGCCCTCCATGAGCGACCTGTCCATATAGGCACCGGGGTCACCCTCGTCGCAGTTGACTATGACATATTTGGGATTCTCATAAGTGGCGCGCACGGACTCCCACTTCCTGCCAGTAGGGAATCCTCCTCCGCCCCTGCCACGCAACCCTGACTTTTTTATCTCCTCTATGATTTGTTCAGGCGCCATCTTGAATGCCTTGGCGAGTCCGGAATATCCGCCCACGGCGATGTAGTCTTCGATGCTGCCGAGCCCTATCTTCCTGTTATTGGCGAAGATGAGTTTGGTCTGATGCTTGTAAAAGGGAATGTCCTGCTCGTGCGTGATTCGGGTGTCACCCTCTTTGTAAAGAAGCCTCTCTATGACTTCTCCCCCTATGACTGTCTTTGAAATGATTTCGGGGACATCTGTCGGCTTTACTAGAACATAGCAGATCATCTCGGGTTCCACCACAACGAGGGGACCCATTTCGCAGAACCCGTGGCATCCTGTCTTTTTCACATGGACTTTGCCTGCAAGGCTTTTTTCCTGTATCTCCTGCTGGAATTTTTCCGTCACCGATGTGCATCCTTTGGCATGGCAACTTGTCTCGGAGCATATGACAATCGTTTTCTTGCCGGAATCCCTTTTTGTGAGAATTTCAGATTTATATTTCTCGAATGATTCTGTGGATGTAATCTTCATCTGTCATCACCGTACTTCTTGAGGATTCTTTCTACCTGACTCGTCTTGACGTTTCCAATGAATTCCTCATTGACCATAATGACGGGTCCAATGGCGCAGCAGCCGAGGCAGTTTACACTCTCAAGGGAGAATAACCCATCCTTCCTCGTCTCATTATTCTTTATTCCGAGACGTAACTCCGCCTGCTCGAGAATTCTCTGCGACCCCCGCACATGGCATGCCGTTCCCAGGCACACCTTGACGTGATACTTTCCCTTTGGATTCAGTGAAAATGCCTTGTAGAATGTAGCTATCCTGTATACCTCGGGGAGGGGTACTTTGAGTTTTTCACTCAGAAATTCGAGCGCCTCCTTGGGGAGGTAATTGAACTTCGCCTGCGTGTCGTGCAGCATGGAAATCAGCTGTGATGCATCGTAATCGTATCTCTCCATTATTTTTGCAACCTCGTCCACCTCTATCACCTCACACCCAGATACTGAACATAGTGTTTCACCTTGCGCTCTTTTTTGATTTTAGCTGCCTCGGTTATGACCTTCAGTATGTCTCCGACTGCGACATCTCTTCCCCCGAGACCATAAATGTAATTGACAATCTCTGCTTTGGTGCTTCCATAGAGTGCGCTCCTTATCTCTGAGAAGAGGGGACCTCCGAATGCCCCGAAGCTATCGCTCCTGTCCATCACGGCAATCACTTTCACGTGTTTCAAAGTTTTCATGATGTCATCGCGGGGGAAGGGTCTGAATACCCTCAGTTTCAGTAACCCAGCCTTGATGCCTTTCTTGCGTGCTGCGTCCACTGCCGGACGTGCTGTTCCTGCCGTACTGCCCAGTACAACGATGGCAACATCGGCGTCTTTGAGTCTGTATTCTGCCATTGTGTCATACCCTCTGCCTGAGAGTTTCTTGTACGCCTTTGCCACGTCTTTTATGACCTTGAACGAATCATTCAGTGCTTCATGTTCCTGCTTCTTGTGCTCCATGTAATAATCCTGCAAGGCAAAAGGGCCCGAGGTAATGGGATTTGACACATCGAGGAGGGGGTAGAGGGGCATATATTCTCCGATGAACTGCTTGACCTGCTCATCCTCAAGCGCCTCGAATCTCTCCACAGAGTGAGAGACGATGAATCCATCGAAACATGGCATGACGGGAAGCCTCGCCTTCTCTGCGATACGCACCGCCTGAATGATGTTATCATAGCCCTCCTGCACATTTTCCCCGAAGATATGAATCCATCCCGCGTCTCGTGCTCCCATGCTGTCAGAGTGGTCACAGTGTATATTGATAGGACCCGAGAGTGCCCTGTTCATGACGTTCATGACGATGGGCAGACGCATAGAGGAGGCGATGTAGAGAACCTCCCACATGAAGGCGAGACCAGCAGATGCCGTGGATGTCATGACTCGTCCCCCGGCTGCTGAGGCACCGATGCAGGCAGACATTGCCGAGTGTTCGGACTCTGTGGCGACGAATTCTGTGTCTACTTCCCCGTCCGCCACATACTCGGAGAATTTCTCTATGGCGATAGTCTGGGGGGTAATGGGATATCCCGCAACAACGTCGGGATTGATTTGTCTCATGGCATATGCGACCGCATTGTCGCCATTAAGACCTAGCGTCTTCATTTTTCTCCCTCCATTTCGATAGCCTCTTTGGGACACTCCTTTGCGCATATACCACACCCCTTGCAGTAGTCGTAGTCTATGTGGTCAATCTTTCTGTCCTTGACGATGATGGCTCCATCGGGGCAGTATGCCCAGCAGACGAGGCAGTGAATGCACTTGTCTTCATCTCGTTTGGGTTTCTGTGCTCTCCAGGAACCTGTCTTGTATTTCATAGAGCTACCCGCTTCAAGTATCAATCCACCCTCTGGTATCTCCTTCCATCCTTTCACCTAATTCACCTCGTCATACCCTCTCGTTGCAGCATTTATGTTTCCCTGCACGACCTTTTCAGAGAACTTCTCACCCATAACTTCTTTTATGGTTTCTATGATGTTTTCCTTTTTCACAATATTTGAAATTTTCGAGAGAGCTCCGACGGCACATATATTCGCAATGGGTCTCCCTATCGTTTCAAGCGCAATCGTGGTTGCATCTATGACATATATTTTTCCCCTGAAATCCACTTTCTTCTTAATATCATCTTTGGAGCTTTTTGTGTTGATGAGAAGGATCCCATTATTATTCAATCCTTCAGCCACATTGACCGTCTCGAGGAGCGTCGGGTCAAGGACCACGACGATGTCAGGCTCATATACCTGGGAATGCAAGTCTATGGGTTTCTCATCAATCCTTGTATATGCCCTCACAGGAGCACCCATCCTCTCAGGGCCAAAGTCCGGGAAAGACTGAATATACTTATCTTCCTTCATCGCCGTGGAGGCCAATATTTCAGAGGCTGTGACAATCCCCTGACCTCCCCTGCCATGCCAACGTATTTCAATCATGTATTTCACCTTACCATTATATTATTCTTAATTAAGATTTCTAAACTCATCTGCTCATCTCCTCCTTTTTGAGAAGCATATTCCATTCGTGATCCACATTCTCCTGGATACGCGTGATGTTTTCTTCCGTCAAATGCGCAAATCTCCCCTGCTCGCGTAGATATTCCTTTACGGGAATTTGGGGTAATTTCATATTGACAGTGTATCTTCCATACTCCACTTCATAGAGTGGGAAAATCCTCGCCTGCACTGCGAGACGAGTCAATTTCACAGATTTCTCGGGAGCGCTCCTCCAACCAGGCGGGCATGGAGAAAGGATGTGTATGAACTTGGAGCCCTGGATTTCCTTTGCTTTTCTCACCTTTCGTATGAGATCTTCAGGATATGCGATTGTGGCCGTTGCGGTGTAGGGAATCCTGTGTGCCACCATAATTTCAACCATGTTCTTCTTGGGCTCGCTTTTGAAGTTCTCTTGAGGTGTGGTCGTCGTCCATGCACCCCACGGTGTCGCCGAGGAACGCTGTATGCCTGTATTCATGTAGGCTTCGTTGTCATAGCACATATATATGAAGTTCTCATTTCTCTCGACTGCGCCAGACAATGCCTGCAACCCTATATCGAATGTTCCTCCATCCCCTGCCCATGAGAGCACGGTGGCTTTCTTCCCTTTTATCTGCAGGGCCGCAGAGACACCTGACGCCACAGACCCCCCCGTCTCAAACGCGGTGTGGAAAAGGGGGACCTTCAATGACGAGTAGGGGAATGGTCCTGCGATGATGCTCCAGCAACATGCAGGCAGGACAACGATGGTATCCCTCCCCAGTGCTTTGAGTGTGAATCGCATTGCAGCGGTCGCCCCGCACCCATGGCAGGATACCACGCCGGGGTCCATGAATTCCTCCTCTGGTATTTGAATCTTCATATTTTCACTCCCCACCATATGATATCTTTTGGAGGATTCGTTGAAGCATATTCCACAATTCCCTCAATGTCTTTTATGAGAACGTCCCTGCCACCCAGACCTGCGATGAACCCATACATGGGCGGTCTGTGTTCCTCACCATAGAGGCATGATTTTACTTCAGAGAAGAAAATGCCCTCAGAACCAAATGAGATATTCCTGTCAATCACAATGAGCTTTCGGGCTTTCTGCGCAACCAGGCGCACCCTCTCCTTGGGGAATGGTCGAAACACCCTCACCTTTGCAGATCCGACCTTCAATCCCTTCTGCCTCATGACATCGACTGCGTCTTTGGTGGTGGAAGCGATGGTGCCTGAAACCAGAAGGATGATGTCTGCATCCTCACACCTGTATTCTTCGACGAGTCCGTATCTCACGCCGAATCGCTTGAAATAATCCTCATCCACCTTCTCCATGACCGAGAGGGCAATCTCTTGAGCCTTCTGTATCTTGTAGCGCAACTCGAAGTACCAGTCGGGAGTGGTGAGTCCCCCGAAGGAATGGGGATCTTCTATATCCAGCTTCCACTGAGGATTGAATGGCGGGAGAAATTCGTCGATTTCATCCTGATCCCACATCTCGATTGGTTCTGAGGTGTGCGATAATATGAATGCATCCAGATTGAGCATCAGGGGAAGTGAAACCTGCTCTGCGATGCGAAATGCCTGGATGGTGGTGTCGAAGACTTCCTGATTGTTCTCACAGTAAATCTGCATCCATCCCGTGTCGCGCTGCGAGAGAGAATCATTCTGGTCAGCCCATACGTTCCAAGGCGTCCCCACCGCACGATTGACGTTCGCCATGACTATGGGCAGCCGTGCGTTTGCGGCCCAGTGCAGCATCTCATGCATGAGGAGAAGACCGTGAGAGGATGTGGCGGTATAGGCGCGTGCGCCCGTTGCCGAGGCGCCAATGACCGCGGCCATGGCGGAGTGTTCCGATTCCACTTTTATGAACTTTGCCTTAAGCTCTCCTGAAGCAACCATTTCTGAGAGTAGCTCCACAATCTGGGTCTGGGGCGTTATGGGGTAGGCGGCGATTACCTCCACGCGGGAAGCCTTGGCACCGTATGAGGTGGCGTGGTTTCCTGTGACCACCTTCTTCACGCTCTGCATCATCTCACCTCCTCCTCCACCATCTTTATGGCTTTGGTGGGACATTCCTCCGCGCATATGCCGCAACCCTTACAGTACTCATAATCGAATTCGTAGGGGGAGTCTTTTCCCCTGAGCACAGAGACATCAGGACAGAAGATGAGACAATTGTCGCATTCCTTGCAGGTACCACAGGAGAAGCAGCGCAGCGCCTCAAGTGCGGCGTCGTCATCTTCCAGTCCCCTGTTGACTTCATCGAAATTCCTTACTCTCGCATCAGGCGGGAGTTGAACCTGAGCCGGACGCGGAATCTCCTCCACATATGCCATATTCAAATCTTCCGGCTTTATGACGATGGGTTCTTTCTCTCGCGGGTTGGCAGAAATATTTCTATTCAAAGGAGGGAATTCCCCGAGCGGGACATTGCGCAGGAATCTGTCGATGGCGAGTGCGGCTTTCTTTCCTGACCCCACCGCGTGTGTCACAGTTCCGAATCCCGTCGCCACGTCGCCTCCTGCAAACACTTTTTGGTCTGAGGTCTGGTCAGCTTCATTTATAAAAATGCGACCTGGTTCATACTTTATGGTTTCTCTCAAAAATCTTAAATCTGCGGACTGACCCAGTGCGGGAATGACAGTGTCGCATGGCATAACGAACTCAGAGCCGGGTATGGGTTCCGGTCTCTTTCTCCCGCTTGCATCAGGCTCTCCCAGTTTCATGTGAATGCATTTAATTTCTGCAACCTTGCCACTTTTCGCCATAATCTCGACAGGTGCGACGAGATATTCTATCCTTATTCCCTCATCGAGTGCTTCTTCTATCTCCTCGTCGTTGGCAGGCATTTCTTCCCGCGTTCTCCTGTAGAGAATGATGACCTCGGAGCCGAGCCTGCGCGCCGTCCGTGCGGCGTCCATTGCAGTATTTCCCCCGCCTACGACTGCTACCTTTTTTCCTATTGCTGGTCTTTCCCCGCGATCGATTCTTGCGAGGAAATCTATTCCGGGGATGACATTCCTGGATTCTTCCCCCGGGATTTTAAGCCTCATGCTCTGTGATTGTCCCACACCGATGAAGATGGCTTCATATTTTTTCAAATCGTCCCATTTCAGTTTTTCTCCGAGCCTCTCACCCGTCTCTATTTTAACACCCTGCGCCTCTATGGTCTTGATTTCTCCATCGAGTACCTCGCGTGGCAGGCGGTAGCTGGGGATGAGCCTCATCATGCCGCCTGGTTTATCGTTTGCTTCGAAAATCGTGACGGGGTATCCCATGCGCGCAAGGTGGTAGGCGCACGAGAGTCCTGCGGGTCCTGAGCCGACGACTGCGACTCGTTTTGATTTCTTCTCCTTTGGAAAGGGAAGCGTATACCCTTCCTTGGCTGCCTTATCGGAGAGAAAACGTTCAATGCAGTGAATGGCAATGGAACCTCCAAGCACCTTCCTGCTGCAATCTGTTTCGCATGGATGAGGACAGACCCTGCCTGTGATGCCAGGCATGGGATTCTCCTGCATTATGAGCCTCCATGCCTCCTCGAATTTCCCATGGGCAGTAAGTGCGAGGTATGCGACAATGTCTTCTCCCGCAGGGCAATAGTAATCGCAAGGCGGGGTCTTGTTGAGGTACCTGGGGCGCTGGGAGCGCCAGCTTCCCGTCTTATTGTATCGTGTGGAACCGAGTGATATGGCGCTTGGCGGCAAGTCTTGCTCCCGTGATAATTGCACTACCACTCAGATCACCTTTGTCGAATTGTAGGCTTCGCGGGCGGCTTCTGCATTCTCCTTCCTTTTCGAGGGAACTTCCTGCATAATGGCTTCAAGTATTGAGTCGATTGAGACGAGGTTGGATATCTTGGCAAATGCCCCCAGTATTGCCGTGTTGACTATTGGTGATGCCCTGCTTCCCAGACCATACTTTATGGCGATGCCCCTGGCATCAACCGTCGCGACACGTGCATGCGTTATGCCCAGCTCCTCCGGGTTCTTGTCAGAATTGATGAGAACGATGCCCCCCTCTTTGAGTCCCGCGGTGACGCTCACCGCATCCAGAAGCGTGGGATCCAGAACCACTACAATGTCTGGGTCATAAATCATGGATTTGAGACGTATGCGTTTGTTGTCGATACGGGCGAATGCGGTAACGGGCGCACCTCTCCTCTCGACACCAAAAAAAGGAAATGACTGTACGTCCTTGCCTTCGTGAAAGGCTGCATCGGCGAGGATTTTGGAGGCGACTACTGCCCCCTGCCCGCCTCTGCCATGGAATCGTATCTCAATCATAGTCATCAAATGAAGGTCGGAAAAGATGCCTTAAAAGTCTTTGGTTTCCAAAATAAGGAATTCCTAAATGTGTGTCATGAAAGCGAAAAGACATTCAAAAAATAGGTAAAAAGGGGAAGAAAAAAGTTATTTCTTAAGCGTTATCTCCATCGCCGAGATGCTTGCCTGGGAACCGTCCTCTCTTTTGACTTCCTCTGTCGCCGTTGTGATTTTGTCAATCTTTACATTGGTCAAGAATCTGTTTTTCACTATTTCTGCGACGTCCACGGCACGAGAGATTGCCTTGCCGCGAGCCTTGATGACCACTTCGTCAGCCTTGCTCGCATTGAACTGTGTCACGACTGCCAGAACATAGCTCATGACTGGTTTTCCGCCTACGTATACTGTGTTTTCTTCTGCCATTCTATTACCTCCATGCGCTTCGAAGAACTTTTCTCTGCACAATGCGTAGTTGTAGGGGACTTTTAACCTTTTTATAGCTTTCGGTAGGGATAGTAGGATAAATGAAATTAGACTCTTGGAGGAGAATGACACCCAATCTATTGATTATCACAACCCAAACCTTTATATTTGTCTGATTTTTCTTTTTTATATCCTTTTGCAGTCAAATCAGCACCAGAAAGGAGGAAAGAAAATGAGGAAAATCGTCGTCATGGCATTAACGTTAGGATTACTTTTAGCTTCTTTTTATTATAAGCCAGTACCCGTCGCGAGGGCAAACGGTTGCATATCTCCGCCCTCAGGCATGGTCTCCTGGTGGCCTGGAGATGGACATCCCAACGACATACAGGACAGCAATCACGGAACTCTCATGAACGGTGCGACCTATGGGACAGGCATGGTTGGGCAAGCTTTCAGCTTGGACGGAGTGAATGATTATGTGAGCGTTGCCAATTCAACGTCACTGAAACCAGCTCAATTCACCATAGACACCTGGGTCAGAGCAACATCGTTCAGCACGGGCAACTATAACTCCGTGGTCAGCTATGGCTCTCTCACGGGTGTGGAGAATCCTTATTATATAGGTTTGGCTGCGGGCATTCCTGCTTTTATTACCCAGCATACATCGGGGCAGAATAATCTGTCTGCACCTTCTTCCATTACGTTAAATGTGTGGCATCACATAGCCGTCAGTTTTGATGGTTCGACAAAGAACATGTATGTGGACGGTTCGCTTGTCACGAGCGCAGGTGTAGCGAACCCTATTGTATATGGCACTGATGCACCGTTGCTGATAGGAGAGGATTTGGATGGCGGCGCTGCGGCGGGCATTCCTTTCAGTGGTCTCATAGACGAAGTAGAAATCTTCAATCGTGCTTTGTCACTAGCAGAGATCCAATCAATCTACAACGCAGGCTCTGCAGGGAAATGCAAGACTGCACAATGTGTTACTCCGCCCGCAAACATGGTTTCATGGTGGCCCGGGGACGGGAATGCAAATGACATTCAGGACAGCAATCACGGAACGCTTGTGAACGGCGCAACTTACGCAGCAGGCATGGTAAGTCAGGCGTTCAGCTTCGATGGAACGAATGACTATGTTTCAATACCGGATGGCATTCTCCCCTCTACCCAGAGATACTTCACACTGGACGCGTGGGTGTATCCAAATGACACGAACGACAGAATAGTATTCTATGCCGGAGCCAGTATGGGCGAATACCAGATGGATATCTGGGGCGGAACCTTCAGATTCAGTGTCAAGCTCACCGATGCCAATTGGTATAATGCAACATTCGCGGCTTCCTCCGGCAGATGGGTGCACTTGGTGGGAGTCAGAAGGAACACAACTACTGAATTATGGGTCGATGGGGTTTTACGAACAACACTGAATGTCCCAGCCTTAGATTTATTCACTACGAGTGGGTATCACTCAAGCATAGGGGCATACAATCGTGGAGCTCGATTTTGGAACGGTCTCATCGATGAAGTGGAGATTTTCAACCGTGACCTTTCTTTAGCGGAAATCCAATCCATATACAACGTAGGCTCAGCAGGGAAATGCAAGCCGCAGCAGACGCTTACCGTTACAAAAACGGGGACAGGCTCGGGCACGGTGACGAGTAATCCGACAGGCATAGACTGCGGCTCGACATGCTCATACGCCTTTAACTATAATACAGATGTCACGCTTTCTGCAGTAGCAGATATAGGCTCGACGTTTTCTGGATGGTCAGGCGAAGGATGCTCAGGAACAGGCACATGTACTGTCGACATGACTCAGGCGAGGAATGTCACCGCAACCTTCACGATTAACACATTCGCTGTCACAGCGAATGCGAATGGGAATGGCACGGGTACGGTGTCGTCAAATGTGGGCGGCATCAACTACAACTATCCCGCCAACAATAATGGGACAACAAGCTCTCTGAATTATGGCACAAATGCTGTCCTCACTGCTGCAGCAGGGGACCGGCTCGACGGCTTCATGGAACGATTGCGTTGTGGCTGGAGGAACAGTGGCAGGTAATGGGACAGCAACAGCCACATGCACTTTTGGCAGCCTCGATAACAACAAGACAGTGATGGCGACATTCACCCTCAACACCTATACGCTCACCGTCAACATAAATCCAACAGGCGGAGGGACTGTTGCGGGCACAGGCATCAGCTGCCCAGGGGATTGCACAGAAACAGTCAACTACAACACAAGCATTCTCCTGACTGCGATACCTGCGACGGGCTACGCCTTTATCAACTGGTCTGGGTGCGATGTGCCCTCTGGGAATACCTGCACAATGACAATGATGGCAGACAAGACAGTCACCGCCAATTTCACCATGAGCCAGAAGAAGAAAGTCGTCTTGCCATCCATGCTTCCCACATCGCAGAACAATATAACGAAAGGCAACGAACTTCTGAAACAGGCACAGGATTTGCTCTCCCAGGCACAGGCAAAGAATCTCGACACAGGCAACTGCGAGAAATTAATCAACGAGGCAAAGGAACTCATGGGCAAATCTGGTGCATTGAAGACCAATCCCATCTATGCAAACAATCTCGCGTTACAGGCTATTACTAAACTGAAAGATGCAATAGATTGCCTGAAGGCATTGATGGGATAAAGAAAGATAATTCTTTCTCTTTCTTTTTTCATCCCTAATTCCTTTTTAATTGATTTTAGCCTATGTTAAGTGCTTGAAGTATCTTTTTTACCATCTCATCAGCATTTGTGTCCTTGGTGAAGGATTCATTCAAGAGCGGCTTTCCCTTCCAGACGATGATGGAAGATGTACCAGATTCGAATTTCTTGTATATCGCCTCGTTTGAGGTTAATTCGACCGTTATGAGCGCGATGTTGTAGGGTTTCAACTTCTCCTCGAGGGCGAGCACATTGTCCTTCGCCTGCACACATGTCCCGCACGTTGAGCTATAGAAATAGAGTACAAGGGGGTTTCCGGAATCCAGTGCCGCCTGTATCTCTGCATCTGGCACGATGGGGTGTAGTGGAGCAGTCGGCTCCGGTGTACCAATCTGCGGCGTCTCAGTTTCCTGGGGAGCTTCCGCCTGCTTCTTCTTGTAGTAATCAAGTGCAAGGACCCCTCCTATGAAGAGGAGCAATGCGATTGTCGCCACAAGCCACATCCTGTCATTGTCTTTCTTCTTTCCTGTTTTTTCTTTCTTTGCCATATGATCGCCTCACGGTATGCCCAGCTTCTCCTTTATAGTAGAGAGGAGGGCATTGGGAGTATCATTTAACTTCAATATCTGTCTGTAGATTTCTTTTTCCTGGTAGATGACCATGACGGGATATCCTGTCACGTCAAAAAGGTCAAACACCTCACGATTTTCTTCGAGAGAAACCTTTATCATTCTTATGTGTATTTCTTCAAGCCTCATTTCGAGGGAATCGATGAGGGGCTGCATTTTCAAGCATGTGGAATTCTTGGAACTGTAGAAATAGAAAATCTGAGGTTCTTTGAGGGCGAGAGCCTGCTCTATTTGGTCATAGGGAGTCGGGGTGAAGGGGGGGTTTTCGAAGGTTGAGGCGGTGGAAGGAATCGCCGGGGTCGCCTCAGGTGATGTGTTCTTCGAATGGTCAAGATAGAGGATTCCGGCAATTAAAAGAATCATGAACAAAACGACGATGAGCCACATGTACTCCTTTCTTCTGGGCTGCGTCATCTCTTTTTTTGCCATATCCCCATTGAACTCGAATGCAATTTTTAAAGCTATCTGAAAAGATGGGTTTCTATCGCTGCGCTATATTCCTTTGCTTTTTTGCCAGGGTTTCGGCTGGAGATGATATCCCGTCCCACATTGAAAATGGTATTCCCCCCGAAGAGGGGGAGTGTCTCCAGGCTGCCTCCCTGCGTCCCTATGCCCGGAACGAGTATGATTCTTTCGCCGAGAATCTCCCTTGATGCAATTATGTCCTCTCTTGCGCATGTTGCCCCTACCACGCACCCGCAGCCGTCCTGCTCCACCACTTTCCTGCACACAAACTTGAATCCCTCCTCACCCTCGATGCTCGCCTTCCCGAAGTAGTGGGCTTCTGGGTTGGACATCAGGGCGAGTGTGAATACGTCAAGATGGACGCGAAAAGCCTCCTCTATCGTAGAAAAGTTACCCGCGAATGGAGAGAAGGTGAAGGCGTCAAACCCGCATTTCGAAATCCACCTTATGGCGCTCGCGTTGCTCGAGCCTATGTCAGAGAGTTTGTGGTCGAGTATGACAAGCAGGTCGTGCCTCCGTGCGCTCCGCGTTACCCTTTTCATGTCGGTGTCAGAGAGGGGCAGTATGAATTGGGTATTGGGCTTCACCGCGACGGCGGAGTCAGAAATTTCCTCTATCATTTCAAGACAGAAGTCGAGTATCTCTCCACGCGAATCCAGGGAGGGATCGAGACCCACGCAGAGGTGACTCTCTTTTTCAGAGACAAGTTCTTTGAATCTCTCGGCAAGCATAGTATATCTGGGGCTTTCTTTTAAAAAACTATGGGCGTGGTACCCTCATGCGCTCATATATCTTCTCCGAGACTTTCCTGTTCTTCACCACGATTCGTATCTCATCCTGTGTCGCAGATTTGAGATTCTCGAGTGACTTGAAATGGGAGATTAATCGCTTCTTCCTCTCACTCCCAATCCCTTCAATGTCATCGAGGAGGGACATCTCCATTTTTTTTCCTCTCAGGTTCCTGTGATAGGTGAGTGCGAACCGATGCGCCTCATCCCGTATTGCCTGCAGGAGTCTTAGGGCATATGATTCCTTCCTCAGGACAATCGGATTCTTTCTTTTAGGGAGGAAAATCTCCTCATTCCTTTTTGCGAGACCCATTATGGGAACATGAATGTCTTTCCCTTCAAGGACACGATGTGCCGCATTGAGCTGGCCCACACCCCCATCGATGACTATCAGAGTTGGCAGGTTCTCCGTGTGTGAGTATCTTCTCGAAATGACCTCCGACATCATGGAGACGTCATCCATTGAAGGCGCTTTTATACGGAACCGTCTGTAGGAGGATTTCTTGGGCTTCCCATTTTCAAAAACAACCATGGAACCCACCGACTCATGACCGAATATGGTTGAGATGTCGAAGGCCTCGATAAGGGTGGGCTCTGTGGGGAGATGAAGGATTCGCTCGAGTTCAGAGAGGGGACTCGTCTTCTGGCTCAATGCGAGTAATGCATTCCTGTTCGCCATCTCACAGAATTTTCTATACTTCCCTCTTTTTGGAGAGAACAGTAGTACTTTCTTTTCGGATTTCTGCGTGAGCCATTGCGGTATGCTTCCATCTTCTATGGGAATGGGGAGGAGTATTTCTTTGGGCACATACGATTTCTCATAGTACTGCTTGAGGAAGGATTCAAGGATTTCTCCCTCAGACCCCATGCCTCTCTTGACTGTGATTTTTCGCGCATCGTTCATGGTGCCATGCCTCACCTGGAGCACCGCAAATGAAGAAATGTCCTGAGAAGATGCCATTCCCACAATGTCTCTCTCTTTTAAAGAAGGCTCGGAAATCTTCTGCCCCTCCATGGTGCGCCGTATGGCAAACAGCTTGTCTCTGAGAATTCGTGCGCGCTCAAAATCGAGGGTTTCGGAAGCCCTGTTCATATCATCCGCGAGGCTCTTTTCCAGCTCGTCATATCTCCCCTCAAGGAAGGTGCAGACATTTTCTATTAGCGCATTGTAGTCTTCTTCCCCTATTTTCCCCGCACATGGCGCGGAGCACAGTTTGAGGTGGAAGTTGAGGCATGGTCTGTCCTTGCCTGTGATTTTCTTCTTGGTCGTCCTGAAGGGAAAAATCTCGCGTACCGCTTTGAGCGTATTGCGGGCAGAGGCGACGTCTGTGAATGGACCATAGAATAGCCCTTCCTTTTTTTCTGGCTCTCTCACTACGAGGACGCGTGGAAACTCTTCGTGCGTGATCTTAATGTAGGGAAAGCTCGTGTCATCCTTGAGGCGCATATTGAAGGGAGGCTCATGTTTTTTGACGAGTGCATTCTCCAAAATGAGCGCCTCCACCTCGTTGTCGCAGAGTATTGGCTCAACAGTGTCTATGATTGAAAGCAAAGCCTGTATCTTGGGGTCCTCGGATTGTCTATGAGAGGCGATTCTTTTTTTTATGGAGAGGGCTTTTCCTACATAGAGCACCTTGCCTTTCCTTTTGAGGAGATAGACACCACATGAGTCGGGCAGTTCCTGAACCATTACTCCATGTCGGGGTTTAATTTTATAAGGCTATCTTCTTAAGCCCTTCCTGAATCTCCAGTACAGAAGAATTGCGCGCACGAAGTTGTCAATGAGCATGCCTCCCCATGCAGCCATCACTCCGAGTCCCAGCGTTATCCCCAAAAAATAACCGAGAGGAATTCTGAAAAGCCAGAGCCCGGCAGCGGAGGTGTAGAGAGGAAATCGCGTGTCCCCGCTCCCCTGCACCGCCCCTCCGAGTGTCATCCAGAGTGCGGCAGGAATCTCGGACACCGCGGTGATACGAAGGTAGAGTGCGGCAAGTCGGATAGCTTCCTGCTCTCGTGTGAAGAGGGAGGCGAGTGGAACAGAAAAGAAAAACATGATGGCACCCATCACCCCCATGAAAAGAATGGACAGCTTCGTGGTCTCCTCTGCGTATGTTTTTGCGCCACTCTCGTCCCGTGCTCCGAGGCTCTGCCCAACGAGTGTCGTCGCCGCTATCGCGAATCCCATCCCGGGCATGTATGAGAACGATTCCACCCGGAGTCCTATCTGCAACCCAGAGATGGCGGCGGTTCCAAAATAGGCGATTATGCGGATGTAGATGAGAAATGAGACGGACGAAATGATATTGTTCAGCGAGGCAGGGATGCCTATGTCGAGAAGACCCCTCAATTGCGCCATATTTAATCTTCCCATTCTCATGGTGAGTATGAACTTACCCGAATTCATGATTACGAGATACAGGAGAAGTCCAATCGTGAAGGCTGAAAAAGAGGCGATGGCAGAACCTGTGACTCCGAGCCTGGGAAATCCCAATTTTCCGAATATCAAAATGTAGTTGAGGAGGACATTGACGAGATTTACGACTATGTCCACAATCATGGGCGTCTTGGTGTCGCCCGCACCGCGCAAGGCTGAGGCAAAATTAAATGAGAGGTAGATGGGAATGCTTGCGAGAAAAATGATGCGTAGGAATGTCGTCGCATATGCAGTCACGGATTTCTCCAATCCAAAGAGGGCAAGGAGTGGCGCCGTGTAAAAAGAACCCACAACCATGACCAATGCGCCTAAAAAGAAAGTGGCGATGGTGGACTGAGATAAAATACTCTGAGCATTCTCCCTGTGGCGGGCTCCGAAAGACCTGGCGGTGAGCACTGTAGTGCCCACGCTTATGCAATACACGAGGCTCGTGGCAAACCATATGAAATTCCCACTCAGTCCCACGGCAGCAATAGCGGCCGGACCGAGAGAACCCACCATGACCATGTCGACAAGACCCACGATGGTCCCCGACACGTTCCCCATGACCGCGGGCAGCGCGAGGGTGAGAATTCTTCTGTGCAATTCCTTCATTTGCTGTTCCTTTTTCCGTTATTATTCCTCTTTAAAACCTTTCTCAAGAATTTTCCCGTATGGGTCTCTGTGTGTGCGATCTCTTCAGGGGTCCCTTTCGCGACGAGATATCCTCCTTCGTCTCCTCCCTCTGGTCCCAGATCGATGATAAAGTCCGCACTCTTTATCACATCCATGTTGTGTTCTATGACAATGACGCTGTTGCCTTTGGAGACGAGCCTCTTGAGGACATCCAGGAGCTTTCGTATGTCGTCGAAATGAAGTCCAGTGGTCGGCTCATCGAGAATGTAGAGCGTTCTTCCCGTCCCTCTCTTGGAAAGCTCTTTTGAGAGTTTGACGCGTTGAGCCTCCCCTCCCGACAGCGTCGTTGCGGGTTGACCGAGCTTTATGTATCCGAGTCCCACATCTGAAAGTGTCTCGAGCTTCGATTTTATTGCGGGAATGTTTTCGAAAAAAGAAAGCGCCTCCTCTACAGCCATGTCGAGCACGTCTGCAATATTTTTCTCCTTGTACCTCACCTCGAGCGTTTCCCTGTTGAACCGATGTCCCTTGCATACCTCGCAGGGTACATACACATCGGGCAGAAAATGCATCTCAATCTTTATTATGCCATCACCCTGGCATGATTCGCATCGTCCTCCCTTCACGTTGAATGAGAATCTCCCCATCTTGTAACCGCGCATGCGCGCCTCAGGCAGCGTCGCAAAGACGTCGCGGATATGGGTGAAAAGACCGGTGTATGTGGCTGGATTGGAACGTGGGGTGCGCCCTATGGGTGACTGGTCGATGGTGATGACCTTGTCTATGTGTTCCACACCCTCCATGCGCGTGTATTTTCCCCCTCTCCTTCTCACGCCATAGAGTTCGCTGTTGAGCGCCCTCCGCAAGGTGTCGTTGATGAGCGAGGATTTTCCAGAGCCTGACACCCCTGTCACGCAGGTAAAGACACCCAGAGGGATTGTCACGTCTATGGTTTTGAGATTGTTGTGACGAGCACCATAGATTGTGAGATAGAAGCCATTCGGTTTCATCCTCTCTTTCGGAGTCTCAATCTCAAGCGTCCCCGAGAGGTACTTGCCCGTGAGACTCGTCTTGTGTGACATTATCTGGTGAGGCGTGCCCGATGCCACGATGTAGCCGCCATGAAGGCCTGCCCCAGGTCCCATGTCGATGACGTAATCCGCGGCAAGGATGGTTGAGGCGTCATGCTCTATGACTATCACCGTATTTCCGAGGTCACGCAGCTTATGGAGTGTGTTGATGAGCCTCATGTTGTCGCGCTGGTGCAACCCTATGGAGGGCTCATCGAGGATGTAGAGTACGCCCATGAGGCTCGAACCCACCTGGGTCGCGAGTCGTATGCGTTGCGCCTCGCCGCCTGAAAGGCTCCCCGCTTTCCTGTCGATGGTGAGGTAGTCCAATCCGACAGAAACGAGGAACCCGAGCCTCTCGCGAATCTCTTTTAAAATCTGTCTCGCGATGAGCTCCTCCCTTTCCGAGAGAGAAAGACTTGAGAAAAAGTTCGCCGCCTCCTTCACGGACATCTCCGAGACCTCTATTATATTCTTGTCCGCAATGGTAACGGCCAGACTCTCAGGTCGCAGACGCTTTCCCCTGCAAACGGTGCATTTGCGTGTCGACATGAAGCTCTGATAGTATCTCTTCATGCCTTCCGATTCAGTCTGCTTGTAGAGCCTGTCTACGTTGGCGATGACCCCCTCGCGTGCCCTCTCAGATTCCCATTGCGAACTCCCGTCCTCGGAAACATACTTGAGCCGAATCTTCTCCCCTCCCGTACCATAAAGAAGGGCATCTATCGCCTTTTTGTCGAGATACTTTATTGGTGAATTGAGTGAGAACCCATAATGTTCGGCATACGCCTTATAGACGGTATGGCTCCAGCTTCCGGGTCGCAATGACCTGCCCAGAATCGCTCCCTGCATGAGGGAGAGATTCTTGTCGGGAAGGATGAGGTCGGGGTCTATCTCCATCTTCGTCCCCAGCCCATGGCACTCCGGGCAGGCGCCGAAAGGTGAGTTGAAAGAAAACATGCGTGGTGCAAACTCTTCGAATGAGACGCCACAGTCGGGGCAGGAGAGCTGCTCTGAATAGAGATAATCCTTGTCTGATGATATTATGACGAGTCCCTCTCCCCGTTTGAGTGCTATCTCCACAGAATCGTTGAGTCTCTTTGCATCCTCGCCTACCCTGAGCCTGTCCACCACAGCATCTATGTTGTGTTTCTTGTTCTTGTCGAGCCGCACGTCTTCAGATAGTTCATGGATTTCTCCATCAATCCGCACCCTCACGAACCCATCCTTCTTAAGTTCCTCAAGCTCTTTCCTGTATTCGCCCTTCCTGCCGCGTACTATGGGTGCAAGTATTATGATTTTCATATTTTTGGGCATGGCGAGCACGTGGTCTACTATCTGCTGGGCAGACTGGGAGCGTATCTCACGACCGCATGAGGGACAGTGAGGAATTCCTATGCGGGCAAAGAGGAGACGCATGTAATCATAAATCTCCGTGACCGTACCCACCGTCGAACGAGGATTCTTGGAAATGCCTCTCTGCTCTATGCTTATTGCAGGTGAGAGCCCCTCTATGTAGTCCACATCGGGTTTGTCCATCTGACCCAGAAACTGGCGTGCGTACGCAGAAAGCGACTCCACGTATCTCCTCTGTCCTTCAGCATAAATCGTATTGAAGGCGAGGGAGGATTTTCCCGAGCCTGAGACGCCTGTTATGACGACGAATCTGTCCCTCGGTATCTCTACATCTATGTTTTTGAGGTTGTGCTGGCGAGCGCCTTTTATGAAAATATTATTCCTCATAATGTCACCGAATAATCAAAATCAGGCTCTATGTGTGCCTCTGCTTATAAAAGTATCAAGCGGTTTTAAGGCTTTGGAGAGCATGGGAAAAGTGGATTCTGCAAATCACCAAAACCTATAAAAGTAACGAAGAGGACTAACATCATGAGATGCCCAAAATGCGGCAGGGTCAACAGGGAAGACGCGATTTTTTGCTGGAATTGCCATGTGAAGTTTTCCGATATAGGGGAAAAGAAGACGGAGAAGGAGCACAATCTTGAAGTCAGGGAAGAGAAATCAGAATCGGGAAAGCCTCAAGAATTCAAGAAGAAAGCCACTTACCTCCTCATGATTCTGGGCATCCTGCTCATAATCATTCTCGGTGTGACGGTCTACCTTTTCCTCTACATGAGATGAAAAAAAAGCATATACGATTATTTTTTTGATATTATATAAGTTAGAGTTACTGTTGAAGCAATTACATAGGGCTGAGAAAGATTTATATAAGGACAGGCGTATCGGCAGTAGAGAGGATGAAAGATGACTGATGACGTTTTCGAAAAACTTGCAGACGCCCTGGACAGGCTTCCCAACGGCTTTCCCAGGACGCAGTCAGGGGTCGAGCTGCGGATACTCAAAAAGATTTTCTCCTCTGAGGAGGCCACCATTGCCCACCAACTATCGGAAAAATGGGAGCCACTCGAAATCATAGTCCGACGAATTGGACTCTCAACGGATGAGACAAGAGTAATCCTCGAAAAGATGGTGGAGCGGGGATTCCTTTGGTCTTTCGAGAAGAATGGTATCCCACTCTTCAGGCTCGCACCCTTCATCGTGGGCATTTATGAATCGCAGCTTGAGAAAATGGATCACGAGCTTGCCCACCTTCTAGAGCAGTACGCCCTCGAAGGAGGGATGGCAGGTATCATGAGACTCCAGCCTGCGCTGCACAGGACTCTCCCGGCGCAAAGTGCCACGAAATCCGAATGGATACTCCCCTACGATGATGTCTTAGCCATTCTTGCAGATGCAAAGACATTTCGATTGCACGATTGCATATGCAAGGTCGAGCAGGATTTCATAGGGCGTAAATGTGATTTTCCAGTAAGGTCGTGTCTGAGTTTTTCTACAATCGAGGAACCTCTCACCGAGGACGACATCTCAAAGGAAGAAGCCTTAAAGTTTCTCGAAGAAGCCGAACGAATAGGACTCGTCCACACGGTGAGCAACATTGAAGAGGGCGTGGGATATGTCTGCAACTGCTGCGGCTGCTGCTGCGCCATCCTGCGCGGCATCACGGAATGGGGTATAGAGAACTCTGTTGCCTATGCAAACTATTACTCCCAGATAGACACCGAGGTGTGTAATGACTGTGGCATCTGCATAGAGCGTTGCCAGGTTCACGCTATTGTAGAACAGGATGGCATACCATTTGTACAGAAAGAGAAGTGCATAGGCTGCGGTCTCTGCGTCACGGGTTGCCCCAATGATGCTGCGCGACTCGAGAGAAAGCCTGAGGCAGAAATTGTTGACCCGCCCAAGGATTTCAGGGCATGGGAAAAGGAAAGATTGAAAAACAGAGGGCTGGCTGGATAGAGGTTCACCCACGAGTGTTTTAGTGTGGCTCTGTCTCGATGAGGTGTTTTGCGGTTGGGTGAAGAAGATAGAAGGGCAAAGGTATAGAAAGATTTATATATGAATTCTTAAAATATCATAGATAACGGAGAAATCACATGGACATTGATTTTAAGAAGAGTATAGATAGAGCAACTAAACTTATGGGTACTCCAGTAAATTATGAGAATTATAGCATTATTAAGATTATACCTTCTACTACAAAATGCTGTTGCTTTCATTGTTTACCAAATGCATGAGCAAGCATTAATGAAAATGTATCCTCCTTTGGATCCATTGAAGATGAAGGTGATCTTTTAATCGAGAAAAATAATGAGAAATTTGTTATTGAATGTCATGAAAGTGGTCCAGAATTTGTTATCTATTCTATTGCAACGGGTCTTGTTGTTGAAGGCATTATCAAATTAATAGCTGTTTTTCTCAAAGGAATTAAAAAAGACTATAAACATGCAAGAAATTATAAAATAATAAAAAGTTATCATATTAAAGGACACAAAAAGTTTGATGAAGTAATAGAGATTGAAATACCACTTGATGATGTTGCTTTAGAAAAATTGAATAGCAGATTAAGAAAAGCCCTTGAGAAATAAAAAATCTAATACTGTTGAATTTATTTCTGTAATTGCATTTTTTATGCTTTTTAAAATAATATTGGATTTCTTAGTATTTCTATCAAGTGGCGAGGACAATTTGTAAATAGAAACGTTTATCAATCCACGCACGAATTCTCTGGCATGGGAATATTATCCGACATCATAAAATCGAAGAAGGGGCAGAAGGTGAAAGTCAGTCTCATGACTGCAAGAATCGTGGAGGATAAGAAACGGTTCGAGGAACTCATCGACATTCTCAAGACAGGCTCGGATGTCGAAAAGGGGACCTGTGCAGATGTGGCAAAGCATGTCGCAAAGGAGAATCCTGAAATTCTTGTCCCCTACATAGATACCCTAATAGAGTACATAGATTACAAGGCTCCAAGGGTAAGATGGGGGATACCGGAGTCTTTGGGATATGTTGCCAGGCAATTTCCTGATTTAGTCGAAAAAGCCGTGCCGAAGCTCATTATTAACACGAAAGACGAGAGTACGGTCGTCAGATGGTGTGCTGCCTTTGCCCTCTCTGAGATAGCCATGCATAACATGAAAGTTCAGAAAAGACTCCTGACCACAACTGAGGAAATTGCTGGAAAAGAGAAGAACAATGGTGTCAAGAATGTTTATCTTAAGGCATCAAAGATCATTCAAAAAGAAATGGCAGCTCCTTAAAATGAATCATATAATACATCTTCGACTCATGCCATCTGAATATTCTACGAACATCATTCTTAGAGCACACATCGACGGAAGGGGTGATTGATTTTTGCTCTCTCTGTCTTGTACCTTCCGCCACTTTTCTAGAACTCTGGTCCCCTCGAATGATGCCGCATGTGGTGCGTCGCCTCCACAAGCTTTTTTATCTTTTCAACTTTCTTCTCTTTGAGATTCAATTCCATTGCAATCTCCGAGCCCGACATGTTCTTTTCAAGCCCATAAAAAATCAAATCCAGCGTCTCAGATTCTAATCCCAGCATGTCTTTGTATTTGTCCTCGACCCCAGGAATGATGTCGGGATTTGGCGGTCTTATTATGATCTCATGCGGGATTCCGAGATATCGTGCGAGCTGCAATATGTGGCTTCTGTACAGATTTTTCAGCGGCATGACATCTGCCAGATCGTCCACGCCGTATTTCACAAACAGTCCCACCATATCTTCTGACTTATGGGCGCATCCGACAAGCATGAGGCCATTCTCCTCTGCGAATTTACATGCGACAACGAATCGCACCCTGTTTTTTATGTAAAAGTGCGCCATGCCTTTCCTCACGAATTCCCCTCCCTCTCCTCTCATACCACGCCAAAACGGGTTTGCCTTCGAGAAATTGAGCGCACCCTTCACAGCGAATTTTTTCAAGAATCGTGTCGGAATTCTGGAGAGGGCAAATTCATATGTTCCGAATACTTCCAGTTCACGAGAGATGTCGATTTCCTTTCTCTCTATGTCGAGGGATTCAATTAATATTTCAGAATAGAGTTCTGCTTCGGGATTGCCTTCCCTTTCCGGCAGCATGAGTCCGACGACCTTATCCTTCCCCACGGCGTGTACACACAGTGCGGACACGACGCTTGAATCCAGTCCGCCGGAAATAGGGACGACAATGCCCCCCCGATTCATTGCCCCAAGCTCTTTTCTTATGAAGTCTTCTATGATGCCCGAGACTCTCCGGGCATCAATCTGCAAAATCTTTCCCGATAACGTCATGACATATCAATGAACTGCGCGATTTATTAATGTTTCGAACAATAGAATCAGGACATACCATCGATGAATCCGATGACTCCCCACAACACTTAAATATCCTCCTCCCCTGTTTTGACCATGAAACCCTATGGCTGCCAGTCGATGGTTGGCAAGCTTGAGAAGGTGCTCGTCAAGAAGCCTGGCTCAGAGCTTGTCCTCAACGATTACAGGAAGTTTGGATTCTTGGGTAGGGTCGACCTCATGCGAGCAGAGAAAGAACATGAGGCGTTGGTGGACATACTGCTTGAGGAGGGGTGTGAGGTTCACTTCCTTGACGGTTCTGAAAAACTCATGGATTCCATATACACCCATGACCCAACCATCGTCACCAACAGGGGTGCCTTCATTTTGAGAATGGGCAAGGAGTTGAGGCGGGGAGAGGAACGCCAGATGGAGAGCGCCTTTAAAGACATGGGTGTTCCCATCTTCTCAAAGATTCATCCTCATGGCACTGCCGAAGGCGGGGATTGTCTGTGGCTCGATGAAAAAACACTCGTCGTGGGCAGGGGATACAGGACAAACGAGAGCGGACTCGATCAATTGAAAAGAGCGCTTGAGGGCATAAGAATCATAGAGGTACCTCTTCCTCACTTCACCGGGGCTTCTTCCGTCCTCCATCTCATGTCCCTCATAAGCCTTCTCGATAAAAATATGGCAGTCATCTATCCCAGACTCATGCCCGTCCCTTTCCTCGAATTACTGAAAAAGAGAAAGATGAATCTCATACCCATACCGGAGGAGGAATTCGACACGATGGGGTGCAATGTTCTCGCACTCGCACCTCGGAAATGTCTCATGCTCAATCTGAATAGAAAGACAATAAAGCTTCTCGAAAAGGAAGGATGCGATGTGCTGACCTACAGAGGCGATGAAATCTCAATCAAAGGCAGCGGCGGTCCCACATGCCTCACCCGCCCCATTTTGAGGAGATGACATGGAAGGAGTCAGGAGAGTCATCGAGGAGAATGAGGAAGAGCAGTTTCAGTTACTCTGCGACCTCATTTCAATCAAAAGCGTAACTGGAAACGAAGGAGAGGCTCAGGATTTTATTGCAAAAAGAATGAAAGAAATTGGTTTGACTATCGAAACGTGGGAGCCTGACCTGTTGGAAATGAAAAATAGTTACCCTGCCTTTTCTCATCTCGAGGAGAAAAGGGGGAGAAAGAATGTGACAGGCATCCTCAAGGGCGAGGGAGGGGGGAAGACGCTCATACTCAACGGTCATATAGATGTTGTCGAGGCGGGAGAGGGATGGAGTTTTCACCCATGGAAAGGTACAATACAGGAAGGCAGAATTTATGGGAGGGGAGCATGCGACATGAAGGGTGGTCTTGCCTCAATCCTTTATGCCATTGACGCATTGAAAGAAGCCAACGTCAGACTCAGAGGAGACGTAATCATGGAAAGCGTTATCGGTGAGGAGGAAGGGGGAACGGGAACGCTTTCGGCAATGCAGAAATACAAGGGAGACGCAGCCATAATTACAGAGCCCACACGCCTCTCAATCGCGACGGCGCAGGAGGGTGCACTCACCTTTCGTCTCACGGTCAGAGGCAGGGCTGCCCATGCCTGCGTGAGGAAAGAAGGGGTCTCTTCCATAGAGAAATTCGAGAAGATTCATAGAGCCATCCGCGTCTTCGAAGCAGAGAGGAACGGAAGACTCACGCACCCCGCATACAAACAGACACTCCCCTTTCCCATACTCATTGGCAAAATAAAGTCGGGCAACTGGGATTCTACCGTACCGGATATACTTGAGGCAGATGGCAGGTTTGGCATCTCACCTCGCGAAGACATCTTAAAGGCGAGGAGATCATTTGAGAAAATGATTGAGAAAGTCTGTTTGAAGGATACATTTTTGAGGAGGAATCCCGTGACGGTTGAATGGAGGGGAGGGCAGTTTGAGCCGGCAGAAATTTCCCCCAAGGAAGAAGTGGTACAGTCAGTCGCCCGTTCCTTTTCTTCAATCACAGGAAAAAAGCCTGTAATGGAGGGGATGACCTACGGGGCAGACATGAGGCTCTTCATACAACATGGCATTCCCTGCATCATGTTTGGTGCGGGTGATGTGAGGAAGGCGCACTTCCCCGACGAATTCATACCATGCGACGAACTGGTGATAGCGACGAAGGTGCTTGCGGGAACGATTGCGGATTTTTGTGGGGTTTCATGATGTCTGTCTTTGATTTCATTGCCCATTTCTATGATTGTGGATCAGGGAAAAGAGAAAAACATATCCTGGAAGAATTTAAAAAAGATGATGTGGTGTTGGATTTGGGGGGAGGCACGGGGAGGATTTCCCAGAATCTGGAATGCACAGTCGTAGTATGTGATATTTCCTTTCCCATGCTCAGGAGGGCTCGTGCGAAGGGTATGAGAGGCGTTCGAGCCGATGCATCCAGGCTTCCATTCAAGAAAGCCTTTACCAAAGTCATCATCGTGGATGCACTCCACCATTTCAGAAATAGGGAAAATGCGTTGGGAGAGGCGGCGCGCGTCTTGAGGAGGGGAGGCATACTCCTCATAAGCGACTTTGACCCCAAATATTTCGGGACGAAGGTCATAGCTTTTTTTGAGAGGATCGTCGGTGAGAGGAGTGTCTTTCTCTCTCCGCAGAGACTGAGGGAGATTCTCGAGAAACATGGGTTTTCATCCTTCAGCATAGAGAAGAATGATGCCGAGTTTCTCATGAAAGCCACTAAGGCATAACCTTTTATCCCTCATATCGCACATCCCCCATGATTATCTTCGGGCGCAACCCCGTCATTGAGGCTTTGAGAAGCACGAAGGTGAATGTCGTATTCCTCGCCAAGGGTCAGAAAGATATCCTCGAACTCTGCGCCCAGCATAATGTCCCCGTGAAATTCGTGGAAAGGTCCTACCTCACCAACCTCGTCAAGACAGAGAAGCACCAGGGTGTCGCATCGGAAGTCTCCGAAAGAGCAGTGACTGTTGCAGACCTTCTTACCATCGCAGAAAAAAAGGGGGAAGAACCCTTCATACTCATTTTAGACAGCATACAGGATCCACACAACATAGGGGCAATCGCACGCTCTGGCGAGGTCTTCGGTGCGCATGGTGTGATTCTGCCCGAGAGAAAATCTGCAAGGATTTCCTCCACGGTCTGGAAGACGTCTGCGGGTGCAATTGGACATTTACCCGTATGCTACACAAACATTGCAGGAGCCATGGAGTTCCTCAAGAGGAAGTATGTGTTCGTCGTGGGCGCAGACATGGGGGGGGTGCCCCTCTCAGAGAAAAATCTTTCAGGTCCCATTGCCCTTGTCATGGGCTCTGAAGATGGGGGGCTGCGACCCTTGACAAGAAAAAGATGCGACCTGCTCGTCTCGATTCCCATGAGGGGTAAAATCTCGTCTCTCAATGCATCGGTGGCTGCGGGTATCATGCTCTATGAAATTTCACGACAGAGGATATCTGGAGCGCGATAGGTTTATATTTGTGAGAGAACAGTCTTTTCGTGCGAATCTCCGTCACAGGAACGCCTGGTGTGGGAAAGACGACTGTCTCAAAGCTGGTCGCGCTAAAGCTTGGATTGCTGTATGTGGATGTGGGTGGATTTGCTCGGAAGAAGGGATTCGTCGTCGGGCGCGAGGGAGGAAGCGATGTCGTCGATGAGAAAAAAGTGAAAGTAAGACTTTCACGAATGGATGATTGCGTTCTGGACTGGCACTACTCCGAAACACTTGGCGCTGATTACGTGTGTGTCCTTCGCCTTCCGCCTTTGCTGCTTTTTGAAAGGCTCTCCAAAAAAAGATATTCGAAAAGGAAACTAAAGGAGAATCTTTTGGCAGAGATGCTTGATGTATGCCTCGTCTCTGCACTCATGCGCAATCCTTCCCGAAACGTCTTTGAGATGCTGAATAAGGATTCGCACAGGACTGCACTGCGAATCGCACGCATTGTCAAGAACGATGACAGGAGAAAGTCATTCAAAGGGAGGAGTGTATGCAACTTTCTGACGATAAAAAACCTGGAGTGGGTTTTAAATGTATGACCTCCATGTGCATATACTCGACCATGGATTTGCGCAAATCTCCGTGAAAAACAGAATATCAGACTATATCTTTAAGGCGGAGATGTATGGATTTGAGGCTCTGGGATTCGTTGACCACTACGAGCTTCTGCGAAAAGGAAAAGGTACACGAGAGATACTTGAAGAGGCAAGGAGGCAGACCGATATTGCCCTCCTCTATGGCGTGGAGATGATATTTCCTTTCATCCATCCCCTGCCCAAACGATTTGATTTTTTCTCCATTCATATACGACGTGACATCGATATGCTTGAGACTGTACAGTCTCTAAAGAAACTGCATCGACCATTCACCATCGCCCATCCATGCGCCTTCGGCTCTTTCTGTTCAGATGTGAAAAAGACGATTGAAGAAATGCACGACTCTTCAATCTCACTTGAGGCAAGCATGAGCAGATACCATCTTGCTCCTCCAACCCTTTTCCCGCTCGCCCGAAAGAATTCCATTCCTCTCATCCTGGGAAGCGATGCCCACACGCCGGAAGAACTCCCCTCCCATGTGCCCGAGGACCTGCCATTCACGGAATTTGGGAGGCTCGGATTTCTTTGAGGGCTCTCGTCTATCTCGATCTGGATGACTTCGGGCAGGCTGTGAAAACAAAGGGATGGGGAACCTACACGCCCAATCCCGTAACGGCAGGACTCTCAGAAATTGTAGTGGGGATTTCAGAGACCCATTCCGCAGCGATTCTTTTCGGGCTCGATTTTGCAAGAGGCACGGAGGAGGCGCTCCTTTTCTTCTCCGACGTCCCGGAAGAGGTTTTGGAGGAAAGACTGGAAGACACGAGGAAAAGAATCGAGAGTCTCGGAAAGGAATTTGGCACCGGCACGACGATTAGCATTGGGGTTGCAGCTAATATTCCGGAGATGAATCTCAAGGCAGTCAAAAGGCAGGACATAAAAAGACATCCTATCCTTAGGCTCGCCTACGATGCATTGAGGAAGGCGAAGAAGAAGGGGAATTGTGTGGTATGGGGGTAGGAAAGATTTATATATTTGAATCAAACTCTTTTGTATGAATGGGAATGAAAAAAATCAAAGTCTTTGGGAAAGATACAATATTAGGAATATCCTTGTAATAATTCTATGCCTAGCCATCCTCTATTTTGGATTTACTAGAGGACAGGAATTGTTTGCTTTACTTGTTGTTACCATTCTCATACTGGGGTTTTCTGCGCGATTTGGCCAAAAAGCAGAGGTAAAGGAAAAAATAAAAGTGACAGGATTTGTGGCACTTCACAAAGCACTACCTTTTGGTGATTATTATTTTTATTTCGTACTTTTCTCAATATTTGTCTTTGGATTTATGCGTGGTATGGAATTATTATCTCTGCTTGTGATTGTTATTATGTACTCGATAAATTATAGAGCAAGAGCACCGGAAAATATTTCCTCGAATAGGGTTTTCATAACGCTTTTATTGACATTCTTGGTTTTTCTGTACGGTTTTGTAAGGCGACAGGAATTCACAGCAATGTTTGTGGCTGGAATCATATATTTTTTACTCCCGTCACTTCAGAAATATGAAGAAGTCAGATGAAGCTACAGCCCTTAAAGGGTTAGAATGTCTTTTAATCGATAACTATGATGATTTAGATAGTAAAAGAATCAAAAACTGCATAAGAATAGAAAAATAGAACCAAAATAAGCAAAAATATTGCCTAGAAATGACATGTTTAACTGTCATAAAATATTTAATCTCTATTAATAGAAAAATATATATAGTCGTATTTCAATATTTTTATCGTCTGGCAGGAACTTTTATGGTTCTTATTCCCACATTCTTTCCTCCCGGGTGCTGCCAGACAAGAAACTTTTCTATTTTCTAGAACCACCCGCGCTCTTCACGTCATTGCCACTGACTTTCTTTTATTTCTTCATAGATTGTTTTTTCCCTCCAACCAACTTCCCTTGTTCCTTCAGAAATCTCCTGAAGAACCACTGGACGAAGATGGACTCTTTTTGAGTGGTCTGAGCTCTTTCTAGAGCATTGTAGTAGCCTTTTCTCTTCTCGTAAGGGATGTTGAGCATGGGAAAGCCGTACTTGTTCAGAATAAAATTCATAATGAGCCTGCTCATCCTTCCATTTCCATCGCCAAAGGGATGTATGGTCACGAATCTGAGGTGTGCCAGGGCTGCAAACTCGACAGGGTGAAGCGTTTTCTTGCTTTTCTGATACCACCTGAAGAATTCCTGGAGCAGGGGGATGACCTCGGGGGGACTCGGCGGCATGAACCTGCTACCTGATATGGCAACCTGGTAATCCCTTATTCTGCCGG
>Ga0315268_10001122_pt1 | contig 30984 bp, 23 predicted proteins | sample C1_top_MG_FD_204535 | JGI IMG/M metagenome (GOLD analysis project Ga0315268, IMG submission 204535) | Sediment microbial communities from Yellowstone Lake, YNP, Wyoming, USA - C1_top | ecosystem: Environmental > Aquatic > Freshwater > Lake > Sediment | place: USA: Wyoming | collected 2017-08-01
ACAGAGATGTTCAAGCGTTGGCTCATCTCTTTTGCATAGTCCTTTGCTCGCTTGCCGTCACTATCGTAAACGTTGGCCGACACGACGTTGCGCACAGTGGACACTGCCCACAACTGAGTCTGGGCCTGAACACCTGCGCCAAAAACGCCGACCCGCCTGGCGTCTTGACGGGCCAGGTGCTTGGTCGCCACACCGCTCACAGCGCCCGTCCGCACGGCGGTGAGATAGCTCGCGTCCATCACAGCCAGAGGCGCTCCCGTGCGCGGATCATTCAGCAACAGAGTGCCAATCGTGGTAGGAAGATTGTACTGCGCTGGGTTATTGACATAGACCGTCACCACCTTCACCGCCAGCGCGTCCATCTCGCCGCCAATGTAGGCCGGCATCGCCAGGTGCGTCCCACCGTGCTTGGCGACGCGTATCACCGTCCGCTGCGGCATGATCACGTTACCCAACGCAAGCTGCCGAAAGGCCTCCTCGACAATCTGAATGGCATCTTGCATGGTCAGCAGGTTTTGCACATCTTTTCTGCTCAGGAGTAGTGTCATGTTCGACTCCTTTCGAAAAAGTTTAGCCCACTGGGATGGGCTTCATTGTACTGCAAATTGGCAAGCCAACAAGTCGCGCAGCGCGTATGATTTCACGCACCACTGGATCGCTTGAGGCTTTGCAGCAGTTGAATGACCTCATTGACAGCGACCTCAAACAAGCCTTGCATGATTTCATCCGAGACTTGATACGGTCCGCCGAAACTCCCATCGCCCAGGTGAGCGCGCACCTGGTCGGCGGGGAGGTAAGGCGTCGCGCCAGTGGTCGGCTTGTCGCCACCCGGCACATCCGTCACGCGCGTGAACGGAAAATTCTCCGACCAGTTGGCGTGCGCAGGAGGAAGCTTGTGATCCGCGTAAAACTGGACAGCGGCGGGAGCTTTCCACCAATTGTGAATGACGAGGCGCAACCCAGGCAACCTGTTGATCAACTCGCGCAGCGCGGCCTCCATCCCATAGTTTCCGCCGTGACCGTTGAGCACCAGGACGCCCCGCAAGCCCTGACGATACAAATCGGTCACGATCTCACACACGACGCGGTTGTGCGTCTCGACGTTCAGGCTGATGGTGCCGGGATACGCGGCAAAATAGGACGAGACGCCAAAGTTGAGCGCAGGCGCGACGAGCACTTGCTCGCGTTCCGCCGCCGCCGTCGCAATCGCCATGGGTTCGCGGACGTCGGCGAGCAGGCTGAGATAAGCATGTTGCTCGCACGAACCGGTGATCACGATGATCCGGTCGTCGTGCTTGAGATACTCTTCCACGTCCATCCAGTTCAAATCTTCGAGCAGCATGTGCCCTCCCAACAGGCAAAGGACAAAAGCCGGTCATTCATCCTCCGTCTTTCGTCCTTGGGCATGTATAGAATCACGTTCCAGTAAGATGGTGACCGGCCCGTCGTTGTGAATTTCAACAAGCATGTGCGCGCGAAAGATACCCGTCTGCACTGGCACACCCTGTGCCACCAATAATTCGGCAAAGCGACGGATGAGCGGCTCGGCCACCTCAGGTGGCGCGGCCTGGTCGTAACTGGGCCGGCGGCCTTTGCGCGCATCAGCGTAGAGGGTGAATTGACTAACGACCAACGCGCTGCCCTTTACATCCAGCACCGAGCGATTGAGCTTACCTGCGTCGTCATCAAAAATACGAAGCGTGGCAATTTTGCTCGCCAGCCACTGCGCCTCGGCTTCGGCGTCGCCCGCCTTCACGCCGAGGAGGATCGCCAATCCGCGCTCGATTGCGCCGACAACATTCCCCTCTACACTCACCGATGCTCGTGTCACTCGTTGAACGACCGCGCGCATATCTCACCTCAAGACCTTCGAGGTCTTGCGCCAGCGGACCTCGAAGGTCCGTGGATTCGGAAAGATTATGCGACAACTTGCCAATGTTGGCAAATCGGGGCAGAATACAGGCGAGTCAATCGCCTATCGAGGGCGCCACCGTGAACCCCAACACCTTCATCAAAACCTTCATCAAAAGCGCGTACGCGCGAATGGCGATCTTTCAACGCAATGCACGGCTATACCTGCTCAACTCGATCCTGAGCGGGTTGAGCTACAGTGTCTTTTCGCTGTTCTTCAATCTGTACATCCTGGCGCGCGGATACCCCAAAGACTTTCTGGGACTGCTTTCGTCGCTGCCAAGTGCAGTCGCGCTTTTCGCGGCCGTGCCGATGGGTATGCTTTCCGACCGCGTGGGTCGCCGCAAGGCGATGGTGTGGGGAACGGTCGGCTCACTCGCAGCAGTTGCCGCCATTGCCTGGGGAAGTAACTCGACAGTGCTCGTCGCCGCGGTCGTCTTGATGGGAGCAGGCAACGAACTGTTCAACGTCAGCTCCGCGCCGTTCATGATGGAGAATTCGGGCGAGCGCGAGCGCACCGTCTTGTTCAGCGCGAGCTTTGGGCTTAACACGCTGGCAGGTTTTGCGGGCAGTTTGATCGGCGGCCAATTGCCGCGCCTGATGAGCGGCGCGTTCGCATTGACGCAGGATAGCAGCCGAGCTTACGGCGCGGCGTTACTGGTTAGCCCGATGATGATGGGGCTTTCGTTGTTGCCGCTCCTTTGGATGCGCGAGCCGGCGCGTCCGCACCGGGCAGTGCATTGGGCCTTGCCTAACGTCAGACTTGTCCTGCTCGCCGTTGAGGATGCGTGGAGACGAACCAAAGCTGTACCCGTCACCGCATGGCGAGGCCTGCGCCACCGGCAGTTGATTGTCAAACTGCTTGTGCCGAACACGCTCATCAGCGTGGGAGCGGCCTTGCTTATTCCATATATGAACGTGTTTTTCCGCGAGCGGCATCACGTGCCGGACGAGACGCTCGGCGTCATCTTTGCGCTTTCCAGCGTGGTAACGGGTGTGGCGACGTTAGCCGCGCCGCTGCTGACCAGACGATGGGGGAAAGTGCGCGCGGTCGCGTTGATTCAAGGCGGGTCCTTGCCATTTCTGCTGATGATCGGTTTTGCGCCGTGGCTATCGCTGGCGGTGATGGGGTTCTGGGCGCGCGGCGCGATGATGAACATGGTTGGGCCGCTCTATAACGCCTTCATGATGGAGCGTGTGGCCGAAGGGGAACGCGCCACGGTCAACGCCTTTGCCAGCGTAACGTGGAACCTCGGTTGGGCGGTGTGTCCATACCTTTCTGGCCTGGTTCAAGAACGATGGGGCTTCAATCCACTGTTCATTGCAACCGCAATGCTGTATGGCCTGGCGGCCGGATTGACGTACTGGTTCTTTGCCTCAAGCGAACCGAGGAGCGTAGAAGAGGCGGCAGTGGCTGCCGCCAAGTGAGCACGCAATCGTCAGGCCTCATTCGTCAATCGCCTCAATTCCGCGATTGCTTTTTCGGGCGGCGCAAAATGCAGCGTCTGCATTCCCGCCGCGCGCGCGCCTTGAATGTTCTCCGCAAAATCGTCCACAAACAAACAGTTGTTTATCGGCACCTCTAAACGTTGAGCCGCCAACTGGAAAATGCGCGCATCGGGCTTGACGATGCCTTCTTCGCCAGAAATGACAGCGAGATCGAACGCATCGTTCACGCCCTGTTCAGCCAGGAGCGCGCGCAGCGACACTGGAAAATTGGAAAGTAGCGCCGTCTTGAAACGCGGGCGCAGGCGACGGATGAGCGTGACGAGCTCGCCGTCGAGCCGGTCACCGGCCCAAAAGTCATGCCGCAGTTCAGCCAGCGCTTCAGGCGTAAGCTTCAACCTGGCGCCCAGATTTGTCCAGAGCATGTCTTCGCTGATCTGACCGGACTGGGCAAGCCGCCAGTCGGCGCTTTCGAACACGAGCCGGTTGACGGTATCCGCGCCGGGCGCCAGCCCCAGCCGCGCATCCCATTTGAGCCGAGGCTTGAGGTCGAGCGTGCGCATGAGCACGCCTCCCCAATCAAAGATCACGGCCTGGATCATATCACCTGACCCCACGTATTTTGCGAGGACTGCTGTAGCCGCGCGTGCTTGCAGCGCAGTCGAGCGCTGATGCGGGTTAATAATTTCGACAGGGTCTTCCAGTATGTGCTCAACATGGTCGTACTCCTTTCGAGTGTGCGACCTCCCACAGAAAACAAAAAAACCGTGGTCTGTATCCGGCTCACGGCGTTGGGTTCTTGAAAGAGCAAATGAAAAGGCCGTGAGCGCTAGGTGCACCCACGGCCTTGAATCACCCTGCTGATGATCCTACCCGACCCCAGGCGCACCACGACAAGACGAACCGCCAAGAACGGCAGCGCGTTCTCGACACTGGACGGTAAACATCTTTTCGCTCATGCGCCTTACCTCCCTTTAGGATGCACGCATTATACTTCGGCTTTAACTGAATTGTCAAGGGCAAAACGCGCAAGAGGGCTTGCGCCCTCTCGTTTCATTTTACCACTGATACCGTTCCTCTTCCCAAATCCTTGCGCTCATGGAATAACCCGCCTGCTCCCAAAAGCCAGGCCGGTCCTCCGGCATGAATTCCAACCCGCGCAGCCACTTGCCACCTTTCCACAAGTAGCGGTCGTCGTCGTCGCGCTGGCCAGGCAGTGCGCCCGCCACCCCGCGCAATGGATACCCGTGGTCGGGATCGAGTGGATGGCCGTCGTAATGTGTTGCCAGCAAGAACACATCCGATAAAACAACGGACAACGGTGCATTCACCGTGAAACCGTACTCGCAGTGCTGCATCGCAAAGCGCGCTTCGGGCTTGAGGCGGATGATGCCTTGATCCACCAAATCCCTGACCGACACGCCTTCCCACTCGGTATCGAACTTGGACCACCGCGTGACGCAATGAATGTCCATCTTGATCTTGCGGCGCGGCAACTGGTTGAACTCTTCCCAGGTCCAACGCTTTTCTTCTTCCACCAGGCCAAACACGCGGAAATCCCACGTGGCCGGATTGAACTTGGGCACCGAGCCATAGTGCAACACCGGAAACTTGTTCGTCAACGCCTGGCCGGGCGGCAGGCGTCCCTGGCTTTTGACTTGCTCTTCTTGCTCGCGTCTTGCAAATAAACCGCTTAACATTGATCGTCCTCCATTAATGACTCAACTACTCAGATTATACCACGCAAATCTTACAAAAGTCGAAAAGGGAGTTTGCTTATTGCGGGAATGGTGCTAAAATTACAAAAGTTACCCCTTTTAGCCTGGACACTGCCACAAATTCGCACGTGTTTGATAGTTGAAGTGAGCATCTCGTACATCCGCAGCAGAAAACAGATACTCTGGAAAGGAGGGATGCTAAGGAGACTATCGGTTCCATTTCCTTCAGTTTGACCCGCATCTCAAAAAATCTTTATGAACGGAGGAGTACCCGTGTCTCACAAAATTCTCAAGCCCGCTATGTTTGCCGTCGCCCTGTTGATCATCGCCAGCCTCTTGCTAACCGCCTGCCAGGCAGCCGCTCCAAAAGACCTGCTGGCTGCCATCAAGGCGCGCGGCACGATGCGCGTCTCATCCGACCCGAATTACAAGCCGCAAAGCTTTCTCAACGAAAAAGGCGAAATGGATGGCTTTGACATTGACGTGTCGAAGGAAATCGCCAAGCGTCTCGGCGTCAAAGTGGAATTCGTCACACCCGACTGGGATGTGATCGTTTCCGGCAACTGGGGAGGCCGCTGGGATGTGTCCATCGGCTCGATGACGATCACACCCGACCGCAAACAAGCGCTGTATTTCTCCCCGCCGTATTATTACACCCCGGCGCAATTCGCCGCGCACAAGGACAGCAAGCTCACCTCGGTGGACGACTTTACCGGCAAGACCGTCTGCGCGGGTTCTGGCACGACCTACGAAAGTTATCTCAACGGCCAGTTGACGCTGGAAGGTGAAACGATCCTCAAGCAAGTCAGTGGCGTCAAGAAGGTACAAACATTCCAGACAGACGCCGAGTGCATCCAGGCCATTCAGGCCGGGCGCACAGAGATTGACGGCGTCCTGACGGCGCTGCCGACCGTCGAGGACGCCATCAAGAACGGCGCCCCGATCAAAAAGATCGGCGGCCCGGTATACTATGAAGACCTGGCGGCGGCGTTCGACAAAAAGGTCCCCAATAGTCAGGGCTTTGTGGATGCTGTCACCAAGATCGTCAACGATATGCACAAGGACGGCACGCTGATCCAAATTTCAAACAAGTGGTACGGCGTAGACCTCACGACCAAGAAATAGCGAGCCGTGCACAAGCCCCCGGCTTTTGCGGTAAGCAAAGCCGGGGGTGAAGTGGAAGAAAGGTGGAGCCGATGGCGGTAGCACAGGCAACTTTTGCACGCGACGAAATGGCCGAGGCCGAAGTCCGTCGAGAGACCCAGACCAGGCTCAGATTTGTGGCCTGGACGGCCGTCGTCTGGGTCGCCATCCTGATTCTAATCGGCGGGTTCCTCTCGTTCATCCATCTCGACGGAAACTTTATGCTCCAGTGGCTGCCCTTCATCGCCGCTGGCATCCCGATCACCTTGTTCGTTTCGGCCGTCTCGATCTTGCTGGCCTGCGTGATAGCGCTGATTGGCGCGTTGGGGCGGCTTTCCCGCAATCCTATCTTTTTTGGCCCGGCCACGTTTTACATCTCCATCGTCCGGGGCACTCCGCTCATCCTGCAGATCCTCATCTGGTATTTGGCGCTGCCGCAAGTCAAGATCCCCGGCCTATTTCCCGATGGCATCGTGCTGGAGGGGACGATGGCGGGCATTTTTGCCCTGGCCGTGTGTTACGGCGCTTACATGACCGAGACGTTCCGAGGCGGGATTCAGTCCATCAGCAAGGGACAAACCGAGGCGGCCATGGCGCTGGGGATGACGCGCTCCCAAACCATGCGCCGGATCATTTTGCCCCAGGCGCTCCGTATCGTCATCCCGCCCATCGGCAACGAGTTCATTGCAATGACCAAAGACAGCTCGCTGGTGTACTTGATGGGCGTGTGGGAGATCCTGTTCCGCTCCAGCAAGATCGGTCGGCAGTATTTTCGCAACTTTGAGACGCTGGTCATCGCGGCGGCGTTCTACTGGATCATGCAGATCATCCTGCAATACATCCAGTCCAAAGTCGAGACCCGCCTGGCGAGAGGAGACCGGTGATGGATACCTCAACACCCATCGTGCGCGTGCAGAATATCCACAAGTATTTTGCCCGCAACCATGTCCTGCAAGGCATCTCTTTTGACGTCTACGCACGTCAGGTGGTGTGCATCATCGGCCCCAGCGGTTCCGGCAAATCCACGCTCCTGCGCTGCATCAACTTTCTCGAAGAGCCAACGGCCGGCAGTGTCGAAGTAGACGGGGTGGTGGCGCAGGCCAAAGACAAGGGGAAGGAGCACGACGAAAGAATCCGCAAGATTCGCATCTCGGCGGGGATGGTGTTCCAGGAGTTTAATCTGTTCCCACACATGAGCGTGATTGACAATATTATCGAAGCCCCGGTCGGGGTCAAGGGAATGCGGCGCGACGAGGCTATCGCGATCGCCGAAAAATACCTCGCCAAGGTCGGGCTGATGGAAAAACGCAACGAGTACCCGGCCCGCCTGTCCGGCGGACAAAAGCAGCGCGCCGCCATCGCCCGCGCACTGACCATGCAGCCCAAAGTGATGCTGTTTGACGAGCCGACTTCGGCGCTCGACCCGGAGCTGATCGGCGAGGTGCTCAACGTGATGAGCGAGCTGGCCCGCGAGGGAACGACGATGATTGTCGTCACGCACGAGATGGGCTTTGCGGGCGAGGCAGCCAACCGGATCCTCTTTCTCAACGGTGGCGTGATTGCGGAAGACGGCCCGCCGGAGCAGATTTTTACTTCGCCCAAGGAGCCGCGCACGCGCCAGTTCTTGCAGCGGTTGCTCTCCGGCGAAGAGGGACGCAAGCAAAAACAGTAGCGAATCACTGGTCGCAGATCGTGTATCGCTTTCCACAGAACGGAACACGCAACACGCAGCGGCTAGCCATGTGTTGCGTGTTCCGTTTAATCACCTGTGCCACTCCTCAGTAATCAGCAAACATCCCGCCAGGTTGATCCACAGCCCGACGAACCGACGCGCGCTCAAAGCGCTCTTTGGCGATGACTTGTGCGCCTGCAAAGGCAAGTGGGTCGTTCTTGAGGCTGTGCCCATGCGCGTGGCCTCAGCGTAAGCTCCTCTGCCCAAGGCAAGTCATGCGATAGCACCCGCTCCGCCATTTCGATGAAGCGAATTACCATCCGAAGATTGACGGCGACACTTTGCCGGATTTGCAGCATGTCTGGTTCGGTATTCATTTGCACTCACCTTGCCACAGGACTTGCCCGGCTCGTGGCAGCGTGCGACAAGCCTATTCTTCTTCAAACCCATGCCCCGTGAACTTGAGTGTGTTACAGTTCTCGCTTACGGTGCGCACGGTTTGTTCGGGAATACCTTTTGGTGCTCGCACTTCAATTTCCAATACGATATTCACCTCTGCATCGGCCAAGCCGGAAAGATGTGCTACGACTTCCTCGGCAATCTGCCCAACATCACGTCCAATGCGTGTAGGATTCAGCACGACAGTGCCGTGGAAGCGAGTCAGCTTGGCAGGTGGCGGCGGAGGCGGTGGGGTTACGTCCTTGCCTTCTTTCGCTGGTATCGTGACAGGCAGCTCGCCGCCGCCCGGTGGTGTGACAACCTCTACCCTGGGTTTTGACTCAAGCGCCAATTGGGTCTCGGCTGCCTCGGGCTTGACCAGCACACAGAGGTTATCCAGGATGACCTGCGGGATTTGACCCGTGACCAGTCCAAGATACCGCCCCTTGCCTTCATCATACGACAGCGCAAAAGCATAAAAGTCCTTCCAGGTCGTCGAGCCAACGCCCTGCCTGATTGCATTCAGCAGCACACCTTCGTCCCGCAGGCGCGGCAGATAAATGTACTTGCACAAATACTCCCACAGTTGCTTGACGCCGATATGGGGCTGATCCTTCCACAGCAAGCGTTCCAGCTCGTGCCGCAACAACGCGGCCGACCACTCGGTAATGAGATGGCCGTCGTTGTGCATTTTCTTGGATGCGCGTACGACGATTGACTCTTGTCCTTGCAGGCGCACGCGCGTCCACTCTATCGGTTTGGTGCCTTCCTGTGTGGGGATGAGCAAATGGCAATACGTTTCGCTGATGCGAGTCTGGATAGTTTCATTGGCCTTGGCGGCATTGTTATCCGCCAGGCGGCCTTGAACGGCATCCAGGTTCAATTGCTCTTTTTCTTCCACGATAGACTGCCACGCCAACCAATCGCGCACGGCCTGTTCCAGCTCGGCCAGCCGCTCGCGGTCGGGCGCGAGAAAGGCCAGCATGTTGGGCCAATTGCGAGGGCTGCTGCCGTGTTGGGCGAGCATCTCTCGCGCGGCGACGTGTGCTGGGCTGCTGCCGTTGGCCTTGGTGTAGGGCGCTTTTGGCCCCAGCACAACCAAACGGCAGGTTTGCTCGTCGGCCACTGCACTGCTATCCAGCGGGGCCATGTGGACACCGGCAAAGTCGCCACGATCGCGGATCGCACGCAGCCGACGAATGAGCTCGTCCTCAATGACCTCATCTCGATACTGCGCAGCGCGATCACGCGCGATGCGCCCAACGGTGGGATGGGTGTCGAACCAGTAGCGCGAATTGTCAAAGTACAGATAAGTCAGTCTCTCGTGCAAGCGGCGTAGCGCATCACCGAACGTAGCAGGCCCTTCGCCAGGCTGGACGCAGCCGAGCTTGACCCGAATCTCTTCGATGCCACGCACATTCTGCGCCGCCACCGAGGGCGCACTGCCGATGAACACCGTCCGCGCCACACGACGGCAGGCCGAATAGCGGCCCAGGTTCGGATTGTCGCGGTCGAGCGCGAGTGGGAGACTCAACGAGCCATCCACATCTTTGTCTACCACGCCGGACCAGCCCTCTGGCAGGTAACGGGTAATTTCGGTGCGGACAGCAGAGCTATCGAGTGGCAAGGTACCGGGCATGATCAAGAGCGACTTGTCTTCGCGCTCCCACAACTCGCTGATGACGGCGGCCATCAGGCGCAGCACGCCGCGCGTGCGCTGAAAGCGTTCGAGTGTTGACCAGTCCTGGTAGAGCCGGTCAAACAACTCAGGATGAATGGGATAGGCTGACTTGCAGCGTTCTTCGTAATCGGCTTCGCGGCACTCGCTGGGGAATTCGCCTCGATTGGAGCGGTACATCTCGCCAAACGCGCGGCAGATGGCGTCACGAGAGACAAAATCGGTGATCGGCTCGAACAAACGGCGGCGCACGATCTCGAACGACTCGGCCGCCGTGGCCGGCTTCCACGGCGTCTCCACGCGCCCGACGACGCCGCGGATGCGCTCCAAAGCGATGTTGCCTGCCTCGCCGCCCACTTCGTTGTCGGATTGCGGCACGGACACAACCACCAGCGCGTTACCAGCGGCTTTAGCGCCTTCGGTGAGGGCCTGTGCAAACGTCATGTTGGCTTCAAACGATCCGGCGGGTAGATCGTCTTTGCCAATCAACTGGCGCGCGTGCGTCACCCACTCGTCAATCAACACGAGCGCCGGGCCGAAGCGCTCAAACAACTGTGTGATGGTCTCGGAACCGGGGCTGGTGCCACGTTGGTCGTCTTGGGCAACCAACGCATAACCGGCCTTTTCGCCCAGTTGCCAGGCCAGCTCGCCCCACAACGTCCGAATCTCGGTGCCGTCTTTTTTGCGCCACGGAGTTGCCACCGATAGAGAGACACACGGCAAGACGGCCCGTTTGGCAATCGGTAGCTTACCAGTCTCCCGATCCAGCTCGGCGACGACTTGCTCAAGGCCGGGTATATCACCCATGTTGACCTTGCCGCCGTACAGATGATACAGCGCCAGCATCGAGTGCGTCTTGCCGCCGCCAAAACTGGTCTGCAATTCAACCACCGGATCGCCGCCCTGACCGGCAAGACGCAGCCAGGCACGCGCGAGCAGGCGGGTAAGCCCTTCGGTCAGAAATGTCCGGCGGAAAAACTCTTTCGGATCGCTGTATTCTGTACCAGCGCGATTGGTGATCACCTCAAACAGATCGGCCATGAACTCGGCTTGTTGAAAGTGGCCAGAGGCAACGTCGGGGTGTGGGGTGGCGACCTCGCGCCACGGCTTCAATCCAGCCGCAACGCCAGTCTCGGTGACCACTGTGCTCTTTTTGACCTCGCGTCTGACATCGGCCTCGAAGCGCTGCCTCAGCAATTCGCGCGCCAGTTCCGCCGTCTCTTCACGCTCCGGCGCGCCGATCATTTCGAGCAAGCGGGCCATGGTGTCGAGCGCGCGGTGAGCGTCTTCAGCCGAGAACGGCTGCTGGTGCGCCCAGCGGTTGCGCACCTCGCGCAATTCGCTGGCGTGCGAGCGCCCGACGTGCCCCAGTTCAGATTGAAAGGCGGCATCCCACTGGTTCCACATCACGGCCAATAGTCCCTGCACGTCCAGCGTTGCCAGGCGCTCTTCGTCGCTGGCGGGCTTGCCGCGTTTGGCTTCCATGCCCACCGTGCCGCGCAGAGAAGGCTCGATGCCCTCCGCCCACCAACGATCTTTGTAACGTGCCTTCAGTTGCCGAAGGATATATGGAGTCAGGCCGTTCTTGAGCGCATCGAGACCACGGCCAACTCGTTCAAGATTGCTGATTGCCATGTGTATTCCTCACTTTTCTTGGACGCAGATTTCCGCAGATAAACGCAGATATGATTAAAATCTGTGTTCATCCGCGCGCGCAAGCGTCAGCGTCCTTTATCCACCGCATTGAGCCTTTGCGTGAGTTGTCAAAGGCTTTGCGTTTGATTTCCGGTTGCGGACCAAAGTTAAGCAACAGGCCCACTTCGTACGGCGTGGCTTTGAGATAGTTGAGCAATTGCGCCTCGTGTTCTTCCGCCAGTTTCCTGACGGCCTTGAGTTCGACGATGACAGCGTCGGCCACCAACAGATCGGCCTGATATTCGCCCACCAACTCGCCGTCATAGTAAACCGCAATCGGCGCTTCGGGGATGACCTTCAGGCCCATCTTGCGCAATTCGATAGTCATGGCGTTCCGATAGACCTTCTCCAGGAAGCCATAACCCAGTGTGTTGTATACCGCATAAAAGGCTTTGATGATTTGCTCCGTGATATCGGTATGCTTGTACTCCATCGGATGCCTCCTCAAGATTTCTTGGACGCAGATTTTCGCTGATGCACGCAGATATAAAAGAAAAAGATCAGCGTTCATCTGCGTTTATCTGCGTCCAAACATCTCTTGCTGCTGCAGTGTTACTCTCGCCGCCATCTCCACCAACCTCGGCCAGGCGACGACGAGCATGTTATAACCCAGCGCCTCTTGCGCCCAGTTCTTGCGCTCGCAGATGGTGTACAGCCGATAGGCCAGGTCGCGGGCATTTTCGCTCGATGCGCCGAGTTGAGCCAGCAGCGCCGACGCCGCCTGCTCGCCGCCCTGATCCAAACTGCGGATAAGATACTGCGCCGCTTCCCACGCGGTAGGCCGTTCGTCTGTACGCGGATCCCAATCAGCGCGCAACTCTTCGCGGCGAAGCAGGTGCACCTGTCCGGCGCGCGATTCCAGGATGCCCGCGCGGGCCAACCCTTCCGGGCTGGTGTTCTTGGCTTTGCTGAGCGTTTCTGCCACGCCATAGGGGCCGCTCTCTTGACCATATTGCTCGAACCAGGCCAGCGCCCAGCGTGTGTCGCTGTCGTACTCGCCTTCCTGTTCGGTCAGGAATTCATCCATCGCTTGATTGATGAGCGCGAGCGCCGTCCGCACGCGCATGGGCAAGCCATCGGCTTCCAAGACCTGACGATAACGCGAAAAGACGGCCATGCCGGGGCCGATGGAGGCTTGCGCCAGGTCAACCGGCGCAATGTTACCCTGCTGTAATTCGCGCAACGCAGCAGGCAATTCCTTTTTAAGTTCGGCCAGAAAATCGCGGCGGGTGGCGAGCGGCGCATCTTCCGGGCGCGGTCGGCAAACGAGAACGACGGATGAAGCAAGAGCATTTTTTTCTTTGTTGCGGAAGCCGCCAGCGCGCTCTGTGCGCATTGGCCAAGTACCGGTGATAGCAAAACCTGCCTTAGTGAGGGCTTCCAGCATCGTCTCCCAACCCGTTGAGGTAACACTAACGACGGAGTCTCGATCCTCTTCACCATTGTCGTCACTCTCTGACTGCCTATAAGCATAATAAACGGTCAGAGGATAGTCTTGATGGCCAGTTGTACGCAAATGCGCAAAGACTTTGCCCAAACCTTCTTCAAAGAACTTGCTAGCTTTCTGTTTATCACCACCAAAACGGTATGGAGTGGCAACCAATTCCTGCGCTTTAGGCACAAGCAGAGTGCTAAAGATTTCTGGATACACTTTGCTGAGGTTCTGCCGTAGCCAGATATAGAAAAAGTCCGACAGATCAGCATAGCCAATATTATCGTAATACGGTGGATCAGTAGATATAATTGGCTGCTCGATTGCACCAATTTCTGCCATCGCATTTGCTTGTGATACACCACCAACGGCAGCGCAAGCTGCGCCTTGCCGTCCAATGACGGCAGCCACAAGTTCTACCATCCTGGCGAAGTTACCAGCCGAATCACCAAAGAGATTCGCCTCGGCGTGATCCCAGACCATCGGCAATGCTTGGCGCCCAAAGGTACTAACAACATGTAACTTCGAAGGTAAAGGACTCCACGTGCATAGTTGTGTGCTACCTTCAGCTGCTTTATCCACCGCAAAGGCAAGATATGTTGCAACTGCATTCGCGTATGCTGTTGCCACGTCATCAAGTAGTCCAGCGACGATGGCATCTTGTCGCGCACGTTCATGTGCCTCGCTCACCAAATCGCTGAATGTTGTCAGTGCCACCAGCTGGCGCGACGTGAAGAGTTGTTGCCAGCGAGTGATTCCGTACCCACGGCCGCTGACCAGGTTTGGGGACTCTGTATTCATTTCCTCTTCTGGCACCCATGCCGGTATAGCATTTCTAGCGACAAAATCTTGGTCTCTGTCTGGGGGAAGATAAACTCGGCCAGCAGATCCGTAGGCCACGATGGCCATTAACTGTACACTATCCCGTTTGGCCTTGAACTCGGCGTGAGTGTGTTCTTCGCCAGCGGCTTGACCACACGCTAGACAACGGAACATAGCTCCTCGTCCAATTTTTGGCGAAGAAGGTGCAGCGCCGCTACCCGAATTGATATTGAAGTGAATTTGCGGCGGTTGGACACTTCTGTCTATCACTGGTTCAACCCAGGCCTGCTTGTCCTTCTTGGCCGAAAGCACAAAGGTGTGCACCAGCGGCATCGTTGCGCCGCAGGCCGGGTTGGGGCATTTGACCGTGCGCGCCCACAGCCAGGCGATCACGGTTGCTTCGCCACCGCCGTATTCCAACGGGAGTTTGACCTTGGGGTACAGATGGCCGATGCGCTTTTCGGCCTCGTCGCGCATCCATTGGCCGTAATAGCGCACATCTTCAGCCAGGCCCACCGCGCCTTTCCACTCGGCTTGCAGCGGCAACTGTACACCCTTGCCCTTTTTTCCGCCCTTGGTCCTTCGTCTTTCGTCTATGACTTCTGGCGGATGCACAGGCGGCCTTCCTGCAAACTTGGGCGGGATTTCGATGAGCGCCTTATTGATCAACACGGCGACCGGGTTCAAGTCGCTGGCATAGGCGCGCAAGCCCAAGCGCTGCGCTTCGAGCGGGATCGAGCCGCCGCCTGCAAACGGGTCGAGCACTGGCGGCGCTTTATCCGCCAGGAATTCGCGCACGGCGGCTGGGCCGATGGGCGGCTGCACACCCAGGTTGCGTGCCACACTGCGGGCGATTTCCAGCCTTGCCCTGTCCAGCACGTCCTCGTTGTTGCTGTTTTCCCACAAGACCAGTTCTTCAATGATGCGGAACAAGCGTTGGCGTTCCTCGTGAGCTTTAGCTTCGTCGGCAATGTACTCGCCAGGGTCGTCCACGAGCGAAGCAAACAGCACCGCGCGGCAGGCGGCCAACGGCCGCCGCGCCCACCACAGGTGTAAAGTGGAGGGATGGCCGTGCCGGATGGATTTTTCGCGCGCCGACTCCAAGTTGATGGCTTCGAGCGGCAGGGCGACTTCGATCAGTTTTTTGTGGGTGGTCACTGCGTTTCCTTGCTCCGTTCAAGTGTGGCGGCCTTGCGCCGGCGTTTGAGCGACCTAGTTGTCTCGCTTAAAAATCAAAGGTCACACTTTGGGCGTGACGGCAGTCAAACGGCTGAGACTGAATCACGCTGCAAGTGTGACCTGCCTTGCGAAACGAGGCGCTTGGGATCAAGAAGGGTGTATTTCTCTCCACTCGTGCGCCTCGACAAACTGGGCAAGATGTCCTACGTTTTCTGTCGCCACGACGGCTCCCACTTGCTCAGCTTGCGCTGCCAGGATGACGTCACAATCCAATTCTTTGGGGTCGGCTGTGGGGAAACCACGCTTCCGCGCTTCGGCCCATAGATCGGCTGCTCTCAGCATCGCCCGAGTGTCGAGCGGCAAATAATCCAGCGCCGACTTGAGTTGATCCAGCCGGATGATAGATTTGGTCAATCCTTCCAGTAAGAGATTGCGACGCACCTCGTAATCAGCGATCTCTGGAAGAATAACGGTCACCTTTGACGCCAACAGTCGCTCAAGCCATGCTGCAATGTCAGCGTTAGGACGAGGGTGCGCGATTTTGCCCAGCGGGCCAGCGTCAAGGATTATGGCTTTACTCACTGAACCGTCTCCTGTAAGAAGAGCGGTTTTCTTCAATGGCCTTTTTCACGATTGGCCACACTTGTTCATCGTAGCCTGACTCGTCGGCCATCCATTCCCGCAACAAGCGGATTGCGGCTTCGTTCTTGGTTTCTTGAACCGTCAGGTCACTGCGCGGCAATTCCACACATTCAACATCAAAGGCACGCGGCAGCATAAACCTGTAGCGAGAAGCGGCAAATTCCCATTGTTCAAGTATATGCTGTAGTAATTTTGCCTCAATGCTACCAATGATTTGTCCGCCATTGCCACGCAGCCAGCTTATGTCCACTACGAATGGATCGTGGATGGCTTGAGAATTATTGGCATAAATGGCACTGTCACCGTTAACTTTGCGCCTCCTTGCAGCAATCGCTCTAGGCGCGGCGTTTTAGACGCCGAGAATATCGCCCAGGCGATGTCGTGCAGCCGCGTGATTTCGGCTGTGATGGCGGCGGCGTCAATACCCAGCCTCTTTTCTACAATGCAGTCAATATCAAACACGATAGCGTTGGGCGCCTGTTCTGAATCGCCCTGAGATTCCCCCAGAGTCACGATGAGACGGTTGTGCGGGTCGGTGCGAATTTCTAGGCGCGAGAAAAAGCCGGGCAGTGTGGAAAGCACGGACTTGGGAATGTAATCACTCGGCGCTAACCAATCGCCGGGCGGTTCGTCGGGGTGAGTTCTTTCAATGCGGTTGATATAACGCAGCCCGATCCGTGTTATCCACGCTGGTTTAACAACTTCGCCGGCCCGCTTCCACGCTTCCAGCACATCTCTGTTCATTTGTTCCCAGCCTGGGTACTTGGGCAAGACGTTCACAGTGAGAATGTTTTCAGACAATTGCAGTAGCAGGTTTCTGGAAGCATGCTTGTAGCGCATCCGTTGTCGAGGCGGCAGCAGTGCTTGGCCCATTTTGCCTGGCCCGATCTGCAATTCAACGCCTATTTGCAGCGCCGGTTCCATTTCTGGAAAATCCGATTGAACGTGTTTGAACAACTCGCCAAACAGAAAAGGCTTCCACGCGACACCATCGGGCAAGCAAAAGTGAATTTCACAAAGCGCCTCTTGAATTGTCGGATTAGGAAAAGTCGGATGGTCAACGGTCATTTTGGGCCCTCCACTGGATGAAATACAGACGCAGGGCGCGCAGATAAAGGAAAATCAGTGTCCCGCCAATGATTTATTTTACCCTGTTCCACTGCATCTGCCAAACTCACCATCTTGGTCTACCCATCACTCATCGAAGCGATGGGATCATCATTCAGGTTTTCCTGCGTTACTCAGCAGCTCGCCCAAATCATAGTTTACACTTACCACGCTAAAATCCGGCTCGCGCTGGAACGGTCGGCGGATGTAGCGCGGCTCGTGGGCCGTCTCGCCGTCCACCTCGACAATGGCAAGAATGAAATCGTCTGGCTTGTTGATAGCAGTCAGGATTTGCGTCTTGGAAATCGTAACGGTTGTGGACCCGGGCGCTTTGCCTTTGACCTCGATAAACAACAGGCGATGGTAGGCCGGGTCCTGCGATTCGATGTCATAGCCAGGATTCTCGTGCGGCATCCAGCGCGGATGGCGATTCAGTTTGCGTTCCGCTTCCATGACCGCGTCCATCGCCTTAGCGTCAATCCGTTCACGGTCAGCTTGCGAGACCTCTGTGATGGTTGTCTCGCCCTTCAATCGGTTCAATAATGCTTGCGACACAACCAGCGCGCCGCCGACGATGAACGGTGGCAAAGGTGAAAGGTGACGCTCCTGCTCCAACTCTTCCATGCGTTGGCGCAGCCGCGCCTCCAGGTCGTCGGCACGCTGACGAGCCAGTGCCGAGTTCATCCTGGCGAGCGGTTTGCCAGCGGCCTCCTGTGCCTGCAACTCGTTGGCGCGGTGATCCCAATAGATGATTTCCTTCGTCAGGCGGTCTTGCACTGCCGCTTTGGTCTTGCTGACAAGTTCCTCTTTGCGTTTGCGCACCTCGTCCAGGTGTTGCGGGACAAGCTGCTCGACTGCGTATGTGATGATGCGAGATTCGATGTCACCGCACAGCCAATCGGCCTTCAGCGTTGACTCGGCCAACGCGCATTCTTCGTCCGTGATGGGCCGGTAGTCGAGGTAAGGCGCATAACCAGGGTCGCGCACTTGGTTGTTGCAGTCCATCTCCACAAACTGCATCCGCCGCGAGACGATCCGACGACCGCCACTCTTGTCCGGGCGAGCATCCTGAATCGAATGCTCCAGGTAGAACAGTGCGCGCACCTGTGGGTCGCCTTCGTCGTGCGGGTCAACCAAGACTGCGCCGCGCTTGAGCAAGTCGCGGTAACGCTCTAGAATGAGATCAGTCGTCGCATCGAGCAAGGGATGACCAGGGCAGACGAACGATGCCAGCGGCTTGCCGGGAACAGCCTTCAACTCTTTCTCGAAGGTGATTCGCTCGTAACGCGCCAGCACCGGTTCGCCAGTCCCAACACTTGCACCTGCGCTGCGCTCCAGCGCAAGTGCAGGTGTCACGCGGTCGCGGGTGCGAATGACAGCGGGGACATGCGTGATCTCGTAGCGTTTCGGCTCGCGTTCATAGAGTGTGCCGCCCAACAGCGTAAAGGCTTCGCGGAAAAACGAGGCGATAAAGTGCGGCTGCAAGCGGCGAGCCTGGGCGCGCTGCATGTCCTCGCGGATTTGCTGGACACGTGCCACGCTGAGCGCTTCGTGTGTCAGGGCGCGTTCTTCGATCAGCTTTTGCAGGCGGTCATAGTCCAGTACCTCGTCCACGGTTCGCATGAGCCGCGCCTTGATTTCGGGACGGTCGCCGTAGCGGACAGCTTCGATCAGGAGTTGGCGCAAAGGCTTTTCGGTAAAGCAAGTGCCCAGGACGTCGAACACGCTGCCGCCCAGTGCAATGCGTTGCTTTTCCAGCTTTCTGAGCAGGGTATCGTAGACGTCGCCCTCGCGAGTCTCGGGTGCAACCAGGTTCCACAGGTGACAGACTTCAGTCTGCCCGATGCGATGGATGCGGCCAAAGCGCTGCTCGATGCGGTTCGGGTTCCACGGCAGGTCATAGTTGATCATCAAGTGCGCGCGCTGCAAGTTGATGCCTTCACCCGCCGCATCAGTGGCAACGAGAATCTGCACCTCTTTGTCTTGCCTGAACGCCTCCTGGCGTTTGGTGCGCTCTTCGCGCCGTGTGCTTCCGTCAATCGTGATGACGGCTTCAGCGCGACCCAACAGTGTTCGGATTTTGTCGGCCAGATAGTTCAGCGTATCGCGGTGCTCGGTAAAGATGATGAGCTTGCGCCGGTGGCCGAGCGAGTCAAAGAGTTCGTCAGCAGCCTCGGCCTGGCTCTGATGCTGCAATAGGTGCGAAAGCTCATCCCACTTTTTGTCCCGTCCGCTGCGCCGCACCTGAAAAGCCAGCGCCTCCAGGTGTTTCAACGTAGCGATTTCGTGTTCGAGTTCGGCGATTGTGCGGGCTGCGGAAGCGCGGTCGGCGATTTCCTGCTCGGTCGCCTCGACTTCTTCTGCTGGCGCTTCGTCGTAGAACTCGTCCAGGCCTTCCTCGTCGCCACTTATGGCGGCGACCGCTACCCCCAACCCTTCGGTGGTATCTACTGGAGTATCCGCGCCGCGTTTGTCCAGCTTTTCTTCCCGCAGTCGTTTTTCCAAACGCTCTCGGCGACGCTTGAGTGATTGATAGATCGCTTCAGGCGAAGAAGCCAGGCGACGTTGCAAGATCGTCAGCGCAAAGCCGACCATGTTGCCACGCCGTCCCTCGCCTTCGGCAGCCAGGCGGTCGGCACGGTTCATCTCTTCTTTGACATAGTCCGTCACTTGATGGTAGAGTTGTGCTTCCAGGTCGGAAAGATCGTAATTGACCGTGTAAGCGCGGCGCTGGGGGAACAGCGGTGTGTTATCAAACTTGACCAGTTGTTCCTTGACCATCCGACGCATTAGGTCGGAAACATCCACGGTGTGAACGTTGTCGCGGAAGCGGCCCTCGAAGCGGTCGGCGTCGAGCAGCGCCATGAACAGTTGAAAGTCCTCTTCCTTGCCATTGTGCGGTGTGGCCGTGAGCAGCAAAAAGTGGCGCGAGATCTTGCCCAAAAGCTGGCCTAGCCTGTACCGCCTGGTCGCCTTGACCTCGCCACTGAAAAACGAGGCCGACATCTTGTGTGCCTCGTCGCACACAATCACGTCCCAATCGGTCAATGCCAGCTTGGCCTGGATGTCTTCATTACGGCTCAGTTGATCAAGCCGGCAAATCAGCAGGTTGTGTTCAGTAAAGACATTGCCGCTGCGCGCGGTCTCGATCATGTCGCGGCTCATGATGTCGAAGGGCAGGTGAAATTTTTGCCCCAGCTCGTCCTGCCATTGCTCGGTGAGGCTGCCAGGACAAACAATCAGACATCGTCTCAGGTCGCCGCGCATGAGCAGTTCCTTGAGAAGCAAACCGGTCATGATCGTCTTGCCCGAGCCGGGGTCGTCAGCCAATAGGTAGCGCAACGGCTGGCGCGTGAGCATCTCGCCATAGACTGCGGTAATTTGGTGGGGGAGCGGGTCAATGAGAGAAGTATGCACGGCCAGCAGTGGGTCGAACAGGTGCGCAAGGCGGATGCGGTTGGCCTCAGAAACCAACCGAAACAGCGCGCCGTCGCCGTCAAAACTCCAGGGGGTTCCAGCAGCCACGACTTCAAGCGTCGGCTCACGGTCGCGGTAGACAAGTTCGTTGTAGGGGCGGCCAGCCGCGTCCTTGTAGGTCAACTCAATCACATTCGAGCCGATCCACCTGACATCCACGATGGTGACGGGGCTATCAGGGAGGATGCCTTTGACGGTTGCGCCGCGTGCCAAGTCTTCAAGTCGAGTCATGTGGTTTCCTGTTGGCGTGACTCTGTGAAAAGCAAGAAAGCCGCCCGCGTGCTTTTCAGCTTTGACGCGGGCGGTCCAATATGCTAAATTGAGACGGCGGCGCGCCACCTCCACCGTGCTACGGCCGCGTTGGCCGCGCCAGGTGTTTGCAGCACTGCGGAGCGCTGTTATTATAACCCCAATCAATCTATCAGACTAAATCGGGCAGCTGGAGAATCAGGGCCGAAGTTTGCCTGGCAACCTTCCGCGGTGGAAGGTCATCGTCCCTGCTTCACAGTAGTAACTGCCGTCAAAATATCCGTTTGCCAGCCCTGCCCGAAGATGTAAAAAGCGCGGGATGCCTGCCCGACACCCCGCGCTCTCCGTAACCTGCGCGATAGCTAACGCTTGCCCTAAACCTGACTGACGATGTTCGAGAAAGCCTCGCTGATGGCCCAGGTGCGCGGCGAAATCCAAGTTGCTCGGCAAGCGCCTCGCAAAATGCAAGTCGCGCCCGCCAGCGAACTGCAAATCGGCTTGTTCTAACGCTCGTTCGCTAGCCGGATGGCTTTCAGACTGTATTGTCTGTTCTGCGCCAACAAGGGCAAGTCACACGGACGGGCCACGGCCATACGTCCATGTTGGAAGAGTGGAGCAATCGCCGCGCACAACGTCAGTGGTTGCGACAGGCGCCGATTGAACCTCGGCCTGGCCGTTTTGATCCAAGATATTATGTCTTTACACTGTTTGTGCGGCGGGATCCAGGGGCAGTTGAATGGGCCGACCACCTTCCAGAGACGATTGCTGAATCGCGAGGACCAGCTCCTGGTCCAGTCGAGCTTGCTGCGGGCCATACGTCGGCTCGGTGCCATTTCGCACTGCGTTGACCAAACTCAACAGGCACCCGGCTACGCCAATCTCGTCATCATGCCATTGCACGCCGTGACCTTGCTGGGCAGGGCGGAAAGGATTTTCCCACTGCACCAGCGGCGTTTCTGCATCGCCGGTGTGGGCCACCATCGCCACGAGCGCCCCGCCATCCACACGCTCCCAACGTCGCTCCAGCGTGATAAAGTGGGGCGACTCGTTCCCAGGGGCCAGCAGGCTGAGCCGTTCCTCCACTTGGAGATTCACACCCACTGTGATGCCCATGCCTTTTTCAGCCAGGAAGCGGCTGCTGCGCCACCACCGCAAGGCCGAATCATAACCGACATTCGTCCAGTGAAAGATGCCCAACTGGCCTCCGTCGAACTCGACGAGACCGTGTTCCTGCGTCTCTTCGCGCGGGCCGGTCGTATGTGCGAGACGCGACCAGTGTGCGGCCAGGGGATACCTGTGGACGCTGCCGGAGACTCGCACCGGCCTGGCATCAAAGCCCAGATAACTGCGCATGACGCTGATGCCATGATACCCATGTCCGGCAAAATCATTGAACGACGTATGCACGCGGCCAAACAGGCCGGACGCGATCAGCCGCAGCTTGATTTGCTCCAGCGGGCGGCGATGGAACTGCTCGGCGACTTCGATCTTGAGCTGGCGCTGGGCCGCCGCTTGAATAACCGCGTCAGCCTCGGTCAGCTTGTGCGCGATGGGCGTCTCTAGCAACACATGCAGTCCGTGCTCGACCGCGAGCAGCCCGACTTGACCGTTCGCGTGGTAATTGACCGAGACGATGCCGATCTCGGGCGCGGTTTCTCGCACCAGTTGATCCAGGTCAGTGTACCACGGCATACGCAGGCTCTCGCCCAGGCGACGGGCCGAGTCAGTGCTGCGACCCCAAATGGACACTAGCTCGACCTCATCTGAGAGTGCCTTCAAGATAGGGCCATACATGTAATCGGAGCGGGCTGCAGTGCCGATGATGGCAACTCGCAGCGGACGTTTGGATTCTGGCATGGCTGCCTCCTTGTGAGTCGCGAATATGTCTGTCGGAAAGAGTATACGCTGTTGAGGTGCAACCCGCAACTCAGTCCGGCCACTACAGCCAATGCTATTCTGTGGTATCATACCTCTGCTAACTGCACTTTCTCGGCTTCGACAAACAATGCGCCCAGATTGACGGCAAACTCGCGCTTACGGGTGTTGGGTAACACCAGTCGCGCCGAGATGACAAGGCTACTTTATGTTTGACTCCAAACATTGGACGACACTCGAACTCCCCAAGGTCCTCGAACGGCTGGCCGGCTTTGCGTCCTTCTCCGCAGGAGTGGAACTCTGCCGCGCGCTCAGACCCTCGACCCTCCCGGTCGAAGTCAAGCGGCGTCTGGCGGCGACGGCTGAGGCTCGCAGGCTATTGACGACCAGCACCGACGTGGGCCTGGGCGGCATTCACGATGTGCGCCCGCTCGTCGAATCGGCGGCGCGCGGCGCGGCGCTCTTGCCGCAAGAGTTGCTCGACATCCGCGAAACGCTCGCCGCCGGGCGCGATATTCACCGAACGCTTTCGCGGCTCTCGAATCAGTACCCGTTGCTTTCGGCCCTCGCCGCGTGCATCGTCGAATCGGCGGGCGTGATCGCCGAGATCAATCGCTGCATTGACGATCACGGCGAGGTGCGCGACGAAGCCAGCCCGCAGTTGGCCGAGATTCGCCGCGAGCTGCGCCTGGCGCACGACCGCCTGCAAGATAAGCTCGCCCGCATTCTCACTTCGTCGCGCAATGGGCCGTACCTGCAAGAAGCCATCATCACGATGCGGGATGGCCGCTATGTGATTCCAATCAAATCGGATTTCAAGGGCCGCATCCCCGGCATCGTGCACGACCAGTCGTCCTCGGGCGCAACGCTGTTCATCGAGCCAATCTCCACCGTGGAACTGAACAACCGCTGGCGCGAGCTGCAATTGCGCGAAGAGAACGAAATCCGCCGCATCTTGCTTTCACTCTCGAACCTCGTCGCCGAAGATGGCCTGTACATTGTCGGCACTGTGCAGGCACTGGCCGAGCTGGACCTGGCCTTTGCGTGCGCCAAGTACGCCGACGACATCGGCGCGACCGAGCCGCGCATCGAAGACTGGAAACGGGACGGCGGAGGACAGGGGCCAGAGAGCGGAGAACCGAAATCCGAACATCCTGGCTCGACGCTTCGCCTGATCCAGGCGCGGCATCCGCTGATTGACCCGCAGCGCGTTGTGCCCATTGACGTCGAGATGGACGCTGAGACGTTCATCGTCGTCATCACTGGCCCGAACACGGGCGGCAAGACGGTCGCGCTCAAGACGATTGGCCTGTCATGCCTGATGGCTTATTGCGGCCTGCACATCCCCGCCTCCGCCGGCTCGGAGCTGTGCGTATTCGACCACATCTTTGCCGACATCGGCGACGAGCAATCCATCGAGCAAAGCCTTTCGACGTTCTCGGCTCACCTGGCGAACCTGGACAGTTTTCTGGGCAAGGCCGATCACACATCACTCGCATTGCTGGATGAACTCGGCGCGGGCACCGATCCCGCCGAAGGCAGCGCGCTGGCGCGTGCGATCCTGGATTACCTGCGCGGGAAATTGGTGACGACGTTTGTCGCCACCCATTATCCTGAACTTAAAATCTGGGCGCATAGCACATCGGGCGCAGTCAACGCGAGCGTCGAGTTCGATGCCGAGACGCTCGCGCCGACGTACCGGCTCATTATCGGGCTGCCTGGTCGAAGCAATGCGTTTGCCATCGCCGCGCGCATGGGGCTAGATGCGCACATCGTTGACGCGGCGCGAGCCATGGTGGCCGAGTCTGACTTGAAGGCTGAAGACTTGCTCGCCGAAATTCACAAGGCGCGTCAAGAGGCCGATGCCGCGCGCTACGACGCACAACGCGCCAAAGCCGAGGCCGAGAAAATGGAACGCGAATTGCACTCCAGATTGGCCAGCATCGAAGACGAGCGCAAGCAAATCCTGGAAGCGGCGCAAGACGAAATGCAGGCGCGGCTCGAGGTGCTCGAAGAAGAGATCGCCTCGTTGCGAGGCAGACTGAAGGCCGTGGGCGGACAAGAACTCGCCGCGATCGAAGAACGCCGTCGCGAGCTGCAAAAGAAGGCCGCCACCGTCGCGCCCATGCCAATGATTGAGCAACCTCCCAAGCATCCCATCAAAGAAGGCGATGTCGTCTGGGTCGAACGGCTCAAATCCGAAGGCACAGTGGACGAGATTGACGGCAACAAAGCACAAGTCACATCGGGACGCTTGCGGCTCACGCTAAACCTCGACGAACTGGAATGGCGCAAGACGCCTCAACCGGAGGCAGCCGCCCCGGGCAAGGGCATCGGTCGAAGCGTGTCGTCGCCCGGCCTGGAGTTGGACTTGCGCGGCGAGCGAGCCGACGACGCGCTCATCATGCTCGACCGCCATCTCGACGCGGCGTACCTCGCCGGGCTGCCGTGGGTGCGCGTGATTCACGGCCATGGGACCGGCGCGCTCAAGAAAGCCGTGCGGCAGGCGCTCAAGAGTCACCCGTTCGTCCAAGATTTCGAGGCCGGGCGCGATGGCGAAGGCGGCGACGGCGTGACCGTTGTCAAGCTGGAGCAGGAAAAGTAGTCCAGACCACATCGTCTCGCACGACTTGGTTCACGCGGCTCAGTTGGCGCGGCAGTTGAGCGGCAGCTAATTACGTGGTACACTTGAACGCTAATCGAGGAGTCACCATGAAAGGTCGAGTCTTTTCCGGCGCGCGCCCAACCGGGCGGCAACATCTGGGCAACTATCTCGGCGCGATTCAAAACTATGTCGCGCTTCAGGACGATTACGAGTGCATCTATTGCGTGGTGGATTGGCACGCGCTCACCACTCTGCGCGACACGGAACACATGCGCGAATGGACGGCCGAGATGGTCCTGGACTGGCTCGCGGCGGGCATGGACCCGGCGCGCGGGACGATCATCTTTGTCCAGAGTCACGTGCCGGAAGTGACCCAACTGCACCTGGCGCTTTCGATGGTCACGCCCTTCGGCAAGCTGGAGGACTTGCCCACGTTCAAGGAAAAAGTCCGCCAGCAGCCGGACAATGTGAACTATGGCTTGCTCGGCTACCCGGTGCTGATGGCGGCCGACATTACGCTCTACAAAGCCACACACGTGCCCGTGGGCGAGGATCAAGCCCCGCACATCGAGTTCACCCGCGAATGCGTTCGCTCGTTCAATTATCATTTTGGCCCGGTGCTGGTTGAGCCTCAAGCGGTGCACACACAGTTCCGCCGCGTGATGGGCACCGACGGCGCGAACAAGATGAGCAAATCGCTCAACAACCACATCGAGCTGGCCGCCACGCCGGAAGAAACGCAGGCGCGCGTGATGACGATGGTCACCGATCCGGCCCGCCAGCGCCGCAGCGACCCTGGTCATCCGGAAATCTGCAACGTCTTTGCGCTGCACAAGTTCTTTTCACCGGAGCAAGTCGCGCAGATCGAGGTAGATTGCCGCAGTGCAGCGATTGGCTGCGTGGACTGCAAAAAGCTCTTTGCCAAGAACCTCAACGCGCACCTGGCTCCGTTCCGAGAAAAGCGTGCACAGCTCGCCGCTGAACCGAACCGGGTGTGGGATGTGCTGGCCGAGGGCGCTCGCCGCGCGCAGGCGATTGCCGGGCCGGTGCTGGCGGAAGTGAAAGCGGCGATTGGACTGCCGTAATCTAAAATGGGATATGCAGACGTCGCCGTCCTTGCCCCTGTCCATGCGCCGGGCGCGCCGCCGACGTACACTTACTCTATTCCCGATACGCTGACCGACCGCATCACGCCCGGCGTCCTCGTCACGGTTCCCTTTCGCGGGCGAAAACTCTCCGGCATCGTCGCAACGCTTTCCAAAACCTCGCGCGTTCCCGAGATCAAGCCCATCGAATCCCTGCTCGACCCTGAGCCGGTGGTCAACGCGGCTCGGCTAGAGTTGGCGCGCTGGATGGCGCACGAATACCTCGCGCCGCTGGCCGAATGTCTGCACCTGTTCTTGCCGCCCGGCATCGCGGTTCACTCGGACACGCTCTACTCCCTCGCGCCAACCGGGGACGCGCCATTGCCGCGCGTGGACAACTTGCAGGCGGAAATCATTGCCTTACTCAAACAACGCGGCGAATTGACGCGCGGACAGTTTCAACGCGCCTTTGGTCGCAAAGCCTGGCGGAGCGCGCTGGACTCGCTTGCCCGTCGAAGCATCGTCACTGCAACCCAGGTGCTGCCGCCGCCCAGTGTGCGCCCACGCCGCGTGCAGTTCGTCCGTGCGATGCCTGCAGGACACGCGTCGCCTGTGCAGCCTTTGAGCAAAGTCGAAGCCGTCGCCGCACGCCGCGCTGCCGCACTCGAATACCTGCGACAACAAACTGAACCGGTCTGGGTCAGTTGGGCTTATGCGGAAACGGGCTGCTCGCTCGCCGATCTGCGAACACTCGAACAGATGAGGCTGGTCGAACTGACGGAAGGCGAGCTGCTGCGCGACCCCTTGGCCGATCACGATTTCGTTCCAACCGCCGCGCCGCCGCTCACTGCCGACCAATCTGTTGCATGGCAAGTGATCGAGCAAAGCCTCACATCGTCTATTTCAGACGACGAGGGGACTGGACTTTGTATTTACCTACTGCATGGCGTGACCGGCAGCGGCAAGACCGAGATTTACTTGCGTGCCACCGAACAAGTATTGGCGCAAGGCAAGCAAGCCATCATCCTCGTGCCGGAAATCAGCCTGACGCCACAAACGATCCGGCGCTTTGCCGCGCGCTTTCCGGGCCGCGTGAGTGTGATTCACAGCAAGCTCTCCGCAGGTGAGCGCTACGACGTATGGCGGCTGGCGCGGGCAGGCAAGGTGGACGTGATCGTGGGGGCGCGGTCGGCCATCTTTGCGCCGCTCCCGCGCCTGGGCCTGATCGTGCTGGACGAGGAGCACGAAACGACCTACAAGCAGGACAGCGAAGAGTCGTCACCCGGCACGCCGCTGTATCACGCGCGCGACGTAGCGATCCAGCTTGGCAAGCTGATCGGTGCGACGGTCATTTTGGGCAGCGCCACGCCGAGCCTCGAATCGCACCTGCGCGCGCAACGCGGCGAGTTCACGCGGCTGACGCTGCCACAACGCATCTTTGGTCACGAGCGCCGCTTGCATGATCAGCAGGCACGTTATCAAGTTTCGCGCATCGCGTACACCTCCGCCGCTCACGACGCCGCCCTTGCGGCGAAAGCGATTGACCTGCCGCCCGTGCAAATCGTGGACTTGCGCCAAGAGTTGCGCGAGGGCAATCGTCACATCTTGAGCCGTGCACTGCAAAGCGCCTTGACTGATGTGCTGGCGCGCCGCGAGCAGGCGATCCTGTTCCTCAACCGGCGCGGTTCGGCCACGTTCGTCCTGTGCCGCGATTGCGGCTACGTGGTCAAGTGTCCCCGATGTGATTCACCGCTCACTCACTACGAGCCAACTGACGAACTAGCGAGCTATCGCGCTGGCACACTCATCTGCCATCGCTGCGCGCATCACCAACCGGCGCCCGCCGAATGCCCGCAGTGCAAAAGCAAACGCATCCGCTATTTTGGATTGGGCACGCAAAAAGTTGAAGCCGCCGTCCAAGAGATGTTTCCGCTGGCGCACACGCTTCGATGGGATAGCGACACGGCGGTGCTGCAGGCCTCGCACGAGGTTTTGCTGGCCCAGTTTGCCAATCACCAGGCCGACGTGCTCATCGGCACGCAGATGATTGCCAAAGGACTTGACCTGCCGCTCGTCACACTCGTCGGCGTGGTGAGCGCCGACACGTCACTGCATCTGCCGGATTTTCGTGCTGCCGAGCGGACGTTTCAACTGCTGGCGCAGGTGGCGGGCCGAGCGGGGCGGGGACTGCTGGGCGGGCGCGTGATCATTCAAACTTACACGCCGGAGCATTATGCAATTCAGGCCGCGGCGCGTCACGACTTTGCTGCGTTCGCTGTACAGGAGCTTACCTTCCGGCGCGAGCAAGCCTATCCGCCGTATTCGCGGCTGGCGCGCTTGCTCTTTCGAGACTCGGACGCGCGCCGCGTGCAGCGCGCCGCCGAAGCCGTCGGCAAGCAACTGCGCGAGCACGTCGCGCGGAAAAAGCAGAGCGAATCAACTGTCATTGGCCCCGCGCCTTGTTTCTTTCCCCGCCTGCGCGACGACTATCGTTGGCATGTCATCCTTCGCGCTGCCGACCCTGCCTCCATCTTGCATGGGTTCCCCCTGCCCCTGTCTTGCCGTGTGGACATGGATCCGCTCAATTTGCTGTGACCCCGTCGGCCTTGAATCAGCCTCCGGCCGTCAGCCTCCCGCCGGTTGACCGCCACTCGTGGGAGGCTGTGTGGTTGGGCGCGGGGACACCATTCCCGCTGACTCCAAGGCGCAACGTTCAGGCGCTACGCCGTGCATCGAGCGCCGACTTTTCTTCCGGCGGCTTCATGGCGCGAAAACTAGAGTAGAGCGTCAGATCGTAGATGATTTTGATCCCGCCCGAAAGAAAGAACGGCACGCTGATGAGCGAAGCGCCAAGCAGTGCGCCTGCAATCGAAGGCGAAAGCGCCGCGCCGACGGAGCGCGCAATTGTCGTCACGCCCGAAGCTGCTGAGCGCTCGTCGGGCTCCACGACCGCCATCGTATACGATTGGCGCGTGGGCACGTCCATTTGCGAGATGCTGAAGCGCAAGAGCAGCATGATAATCGCCAGCGGCAGATTTGGCATCAGCGGCACGAGCATCAACAGGATGTTGCTGGGGATGTGCGTGACCACCATCGTGTTGATGAGACCGATGCGCGCGGCCACGCGCGCCGCCAGAAGCGCTGAGACGCCCGCGAAAATGTTCGCGCCGAAAAAGATGCTACCTAGCACTGCCGGTTCGACGCCAAAGCGAACGTGAAACCAGTAGGCGACCAGGCTCTGCACAACAAAGCCCCCCGCAAAAGCATCCATCGCGAACAACGCGCTCAATTTGAGCACGACGCCGCGGGAGCGATGCAAACCGATCAGCGTAGGGGCGATACCCGTGGCTGCTTGCGCCTTGTGGGTCACTTTGACTTCGATGGCTGGCGACAATTGACTGAACAGCAACGCCAAGGCCACGCCGAACAGGGCATAACCCATCACAATGGCGCGATAGCTTGCCAGCGGCGTGCTGCCGGCCGCCTGCAGCCCTTGCGCTACCCCGCCGCCAACCAGCGCGCCCGTCGCCGTGGCGAACGAGCCGACGAGGCTGTACCAGGCAAATGTGCGCGTGCGCTGATCGTCCGGCACAATCTGCGAGAGCGCCGCCTGCTCAATGGAAAGGAATGGGCCGATCTCATTGCCGCTGGGGCTGAGCACGCCAATGATGGCCGCCACGATCAGCAGCACGATGTTGCCGCTGAGCGCAAACACAATGCCCGCCAGCAGCATCAGTCCTGCGCCCAGCAGCAGCATACGTTTCCGCCCGATTCGATCCGCCGAGGTGGTGATCCACAGCGAGATGCCCGCGTCGCCGATCAGCGTGAAGGTGAACAGCGCGCCGATCTGCGCGGTGGTCAGTCCGACCTGCGCCAGGTACAACGCCAGCACGACGGACAAGAAGCCGTAGGCGAACAACCGCACCAGGCGCGTGGTGAAAAGCAGACGGCCATCCGCTGTCAAGAATCGCACGAATGAGAGTTCAGAGGCAAGTGTCATGGGACTCTACTCCGGTCAACATAGATCGCTGCGCGATGCGTCTGCGGCAAAAAGGCATATGTCTCAGAGCCATCTTGCACCCCGTACGGACCTTCGAGGTCGCGGGCCGACCTCGAAGGTCCTGGACGATCACGCGCCTCTCGCCACTTGCAAGCGGCACCAGGCATACAGTGCGTCGTACACTTCGAATTGATGCGCCAGGTTCTCTTCGTCCTCGGGGTAGCGCAGGCTGTAGCCGACAGCAATCGCCTCGAATCCGCGCGCGATGGGGTCGGTGTCAATGTCGGCTTCGACATCCGCTGCGTGAATGATTTTCGCCATCCGCAGCAGGGCAGGGTCCTTGAGTTCATATTTGGCAATGATGGACTCGAACGAGCAGCGCCCATCCTTGTGCCCCAGCTCGACGCCCGGCGCATCGAACGGGATCGCGCCGGTCTCGGCCACGACCTTGTCCACCTGGCTCTTGGGGACGAAAAGAAACTCGGCGTCATTGTCCACAAAGCGCGTGATGAGCCAGGGACAGGCCACGCGGTCAACGTGAACGTGTGAACGGGTAAGCCACTTCATGATCGGACTCCTTTCTGCAAAACACGAATTGGATTGACAACGGCCAACGCGCGCTGGCCGTAACTCCCAGAGAGTGTGTCACCGTCAAATTGCTTTTGACTTACGAGACGCACGTCGGGGGCTGGGTGTCAGCTTGCTGTATAAGGCGTCAAACAGCGTGATCCCGTGTGCTTCCAGATCGGCATCCGGCAGGTCTGACTTCCACCAGCCTTCCAGAACAGCATCCACCCCGACCGTTTCAGG
>Ga0315268_10001123_pt1 | contig 30983 bp, 23 predicted proteins | sample C1_top_MG_FD_204535 | JGI IMG/M metagenome (GOLD analysis project Ga0315268, IMG submission 204535) | Sediment microbial communities from Yellowstone Lake, YNP, Wyoming, USA - C1_top | ecosystem: Environmental > Aquatic > Freshwater > Lake > Sediment | place: USA: Wyoming | collected 2017-08-01
ACGGCCGGGAGGGCGCGCAGTTTTTCTTCATGAACCTGGCCACCAATGGGCTGCCCGCGCTCGTGCTCATTTTCCATCCCTACTACACGGCCGATTTCGATATGACGTGCGAAGGCATAGGCAAAGTGAATGGCGAGCCGGCCTGGCAAGTGCATTTCCGCCAGCGGCCGGACCGGCCGAGCAGGATGTACAGCCTCTATATCGGAGATCGCCGTTTCCCGTTGGAGTTGAGGGGACGGGGCTGGATCTCCGAGCGCAACAGTCAGATTCTTCGCCTCGAGGCCGACATCATCAAGCCCGTGAAGGAAGCGGGGATGCGCCGTTCGTACAAAATCATCGAATATCAGCCGGTGCGCTTTGAAAAACAGAACATCGAACTTTGGCTGCCGGCGCGCGCCGAGGTCTATATGGATTTCCGCGGGCACTGCTTCCAGATCCGCCACACCTTCAGCGACTACTTGCTCTTCGGCGTTGCGGTCAAGCAGCAGATCGGCGCCCCACCTGAACCGGACCGCCGGCCCCCAAGGGCGTTTTGAGAAAGGTTTTTCAGACTTCCGGATACAAATCCCTTTTGCCCACCTGCCTGCTGGCCACACTTGCGTCGCGCGCAGCTCTCCGTGCGCTTCTGCCGAACAGAGCAAGTAAAAGTGTCGCGTGTTGTTGTACACCCGTGCCCCTGTGAATCAGTCACCGGTCGGTCGTTCGCGAGGGGCGTTCGCGGCCAATCTCCCGCAGAACCCAAGGTGAGAGCGACGCGTCAGTTGTTGCGCGGCGGTTCTGCTGTGCTACATTCCCAGTGGAATGGATGGTGCAGTGAAGGAACAGAATCACCCCGCGGTCGGTTGGATGGACATTCTGTGGCTCTGCTTTCTTGCGGGGCTGGCCGTCCTGCCACCCATTGGCGAAGTTCACAAACAAATTGTGTTGGTGGCCATCGGCGGAATCCAACTCGCGGAAAGCCACCTCATTTCCCGGTTCCCGCGACGGGGGGCCTCCTACAGCCTGCTTATCAAAATCCTGCTGGCCACGCTGCTGATGGAGCACACCAGCCCGGTGGGGATCAACAGCGGTTACTACCCCATCTACTTTTTGCCGGTCGTCACCGCCGCCATCTATTTCGGGCCTTGGGGCTCACTGGCGTGGACCGGCGTGGCTTCCGCGGCCTATTGCTCCCTGCTCTTTCCCGCGCTGCAAGAGTACGAGTTGACGGCCAACGGAATCTCTGAATTGGGTATCCGCGTTCTCTTCTTTTTCCTGGCGGGGATTGTCGTCAACAGCTTCGTGACCGAAAACCGCCGGCAGGCACTGCGCTATCAGACCTTGGCCGAGACCCTCGCCGAGACCAATCGCCGACTGGCTCGCGCGGAGGTCGAAGCGCGCCGCTCTGAGCGCCTGGCCGCCCTCGGACAACTTTCCGCTGGCCTGGCGCATGAGATCCGAAATCCCCTGGGAGTGATCAAGGGCTCGGCGGAGATGCTCCATCAGAAACTCCAGAACGCCAGCCCGCTGGCCGGTGAACTGGCCGGAAACATTTCGAGCGAGGTGAACCGGCTCAGCGCGCTGGTGGCGCGGTTCATGGACTTCGCCCGGCCACTGCACGTCGAGTTGCGGCCGCAGCAGATCGCTCCGCTGGTGGAGCGCGCCCTCAGGGCGGCGCGGGAGCAGTATCCCGAAGCCAAGGTGGAAGTCGAGTGCGACTACGGCGGGGATTTGCCGGATTTGCCCTTGGACGAGGGGCTCTGCGAGCAAGTGTTCATCAACCTGGGACTCAACGCGTACGAGGCGATGGCTGCGAACGGGGGCAAACTGAGGGTGAACGCTGTCGCAGCCGAAACCAACGGCCGGCAAGGAGTGGAGGTCTCCGTGGAGGATTCGGGCCCGGGCATCCCTGCGGAACTGCGGGAACAAATCTTCAACCCTTTCGTTACCACCAAGCGCACGGGTGCGGGCCTGGGGCTCTCCATCGTCTCGAAGATTATGGACGAACATGGGGGCACAATTCGGGTGAGCAGCGAGCCCGGCAAAGGGGCGTGTTTCCGCGTCTTTTTCCCCGCGGGGAGTCAGTGAAGCGTTACCTTTGCGGGGCTTCACAGTTGCGGCTTGACGGCAGGGAAACCGCCGCCGGATTGGCCGAATCTAAGACTGCACCAGCCGGAAGGATCGGTATCGTATGCCAGCTATCCTGATCGTCGAAGACGAACCAAAAATGCTGCGGTTGCTCGAGCTGCATCTCAGCGAGGAAGGCTTCACCACGCACACCGCTCAGGACGCAGAGACCGGTCTGAAAATTCTGAACCGGGAGAAAATCGACCTGGTGGTGACCGACTTCAAGCTGCCGGGCATGAATGGGCTGGAATTCCTGCAGGCCACCAAGCGCGTCGATGCTTCCCTGCCGTTCGTGGTGATGACCGCGTATGGAAGCGTCGAAACCGCCGTGGAGGCGATGAAAGCGGGCGCCAGCGACTATGTGCTGAAGCCCTTCTCGCTGGAGGAAATGAGCCTGGTCATCCGCAAGGAGCTCGACGCCCGCCGCCTGCGCGAAGAAAACCGCTCCCTGCGCGAGGCCCTGGGCCAGCGCTACAGCTTTCGCAATATCGTGGCGCGGAGCGCGAAAATGCAGGAGGTGCTGGCCGTCGTGGAGCGCGTGGCGCCGACCAACTCGACGGTCCTGCTCGGCGGCGAAAGCGGCGTCGGCAAGGACTTGATCGCCCGCTGCATCCACGAGCACTCTCGGCGGGCCTCGGGGCCCTTCCTCAAGATCAACTGCACATCGATTCCGGAAAACCTGCTGGAGAGTGAACTCTTCGGATACGAAAAGGGGGCGTTCACCGGCGCCAGCTCCAGCAAGCCGGGAAAGTTCGAGCTGGCCGACAAGGGCACCATTTTTCTCAATGAGATCGGCGACGTTCCGGCAGCCATCCAGGTGAAGCTGCTGCGCGTGCTGCAAGAACGCGAATTCGAGCGGCTGGGCGGAACGAAAACCCTCAAGGTGGACGTCCGACTGGTGGCCGCCACCAATCGCGACCTGCGCGCCGCGCTCGAGCAGGGCACTTTTCGCGAAGACCTCTTTTACCGGCTGAATGTTGTTCCGATTGATATTCCGCCGCTGCGCGAGCGCAAGGAAGATATCCCCGACTTGATGGACCACTTCATCGCGCGCTTCGCCAGCGAGACCAGCAAAACGATCCGGGGCATCACGCCCGCGGCGCGCCAGCTCCTGATGAACTTCCACTGGCCGGGAAACGTCCGCGAGCTGGAAAACATCATCGAGCGAGCTGTGACCCTTTCGAATGGCCCGGTGCTCGATGTCGGCGACATTCACCTGGACATTGCGCGGGCGGCGACAACGGCCGCCGCTTCCCCATCTCTCCCCCAGGGAATCACTCTCGAACAGTGGGAAGACGAGATGATCCGCGAGGCCTTGCGACGCGCCAACGGCAACAAGAGTCAGGCCGCGCGCCTGTTGGGGCTTTCGCGCAATGCCCTGCGCTATCGCCTTTCGAAGATTGGCGTGCCCGACGAACCGGAAGGACAGGCCTAGCACCGCTCCTGGTCCCACCTGGCTGAAAACCACCGATCCTGGCCGAATGCGGCCACCGGCGAGCCGCCTCCCATTCCCGGAGGCCCTCCAGCGCCTTCGCAAGTAATTGTAAATAAATAGCTTATTGTGACATCGAGAAGGGCAGGCTGCTGGCATTGGATCTGCACGTGTCAGAAGTGGAGAGCCAGGCAGGCTCTCTGGTGAAGTGGCGCGAGGTGGGCCATGAAAAACAAATTGCTGGTTGGTTTGGCGATTTTTCTGACGAGTTTCTTCGGCGCGGCCAACGCCCAGACCCAGGAAGTGCAGCCGGGCGTGGCGCGCATCAGCCTGATCCACGGTGACGTCTCCACGCAGCGCGGCGATTCCGGTGACTGGGTCGCCGGAGCGCTGAACGCGCCGGTGGTGGCGGGCGATCGTGTGAGCACCGCATTGCGCTCGCGCCTGGAGCTGCAGCTCGACTTCGCGAACTTCCTGCGTCTGGATGAACGCGCGGAAGCCAAGATTGCGGACCTGACGCGCACGCACATCCAGGTCCAGGTGAGCCAGGGGCTGGTGGAGTACACGGTCCTGAAGGATAGCGAGGCCGATGTGGAAATCGATACGCCCAACGTGGCCATCCACCCGCTTGGCCCCGGCCGATACCGCATTCAGATCACCTCCGATGACCTTACGGAAGTGACCGTTCGCGAAGGCGAGGTGGAAATCACCACGCCGCAAGGAAGCACGCGTGTCGGCAAGGGCCAGATGATAACCGTCCGCGGTACGGACAGCCCTGAGTACCAAGTCGCCGACGCGCCGCGCAGCGATTCCTGGGATAACTGGGCCAAAGACCGCGACCACCAAGTCCAGGATGCGCAGAGCTGGAACCACGCCAATCGCTATTACACCGGCGTGAACGATCTCGATGCCTACGGGCACTGGGATTACGTTCCGGGCTACGGCTCTGTCTGGGTGCCGACCGTGGGAGCGGGCTGGGCGCCCTACCGGGACGGCCGGTGGGTTTGGGAACCTTACTGGGGCTGGACATGGGTTTCCTATGAGCCGTGGGGCTGGGCGCCGTACCACTACGGTCGCTGGTTCATTAATGCAGGTTACTGGTGCTGGTGGCCGGGCCCGATCCACCGCGGTTACCGGCCGATGTGGGGGCCGGCATTCGTGTCGTTCTTCGGATTTTCCGGCCGGCACTTCTCGGTGGGTGTCGGGTTTGGCTTCGGCTCGATCGGCTGGCTGCCGATTGGCCCCGGCGACTACTACTATCCCTGGTGGGGCAGACACGGCAGGAGCATCAACGTGGTGAACGTGACCAACATCACGAACATCACGAATATTAATGGGGTCCGGCCGATGGACCCGCTTTGGAATGGCAGAGGCCGCGGGCACTCGAACCTGAACGGCGTCCTCACGAATCGCCATCTGCAAGACGGTGTGACCGCAATGCCCGCCGAGCGATTTGGCCGTGAGGGTGTGCCGCGTAACTTCGAGCGCGTGAACGCCGCGGAGTTCCGCCAGGGCCAGATGGTGGCGGGGGCTGTGCCCGTGGTGCCGACACGCGAGAGCCTGCGGCCGGTGGATCGCGAGGCGAATCCGGCGAGCGTGCCTACGCGCGCCAACCGGCCCGAGCGCTTCTTCACGAGGTCGAGCCCGACGTACAGACCCGAGCCTTTCCAAGCGCAAGCGGATCAGGTTCAGGAGGTGCTGCGGCAACATCAGGGCAATGTGCGGCCAGGTCGAGGCGAGGCGATGGCACCAGCGAATGCGCCGAATCAGACGGCTCCCGGCAACAGGGCCGCTCAGCCCGAAACACCGAACACGATAAGGCGCGGCCTCGGTGGCGCAGCGACAGCCAACACACCGAACGTTCCCGCGAGACCCACGCGCCAAGAGCCGCCCAACGCAGCGTCTCCGGGCTGGCAACGGTTTGGCGGAGAGCGCGCTGCTCCGGCACAGCAACCGCAAGTGCCGCAGCGGCCGCGAATCGAATCGACAGGACCGCAACGGCAGCAACCTGAGGTTCCTGCACGCAACAACGCGCGGCCGGAGGCCAATGCGCAGGGTGGCTGGCAGAGGTTCTCTACACCGGAGCGGCAGCAAAACCAGGGGAACGTTCCGCCACGTCCGAGAATTCAGGACCAGGGGAATCGGCCCACACAGGCGGCTCCATCCGAGAGGCCCGGGTGGCAACGGTTCACGCCGTCTCAACAACAGCAGAGGCCGTCGCCCTCCGGACCGCCTGGAAACATGGGCCGGCAAGCGCCACAGCAATCACCTCGAACAACGAGCCGGCCACCGCTCAATCTTCGTCGGCCGATCGTGACGCCACGTTCGTCTCCGAGGCCCGGCGGTGCCGGTGGAGGCCGTGTTCGGCCGCAGCAATCGAGCCCTCGGGACGGCGGCGGCCGTGGATCCTCGCGGCCATCGAAGGGTCCATCCCGCCCCAATCGTGGGCACTAATTCGGGTTCGTCGTATCCGTGACGCTCTCGATCTTCTGCCACGGACGGCTCACCGCGCCCAAACATTAGGCGTTGCACTCCCCCGCACCCAAGCCGGGCTCGCAAGCACCACGCGCGAGCCCGCGTCGTAGATGGATTGACCAATCCCCTGTCAAGGGAAAGCAACAAATCAGAGCTCGTCGGACGAAGATGCTGCTTCGACCTTGACGGGGCGAAGGGAGGCGACTTATGGTGCACACTGCAAGAGCGCGCGCACGCCGAGCGAGGCTCGGGCCGCATCCGCTTTTTTAGGCGGCCACCACGCAGATGCACGAAATGCCGCAAGTGCCGTGTAGCGAAATCCCTCAGGGGTTGATCCCGAAGGTTCGGGACCCTGAGTTTTGGTGGCTGTTTCGGCACGGCTAAAGCCGTGCCCTTCCAGACCCAGCAGATCATCTCCGCATGAGTAAGTTGTAGGAGAACCCTCATGGCCTCAACCGCAAAAAAACAGATGACACTCGGACTTATCGTTGGGAACCGGGGATTTTTTCCCGACCACCTGGCCCAGAGCGGCCGCCGCGAGATGCAAGCGGTGCTGGAAGCGGCGGGAGTTCGCGTGGTGGCGCTCAGCGAGGGGGAATCAAAGTGCGGCGCCGTGGAGACACGACAGGAAGCTACCCACTGCGCCGACCTCTTTCAGAAGCACCGGGATTCCATCGACGGCATCGTGGTGACGCTGCCGAATTTCGGCGACGAGCGCGGCGTGGCCGACACGCTGCGCATGGCCGACTTGCGCGTCCCGGTGCTGGTGCAGGCTACGCCGGACACAGCCTCGAAGATGACCCTCGCGGACCGGCGGGACAGCTTCTGCGGCAAGATGTCGGTGTGCAACAACCTGACGCAGTACGGCATACCCTACTCGCTGACCCGCCTGCATACCGAAGCGCCGCAATCTGAGGACTTCCGCAAGGACCTGGAGTGGTTCCTCGCGGTGTGTCGCGTGGTGAAGGGACTTCGGCGGTTGCGCATCGGGGCCGTCGGCGCGCGTCCCGCGGCGTTCAACACGGTGCGCTACAGCGAAAAGATCCTGGAAGCGAACGGAATTTCCATCGAGCCAGTGGACCTGTCGGAGATTCTGGGGCGCATTGCCAAGGTGAAAGATGACGACGAGCGCGCGCAGGGGAAGCTGCGCGACATCCAGGCGTACGTCACGACGTCGGGAATCCCGGCGGCGGCGCTGCTAAAAATGGCCAAGTTCGGCGCGGTGCTCGACGGGTGGATGCAGGAAACCCAGGTGGCCATTAGCGCAGTGCAATGCTGGACGGCGCTGGAGGAATACTTCGGCATCGTGCCGTGCACGCTGATGAGTATGATGAGCAACGCGGGCGAGTCGAGCGCCTGCGAGGTGGACATCTGCGGCGTAGTCGGAATGCACGCGCTGCAACTCGCGTCGGAAACGCCCAGCGCCCTGCTCGATTGGAACAACAACTACGGAGACGACCCGGACAAGGCTGTCTGCTTCCATTGCAGCAACCTGCCGAAGCACTTTTTCCAAGACGTGCGGATGGATTTCCAAGAAATCATCGCCGGCACGGTCGGCAAAGAGAATACCTTCGGGACTTGCGTGGGCCGGGTGAAGGCCGGGCCAATGACGTTTGCGAGATTCTCGACAAACGATCGCGAGGGAACGATCCGGGGCTACGTCGGAGAAGGCGCGTTCACGAACGATCCGCTGACGACCTTTGGCGGGGCGGGCGTGGTGCAGATTCGCGGCTTGCAGAGTTTGCTGCGCTACATTTGCGAGCGCGGGTTCGAGCACCACGTGGCTGCCAACCTGTCGTCGGTGGCGGCAGCGGTGCATGAGGCCACGACGCGGTATCTCGGCTGGAACGTCTACTGGCACAAACCATGAGCACCATCGTCGCCGGCGTGGATTTTGGGACATTGAATGTCCGCGTCTCGCTATTCGATAGCGAGCGCGGGCGGTTGGGCTTCGGCACCGGTGAATATTCCCTACACCGAAAGAAAGAAGACCCCGACCACGCGACGCAGAGTCACGCGGACCATATGCAGGCGCTCGCCGTGGCCACGCGGAAGGCGCTGGAATCCGCGGACGTCGACGGGCAGCAGGTGGCAGCAATCGCCGTGGATACCACCGGGTCGAGCGTGGTGCCCGTGGGCGAAGGGCTGGTCCCGCTCGATGACTACTATCTCTGGTGTGACCACCGGGCGTGGAAGGAAGCTGCGCAAATCACCGAACTCGCTCACCAGGAGCATCTGCCGGCCATTGACTGGTGCGGCGGTACCTACTCGTCGGAGTGGGGTTTTTCGAAGCTGCTGCACTGGCTGCGTCACAACGTGGAGAAACGCGCGCGGATGGTGACGGCGCTCGAACACTGCGACATGGCCGTGGCTACGCTGTGCGGCATCACCAAGCCGAATGAAATCCCGCGCAGCATCTGCGCGATGGGCCACAAGTGGATGTGGAGCAAATCGCTCGGCGGGTTTCCTTCCGAAGAATTTCTGGCAAAGGTGGACCCGCTGCTGGCGGGCGTGACCGCGAAATTGCAGGGACGCTTTGCCACCTCGGACTGCATCGCCGGGAAACTCAGCGCGGAGTGGGCGAGACGACTGGGACTGAAGCCCGGAATTCCCATCCCGGTGGGAGCGTTCGATGCGCACTGGGACGCCATCGGCGCCGGCGTGCGGCTCGGCGACGTCGTCAACGTCGTCGGCACTTCCACCTGCATCATGGCCATCAGCGAGGCTTGTCAGTTGGTTCCCGGTGTGTGCGGCGTGGTGCCAGGCTCGATCCATCCGCGCTATACAGGAATCGAAGCGGGACTCTCCGCCACCGGTGACATCTTCGAGGCCATTGCGCGGCGCGCTCAAACGCCATTGGCGGAACTGTCGAAGAAAGTGGAACGCCACCGCGCAGGCGAAACGGGCCTGCTGCGAATGACGTGGGATAACGGCGACCGCACGGTGCTGGTGAATCCGGAGCTCGGCGGCGCGACGTTTGGCTGGAACTTGACGCATACGCCGGAGGATGAACTTTTCGCAGCGATTGAAGGCACGGGCTTCCACACCCGCGTCATCCTGGAACGGATGGAAGAACATGGGGTGCGGATTGAGCGCGTCATCAACGGCGGCGGCGTGCCACAGAGGAATGCGACGTTGAACCGCGTCTACGCCAACATCCTCAACAAGCCGATTCTGGTTCCGCAGGGAGATGTGACGAGTCTGGGCTCGGCCATTTTTGCATTTCTCGCTGCGGGCGCGTTTCCCACTATCGAGAAGGCGCAGGAAGCGCTCTGCCCCTCTCACCAGGTCTTTGAGCCGGACGGGACGAGCGCAGCGGTCTACCAAGACTTGTTTCCACTGTTCCGGAAGCTTTACTTTGCGCTGGGGCGAAAGGGCTCGGCTGCGGCGGAGCTCGGCGACGTGCTGCCGGCGCTCCGTCGAATCGCCGCACAGGTGAGGGGACGCGAATGAAATTGCAAGCACTGCGCGCGGAAGTTTTCGGGGCCAATATCGGACTGGTCCGGCGGAAGCTGGTGCTCTACACCTTCGGGAACGCCAGCGGGATCTCGCGCCAAGAAGGGTTGGTGGTCATCAAGCCGAGCGGGGTGGCGTACGACACGATGAAGCCGGCCGACATGGTCATCACCGACCTGAAAGGCAAGATTGTGGAGGGCAAGCTGCGGCCATCGTCGGACCTGCCCACGCACCTGGCCCTCTATCAGGCATTCCCCGGCGTCGGCGGGATTGTGCACACGCACTCGACAAACGCCACGGCGTGGGCGCAGGCGTGCCGCGAGATTCCGTGCCTCGGGACCACGCACGCGGATTATTTTCGCGGAGCGGTGCCCGTCACCGAGCAACTGACGCCTGAGGAAATTGCGAAGGACTACGAGTGGAACACGGGCCAGGCAATTGTGCGGCGGTTTGCGGGGATGGACCCGCTCGCCATCCCGGCGTGTCTGGTGGCCGGACACGCGCCGTTCTGCTGGGCGCCGACGGTGAGCGAGGCGGTGCATCTGGCGGTCGTACTGGAAGAGATCGCGCGGATGGCGCTGGCGAGCGTCGCATTGAATCCGGGCGTGCAGCCGTTGGCCGACGCGCTGCGGGACAAGCATTTTCTGCGCAAACATGGACCCGGGGCGTATTACGGACAGAAACAGAAGCCGTAGGACTGCCCACATTAACGGAAAGAAGTTGCTGTGACACAAGCGGCCCGGGCCTCAGGGGCTAAAGGCCCCTGTACTTAAGCGGCGTTTGCGGCACGGCTAATCCCGAAGTTTCGGGACGTGCCCTCCCGGGTGCCGCGAATCTCGGTATTTGCGAGAAGGCTTCGAAGTAGTGGTGCAAGTCATATAAGGCCGCGCGGAGTGAGGGAGGTGCGACATGGGAACGATGTCCCGGCGACAATTCGCGGCAAGCGCGGTGGCGCTCTCGGCGACGGCGCTGGCGCCGCGGTGGTCCGCCATCCTGATTGGCGGACCCGACGCAGCGCCGGCGCAGCGCGTGGTCGTGCGCACGGACGTGGAGATCGGCACGGTGCGGCCGGAACTGCATGGACATTTCGCCGAACACCTCGGGTCCTGCATCTACGGCGGGCTGTGGGTGGGAAAGAATTCGCGGATCCCCAACATCAACGGCTATCGCCAGCAGGCGATTGAATACCTGCGCGAGTTGGGCGTGCCGGTGCTGCGCTGGCCGGGCGGGTGCTTTGCCGACGACTACCACTGGCACGACGGCGTCGGCCCGGTGGAGCGGCGGCCCAAGCGCGTCAACATTCACTGGGGCGATTACGTCGAAGACGGCAGCTTCGGCACGCACGAGTTTATCGGGCTCTGCCAGTTGCTGGGCGCCGAACCTTATCTCGCCGGAAACGTCGGCAGCGGCTCGCCGGGGGAAATGCGGGACTGGATTGAGTACTGCAATTACCCGTCGGGCAGCGCGCTCGCCGACGAGCGCGCGGCGAACGGGTCGCCGGAACCCTTCCGCGTGCGCTACTGGGGCGTGGGCAACGAAAACTGGGGCTGCGGCGGCGAAATGACGCCGGAAGAGTACGCCGACCTGTATCGGCGGTTCGCGGTGTACCTGCGGGAATTCGGCGGCACGAAGCTTTACCTAGTGGCGTGCGGGCCCAACGGCAATGACGCGCGGTGGTCGCAAGGCGTGCTCGACGGATTGCGGCGGCGGCTGCCGAACGGTTTTTCGATGCACTACTATTCCGGCGGGCGCGAGGCTCCCACGCGATTCACTCCTGAGGCGATGAACGAGCAGTTGGCTTCGTTCGCGCGCATCGAGCAGGCGGTGATCCAGCAGCGCGCGATCCTCGACGGCTACAACAACGGCCGCAACGTCGGCCTGCTGCTGGACGAGTGGGGCGTCTGGGACCGCATCCCCGCCGAAGATCAGCAACGCAACGGGCGGCTGTGGCAGCAGAGCACGATGCGCAGCGCGGTGGCGGCGGGACTCGGGCTCAACCTGTTCAACCGCCAGGCGGACAAGCTCTACATGTGCAACATCGCGCAGATTGTGAACGTGCTGCAATCGCTGCTGCTGACCAATGGCCCGGGCGGTGAGCAGTGCGTGCGGACGACCACCTACTACGCTTTTTTGTTGTTCAAACCGCACCGGTCGAAAATGGCTGTGCGCGTGGAAACAGAAACTTCATCGCCTCTGGGACTTTCCGTATCCGCTTCGAAGGGAGAGGGCGAGTTGGTGCTCTCATTCGTGAATCCACGTTACGATGCGGATGTCGAAGTGGATTGCACCCTGCGCGGCAGCAACGCATCCGAAGGCACCGCGCAGATCCTGCATGACGCGGATTTGAACGCGTACAACAGTTTCGAGAATCCCCTACAGGTGGTTCCAAAAGCGCATCCGGTAAGGGTGGAAGGCTCCAACTTGAGAGTGGAAATCCCGCGGCTGTCGGTGGTGACCGCGAGATTACGAATCAGCTGATTTTCGCGAGGGTATCTGCCAGCGCGGCAAACTCATTTTTCAAGGCTGGATAAAGCGCGCGATATCGCTCGTAGAGTGCGGCATAGGTCTGTGCGTCGCGACCCGGGGAAACCTGCTGCCGCGTGCGGATGACTTTCTGGCAAGCCTCGGGGACGCTGGCGTAAACACCCGCGCCGGCGCCGGCGAGCAGCGCCGCTCCGTAAGCGGCGCCTTCGGTGACATTCACCGTGGCGATGGGGCTGGCGAAGATATCCGCCACAATTTGGCGCCAGAGGCCGCTGCTGGCGCCGCCACCGGTGGCGCGCACCTCGCGAGTCGGAATCCCCAGCGCGCGGACCAGCTCGAGGGAGTCGCGCAGGCCGAAGGTCACTCCTTCGAGCACGGCGCGCGCCAGATGCGCGCGCGTGTGCCGCAGGCTCAAGCCGAAGAAGACGCCGCGGGCGTTCGCGTCAGAGTACGGCGTGCGCTCGCCGCTCAAATAAGGCAGGAAGAGCAAGCCTTCGCTGCCTGCGGGAATTTTTGACGCAGCCTCGGTAAGAAGATCGTAGGGGTCGCGGCCGGCGCGCTTGGCCTCCTCGCGCTCGCGTTCGCAGAAAGTGTCGCGGAACCAGCGGAAGCTTCCGCCGGCGGCAAGCATCACGCCCATCAAGTGCCACTTGCCCGGAACTGCGTGGCAGAAGGCGTGCAGCCGGCCCTGTGGCTCGCAACGATATTTGTCAGACGAAACGAAGACCACGCCCGAGGTGCCAATGGTCACGGAGACAATGCCCTCGACCACCGTTCCTGTACCGACGGCCTGCGCGGCCTGATCGCCCGCGCCGCCGACAACAGGCGTGCCGGCAACGAGACGCGTTTCGGCCGCTGCCTGCTTGCTTACGTGGGCGCTGACTTCCGGCGATTCGGTGAGCTGAGGAAGCCAATTCGCGTTGATGCTCAGTGCGCGCACCATCTCGGACGACCACGTGCGCCGAGCGACATCCAGCAGCGAAGTTCCGGACGCGTCGGAGACGTCGCTGACGAGCGCTCCGGTCAGCCGGTAGCGCAGATAGTCTTTGGGAAGCAGAACGCTGGCGATGCGGCTGTAGACCTGCGGCTCGTTGTCGCGCACCCAGGCGATTTTGGGCGCGGTGAATCCTGGCAGGACGACGTTGCCGGTTAGCTCGAGCAGTTGCTTGACGCCAAGTTGGCGCGTGATCGCTTCGCATTGGGCGGCGGTGCGCTGGTCGTTCCACATAATGCAGGGCCGCAGAACATCACCGTGCGCGTCGAGCAGGACGAGCCCGTGCATCTGCCCGGTCAGGCCAATGCCGGCCACGTCCGAGCCCGTGGCTTTTGCTTCCGTAAGTACGCGAGCGATGCTGCGCCGCGCCACCTGCCACCAGTCTTCGGGATCCTGCTCGGCCCAAAGCGGCTGGGGCGTGGACATCGGGTATTCCGAGGTCGTGCTCGCGGCAACGCGGCCGTCTTCGGCCACGAGCAACGCCTTGCAGCCGGTGGTGCCTACGTCAATGCCAAGGAGATAGTTGGGCATATTCGTTGCGGCAAATGCAGATCCCTCGTCCGCCGCGGTCATCGCGGGCGCAGCATGCTGCGCCCCTACAAACTGTTACATCAGCCAGGCATGCTTGAGTAATTTATAGCACGCGATACTCAGCGGGGCTTGCGTCCAAGCCGGGCATTGGCCCAGCCGGCAAAATCGCGCTGGCCCGGGCCGCTGCTGGTGACGCGCAAGATGAGTCGTTGCACGCCGGTGATGTCGACGCGAACGGCTTTCGGTTCGTCCGACTGTTTCAACGGGCCGCTGCGCCAGAGCTCCTTGCCGTCGCCCAGCACGATGAATTCGAAGCTGGCCTGCTCGGAGCGGCTGCCGGCGTCGACGCCGACAGTCGCCTCAAACGTGTTGAACAACCCCAGAAGGTCGTACTCGCTGGCCGAATTGCCGCGCGAGAGCAGTCCCGATTCGTACTGCACGCCGCCGAGGTTCAGGGGCCGCGTGGCAGAAACGCGCCCTGCGGGGAATCCGCGCTCGCCGGCGGGGCGCTGGGGCTCCAGCTCGGCAAGCGAGATTTCGGCCGGCAGCAACGATTGCAGAGTGAGTTGTACGGTGCCTGCCTTTTCGCTAACAGCACCGTTGTCCCAGACGGTTTTCACCTCCGCGGAATACACAGTCCTGGGATCGAGGCCCCGCAGCGGGAAGCTATTTGAAGGCGCGTAGCCGAGCAGTTCGCCGTTCAGATAGACCTGGTAGCCTGCGCTCAAGTAATACTGCGCGTCCCAGTGCAGGTTGGCGCCGTCAGTGCCGACGCGCTCGACGCGCACGTTTCCCGGCTCGCGAATCGGGTAAGGATAAATGTCGGATGGTTCGAAGACGACTTCCCAGCTCACCTCGGCGTTTTTCGGCGAAGTGAACTCCACGCTGGCCCAGCCCTGGTGGTTCCAAATTTTCACGGATAGTACGCCCGAAGCGCCGCGCGCCACCGCGCTCTTGACGGCCATGTTTTTGCCACGGGGGAAAGCGAAGTACAGTTTGTACGGGTCGTCCTTCACGACCTTGCTCTTCCCTGAGTACGTATTCTTCAGCGCATCGAAGCTCTGGGCGAGCAGATCGACCCAGCCCTGGGTAATGTGGCGGCTGGTGGAAACCAGTTGCGGCTGGTCACTCATGGGTACGAGCGCCAGCACACGAACGGAGGTCGGAGCCACTTCGGCCGTGTAGCCTTTTTCCCAAGCGCCCAGGTATTCCTGGTTCCAGAAGTCAAAAACGTGAACGGGGCGGTCGTCGCGGAGGCCGAGCTCTTTCCAACTGAGATAGAGCTTGTCGGCTTTCGCATCGTCGAAATTGAAAACACCGACGACATCGTACTGGCGGCCGAGGTGATTCACCTTCAAGTCCCAGATGCGCTTGTTGCGATCGCTGGGGAACAAATCGAGCGGGCGGATATCCACGGCGGGATAGACCCGGCGCACGATTTCGACACGCTCTTCCGAGAGATCCATCAGGCGATCGCTCGAGAGCAGCGCCTGACCGGTGAGCCCCTGAAGCGTGGCCCAGGCGCGGGCCTGGTCAATCGTCAGCGGCGAACGAACGAGCATCACGTCCGGGTCGGCATACCAAACGATGTTGTGGAGGTAGTAGCCGCGCATCGTGGCGCGCAGGGCAACGCGAAAACCGTCCCAGCCGAGGACGATGTCGCCGCCGGTGCGGGAGCCGTTCATGATGCCGACGCCTTCGATGGGCGTGCCCCAGCAGCCGAGGAGGTAGCGGTCGGGGCCGATCGCGCCGCGGATGGTTTCGAGCGTGGTGCGATAGAGGGCGTTCGTATCGTCGCTGGGATTCTTCATGAAGGATTTTTTCTGGCGGTACTCGTTGACCACGATGGGCTGGCCATCAATTTTGAAATATTCGTAGCCCCACTGGGTCAGGGTGGTGAACAGGTTGATCAGGTATTTCAGCGATTCCGGCGTGGAGGGGTCGACGAGCCACTTCCCTTCCCAAGTTTCCGAGGCGGAGGTGCCGTCGGGCTTGAGAAGGAAGACGCCGGGGTTGGCCTTCACCACCGCTTCGTTGGTTTGTCCGTGCGGAGCGAGCCAGATGCCCGGAGTCAAGCCCTGCGACTTGATGTAGGCGGCCAGGCGCTCCATTCCGGCGGGAAAGGCCTTGTCAATCGTGGTCCAGTCGCGCGAGCCCTTGCGCTCGACGCCCTGCCAGCCGTCGTCAATTTGAATGTACTGCGCGCCGTAATCCTTCAACTTTTCGGAGATCCACTTGGCGTTGCGCATCACTTCGTTTTCGTTGACCTGCTGATAGTAGTAATACCAGGAGCACCAGCCGGAGGGCGGCAGCGAGAATCGCGATTTGTCGATGGGCCTGTAGTATTTGACGCCGAGCGTCTCGCGATAGTAGTTCGGCTTCAGCGTCCCGTCATTCAACGTGACTTGGTCCTTCGCCGGATCGAAAGTGCCATCGGCTAGCGGCGTTTCCACATCACCGAGGGTCATGACCATCAGATCCTTGTTCGCGCCGTCCGCGATCCGGGCCGGAACTGGATGCGGCCATTTCTGGGGCGTGTCGCCAGGCGTCCCGGCTGTGCCCAAACCAAGGGGCAGAAGAACGAGAAGCAATATGAGGGCTGCATTCTTCATGTTTACCTCCGGCGCGGCGGAAAGCTCTCTGGCGCGCGGGCGTTCAGGGCAGAAGGGTATCGGCGCAAACAATCTCACGCCGAACACACCGTACCGAGGCCTCAAACGGAGGGCAGAGTTACACTGGCCGAGGCGCGTGTCAAGAAGAGCGCTTTGCAACGCGGATGAGTCGAATGCAGTCGCTCCCCTGCAAAGCCGGCGCAACTCACTTGTCAACAACCCGAAGAGAAGATAGAAGTAGGGGCGCAAGTAAACCGGGAATCCCCAATCTCGCTAGGACCTGATGGAGCTGCGCCGGGCCGCACGCCGAAGGCCGTCATGCAGATTTTTCTCATCACGCTGGGAGTGATCGCCATTCTCTTGGTGGCTGGCGCGGCGTACCAGGCCATCGGTTCCGCGATCGAGAGACGTAAGTATCCGCCTCCCGGGCGGCTGGTGCCGGTGAACGGTCACCGCCTGCACATCTGGTCACTCGGGGATGGGCCGAGCGTCGTTTTTGAGGCGCCGCTGGGCGGGTCGTGTCTTGGCTGGGCGCTGGTGCAGCCCGAAGTGGCGAAATTTGCCCGCGCGTGCAGCTACGACCGCGCCGGCTTCGGGTGGAGCGACCCCGGTCCGATGCCGCGCGACGCACAACGCATGACCGACGAATTGCATACGCTGCTGGAACGCGCGCACATCCCCAAGCCCTGCGTTCTGGTCAGCCATTCTTACGGCGGCTTCGTGCTGCGGCTCTATGCCACGCAGCACCCGGGAGACGTTGTGGGGCTAGTGCTCGTGGACCCTCCGAGCTGCGAAGAATGGCTTTTGATGAACACCGACCGCCGGCGTCGCGTGCGGTATGGAGCGAAGCTGGCACGGCACGGGGCGTTCGTCACGTTCATCGGGATTACGCGGTTTGCGGGCTGGCTGGTGCAAATGCGCGCCATCGGCGCGGCGCGAGCTACGGCGTACGCGGCCAGCGGAGGCCTGCTGGTCGGCCATCTCGAACGGCTCTTCGCGCCGGTGGGCAAGTTGCCCGCTGAGTTGCGGCCCGTGCTGCGCGCCCTGTGGACCCAACCGAAGTTTTTCACTTCCCTGGCCAGTCAGATTCAAACGGTCCCGGAGAGCGCGGCGCGCGTGCACGCCTCGGGGAGTCTGGGCGATATTCCGCTGGTTCTGTTATCCGCAGGCAATCTGAGTCCGGAGCGGTTGCGTGAGAACGAAGGGGTCGCCAAGCTTTCAACGCGCGGCAAGCACATCGTCGTGCCCGGCACGAGTCACTGGGTCCAAATCGACCACCCACAGGCGGTGATTGATGCCATACGGGAGGTTGTGGAGGAAGCTCGGAACAAATCGTGACACGATCCACCCAAATGCGGAGACTATGAAGAAAAAGATAACGCAGAGACGCTGAGGGCGCAGAGTACCGCAGAGAAAACCAATGGCGCCCCGGTCAGATCGCTGCGTCCGATCGGGAACCGGGCTAGCTTTTGAAGGCGCGGAAGAGTCCCAACAGGCTGAGGCCCACTCCGCACAGGAACATAAAGGGAACCAGATAGGTGTTGACGATCGGCGAAATCTGCACAGGTATCTCGATGCCGCTGTGGCCCCCAAAGAAGTAATAGATTACCGCCGCAAGCAGGATGTAAAGCACACCGCGGCGAATCTGTGCCATGCCTTCCGGGGAGAAGCCCGCGTGTGCTTGCGCATGCGGCATCGCCACCAGCGACTCGCGGCAGTTCGAACATATCTGAGCCGTGTCGGGATTGAACGCGCCACAGAAACTGCATTGACGCTTGCCCATGAAAGCCTCCGCCGGCGGCTGATGCCGGGTCCCCAGCCCCGACGGCCAGCCTAGGGGCGCTGCGAGAGGAAGTCAAGCGAAGTAGGGCGGATAGTGGACAGTGAATAGTGGTCAGTGGATAGCGAAGAGACAATCGTATGAGTGCGGGGACTGTTCTCTCGCAGGTATCGCCAACCACTATTCACTATCTACTGACCACTGCTCATTCGTAGCGCAGGGCGATGACCGGGTCGACTTTTGTAGCGCGGCGCGCGGGAATCCAACAGGCGAGCAGCGCCACCACAAACAGCACGATGGACGCCGCGAGGTAGATCAGCGGATCGGTGGGCGTCACGCGGAAGAGTACCGTCGTCACAATCCGCGACAGGCCGAAGAAAGCCACGACGAAGCCGAACACGAGGCCAACTGCCGCCAGCAGCATCCCGTTGCCGATGACGAGCTTGAAGATATCGCCGCGCTGCGCGCCAAGCGCCATGCGGATGCCCAGCTCATGGGTGCGCTGCGTGACGGCGTAGCTCATCACCCCGTAGATGCCCACGGCGGCCAGCAAAAGCGCCAGCCCACCGAACACGCCAATCAGAATCGCGGCCAGGCGGCGTTCGGCCACGCGGTCGGAAACGATGCTTTCCAGCGTGCGGGCCTGGTAGATGGGCACGTCGGGATCCACGTTCTGCACAGCCTGCCGCACGGCCGAGGTCAGGCTAGAGGGATCACCGCTGGCGCGTACAACCAGCGTGAACGACGGAATCGGGGTCTGCCGGTAGGGCAGGTAGATCTCGACGCGGGAATCCTGGTCCACACCATAGTGCTTCACATGATTGACTACGCCGACGACTTCCATCCACGGGTTGTTGTCACTCACGGGACCAAACTTGACCTTTCGACCGATGGGGTCTTCGCCCGGCCACTGAGCTTGCGCGAAGGTTGCGTCAATCATGCAGACGGGCTGTGAATTGGGCTGGTCCAGGTCGGTGAAGAAGCGGCCCCTCAACAACCGGATGCCCATTACGCGGAAGTAGTCCGGGCTGATGCGAGTCACGTCGGCGGAAGGCATCTGGCCGGCGGGCGGCTCCGGCTTGCCCTCGACACTGAACCCGGACGACCAGCCGCCGAGCAACGGCAATGCCGAAGCCGCGTACTGGACGCCGGGGATGGCCTGCACATTGGACACAATCTGCTCGATGAATGCACGGCGCTGCGCCGGGTCCTTGTATTTTGTGTCCGGCCCGGAAATGTTCGCGGTCAGCACGCCTTCGGGGTTGAAACCCGCGTCGGCCTGAAGTACTTGCCAGAAACTTTTCAGCATCAAACCGGTCCCGACCAGAAGAATCAGAGCCATCGCCGTTTCCACAACGACCAGCGTGCTGCGCATGCGATGGTGGGTAACGCCAGCGGAACCGCCGCGTCCGCCTTCCTTCAGCGTTTCGTGCACGTCGGCGCGCGAAGCCTGCCAAGCCGGAACCAGACCGAATACAAGGCCGGTGACCAGCGCGATGAAAGCTGTGAACCCCAAGACCGAACCGTCGATGGAGATGTTTTCGGCCAGCGACGTATTGGGAGGGAGTCCCGCCACCAGAGCACGCACTCCCCAGTAGGCGAGCAGAATTCCCAGTAGGCCGCCAATCGTGGAGAGTAATACGCTCTCAGTGAGCAGTTGCCGCACCAGCCGGAGGCGACCGGCGCCCAAGGCGGTGCGCACGGCAATCTCGCGTTGACGGGCAGCCGCGCGGCCCAACAGCAGGTTGGCCACGTTGGCGCAAGCGATCAGAAGGACGAGCACGACCGCCCCCAACAGGAACAGCAACCGGGGGCGCATGTCTTCGACCAGGGCGTCGTGCAAGCTTCGAAGGATCATACTCTGACGCGCGTTGGAGTTGGGATAGGTGTCGGCCAGAAGCTTGGCGACGCGGACCACGTCGGCGCGGGCCTGCTCCTCGGTGACGCCGGGCTTGAGGCGCGCGTAGACGTAAATGCCCGGATGGTTGCCGCGATTGTTCGGCCCACCCAGCTCATCTTCGCGGCGCATCATGGAGGTGAAGACGTCGGTGAGGCGCATCGAAGTGTGCACCTTGCCGGGCAGAACGCCGATCACCGTGAAAGGCTCGCCGTTCAAGATCAATTTCTGGCCGAGGACGTTGGGATCGCGGGCGAAGCGCCGCGTCCAGAAGCCTTCGCCGAGAAGCACGACGCGCTCGGCGCCGACTTTGTCTTCTTCCGGCGTGAAGGCACGGCCGAGAATGGGCTTGATTCGCAGCGTGTCGAACATCCCGACAGTTACTTCGCGACCGTTCAGGCGCTCCGGCCGATCCGAACCGGTCATGACGTAGGTCTGGCCACGGTAGGCCATGATGGCTTCGAACACGGAGTTGCGGTCGCGCAGGTCCTTGAAGTTTTCGACTGAGAAACTCATGTTGGGGACCTGCTGGGACCATTCGGAGATGAAAACGATTTTTTCGCCGTCGTCGTAGGGCAACGGGCGCAACAGCATGCCGTTAATCGCGCTGAAGATGGCCGTGTTCGCGCCAATCCCCAAGGCCAGCGTCAGAATGGCCACGACTGTGAAAGCCGGGCTCTTCCACAGCATGCGAAAACCATAACGGATGTCTTGCCAGAGGGCCTCCATCAGGCGACCTCGGAACCAGCGTCGCCTTCCTCCTGCCGGATGGCTTCTTCGACCACGCGGCCGTCAAAGAGATGAACGGTGCGGTCGGCGTGGCGCGCGAAGCGCGGGTCGTGTGTGACCATGCAGATCGTCGCGCCTTCCTGATGCAGCTCGCGCAGCAGCTCCATCACCGCTTCGCCGTTCTTCGAGTCCAAGTTCCCCGTCGGCTCGTCCGCCAGCAGGATCAGCGGCTTCCCCACCAGCGCGCGCGCCACCGCCACGCGTTGCTGCTGGCCGCCCGAGAGTTGCGACGGGTAGTGGTTCATCCGGTGCGCCATCCCCACCCGCTCCAGCGCTTCCTGCACCCGCTGTTTGCGCTCGACGGCGCCCATGCCGCGATAGGTCAGCGGCAGCTCGACGTTTTCGTACACCGTCAGATCGCCGATCAAATTGAACGCCTGGAAGATGAAGCCAATCTCGCGGTTGCGGATGCGCGTGCGCTCGCTCAGCGACAACTTCTCGACCGGCTTGCCGTTCAGCCAGTAGCCGCCGTCAGTGGGCGAATCGAGCAGGCCGAGGATGGACAGCAGCGTGGACTTGCCGCAGCCCGAGGGGCCGGCAATCGAGACGTATTCCCCTTGATTGATTTGCAGGTGGATGCCGGCGAGCGCGTGTGTTTCCACTTCCTCGGTGAAGAACACTTTCTTCACGCCTTCCATGCTGAGCAGGGCCGAACTTGGCGATGCCATGTTCACTCCTCGTGACTGGTCTTAGGGCTCGAGAAACTTTCCTCTTCGATATCTTTAGATACGTGGGAGGCACGCAAAATGTTCTTTGATGAAATGAAGGTGGCGAGGCAGACCCAGCCGAGCCGTGGCATGGCATTCCCCGGGCGCGGACTCCCCCATTTCACCATTTTTAGACTTCCTGAAAGGGCAATTGGTTTGGAGGCAATGAAAGAATCTTCGGGACGGCGTGGCGGAGAAACCGCGGTAGGTGGGGCGTCGGAAAGGCAATTCCCGGACTTCGCCGTCGTACGGGCGCAGCATGCTGCGCCCCTACAATTGCGAACGTAAATCGAGTTTACTGGCGAGAGTTCGGCGACGTTGGCTAGCGTTTCGGAATCGAGGCGGTGTTCGGTTCCGGGACGGCCGCGCCGTCTTTGCGTGGGTCGGAGGCGCCGAAGTTCACGCCGGTGACGAAATCGCGCAGGACCGCCTGGCCTCCACCCATGTTGCGCGAAAAATCGCCGCGAACGGTGATTTTGTGGCCAAGTTTTTCCAGTTCCGCACGCACGGCAGCGGGGATGCGCGACTCCATCTCCAAATCACAGCCGTCGAAGGTGTCCTTGGTGAAGCGCGCGGCTTCCATGGCTACCTGTATGTTCATTCCGAAGTCCACGACGTTGGCCACAAATTGCGCGTGCGCCTGGGACTGGTTCCAGCCGCCCATAATGCCGAAGGCGATTCGCGTCTCGCCCTTGCTCATGAAGGCAGGAATGATGGTGTGCAGCGGGCGCTTGCGCGGCGCGAGCACGTTGGGATGTCCGGCCTCGAGTGTGAAGAGCGCGCCCCGGTTCTGCAACGCGAAACCGGCGCCATCCACCACCACGCCGGAGCCGAACCCTACGCTCGAGTAGTTGCTCTGAATCAGCGAGACGATGTTGCCGTCCTTATCGACCGCGCTCAGATAGATCGTGTCGCCACCCGAGCCGAGAGGCGTGCCCGGATTGACCTGACAGCTCGCCTTGGCTGGATCGATCAGTTTGGCGCGCTCGCGAGCGTAGTCCTTCGAGAGCATCCCCGAAACCGGCACGCGGCTGAACTTCGGGTCAGCGACGTAACGCCGCATATCGGCGTAGGCCAACTTTTTGGCCTCGATCATCGCGTGCAACGCCCGCGCGGAGTTGTGGCCGTATTCGCCGAGCGGAAACGTCTCCATGATGTTCAGCATCATGAGCGCGGCGATGCCCTGGCCGTTCGGAGGGATTTCATAGATGGTCCAGCCGCGGTAGGTTGTGGAGATTGGCTCCACCCATTCGCTTGAGAACTCTGCCAGGTCGCCGGCGCTCATCGTGCCGTTGTGCTGCTTCGATGTCGCCAGGATTTTCTGTGCGACCTCGCCCTTGTAAAACGCGTCGCGGCCCTGCGCGGCGATCTGCCGGAACGTCCAGGCGAGATCCGGATTGCGGAACACTTCGCCGACTTTCGGGGCGTGGCCGCCGGGCAGATAGGTGCGCGTCGCCACCGGGTCGCGGCTCAACTGCCGCTCGCTCTCGGCCCATAAACCCTGAACCCACTCCGTCACCGGGAAGCCGTCCTCGGCGTAACCGATCGCGGGGGCGAGCACGTCGGCGAATTTGAGCCGGCCGAAGCGCTCGAGGAGGTTCGCCCAGCCGTCCACCGCGCCGGGAACGGTGACCGCGTGGATGCCACGGGAGGGCATGCGCTGCTGGCCCTGCTGCTTCAGCAAATCGACGGTCAGGCCGGCAGGCGCCCAGCCGCTAGCGTTCAGGCCGTAGAGCTTGCCGGACTTCGCGTCGTAGACGATGGCGAACAGGTCGCCGCCGATGCCGTTGGACATCGGCGCGACCAGACCCATTACCGCGTTCGCGGCCACGGCCGCGTCCACGGCGTTCCCACCACGGGCGAGAATGGTCGCGCCAGCCTGCGCGGCCAGCGGACTTTCCGCCGCGACGATGCCCTGCTTGGTGATGACCATCGAGCGGCCCTGCGAACGGTCCTGCGCGACTGCATCCGTGCTTGTCATAAGAAGACCTGCGAAGAGAGAAATCGCAACGATCCCTGTGCGGTACATTCTCATTGCTCCGTGGGATTGCCCGGGCACTCTAGCGCGAACGGCGCGCGGCAGGCAAGCAACGATGTAGCCCGCCACTTCAGGGGCGGGGACCGGAATCCTCAGATAAAGCCCCGGGTCTGAAGACCCGGGCTACAGGTGGGGGAATAAAGCGCGCGAGCAATTGGTGCGTCGGCCAGTAGACGACCGCGATGAGCACTGCCGACATCAGCGCCAGATGCGCCGGCGCGGGCCCCCACTGCCTGCCGAAAAGAGGATCGCGGAACGCAAAATTAATGTTGCGCGCGGGATCGGTGAATCGGGCCGCCACCATCACGACGGCGGCGATGACGGATTGCAGCTTGAGCGCGCGCCGGTCGTATCCCACCCGGCAGACCGCCCATACCACGACAAACGGCCAAGCAAGATGGAAAAGCGAGAGTAGGCGGAGCCACATCGGGTATTGCGCATCAAGCATGAACTCGGTGCCGCCAATCAGATGCTTGCCGAAGACCGCGCGCCAGGCCACGTCGAGCGCCCACAGCGCGTTGACGACAATCGAGGAGACCGCCTGACTGGACAGCAGCAACGAATTGCCAAACCACAGGCCCGCGCAGGTCAGCAGGACTGCCACGTCGCACAGAAAGATAAAATTCGGCCAGCCCCACTGGATCGCGTACGTGGGCACCCACATCGCCAGCCACACCAGGCCGACCCACCGCGCAACCGGGAAGGCAAGGGCATTGTTCAGGCCTCGCGTCATCGCCGCGCACTCTAGCCCGAACGGCTCCGGGTCGCAACCACTCTCAGGACACACTTTCGCGAAGGCTGCATCCGGCGAGCGGCTGAGTAAAGTACAATGGTGGTCTGCGTATTCGAGAGGCGAGAAGTGGCCAAAGCCGCCCAGCCGAGAAGCTATGCGTCCGCGACGGAGATCGAGCTGATCCTCAAGGCGGATCACGCCGACCCGTTCCATATTCTCGGCGCGCATCCGATCTCGGCTGAGGAGGGTCAACTGCTGGCAATCCGCGCCTTTCAGCCGCGCGCGAAGTCGGTCACCGTGGTCTTCGATAAGGATTTGAGCGCGGTGCCGGCTGCGCGCATCCACCCGGAGGGATTCTTCGAGGCTGTCATTCCTTATCCCGGCGAGATCCCTGCCTACAAGCTGCGCCTGGAACTTTCCGAGGGTGGCTCGGAAACGATCCATGACCTCTACTGCTTTCCGCCGCTGCTCACCGACTACGATCTCTATTTGATGGCCGAAGGCACGCATTACCTGAAGTACACGAAGCTCGGCGCGCACGTGCGCGAAGTGAATGGCGTGCGCGGGGTACAGTTTGCCGTCTGGGCGCCGAATGCGCGACGCGTGAGCGTGGTGGGCGACTTCAACCATTGGGACGGGCGCGTCCATTCGCTGCGCAGCCGCGGCGCCAGCGGCATCTGGGAAATATTTGTGCCGGGCTTGGAAGAAGGGGCCACCTACAAATTCGAAATCCGCTCGCGTTTCGGAGCTTCGCTCACGCTGAAGGCCGATCCCTACGCCTCTTACTCGGAGATACGCCCGAAGACCGGCTCGATTGTGTTCGACATCAGCCGCTACAAATGGGAGGACGCGGAATGGTGCGCCGCGCGCGATAAGCGCAACTGGCTCGAAGCACCCGTCTCCGTTTATGAGCTGCACCTGGGTTCGTGGCGGCGCAAGCGGGAAGAAGGCAACCGCTGGCTGAGCTACCGCGAGCTGGCCGATGAGTTGGTGCCCTACGTGAAGCAGATGGGCTACACGCACGTCGAACTGCTCCCGGTGATGGAACATCCCTTCGACGGGTCGTGGGGCTACCAGACGACCGGCTACTTCGCGCCGACCAGCCGCTATGGCACGCCGGCGGATTTCATGTACCTGGTCGACCGGCTCCACCAGGCGGGCATCGGGGTGATTCTGGACTGGGCCCCGGCGCATTTTCCCAACGACGCGCACGCCCTGGCGTATTTCGACGGGACGCACCTCTACGATCACAGCGACCCGCGGCTCGGCCAGCACCCCGACTGGGGCACGCTGGTGTTCAACTACGGGCGCAACGAAGTGCAGAACTTTCTCATCTCCAGCGCGCTGTTCTGGCTGGACAAGTTCCACGCCGACGGCCTGCGCGTCGACGCGGTGGCTTCGATGCTTTACCTCGATTACTCGCGCAAACGCGGCGAGTGGGTGCCCAATGAATTCGGCGGGCGCGAGAACCTGGCGGCTGTCGCGTTCCTGAAGCGCCTGAACGAGGTCCTGCACTCGCGCCACCCGGGCGTGCTGACCATCGCCGAAGAGTCGACTTCGTGGCCGGCGGTTTCGCGGCCCACCTATCTCGGCGGGCTCGGCTTCAGCCTGAAATGGAACCTAGGCTGGATGCACGACACGCTTTCCTACATGGGCCTCGACCCCATCTTCCGAAAGTTCCACCACAACGAATTGACTTTTTCGATGCTCTACGCTTTCACCGAAAATTTCGTTTTGTCCCTTTCGCATGATGAAGTCGTGCACCTGAAGAAATCCCTGCTCGCGAAGATGCCGGGCGACCACTGGCAGAAATTCGCCAACCTGCGCCTTCTTTACGCCTACATGTTTGCTCATCCAGGCAAGAAGCTTTCCTTTATGGGCGGCGAATTCGGCGAGCGGAACGAGTGGGACCACGACACCAGCCTCGACTGGAGCCTGCTCGACTGGGAAACGCACCGCGGCGTTCAGCGACTGGTCGCCGATTTGAACCGCCTGTACACCACGGAGCCCGCGCTGCATGAAGTGGATTTCGATTGGTACGGGTTCGAATGGCTCGACTGTCACGACGCCGACGCGAGCGTGTTGTCATTTGTCCGCCGCGGAAAGAATCCCGATGATTTCGTCGTGGTGGTTTGCAATTTCACGCCGGTGGTCCGCCACGACTATCGCGTCGGAGTACCTGCTCCCGGCTTCTATCGTGAAGTGCTCAATAGCGACGCTGGTGTCTACGACGGCTCGAATGTCGGCAACATGGGCGGCGTGCAGGCCGAGCCGATCGCCCACCTCGACCGGCCGTATTCGCTACGGTTGACGCTGCCTCCCCTCGCAGTCGTGATTCTCAAGCCGAGCGCGTAAGCGAAGCCTCGCCGTTGCAAACGGCGGAGTTGGTCTTTCGCGAAAGTTCGGGTACTCTTTCCGGCGATGAGCGAGCACGGAAAATTCGTGGTGGGGCTGGCGCAGATGGCGCTTTCGGCGGATACGAAAGCGAACCTGGCGAAGGCCATCGCCCGCATCGAGGAAGCGGCGAAAAACGGCGCAGAAGTTATCTGCCTGCCCGAATTGTTCCGGTCGCAATATTTCTGCCAGCGGGAAGATGCGGCGGCGTTCGATTTGGCCGAACCGATTCCCGGCCCGACCACCGACGCGCTGGGCGAAGTCGCGCGGAAGCTGCGCGTGGTGGCGATTGCGCCGGTTTTCGAGCGCCGCGCGGCGGGGCTCTATCACAACAGCGCCGCGGTGATTGATTCAGGGGAGGTGCTGGGTCTCTACCGAAAAATGCACATCCCCGACGACCCCGCCTACTACGAGAAATTTTATTTCACGCCGGGCGACACGGGCTTCAAGGCGTTTTCGACGCACGCAGGTCGCATCGGGACGCTCATCTGCTGGGACCAGTGGTATCCGGAAGCCGCGCGGCTCACAGCGCTCCAAGGCGCGAGCATCCTCTTTTATCCGACGGCGATCGGCTGGCACCCGGATGAAAAAGAAGAGTACGGCCCGGCGCAGCGTGACGCGTGGCGGACCGTGCAGCGCGGCCACGCCATCGCCAACGGAGTGTACGTCGCAGCGGTGAACCGCGTCGGGCACGAACAGATCGGCGACGGCCCAGGCATCGAGTTCTGGGGCACGTCGTTCCTGTGCGATCCGCACGGCATCCTGCTCACCGAGGCTCCGACCGACCGCGAGGTGATTCTCTACGGTGAAGTGGATCCCGCGCGCATCGAAGACGTGCGGCGCAACTGGCCCTTCCTGCGCGACCGGCGGATCGACGCCTACGCGGGGCTCGACCAGCGATTCCTCGCCGACTTTTCTCCGGAAAAGAAGTGATGACCGCCCACGCCTTGACGCCCGCTGCGGCGGGCTTCCGCATGCCCGCCGAGTGGGAAGCCCACGAAGCCACCTGGATCGGCTGGCCGCACAATCCCACCGACTGGCCCGGAAAATTGCCGGCGATCCAATGGGTGTACGGCGAAATCGTCAAGAAGCTGGCGCCCGGCGAGCTAGTGCGCATTCTGGTGAATTCGCGCGCACACGAATTGAAGGCGAGGAAGGTGCTCAGCAAGGTTGGGGTGGATTTGGGCCGCCTCGAATTTTTCCGGTGGCCGACGAACCGCGGCTGGACACGCGATTTCGGGCCGATCTGCGTAAAGCGCTCCAAGCGCGGCCGCCGAAGAAGTGCAGTGGCTGTCGTCAAGTTTGGATTTAACGGCTGGGCGCGCTACCCGGACTGGCAGAAAGATGCGACCATCGCCGAACGCGCTGCGAAGGCGCTCAAGCTGCGCGTGCTCCGACCAAGCCACGCGGGAAAGCAAGTGGTGCTGGAAGGCGGCGCGATCGACGTCAATGGCCGGGGAACACTGCTGACCACGGAGGAATGTCTGCTCGACCCGAAAACGCAGGTCCGCAACCCGGGCCTGGGCCGAGCGGAAATGGAAAAAATCCTGAAGGAATTTCTGGGCGTTCGAAATGTTTTATGGCTGGGGCGCGGAATCGCCGGCGACGACACGCACGGCCACGTGGACGACCTCTGCCGTTTTGTCGGGCCGCGGCGAGTTGTCCTGTGCCAGGAGAAGAATCCGCGTGACGAAAATTATCGCGTGCTGAATGAAAACCGAGAACGCCTGAAAGGGATGCGGCTCGAGGACGGCTCTAAGCTGGAGGTGATTCCGCTGCCGATGCCCGCGCCGCTCATTTTCCGGGGGCAGCGACTTCCGGCCAGCTACGCGAACTTCTACATCGCCAACGCGGCGGTGCTGGTTCCCACCTTCAACGATCCCCAGGATCGCGAGGCGCTGGGCATCCTGGCCGCGTGCTTCCCCGACCGCCCGGTCGTCGGCATTCACGCCGTGGACCTGGTTTGGGGCCTGGGCACGCTGCACTGCCTGACCCAGCAGCAGCCGGCCAGATAGGTCTCCAGAACTCCCATCCCCGCCTGCGCAACGGCTTCAAATAAGAATATCGGGAGCTGCAGCGACAGATTAGAGCCTTATTTACACACCGTCTTCTTTCGCCCCTCCGGGGCTGGGCGAACGAATGGCACGATTACTGTCTGACACAGCAGCAGCCTCAAAGATAAGTCTGGCGTATCCCCTGACACCTAAAAACCCCGCCTCTGAAGAGGCGGGCTACAGAACCACGGAACTTTTGCCAGGGAGATTACGTTACAGTGGGTAAGACCTCGCGGAGAGGAGGGTCGAGCTATGAAGCGCAAACTGGTGGGCGTGGTGGCGTTGGCACTGATCGCCGCGGTGGCGGCGGTGGCGCAGACGCCGGAGAAGTGGCTCCACGTCAAGGTGGAAGACAAAAACGGCAACAATGAGATCGTCAAGGTGAATGTCCCGTTGAGCTTGGCGGAGAAAGTTCTGCCGGCCATCAATGTGGACCGGGTGCGGGGCGGAAAGGTGCGCATCGAGACGTCGAAGATTCACGATGTGGATTTCCGCGCCATCCTCGATGCCGTGAAAAACGCGCAAGACGGGGAGTTCGTCACCGTCGAGAGCACCAAGGAGAATGTGCGGGTGGCCAAGTCGGGTGGCTATCTGTTGGTCAAAGTGAAGGATACGAAGAGCGATGGCCGCAGTGAGCAGGTGGACGTCAAAGTTCCCATGACTGTCGTCGAGGCGCTGCTTTCGGGCGACCCCAACGAACTGGATGTGCTGGCAGCACTGAAGGCGCTGTCGGCGCATGGCGACACCGTTCTCGTCGAGGTCACGGGCGACAAAGAGACGGTGCGGGTGTGGATTGACAGCAAGAACACTCAAGCCTGATCGGAGGCCGCGATGAGACTCAGCAAAGGAATGTCCACCACCGCCGCTTGCCTGTTGACGCTGTCGCTGGGCACCGCAGCCGCGGGCACTGCGACTGTTTATGACGCGGGGCTCATCAGCGTTCATGTGGTTGAAAAGAAGAAGGAAGGCAACAACATCCACGTCTTTGTCCCCGGCATTGCTGTGCCAATCGCCATGAAGCTGGCGCCGGACCGCGAGCTCGCCAAGGCTGGCGCCAAGATCCGGCAGCATCTGCCTATCATCCAGGCCGCGCTCGAAGGCTTGGAGGAATGCCCTGACACGGTTTTCGTGGAAGTCATTTCCGACCGGGAGTATGTGCGGGTGGAGAAGCGCGGTGGCCGGATCCTAGTTGACGTAGATTAGGATAATGAGACTGTCAGTGTGGCGATTCCGCTACAAGTGGTCCGCTATGCGGTGAACGAACTGAAGAATTCTGCGGAACGCACTGAAACGGCCAGGAATTCGGACTGAGTCCGCGGCCTTAGTCAGACAGTCAGTTTTCCAAAAAAAAGGGCGGGCGAACCTCTTGCGAGGCGAGCCCGCCCCGAAGTTTTTTCATTCCAACGAGATTGCAGTCAGTTCAGGGACTCTCAAAACTAAACGGCTTGACCGGCCCGGTGATGCGTGTCTTGGCATTGGTCAGGACGCGCGTCAGGGTCATGGTGCTGTCTTTTGACACGGCCTTGACAATGTTGTACGGCGGCACCTTGTCTGATACCCAGGCATCCCAAGACTTATCTTTGGCTTGGTAATGCTGACAGGAGAATGTCCCTGCCGGGGTCGTAACCGACTCGGTGCCGATCAACACGCCGTCGTCGCGGATGTCGGCAGCAGCGTTTTGGGGAGCGCGACCACCCATCTGCGCCATCTGCATGGGGAATTCCATAGCGTCTTCCCCACCGGCCTTCATGATCATTCGTTTGACTTCCAAGGACTTTTCCTCATGAACCATCAACATCTTCATAATCATCTCTCCGCCCGCGCGCGGATCGTTCGTGACCATCTCGAGCCAGAAGCCCGGCTTGCCTTCGACTGTCTGGGCGCCGACCACGGCAAATTCGATCTCCGACGTGCCCTCGCGGGGGGTCTCCATCTGATAGACTGCCCCGGCCCCGACGACGGGCGACCAAACGCCTTTCATCTGTGGCCGGCGCATTCCCATTTGGGCTGACGCCACCCCAACGGCACCTGCCAGGACGATTGCTACAACGCTCAAAGCAAACCATTTGCGCATCGCTTTATCCTCTCTCTTTTGTCGATGGCGGCAGCCTGACCGGTTACAGATCCCGACCCTCCGGCCCCACCATACTGGCTGGCTGGAACTTCACCTGCACGACAGCCTGCCAACCCTCAGACCGAAACTCAATCTGTTGCTCCATTGCTGCGTTCCATTTCTTCCCATCCGGCAGGTTACGGGAGAAGAAGAAAAGCACCTGTCACAACTCCCCACCTCGGGCCGAATTGTCCTTCTCGATCTCCTCCGGCCGAAGGAGGGTCTTACTTGCTCCAAACCGAAGCCAAGTCTTTTTTTTCAGCTCAGGTTCGGTCTGCTTCGCGAAGGGTCTCATATCATCCCCGTGGAGGATGAGCAAGTAGTATTCCCGACCTGCGGCCCGGCGGGCGGACGCAGGATTGAGCGACGAGGCCGCTTGCCCATGGAC
>Ga0315268_10001124_pt1 | contig 30974 bp, 27 predicted proteins | sample C1_top_MG_FD_204535 | JGI IMG/M metagenome (GOLD analysis project Ga0315268, IMG submission 204535) | Sediment microbial communities from Yellowstone Lake, YNP, Wyoming, USA - C1_top | ecosystem: Environmental > Aquatic > Freshwater > Lake > Sediment | place: USA: Wyoming | collected 2017-08-01
AAATTCATGGGCCTTGTCGTCGAGCAGGCAGGTGATGGCCAGCACTTTGCCATCGCTGCCCACCGCGGGAAATCCGCAATAGGAAAAGGCATTGTGCTCGCGCAGGAAGGAGGCTTCGGGAAATTTTACCGCGACGTAATCGAAGACGCGAATGTCCTTGTCCCGCGCGACGTTGGCGCAGGGAGTCACCGACAACGGGCACCGCCCCGCATCCCGGAGCGTCTTTCCGCCGGCATAGACCGCGCGGAAGATCAGGTCCTTGCCGGAAACCTCCGAGAGGCACACCACGCGCACGTCAAAGAGTTCGCCGATCATGCGCGCCACATGCTCGAAAATATCCGCCGGGTCCCCGGACATGGTCAGGCTCAATTCGGAGAGCCGCCGCAACTGCTCGCGGTGCACTTTTTCCCGCCGCTCGGACTCCTTCTGTTCCGTAATGTCCGCAAAAAACACCGAGAGCCCTTCGGACGAAGGATAGATGTGGATCGCGTTCCACATGTCGAAAGCCGGATAGTAATAGTCGAACCGCACCGGGACCTGTTCGCTGGCCGCGCGCCGCAAACCGCTATCCAGAATCGTTCCCACCACCCCCGGATACGCCTCCCAGACCGTCTTGCCCAGCAGCTCTTCCCGCTTGCCGTGCAACTGCGCTTCTCCGGCATCGTTCATATACGTATAGCGAAACTCCTTGTCCAGGGCCACGAAGGGGTCGGAAATGCTTTCCAGCACGTGCTTCAGCCGGGTATGCGTCCGCGTCAGTTCCTCCTCGGCCCGCTTTTCCTCGGTGATGTCCTGCATCGAGCCGCTCATGCGCACGGCCTTGCCGGCCTCATCCCGTTCGATTTCTCCCCGGGCATGCAGCGTGAGTTCCGTCTTGTCCCGCCGCCGAATTCGAAACTGAATGTCGTATGGCTTCCGCCCCTCCAGCGATTCTTGTACTTGCTTCTGCAATTCCTCGCGGTCTCCGGGAACCACCAGATTGAGAAACTCCTCGAACGTGGGAACGACTTCTCCCGGCCGGAATCCCAAAATTCGATAGTTCTCTTCCGACCAGTGCAGTTCCCCGGTCACCGCGTTCCAGTCCCAATCCCCCATGCGCGCGATCCGTTGCGCTTCCGTCAGCCGCCGCCGGCTCAGCGCCAGCTCATCCTTTGCTTTTTTCCTCGAGGTATAGTCCCGCAGCACCACCACCCCGCCCTGCAGCGTTCCATCCGCATCCCGCAGCGGCCGCCCCGAGGCCAGCACCCACCGCCCAGCTTCCTTCCCTGGAGGATGGATGTACATCTCCATGTCGTCCACGGTCTCTCCGCGGCAGGCACGCACCAGCGGCAACTCCTCCGCGGACAAGCGCGTCTTGCCATCCGCGCGGTACAATCCGTAATAGGCGGAGTGCTTCTCGGGAGGCGGCCCCTTCCGGGCAACGTCGGGATGCCTCTCCACGGCCGCGGGATTCCGTACGATCACTTTGCCGCTGGTGTCCGCGACCAGGATCTCGTCGCTCATGCTGTTGAATACGGAATCGAGCAGATTCTCGCTGCCGGCCAGGGCGCGTTCCGCCTTGCGCCGCGCCTTCTCTTCCCGGTTCTGCAGCCACAACGCCAGCAGCAGGGCCGCGAACGTCCCCAGCACAATGGCCACATTTAAACGATTGGAAACCTGCACGCTGCGCGACGCCTCATCCATCCGCTGGAGCAGCAGCTTTCTTTCCCGGTCTTCAAACTGGTACAGCTCCGCGTCGATGCTCTCCCCCATCGTCTGGCTCTGTTCCCGGTATTTCCCCTGGACCTCTTCATCCACGCCCTTCTTGCGCCGCAATGCGATCGAGTCGCGCATCAGGCTGAGGCGCGTCCCCAACAGCGCTTCGATTTCGCCCAGTTGCCTCTGCGCATCGGGATTGTCAGTGGTGATCGCCTTCAGCGTCGCCAAATGACCGAGCGACTCGCGGCTTCCCTTCTCGAACTGTCCATCATTGGAATCGTCGCCGTAGAGAACGTACCCGCGCCGCGCCGCCACCGCATTGCCCAAATGCCCGCGGACCGCCGCGGACTGCTCCAGCACTTCATGCGTATGCGCCACCCAGCGGTCATTCACCACCATCCGGCGATTTTCCTGAAACGACATCCATGCCAGCACACCCAGAGCGACGAAGATGATTCCGAACAAAAGTTTGGTCTTGCTCTTGATGATAAACACCAGCGCTCCGCACTTTCCAGGCGAACCGTACCGAAGAGAAACCATCTTCAGCTAGGCAAGACTTTCCCTTACGCCTTTAATTTTCTCTCCATGCGATCATTTTCTCTCCATACTAGCTAGCCTGAATTGTCCAATACTGACAATAGTACTTCCGCTAAATACGGACAAGCCGAGGATGCGCTCTTCATTTGAATCTCTTAATAATTTTCATCGTATATTTTTCTTTCACCACTTCCCTTCTTCTTGAACGACGGAGCTTTCCGGGGCTTCACTTCCCACTCGCGCGTGGAACACCCCGCTCGCTCAACCGGCACACTCCTGCCTCCCCTTGAATCTGATTCCGCGCATCTTGACTTTCTACCCTTCCCGGACCACGATTCTTCCCGGCGATCTTTTCCCATGACCATTCGCACGCGCATGAACCTGGCTCTGCTCTTCCTTGGGAGCCTCATTTTTTGCGGTTCGGCGGGCTTCCATTACCTGGAAGGCTGGAGCTGGTTCGACGGTTTCTATATGACCATCACCACCATGTCCACGGTGGGCTACGCAGAGATTCATCCGCTCTCGCACGCGGGAAAGCTTTTCAACAGCTTTCTGATCATGGCATCGGTGCTGGGCGGCGGATTCACCATTGCCACCTTCACCCAGGCGTTGTTAGAATTCGAATTCGGCAAGCTCTTCGGGCGCACGCGCATGGAACGAGAAATCGCCAAACTTTCGGGGCACTATATTGTCTGCGGCGCGGGGCGCGTGGGGCGCACCGTGGCGAGGGAACTGCGCGCACGCGGGCAGAAATGCCTGATCATCGAACGCGACGCGGCGCGGGCCAAATGGGCCGAAGGCGAAAATTTCCCCGTGGTCATCGGCAACGCCTCTTCGGAGGAGAATCTTAAACTGGCGCAAATCTCGCGCGCCGAGGGGCTGGTCACCGCGGTCAGCTCCGACGCGGAAAATCTTTACATCGTGCTCACCGCGCGGGGACTGCGCGACGATCTGCGCATTATCGCGCGCATCAGCGAGGAGGACGCCACCTCCAAGTTCCTGCGCGCCGGAGCCTCCCACGTCATCTCGCCCTACAGCTTCGTGGGCCACCGCATCGCGCAGCGCCTGGTCAGCCCCCATGTCCTCGATTTCATCGACGCCGCGGTGGGCACCGAACGGCTGGACGTGGAAATTTCCGAAGTGCAGATTCACGCGCAGTCCGCTCTCTCCGGAAAAACCATCGCCGATTCCGTCATTCGCCAGCAGGCCGGGGTCATCGTGCTGGGGCTGAAGTCGCCCGGCAGCCCCATGCGCTTCAACCCCGCGCCGGAAACCCCGATTCAAGCCAACGACTTCCTGATCGTTATCGGCAACGACGTGCAGATCAAGAAGCTGGAAGCGCTGGCCACCGCGCCGGCCTGAGAAGTTTCGAAACTCGGCCAACCGGCACGAAAAAAGGAAGCCCGCTCTTCCGGGCTTCCTTCTTTCCTTTGTTTTTCTCTGTGACCTCTGCTTCTCTGCGTTTCCTCTTTCTTTTTTCTATTTCCCCTCGAACGGATATTTATCCTGCGCCTGCACGGCGGCGGCGACCACGCGGCGCAAGGCGATGGTGTCCGGCACGGCGCGTTTGCCGAAGCGCTTGAGCACGGCCATCTGCGTGAGCAGCATATCGCCTTCGAAGACGGCGGCGAGCGCGCGGCGCGCTTCGTGTTCGACGCGTTCGGCGGCGTCGGCGGCGTAGACGCTCGCGGCGGCGATCATGGCCGCGGAAGCGGTCTGGCCCTTCGCGGCGGCGGCTTTCTGCGCGCGCAGCAGCGCGGATTCCATGACGTAGATCTCCATGACCATATTGGCCAGCGCGGCAATCAGCTCCTGCTCGTCGGCCAGCTTTTCGCGGAACTTCTGCACCGCGCCGCCGGCGGCCTGCAAGAACATTTTCTTGGCATTGGCCAGCACGCGGGCCTCATCGGCGAGCACGCCTTCGGACGATTCGTCCATCGAAGGACCGGCGAGAATTTCGTCAGCCAGTTTCATGGCCGCGGGAATCAGCGGAAGCTGGCCGGTCATGGCGCGCTTCATGAGCATCTGAATGATGAGCATGCGGTTGATTTCGTTGGTGCCTTCGAAGATGCGGTTGATGCGGCTGTCGCGGTAGGCGCGGCAGACCTGGTAATCCTCGTGATAGCCGTTGCCGCCGAAAATCTGCACGGCTTCGTCGGTGACGAAATCGAGCATCTCGCTGCCGGCGACTTTGGCGATGGAGGATTCGAGGGCGTATTCCTCGAGGACTTTCATCATCTGCTGGGTTTTGTCGGCGCTGCCCTCGGCGGCGTCCATGGCCGCTTCGATGGTGCCGGCGATGCGATAGACGACGGAATCCAGGGCGTAGGTGCGGATGGCCATCTCCGCCAGCTTTTCGCGGATCAGGCCGAATTCGGCGATGGTTTTTCCGAAGGCCTTGCGCTCCTTGGCGTACTTCGCGGAGACCGCGATGCTCAGCTTGGCGCCGCCGGTGCAGGAAACGCCCAGGGTGAAGCGGCCGGAATTCAGAATGTTGAAGGCCACGATGTGTCCGCGGCCGATTTCGTAGAGCAGATTTTCCTTGGGCACGATGCAGTTTTCGAGGAGCAGCGGCGTCGTCGAGCTGCCGTGAATGCCCATTTTGTGTTCTTCGTTGCCGGGCTTGATGCCAGGAAAGGTGCGCTCGACGATGAAGGCGGAAAGTTTTTCTCCGTCCACCTTGGCGAAAACGATAAAGACGTCGGCGAATCCGCCGTTGGTGATCCACATTTTCTGGCCGTTGAGGACCCAGTTTTTTCCGTCCGGAGAAAGTTCCGCGCGGGCCGTCAGGCTCATGGCGTCGGAGCCGGCCTGGGCTTCGGAGAGGCAATAGGCGGAAAGCCATTCGCCGCTGGCGATTTTCGGCAGATATTTTTTCTTCTGCTCTTCGGTGCCGAAATAGACGATGGGCAGCGTGCCAATGCCGGTCTGCGCGCCGAAGGTGGTGGCGAAGCCGCCGTAGACGGAAATTTTTTCGGTCACCAGCGTGGTGGAAATCTTGCCCATTCCGCCGCCGCCGTAGGCCTCGGGCACGGAACTGCCCAGCAGGCCCAGTTCTCCGGCTTTTTTGGTCAGCTCGACCATCAGGCCGGGCTTTTTCTCCTCCAGCTCTTTTACCCGCGGCAGGACTTCCTTGGTGACGAACTCTTCGGCGGTTTGCGCGATCAGGCGGTGATCGTCGTTGAAATCGGCGGGGGTAAAAATATCCTCGGGCCGGGCGGCTTCGAGAAGGAAGTTTCCACCCTTGGCGGCGGTTTTTACGGTGACGGATGTGGCCATGCTGTCCTCCGGATGCGGCTTCTGTTTACCAGTTTACTCCCGTCCCGGCGCGTCCGGCAATTCCCCGTGCGCGATGTTCCAGGCCGGCAAAGCCGGGCAAAACTCAGTGCGGCGCCGGAGTTTTTTCCTTCTCCGGAAAGAAGATCAGCAGAAGGTTCGAGGGAGCGTCGCGCAAATTCGCAATCATCGCGAGCGAGCCGCCGGGGAGCCACAACATTCCTCCCGCGGTGAGCATCGTGACCGGCTGGCCTTCCAGCTCGATCTTGATGGCGGCTTGATCGAGCGCGGCGAGGAGAAGGCCGTGGCCGGTTGCGGCAAGTTCCGCTTTTTGCGTTCCGGCGTCGAGCTTGGCGATTTCCACGCGGGCGCCGTCGGTTTCAAACAGGGGCTTCGCGGCAAAACCTTTCTGCGCGGTTTCCTGGCACGGACCCGCATCGCCGGGAACGATTTTTGCGCAAAGGTTGCGCACGGCGCCCTGAGGCTGGACGAATTCGATGGTGAGATTACGAAAGGGCTGGTCGCTGAGGTTGCGTGCGATGTGAGAAAAATTGCCGCGGGCGAAGCGCACTTCGGCGTCGGCGAGTTGCGCATGCACTTCCGGCTTGCCCAGCACGGCATTGACGATGTCGGCGGGGCCGAGCGTGACGTAGACATAGTCGCGGACGTGTTCATGGAGCAACGTGGAATCCTTGGGGGCCACTTCCACGCTGAAGGCACGCACATAAGCGTTTTCGAGGGAAAGATGATGGCGCGGCTCGCTGGTGACGGGCACGGCTTTGGGCTGTTCCGCGGGAGGAGCGGCGGGAGGAGGCGGGGCGGGTTGCTGCGCGCGGGCGTTGCCGAGAACTAGAAACAAGGCTGCGGCGAGAGAGGCGATGAATTTTGGCAGCTTCATTTTCAGGAGAGCCTTTCGATTACGCCGGCGGCGCCCATGCCTCCTCCGATGCACATGGTGACCATGCCGTAGCGGGCGTTGCGGCGCTGCAGTTCGCGGATGATCGAAGCGGTAAGCTTAGCGCCGGTGCAGCCCAGGGGATGGCCGAGGGCGATGGCGCCGCCGTTGGGATTGACGCTGGCGGGATCGAGGCGGGCCTCCTGAATGACGGCCAGGGATTGCGCGGCGAAGGCTTCGTTCAATTCGATGACGGCGAGGTCGCTGAGTTTCAGTCCGGCGAGTTTTAGGGCTTTGGGAATGGCGTAGACGGGGCCGATGCCGAACTCTTCGGGGGCGCAGCCGGCGGTGGCGAAGGAGACCAGGCGGGCGAGAGGCTTGAGGCCGAGGGCTTTGGCGCGCTCTTCGCTCATCAGGATAGTGGCCGCGGCGCCGTCGCTCATCTGCGAGCTGTTGCCGGCGGTGACGGTCCCTTGCACGTGAAAGGCGGGCTTGAGTTTGCCCAGGGCTTCGAGGGAAGTGTCTACGCGGGGGCCTTCGTCGGTGTCAAAGATGAATTTCTGCGTGGCGGCTTTGGCGGCGCCTTTGGCGGAGCCGTTGCTTTCGGACACTTCCGTGAGGATGACTTCGACGGGAACGGTCTCGTCCTTGAATTTGCCGACGGCGAGAGCGCCGACGGCTTTTTTGTGGCTTTCCAGGGAAAACTGGTCAGCCTGCTCGCGGGTGATGCGGAACTTTTTTGCAACGTGCTCGGTGCCCAAGCCCATGTTGATGTAGGAGTCGGGATTATTTTCCGCCAGCCAGGGGTTGATGGAAATTTTGTTTCCGCCCATGGGCACCATGCTCATGGATTCGGTTCCGCCGGCGAGAATGACCTGGGCGGCGCCGGTGCGGATGCGGTCCACGGCGATGGCGATGGCTTGCAGTCCCGAGGAGCAGAAGCGGTTGATGGTCATCGCCGAGCACTGCACGGGAAGACCCGCGCGCAGGGAGGCGATGCGAGCCACGTTCATGCCCTGTTCGGCTTCGGGCATGGCGCAGCCGAGGATGACGTCGTCGATTTCGCGGGGGTCGAGGCCGGGAACGCGGGCCAGGACGGCCTTGATGACTTCGGCGGCCAGATCGTCCGGCCGCGCCGTGCGCAGCGAACCCTTGCCGGCGCGACCTACCGCTGTGCGTACCGAGGAGACGATTACGGCTTCAGGCATGGGGAACCTCCAAGGGGTAGAAGACTGATGCTATCAAATTTAGATGCGCGTGGGTTGGGAAGTGGCAAAAAGTGACTGGTGACTCGTGACTGGTGACTCGTGGGGAAGATGGCCGGGCCGGGCGACAAAGAGAGGCGCTTCGCTGGGTATCTAGTTAACAATATGACTCCCACCCCCGGGTAATTTTTGTAAGTGTTGATTCTGCGGGGTTTTAAGTGCTTTGTTTTGGAAGTGCAGATTCTACAGGGGTTGTGGACGTGTTTTTTGTAAGTGCAGAATCTACAGGGGTTAGCGGAGTCTTGGTTCGAGCCGAGGGGGTTTTGCGGGGGGAATGCGGGCTGCAATCGGGGCGAAGTGGTTCGCCGCATCTCGGTTCGAGATGTTACCTTTAAAGTACATAAATGTCAATCGTTAATTTTATTAGAGAAATGGAGATCGTAGTATCTGGCGCGATAGTACGATGGGGTGGCTTGGGGGAGGAATTGGCGGGCGGGGTGGCGGGGAGGGGGTGTCGCGGAAACGGGAAGAATGGTGCGGGTCGCGGGGAGGTTGAGCACGAGTTCACTGTAAACCCGCACCCTTGAAAACCACAAGGGTGCGGCGCCCGCGTGGTGCTTTGTGGATAGGGGCCGCGCGGTGATAACCAAAGCAAAGGCTGTGATACACTGCACGTGTTTGGCAGCCATTTCTCTTCGGGGAGCCTCCTCTTGAAACTCTCTTCCTTGCTGGTCTTTGCCGTTGTTCTGAGCTTTTCCATTTCCACGCGGGCGCAACAGCCTGCGGCCGCGGCGCGGGCGGTATCCGTGGAGGATGCGCTGGCGATACGCGGGGTAGCGGATCCGCAAGTGAGCGGGGACGGGCAGTGGGTGGCGTATACGGTGAAGAGCGCGCTGGTGAAGGAGGATAAGAACGAGACGCGGATCTGGATGATTCCGGCGGCGGGGGGCGAGGCCATTGCGCTGACGGGCGAAGGGGTGTCGTCCGCGCATGCGCGATTCAGCCCGGACGGGAAATTCGTGGCGTTTCTTTCGGCGCGGGCGGGAGGCAAGCAGCAGCTGTGGCTGCTGAACCGGATGGGAGGCGAGGCGCAGAAGATTACGGATACGCCGCAGGACGTGGACGATTTTGCCTGGGGGCCGGACAGCCGGCGGGTGTTGCTGGTGCTGCGGGACGCGACGCCGGAGGAGTTGGAGGCGGCCAAGGACAAGGAAGCGAAGAAGGAAGAAAAACCGGGGCGGCCGTGGGTGATTGACCGGCTGCAGTTCAAGCGGGACCGGGTGGGTTACCTGGAGCGCTACCGCACGCACCTTTATATGTTCGACCTGGCGGCGAAGTCGCTGACGCAGATTACTTCGGGGGATTACGACGATGCGCATCCGGCGTGGTCGCCGGACGGAAGGTCGGTGGCGTTTACGAGTAACCGGACGGCGCCCGATCCGGACCGCAATTTCAATAACGATATCTGGGTGGTGGCGGCGGACAATACGGACAAGGGGGCGCGGCTGACGCGGGTCACGAGCAATCCGGGCAATGACGATTATGCGGCGTGGTCGCCGGACGGGAAGTGGATCGCCTTTGTGAGCCAGACGGATGTGCACGCGATTGACTACGCCACGCAGCATCTGGCGGTGGCGCCGGCTTCGGGCGGGGAGGCCAAAGTGCTTACGGCGGCGTTCGACCGCAATGTTGCGAATCCGCAGTTTTCGGCAGATGGAAAATCCATTTATTTTATCGCCGATGACGACGGCACGCTCAATCTGTGCCTGATTGCCTCCGCGGGAGGCGAGGTCACCCGGGCGATTGGGGGGCGGCTGGCAGTTTCGGACTATGCGCTGGCGAAAACGGGGCTGGTGGCGGCGACGGTGGCCACGCTGGACCGCTCCGACGAGGTGCATACGCTCAGCGGAGGGAAGCTGGCGCGGATCACGCACGTGAATGACGCGCTGTTCGCGCAGCTCAAGCTTTCGGCTGGGGAATACGTGCGATTCAAGAGCAAGGACGGGACAACTGTTTCCGGTTATCTGTATAAGCCGCTCGAATATGTTGCGGGGAAAAAGTATCCGGCGATCCTGCATCCGCACGGCGGGCCGGTGTGGGAGTATTCCGCGGAGTTTGACCATTACGCGCAGCTCTTTGCGGCCAACGGGTACGTGGTGCTGCTGCCGAATCCGCGGGGGTCTTCGGGCTACGGGCAGAAATTCTGCGAAGCGATCTTCGCGGACTGGGGCAACAAGGATTTTCAGGACGACATGGCCATGGTGGACTACGCGGTGGCGCAGGGTATCGCCGATCCAGACAAGCTGGGCGTGGGAGGATGGTCCTACGGGGGAATTTCGACCAACTTCATCATCACGCAGACGAAGCGGTTCAAGGCGGCGATTTCCGGAGCGAGCGAATTTCTCTACGTGACCAACTACGGACACGACCACTACCAGCGGCTGTGGGAATGGGAGCTGGGGCTGCCGTGGGAGAACCGGGCGCTGTGGGAGAAGATGTCGCCGTTCAATAAGGTGACGGCGATCACGACGCCGACGCTGGTGATGGGCGGGAACATCGACTGGAACGTGCCCATCATCAATTCCGAGCAGCTCTACGAATCGCTGCGGCGGATTGGAGTCCCCACCGAACTGGTGGTCTATCCGGGCGAATATCACGGGTTCACCACACCGTCGCATATAAAGGATAGGCTGGAGCGATTTCTGGCGTGGTATGCGCACTACGTGCAGGGCAGCGCGGCGCCGGCGCGGCCGGCGAAGGCGCCCGCGACGAGCGAGGCCAAGACCGCAAATTAGGGGATTGAATCACTGCTTCGCTACACATTAGATGTTTTTAATTGACATCCACAAACCGCTTCAGTAGTTTGGAGTTGACGCGTGGGGCGTCGCTCGAATTCTTATTTTTTCAGCTCCAGGGCTAACCGTTTACCCCTCCCCTGCGGTGGCTTCATACACAGAAGTTCTGTGAGGAGATCGTCCGGTGCAGAAGACGATTGCGCCAGATAAGCCATCTAAAGGGATCCTGGGATGCCACCATTTGCCGTTTGCCTGAATACGAAGTGCACATTCCTCTTTGACATGCAGGAGAGCCGCGAAAAACGGTTTCGCGTGCCTCCGCACCCCTGCCCCATCTGCTCCGCACGCGTTGTTCTCTATTGCCTGCACTGCCGCTTTCCGCTGCTGAAAAAGCCGGTTGCGGAAACGGCCTGCTGCGAGCATTGCAACATGCCGCTGAAGCGCGACCCGGCGAAACCGCCAGCCGTCAATCCGTGATCCGGCGCGCGGGATGCGCCGCGTGACCGAACTCGCACATTGCTTCGCGCCGCGAGGAGGATTTGGCGCGTTTTTTTGATATGCTGCACTTCGTGCGCTCCTTATCCCTCTTACTTCTTCCGGCCGGGCTGCTGCTGGCCGGGGTGATGCATTCGCAGACTTCTCCTCCAGCGCCAGCGCAACAGGCTGCGCCAACTCCCGTGCCGGCCGCGGCGGTTGCGCTACAGACTCCCCTTCCGCGGCAAGAGCCGCCAGGATTGAATGTTGTCGTGCTGGACCCCGCGCACGGAGGCACGGACACGGGGGCGCGGGGCGCGGGAGGAATCCGGGAGAGCGATCTGGTGCTGGCGCTCGCGGGGCAGATTCGCGCGGCGCTGGAAAAGCAGGGATTGACCGTGCTGCAAACGAGGAGGGGAGACGACGGGCCGTCGCTCGATGACCGCGCCTCTCTGGCCAACGCGCAGCGCAACGCCATTTTTATTTCGCTGCATGTGGGTTCCACGGGACTGCCCGGGACGGTGCGCGTCTATACGCTGCCCGCGCCGGCGGCAGTTCCACCGGCGGCGGGAGCGCTGCTGCCTTGGGGCCGCGCGCAGAATGCGTTTGCGGGGATGAGCCGCAAGCTGGCGGATCTGGCGCAGGTGCAAATGAGCCTGCGCTTCAAAGGCTCGCCGCAGAACGCTTCCGAGGCCGCGGTGCGCCAGCTGAATTCCGTGGCGCTGCCGGCGATGGCGGTGGAGCTTGCGAACGTGTCCGTGCAGGACCCGGCGCTGGTGGAGCGCATGATGCCGGGCGTGGCCGATGGAATCGCCGAAGCGGTGCGCTCGTTCAAGCAAGCGTATGACGCGGAATTGGCGCATGGCGCGGCGGCCGTCCCGCCGGCAGCTCCGCCCGCGCCGGGGAGCGTGCGATGACGAGTCGCTGGCGCAATCGCCTGCTGGGGCTGCTGGTGATCGCCGTGGTGGCCGCGGCCATCTATGTTCCGGTGCTGCGGGAGCGAATCCGGAGGGCGGCGCGGCTGCAATCGCAAAGCATCGAACAGGCGCGGCGGGAACTTTCGCAGCCGCTGGGGACCGAAGCGGGCGAGGCGAAGGTAAAGACGGTTCTCTTCTGGGTATCGCCGGAGGAGGACGGAGCGCTGACCAGCGTGACGGTGGAGATGCCGCTGGCCCGCGATCCGGTGGTGCGCGCCAAGCAAGTCCTGAATATTCTGCTGGCCGGGCCGGTGGACGCCGAACTGCGGACGCTGCCTCCGGACGCGGCGCTGCTGGAATTTTATCTGCTGCCCAACGGAACGGCGGTGGCGGATTTTTCGCAGTCGCTGGCCACTTCCCTGCCCAGCGGAATTCTGAGCGAAAAGATGGCGGTGGATTCGATTGTGCGCACGCTCGAAGCCAATGTGCCGGAAGTGCAGCGGCTGAAGATTCTGATCAACGGGCAGGAAAGCGAAACGCTGGCCGGGCATTTGGACCTGACGGGAACGTTTGCGGTTCGCGTGGCTACTGCCGTGGCCGCGCCGGTTGCAGCGGCGCCTGCGCCCGCCAATGCGCCCGCGCCGCAGAAATTGACAGCGGAGCCGCCGGCGGGCAAACTGAGCGCTCCGGTAAAGAAACCATGACGAAGCAGGAGGGTTCCGTGCGAATCGATGGCCGCCATGCCGACCAGTTGCGCCCACTGAAGATCACGCCGGACTTTATTTCGACGGCGGAAGGAAGCGTGCTGATCGAATTGGGGAACACGCGGGTGATCTGCACGGCCACGGTGGATGATGGCGTGCCGAAATTTTTGAGGGGAACGGGAAAAGGCTGGGTGACCAGCGAATACGGGATGCTGCCGCGGGCCACCGAGGAGCGCACGCCGCGCGAAGCGGCGCGGGGAAAACAGTCGGGAAGAACGCTGGAAATTCAGCGATTGATCGGGCGCTCGCTGCGGGCGGTGACCAATCAGGCGGCGCTGGGCGAGCGCACCGTATGGATGGATTGCGACGTGATCCAGGCCGACGGGGGAACGCGCACGGCGTCCATCACGGGGGCATTCGTGGCGCTGGCGCTGGCGTTTGAGCGGCTGGTGGCCGCGGGGATACTGAAAACGATTCCGCTGAATGACACCGTCGCGGCGACGAGCGTCGGATTCGTGGACGGGCGGGCGCTGCTGGACCTGGCGTATGAAGAGGACGCCCGCGCGGAAGTGGACATGAACGTGGTGATGACCGGCGGGGGAAAATTCGTGGAGATTCAGGCCGCGGCCGAGGGCGAGCCATTTTCCGGCGGCGAAATGCAGGACATGCTGGCGCTGGCCGCCGCGGGCATTCGCCGCCTGACCGAACAGCAGCGCATCCTTCTGCCCGTGAACTTCAGTGCGCGCGCCCGCTGACCCCATAAAATTGGTTCTGGCGTCGTCGAACGCCGGGAAGCTGGCGGAATACGGCGTGCTCGCGGAGAATGTTTCCTCGCACCTGCCCATCGAACTCGCGCTGCTGCCGGACTTCGACGCGCTGCCTGCGTTTGAAGAGACCGCGACGACGTTTGCGGAAAATGCGCTGGGTAAGGCGCTGCACTATTCGAGGTTGCGGGAAGGGCTGGTGTTCGCCGACGATTCCGGGCTGGTGGTGCCCTCGCTGGGCGGAGAGCCGGGTGTGCGCTCGGCACGCTATGCGGGAGAGGGCGCTTCGAGCGAGGAGTGCAACCGCAAGCTGCTGGACGAGTTGCGCGGGAAGAAGGGCCGCGAGCGCGGCGCCTATTTTGTTTGCGCCATTGCGCTGGCCGGGCGGGGGCGCGCGCGGGCGATTGTGACCGCGCGGGTGGACGGCGAAATTCTGGAGACTCCGCGCGGCAGCGGCGGATTCGGCTACGACCCCCTGTTTTTCTTTGCTCCGCTGGGCAAGGCGTTTGCGGAACTTTCGCGCGAGGAAAAGAACGAGCACAGCCATCGGGGCAAGGCGTTTCGCCGGCTGCTTTCCCTGTTCACAGCGTAGCCGGCGCCTTGCGAGGCGCTCGCGGCGCGAAAAGCCTGTGCTATAGTTTGCGTGGCCATGCCCATCCGAAAAAAACCGAAGAAACAAAAGGCTCCCGCCAGCAAGCGGGCGGGTACGCATTTGGCAAAATCTCCCGCCGCGAAAACCGGCGCACGCGCGACGGAAGCAAGCCCCAAGCATGTGGCGGAGATTCTGGCCGGGTTGGATGCCGCCTATCCCGCCGCGTCCTGCGAATTGCGGCACGACAATCCGTTTCAGCTGCTGATCGCCACGATTCTTTCGGCGCAGTGCACCGACGTGCGCGTGAACGCGGTGACGAAAACGCTTTTTGCGAAATACCGGACGCCGGAGGATTTCGCCTATGCCCACCCGGCGGAGATTGAGCAGGAAGTGCGCTCCACGGGATTTTTCCGCAACAAGGCAAAGTCCATCATCGGGGCCAGCAAGGCCATCGTGGAACAATTCGGCGGGCGGGTGCCGCGCACGATGGAGGAGATCCTGACGCTGCCGGGCGTGGCACGCAAGACGGGCAACGTGGTGCTGGGCACGGCCTATGGCATCGCCAGCGGCGTGGTGGTGGACACGCACGTGATCCGCATCTCGCAGCGGCTGGGACTTTCGAAACACGAAGACCCCAAGAAAATCGAGCAGGACCTGATGGGACTCCTTCCCCGCGAGAAATGGATATTGTTTTCGCACCAGATCATCTGGCACGGGCGGCGGGTGTGCTACGCGCGCAAACCGAATTGCCGGGAGTGCAACCTCGAAGCGCTGTGCCAGGCGAAAGACAAGACCGTCTAGACCGCCCGCGCGCGCGATACCGACTTGTCGAAGTGCGCTCCCGCGCCACAACTTCGCGCCGCGCCATGCTAGAATCGTTCCGTCGGGGCGTAGCGCAGCCTGGTAGCGCGCCTGCCTTGGGCGCAGGAGGCCCCCGGTTCAAATCCGGGCGCCCCGACCACTTACCCCTTTATTTTCAATGCATTGTTTCTGAACCAGCGGCGGCGGAAACCAAACTTGGGTCCAACCTGGGTCCAAGAACGAGCCTCTCGACGCTTTCGACGGCGCGACGCTGCTCTTCCGACAGCATGTGCAAATAAATCTCGCGCTTGGCCGCGGTGGGCGGCTCCTTCAAATACGGATTAAACGAGTCGGGCGTGATGGGCTGCGCCGGGCGCGGGCCGTACATCCCTAGAACGGATACGGATGCTTCCCCATCTGAATCGTGATCCACTTCGTCTCCGTCATCTCGTCAATGGACCAGCGCCCGCCTTCGCGCCCGCTGCCGGAGTCTTTTACCCCGCCGAAGGGCACGATGGCATCGTCATGAATCGTGGGGCCGTTGAGGTGCACCATGCCGGCTTCCAGTTCCAGCGCGAACTTCATCGCCAGTTGCAGGTCGTTGGTGATCACCGCGGAGGAAAGTCCATACACCGAACTATTCGCCAGCTTCAAGGCGTCGTCCGCGTTGGCCGCCTTGGTCACCGCGGCGACGGGCCCGAACAGCTCGTCCTTGAAGACCGCCATCTCCGGCGTGACGTCGGCAATCACCGTGGGATGATAGAAATTCCCTTCGTATTTTCCGCCGGTCAGCACGCGCGCGCCCGCGGCCACCGCGGCCTTCACCTTGCCGTCAATCATGGGGCACTGCGAAGTGCGGATGAGCGGACCGATGACCGTGTGCGGATCGCGCGGATTGCCGACGGTCATCTTCGCGGCCTTGGCCGCGAAGCGCTTGAGGAATTCGTCATAGACCGGCGCTTCCACGATGATGCGCGAGCCGGCCATGCAGATCTGCCCCTGGTGAATGAAAATTCCGAAGCAGGCCGTGTCCACGGCGTAATCGAGATCCGCGTCCTTCAGCACAATCACCGGACTCTTGCCGCCCATTTCCAGCACCACGCGCTTGCCGCGCCGCGCGCATTCCGTGGCGATGATGCGGCCCACGGCGGTCGAGCCGGTGAAGGTCACCAGCTTCACGCGCGGGTCTTCCAGGATCACCTTGGCCATGGCCGGGCCGTCGCCGGGCACCACGTTGAAGACGCCCGCTGGCACGCCCGCCTTATGGAACACTTCCGCCAGCTTGAGCACCGTCAGCGAAGTCTCCTCCGACGGCTTCAGCACGAACGTGTTTCCGGCGGCCAGCGCGAAGGCCACTTTCTTGAGCGACAAAATCACGGGAAAGTTGAACGGCGAAATCCCCGCCACCACGCCCAGCGGACGGCGCACGGCCATCGAGAAAAGTCCCGGCTCGTTATTGAAAACTTCGCCATGAATCCGCCGCGCTTCTCCGGCGATCGAATGCACCATGTTCGCGGCAAAGGGCACTTCGAACATGGCCTTGCCAAACGTGGCACCGCCTTCGTCAATCAGCAGGTCCACGATCTCCTCCCGCGCGGCCATCAGTCCGTCGGCGGCCTGGTGCAGGATGCGCTCGCGTTCCGCCGCGGGCGTGGCCGCCCACGAGGCGCGGGCGGCGTCGGCGGCGTCCAGCGCCGCGCGCATGTGTTGCTCCTGGGCCATGAACACTTTTGCGAACGACTTCTGATTGGCCGGATTGATGACGTCGGTCAGCGCCGAGGCCGGAACATCAATGGTCTTTCCTGCGATGAAGGGTGTCGTGAACATGTATTTCTCCTCCGCGGTTCGGATGATGGAGCGTTGCAACGAAAAACCGTTTACTTCCAGACGCGCCGCGCCGTCTCGGCAACGAGCCGCAGTTTGGCCCACTGGTCGTCTTCGGTCAAGAGATTCCCTTCCATGGTGGAAGCAAAACCGCACTGCGGGCTGAGCGTCAGGTTTTCCAGCGGCACGATCTTTGCCGCTTCCGCAATACGCTTCGCCAGATCGTCCGCGCTCTCCAGTTGGGCGATCTTCGAACTCACCAGCCCCAGCACCACCGTCTTGCCCTTGGGCACGAAGCGCAGCGGCTCGAAGGTTCCCGAGCGCGCGTCATCATACTCCAGCAGGAAGGCGTCCACGGCCAGCGTGCCGAAAAGTTTTTCCGCGATGGCGTCGTATCCGCCCTCGGCATACCAGTGGCTGCGATTGTTTCCCCGGCAGAGGTGGATGGCCAGCGTGACGCCGGGGCGCTTGGCGGCCGCGAAGCAGGCGTTATCCGCGCGCACCGCTTCGTCCAGCAGCGCGTCCGGGTCCGTCCTCATTTCCGCGCGAATCCATTCGCGCCATTTGGGGTCCATGTAGTAGCTGTAGCGCGGCGCGTCAATCTGAATGTAGCTGACGCCGTCGGCGGAAAGTTTGGCGAGGTCGGCTTTCATGATCTCGACGATGTCCCAGAGCAGCGCGGAATGGTCCTTATAGACCTTGTCGGTGACGCCGCGCTTGAAGGAGATGGCCGGAAACTGCGTGGCGCTGGGCAGGGTCATCTTGATCGCGCCGGGGCTGTTTTTTTGGAGAAACGGCATCTCATGGCCGGTCAGAGGGCGCGCCTGGCGCAATTTCCCGGTGACGATTCCGGTGACGCTGCTGACGTGGGCGTCCTCTTTTTCACCGGCTTTCCACGAGCGCGCCACGGCGTCGCCGAGATCAAATCCTTCGACGGCGTCGGTGAAATCGCTCATGAAGTTGCGGCGGCGCAGTTCGCCGTCGGTGAAGATTTCGAAGCCCAGCTCTTTCTGCTTGGCCAGCACGCGCAGAATGTGGCGGTCCTCGATGGCTTTCAACTGCTCGGGGGTGACGGCGGAATCGCGCCGCGCCTCCAGAATTTCGGCGGGCCGAAGAAAACTTCCAATGTGATCGGCTCTGTATCGCGCTGGCATTTCGTAATCCTCTTTCCCGAACTCCGTGTGAACGTCCGCTTTCCCGCCGCCCGGCGGTCCCGGGCAACCCATCCACTATGCCAAATTAGTGCATGCCGGGCCAGTCTCCCTGATCGCCCAGATTGGCGGCGATTTTTCGCGCGGCTTCCCGGACCAGATCGATTTTTTCACCCAGTTCGCGGCCCTGAAATCTTTGTGTGGGGCCGGCGATGCCCACGGCGCCGACGACGTGGGCGTCCTGAAGAATGATCGGCGCGGCCACTCCGTTGAATCCGCGTTCGAGTTCCTGTTCGTCCAGGGCGTAGCCGCGCTGGCGAACGCGGCGCAAATCATTTTTCAATTCATCGATACGCACATGAGTACTAACAGTAAATCGCGGCAAACCGTTGCGCTGAACGATTTCGGCGACATCCTGCTCGCTCAAATAGGCCAGCACGGCCTTGCCGGCGGCGGTGCAATGCGCGGGAAACAGGGAGCCGACCGGCGTGCGCACGGTGATGCGGGCGGCGGGGGAATCGAAGCGTTCGACGCAGACGACGCCGCTGGAGGCGGGGACGGCGAGGCTGACGGCCTCATTCGAAACCCGGGCCAGATCGGCGAGGAAGCGGCGGGCTTCGCTTTGCAGGGTCCGGGCTTTCAGGGCTTTCGTTCCCAGATCGTGCAGTTTGAGGCCCAGGCGGTATTTTTCGCCTTCGGGGTCGCGCTGAATGAGGTCGAATTTCTCCATGGCGCCGAGGAGGCGGTAGACGGTGGTCTTGTTCAGGCGAAGGCTGGCGGCGATTTCGGAGATGCGCAGTTCGGGGCCGTACTGGCCCATGTGCAGAAGGATGCGGATGGCTTTTTGCAGGGATTTGCTGGCGCCGGATTCGAATTCGCGCCGTCTGGACTGCGGGACTCTTCTGCGCGAAGAAGCTGACGGCATGGCGACCATCCTATTCCGCCGCAAGGAGCGGGTCTTGGGAGGATGGGGCATTGTAATCAAAAACGGGTGGCTGTCAATATGAAACTTTAGTTCACAATATGAATTCGGCACAGGCGCGGCGGCGGGACGAATTCGTGTATACTCACCGGCGCGAAACGAAGCGCCGTCTGGACAGGCTGAAACAGGGGACCTCCCCGGGGAAACCAACGATGACCGAGAAACAAAAGTTTTACGGCTGGATACTGGTGGCCGTGCTGTTTGCCATGGACTTCCTGAACATGGGATTTCCGCTGTATGGCGGCAACGTGATCAACACCTACATGCTGAAAGAGATTGTGATGAGCCGGGGGACGTACGGACTGGGCTTTACGTTCATCAATCTGTTTATCGGGGTGCCTTCGATCCTGGTGGCGGCCTGCATCGTGAGATGGAGCATCAAGCGGTCGTTCGTGATCGGGTCGGCGCTGCTGGTGTGCGGGTCGCTCTGGCTGGCGCTTATCGCGCACAAACCGTGGCAGTATCTGGTGGGCTTCGGAATCATCAACGGCATCGGCATCTGCTTCGGCACGATCGTACCGGCGTCGACGGGAGTGACGCGATGGTTCAAGCGGTATCGCGGGCGGGCCATGGCCATCGCGCTGAGCGCATCGAGCTTCGCGGGATTTTTTATCGCGCCGCTGATTAACCGCGTGCTGACGGCGAACGGCGGGAATTGGCGGCAGGCGTGGGAGGTGGTGGCCGGGGCGGCGGTGGTTTCCGCGATTCTGGCGACGCTTTTTGTGCGCGAGAGGCCGGAAGATCTGGGGCAGTTTCCCGACGGAGCCGCGGACTCTTCTTCGGACGGGCATGGCAGCGCGAAGGAGGGACTGGTGACGCGGCATCCGTGGACGCCGCACGAGGCTTACCGAACGAGATCGTTCTGGCTGATGCTGATCGGGGGATTCGGCTGCCAGTTCCCTTTCTTCTTCTTTACGGCGCATTGGATACTGCATCTGCGCGGAGCGGGAATTTCTCCCGCGACGGCGGCCTGGGCCATGGGCCTTTTTACGCTGGGGGGAATCGGCGGACGGGCGATGGGAGGATGGCTGATGGACGTGATGACCGCCCGGTACGCCTACATGATCGGGCTGTGCTGCTATCTGGTAGGTTCGGTCCTGGCGATCAAGGCCAGTCCCAGCACGCTGCCTTTCGCGTTCGCGGCGGCGATTCTCTATGGAGCGGGATTTGGGTGGACCTTCGTTTGCGCCAACACCATTACCGGACATTATTATGGGCCGCTGGCGTTTCCCAAAGTGAATGGAATGATGCTGGTGGTGACGGGAGCGGTGTGTTCACCGGCGGGGGTGATTGGGGGGAGGATTTTTGATCATTTTGGAAGTTATACGATGGCTTTTGAGATGAACATGCTGATCAGCGTGATTGGAATCGTGGCGCTGGCGTTCGCGACGATGCCGCAGCCGCTGACGGTTGGGAGCGAGGCGGCCTAGCCCGCAGTTCCTGCAAGAACGCCGCGGCTCAGTGCGCCAGAGAAACATTCCAGCCGTCGACGGCGAGGACGGGAGTAGCGCCGGCAGCGTCGCTGGTCCTGTAGTGCACGGAAATTTCGCGCTGTTCGCCGGGCAGCAGCGAGATGTAATTTTCCTCCCACCAGACGGGCAGTATCTCTTCACCGCCGGGGCTTTTCAATAAGCGCAAGCGGACTAAAAACGCGAGGGATTTTCCTTTGTTTTCCACGGTCACCTGCGCCGGGGTCATGGCGCCGGGTTCTCCCATTTTTAAGACGGCGTTCACGGTCACTTTGGGCAGATCCTGCAGGGCCGTAAAATCGGCGTAACCGCTTTGCGGCGTGTAATACCACTCGCCTTTGGGCCAGTCGAGGACGTCGGGTTTGGTGGAGAGCCAGTAGAAGTTGCGGCTGACCAGGGCGCCGGAGGGATTGAGCAAGCGGAGGGTCAGAAAGTAGGTGGAGGAAATGCCGTCGGGTTGGGGAAGGACGAAGGCGCGGGCCACGCCATCGGCGGGAACGTCGACGGAGGATTGGGCGGCGAAGCGTTCGCGCATGTCCAGGTCGTAGAGCCTGGCTTCGACCTCCATGCCGTTGAGGAGAGTCTGGCGGTCGCTGACGACGGTGACGGAGCGGTCGTCGTAGGAAAATTGAATGTGCACGGGTTCGAGGGCTTTTTTGGAGCCGAAATAGCCGCCGCCGGGGCGGAGGTAATAGTCGTAGAGGTGCCAGATGAGGCCGGGCCAGGCGTTATTGAGCATCCACTGAATGACGCCGGTGGAACGGTATTTGTTGCGGGCGAAGGCTTCGAACATGGCACGCTGGCCCTCGTAGGCGGCGGCTTGAGATTTCCAGGCGAAATCGGCGGCGCTGGTGGATTTGCCGTAGCGGCGATCGAGGGCGTTGGTGTATCTCTCGATGTTTTTGAAGGCGCCGCCGCCGGCGTGAAAATTCCAGGCGTCATTGAAGGGCCAGAGTTTGTCGGCGGGAAGCATGGTTTGCAGAGATTCGAGGGGAGGAACGGCGGGGCCGGGGCTGGTTTCCGTGTTGAAGCCGTGGGCGCCGCCGGTTTTGGCGTCCAGCAGCCAATAGTTGGGGGGGACGTAATCGTAGGGGCCGGTCATTTTGACGCCGGTGGGGCCGGTGACTGCGGTGGGCTTGGCCGTGGCGGAAGAGAGGATGGAGCCGGGCCAGTTGGTTTGCTTCAGGACTTCGAGGTAAGCGCGCTCGCGTTCGGGCGGAGGAGGATTGTCGCTGCCATTGAGCCAGACAAAAACGCTGGGGTGGGCGCGGAGGCGGAGGGACTGGTCGCGGAGGGAGTCGACGGAGATGCGGCGGTGCTCGTCGCCCCACTGGGACCATTTTTCCCAGGCGTCGCAGCAGCACCAGCCGGCCATGATGAGGATGCCTTCGCGGTCGGCCATTTGGAAAAAGTTTTCGTCCTCGAGTTTGCCCTCGAGGCGAATGGTGTTCAGACCCAGGTCCTTCACGTAGGCGAACTCCGCTTCGCGCCGGCGGGCGTCCACGCGCAGCATCATGTCCGGCGCCCATCCGCCTCCGCGGATCAGCACGGGCTGGCCGTTGACGCGGAAGAGGCGATGGCCTTCGGCGGTGAGCTGGGAATCGTGCTGCACGATGCCGAAGGCAATGGACTGGCGGTCGGAGACGGCGCCGGAGGAGTCGGCGAATTCGAGAGCCAGGGTGTGCAGGAAAGGCTCGCCCATCGTGTAGGGCCACCAGAGGCGGGGGTGGGGAACGACGAGGGCGGCGATGGCGTCGGGCGAGAGAGTGACCGAGCGCTGCTCGCCGGGCCCGAGGGTCACTGGCTGGCTGAACTCGATGGGCTTTTCCTCTCCGGAAATTGTGCCGTGCAGGATTCCGCGAACTTTTCCCGAACTGGTGTTGGCCAGTTCGGCGCGCAGGGTGAGCCGCGCGGTATCCGCAGCGGGCAAATTGAGCCTGGTTTCAACGAACGGATGCCGAACCGCCACGGGCCCGCTGGCGCTGAGGACGACTTCCTGCCACAAACCCATGTCCTTGTCCGGGGGAGTGGGGTTCCAGTCCACCCAGGTGATGGCGAGATCTCCGGCGGCCGGAGCGGAGACTTTGACGGCCAGGGCGTTTTTCGCGCCGGGGAAGACGAAGCGGGTGACATCGAATTCGTAGCGGCGGAAGGCGCCTGCGAGGAGATCAGTTCCCGCGAGTTTTTTTCCGTTGAGCCAGATTTCGGCGCGGTAATTGATGCCGCGAAAGGCGATGCGGACGGTCTTACCGCTGTAGCTGGCGGGCAAATCGAATTCGGCGCGGTACCACCAGGGCTTTGCGTAGGGGCTGCCGGCGGGAATTTCCTGATTGGCGAATTGCGAGCCGATCTCGTATTTCACGCCCGGGATGGAGCGCAGGTTATTTCCGAAGTAAGGATCGGGATAGACGCCGTTTTCGACGAGGGCGGCGAAGACGGTCTTGGGCAGCGAAGTTTTATACCAGCCGGAAGCGTCGAAACCAGCGCGGGAGAGTTCCCCGGCGGGGGCGGAGACTTTTTCCGACGATTGGATGGCCCAGCCGTTTTGCAGGACGATCTCATCGTCGGCTCGCGCGGGAAGGGAGAAGAGGGCCAAGGCCGCGGCGAGACCGGCTGCGCGGAGGAGCCAGCGAGGCAGGGGCAATGCTTCGCGCGGCGGCAGGATATTCAGGATGTGCACGGTCATTCTCCAAAGAGGACTGGCCGGCGAGAACCACGGAGCTTGCCGGATGCGGGCCATGTTATTGCATGGCGGAGAGGCGCGCAAACGGAAGGAGTCCTGGCGGACAGGAATGGTGGGCGCAAAAACCGGAGAGGCAAGCAAAGACAGGAAGGCGAGAATGCCGGTGCGCGCATCTCCCTCCCGAACCATGCGGATCAGATCGGAGAGGTCTTTTTGCGTGCGCTACTCGTCGAGCACGGGATTGCGCAGCGTGCCCACGCCTTCGACGGTCACTTCCACGACATCCCCGGACACGATGGTGCCTACTCCCTGCGGCGTGCCGGTGGCGATGAGGTCGCCGGGAAGCAGGGTCATGACTTCGGCCGCGAAGCGAATGATGGCATCGAGCGCGAAGATCATGTCGCGAGTCGTGCCGTCCTGGCGCAGTTCGCCGTTGACGCGGGTCTGCACGCTCACGCCAGCCCAGGGATCGAGCTGCTCGGTGACCAGCGGTCCCACCGGGCAGAACGTGTCGAAGCCCTTGGCGCGCGCCCATTGCCCGTCCACGTCCTGCAAGTCCCGGGCGCTGACGTCGTTCAGCGCCGTATAGCCGAGAATATAGGGGCGCACATCCTCATCCTGGCCGAGTTTGCGGCAGCGCTTGCCGATGATCACGCCCAGTTCGCCTTCGTAGTGCGTGCGCTGGGAACTCTTCGGGCGCAGAATCGTTCCGCCGTGCGTCAGCAGCGAGGAAGGCGGCTTGAAAAAAATCAGCGGCTGCTTGGGAACTTCCTGTTTCATCTCCTGCGCGTGCCCGCGATAGTTGCGCCCGACGCAGACCAGCTTGGAAGGCCGCACGGGAACGAGCAGCTTGGCTTCACCAAGCGGGAGCGCGGTCATGGCCTTCGAGGGGACATCTTCCACGCCGCCGTGCTCCTCGGGAGCAGCCAGCAGCAGGCGCGTGATGACCTCGCGGCCCGCGGCCGTTTCCACCAGCCCATACTGCTCCCGCCCTTCGAATTCAAACCGGCAATATTTCATCGTTCATCCTCGTTTGCTTTCAAGATTTCGCCGCAAGACAAAAATACGGACGGCGCCTGCGGGGCCGCCGCCCGTTGGGATGCGAAACAGGCACTTAGGCGCTTTGATACAGCTTGGTGAGCACGAACTCGCGATGGCCGAGAGCTTCGGCGCAGGTGAGGCGTCCGTTGCAGGTGCGAATGACGACTTCGATGAGGCGGTCGCCGGCCTCTTCGAGGGTCATTTCGCGGCGGAGAATACCGGAAACGTCGAGGTCAATATGCTCGCTCATGGTGCGTGCGGTCATGGGATTGGCCGTGAGTTTGATCACCGGCTCGATGGAATTGCCGATGACGTTGCCCTGACCGGTGGGAAAGAGATGGACGACGAAGCCGGCCGCCGCCTGCAGGGTGACGCACTCCGCCGCCGCCGACGAGGTGTCCATGTAATAGAGCCCGTGGCCCTTGGCCGGGGCTTCGGCCGGCTTCAGCACGTCGATATATTTCGTCTTTCTGCCAATTTTCGCCAGGTTGCCGAAGGCCTTTTCTTCGATGGTGGTCAGGCCACCGGCGATGTTGCCCCGGGTCGGCTGCGAGTCGGAGAGGTCGCTGGTCTTGTGGCGGTTGATCACTTCCTGGTAGGCGTCGAAGACCTCCATGAAGCGCTTGCCCACTTCCGGCGTGGCGGCTCGGCTGGCGCAGACTTTTTCGGCGCCGGTCAGCTCGGAAGTTTCGCCGAAGCAGGTGGTGACGCCCAGGGGGTCCAGCTTGTCAATGAGGCTGCCCACGGTGGGGCAGGAGGCCAAGCCGGAGGTGGTGTCGCTCTCGCCGCACTTCGTGGAAATAAAGAGATCCTCGATGGCGCAGGCTTCGCGCTGCTTCTCGGTGGCCCACTGCACGTACTCCTTGGCCTTGCGGGAAGCCGAGGCGATGGTGCTGATGTCGCCATGACCCTCGATGGCAAAGCCTTCGACCGGCTTGCCGGTCTTGGCGATGCCGTCCACAACGCGCCCGGTCCAGCTGGGCTCGATGCCGATGACCACGCAAGCGGCCACGTTGGGATTGGAGCCGGTACCGATGAGCGTCCGGAAATACAGCTCGAGGTCCTCGCCGAACTGCAGGCGGCCGTAGGCGTGGGGGATGGCCATGGCGCCCTTGATGTTGTTGGCGACCGCTTCGGCGGCGGCATTGGAAAGATCATCCAGCGGAAGAATGATCACATGATTGCGAATCCCTACACGGCCGTTTTCACGGCGATACCCAAAAAATTGATAGCGGCTCATCGTTACCACCTTTTCGTCTTGAGATTATGTACGTGCACGTGCCGTCCCTTGCCCACCTGCGCCACGATCTTGCCCACGTCATGCCCGTATTTCAGGACGGTGTCTCCCACCTTGAGGTCCTGGAGAGCGATTTTATGGCCCAGCGGCACGGCATCGAGAGCCTTCATGGTGACGGTCTCGTTGGTTTCCATGATCCAGCCGGTGACTTCCTTGCCCGGCTGCACATCTTCCACAACCACGACTCCGACCGTATCGGCCTTGTCGTGGACAATAAAGTGAGTGCTCATCCTTTTCTCCTCGGTACTTCGCGAATAATCATCACTTCCCTCCGGCTACTGCACTTCACCAGACTCGCCCACCAGCCGCATGACTTCCGCGGCGGCGCGGGTCACTTCCTCCCGCGTGGTCTTCTCGGCCAGCGCCGCATCGCGCTTCTTCACCGCGTCCAGCATGGCGCGCAAACCCTGGATGCTCTCTTTCCAGCGGTCCTCGGAGCGGTTCGGATGCCCCAATCCCAAGGCCCGCCAGCGCCAGATGCGCACGTGTAGCATGCCGATCATTGAAGAGAGCGTCTCGCTGCCCGCCCCCTCGAACAGAACATCATAGAAACGGTTCTTGCTCTTCAATATCCGTTCCGCATCCCCGCTCCGGTAGGCTTCCTCGGTCCCGTTCAGCGACTCTCCCAGCTCCGCGATCTGCGCATCGGCGGCGTTCTCCGCAAACAGCCGCGCTGCCAGCCCTTCCAGCACCGCCCGGATGGAATAAAGGTCCTTGGCTTCGGCCAAGGTCAGTTCGCGAACCACCGGCCCCTTATTGGGGATAATGCTGATCAGTCCTTCGGACTCGAGCTGCCGCAGGGCTTCGCGGATGACCGTGCGCGAGACGCCCGTCATGCTGATCAGTTCGCGCTCGACCAGGCGTGAACCCGGCGCCAAGCGTCCCGTGATGATAGACTGGCGCAGCTCCTCGAGGACTTGACGACGCAAAGGTGCGGCAAACTTACGAATAGTAAGCATTTCAGCTTCTACCCCTCGGTTAGCGCTTGACTGTAGCGTCATACGGTATTATCGTATGACGAGTCGCGCGGATTTGCAACTGTTTATCTGCGACATCTTAATACGCTTCCGGACTCCGGGAAAGAGGCATGTATGAGCAATAGCCCCATCAAGGTTGGAATCATTGGACTGGGCCGCTGGGCCAAAGTATTGACCCGCGCCGCCAGTAAGTCCACGCAAATAAAGATTGTCGCCGGTTTCAGCCGCTCGGAGGAAAAACGCCAGGCCTTTCAGCAGGAAATGGGCGTGCCCGCAGTCCCCGATATGAAGACCATGCTGGCCGATCCGGAGATCAAGGGCGTGATCTTGACCGTCCCCAACGAGCAGCACCTGCCCGTGGCCACGGAAGTCGCCAAGGCGGGCAAGCACGTATACACGGAAAAGCCCATCGCCAGCACGCTGGAAGACGGACTGGCCATTGAGGCGCTGGAAAAGAAGTACGGAGTTACGGTGACCGTAGGGCATAGCGCGCGGCTCATGGCTGGGATGCGCAAGATCCGGGAGGCCGTTGACAGCGGCGAACTGGGCCGGCTGGCATTCCTGGAAGCGAATTTTTCGAACGAGCGGGCGCTGGAACTGACGCCGAAGACGTGGCGCTGGTACAAGGATCGCGCGCCGGGCGGGCCGCTTTCGCAGCTGGCCATCCATATGTTCGACGTGATGCATTATCTGGGCGGCGAGATTTCCGAGGCCAGCTCGATGGCTTCCAAGCTTTCGCCCGTGGGCGCGGAAGTGGACGACCAGTCCATGACGCTGCTGCGGTTCGCCGACGGCAAGGTCGGCTATGTGGGCTCCTGCTGGACTTCGCCCGGAGTTTTCGCGGTGCGGGCGTTCGGCTCCAAGGGCATGATGCACTACGAGATTGATTTTGGAACCTGGGACACGCCGGACAAACTGCACGAAACCTCGACGCTGTATATCCAGCGGGGCAAGGACGGCTACGCCAAACGCGAAGTGCTGAAGGTGCCCGAAAGCGACATGTTCCGCACGGAGCTGGAGATGTTCGCGGAATGCTGCCGCAGCGGGAAGCAGGGGGAACTGACCGCGCACAACGGCAACGTGGCCGTGGCCGTGGTCAACGCCGCCTTGCGCTCGATCGAGAAGAACGGCCAGGCGGTGCGCATCGCCGACGTGCTCGCCGAAGCGCGCAAGAAGAGCTGAGAGGAATCATTCCCATGCCGAGCCGTTACTTTATCGATCTGACGCAGCCCGAGATCGCCGCGCAATTCAAGCGCCACCCGCTGGTGATTCTCCCGGCGGGCAGCGTGGAACAGCACGGCCCGCACCTGCCCACCGGCACGGACACCTACGCCGCGCAGGTGATTGGACACGCCGTGGCCGAACGAATGGATGGCGTGGTGCTCCCGGGGACCCCTCTCGGCGTCACGCCCATGCACATGCCCTACGAGGGAACGATCACGCTTTCGCCGGACACTTACATGCGCGTGGTAACGGAAACGTGCGTCTCCACCGCCAAGCACGGCGCGAAATACCTGCTGATTCTCAACTGGCACGAGGGCAACATCTCCTCGCTGGGCATCGCCGCGGAAGCGCTGCACCGGGAACACGGCATGACCGTGCTCACCGTGCAGGCCTGCTACGTGGCCGCGGAACTCTTCGGCCCCACGTGCAACGGACTGACGCACGGCGGGGAGATCGAAGCGCTGGCCGTGCTGGCGCACCGTCCGGAGCTGGTGCATCTCGACCGCATCGATTATTCCTCGGACCTGCAGCAAGGCAGAAAAATGGATAAGCTGCGGCGCACGCTCTCCTACCAGCCGGTGCTGACCGACATTCGCTCGATCGCGCCGACGGGGTGGTATGGCAGCCCGCAGCAAGCCACGGCGGAAAAGGGCGTGCTTATGCTAAATTCCATTGCCGACGCCATCGCCAAGGAAGCCACCGAGATTTTCCGGCAGCTCGATCAGGTGCAGGGCGGCGTGGCGGAACTCAAGAAGTTAAAGTAAGGACACTCATGGCACGCGTCTTCACACAGGCGGAGGCAAAAAAGCTGGGCCTTCCCGGCCGCAAGGCGCTCGAAATTGTATCGAGCGAGACCGGGGCGCGCTCGGTGACCCTGCGGCTGGCGGAGATTCCCGTGGCCCAGCCGGGCGAAGTTTCCCGTGGCTGGCATCACCATTCCGATTTCGAGGAATGCATCTTCGTTTTGTCCGGTCAGGGCAACACCAGCGCGGAAAGCGGCGAATTCCCGCTGCAGACCGGAGACACCATCCTGATTCCCGCCGGCGAAAAGCACATGACACGCAACACCGGAAACGCGCCGCTCCTGCTTTTGTGTTTCTTTCCGGTGGCCGATATTCTTGGCGGCACCCACGAACCTCCTATTTCTTCCCCGGCGCCGAAAAAACCATGACCAACGCGAACAGTTCCCCGATGGACGTCCTCTGCCTGCGACCCCAAGCCGATTTCGAACGCGCCGGAGCGCTGGCTCCCGCGTCGCTCCACGTCGCCTACCGCGCGCTCACCGACGAAGATGTGCCCGCGCTGATGAAGTCCGCGCGCGCGCTGGTGATTCCCGCCGTGGGCGCGCCCATTCCGCCGGCGCTTTTCGAAGGCGCGTCGCTGAAACTGGTGCAAGTCACGGGCGCGGGGCTGGATCGGCTCGACCAAGCCACGCTGAAGCGCCTGGGCATTCCCGTGGCCAACGTGCCCGGCGGGAGCAACGGCGCCGTCGCGGAATATGCGGTCACCACCGCTTCCCTGCTCTCGCGGCGTTTTTCCTGGTCCGACGCGGAAATCCGCAACGGCAACTACGTCCCCTACCGCGCAAAACTTCTCGCGGCCAATGTTGCCGGCCTCGACGGACTGCTGGTCGGCGTCGTGGGCTTTGGCATGATCGGACTGGCCGTGGCCCGGCGCTTTCACGCCATGGGCTGCCGCATCTGCTATTTCGATCCCGCGCCGCGCGATCCGCAGGCCGCGCGCGAACTTTCCGCCGAGTCGCTCTCCCTTGAGGAACTGCTGAAGACCGCCGACATCGTCACCCTGCACGTCCCGCTGCTGCCCGCCACGAAGGGGCTGCTCGGCGACAGCCAGCTGGCGGCGATGAAGCCCGGCGCCGTGCTCATTCAGGCCTCCCGCGGCGGAATCGTGGACGAAGCCGCCCTCGCGAAGCATCTCCAGTCCGGACACATCGGCGGCGCGGCGATTGACGTCTATTCGACCGAGCCGCCCGCCATGGACAATCCTTTGCTGGCCCTGCAGGGCGAAGCCGCGCGCAGGCTGCTCTTTACGCCGCACATTGCCGGAGTCACGCGCCAGGCCACCACGTTCCTGTGCCGCTCCGCCTGGCGCAACGTCGAGCGCGTGCTCCTCGAAAACGAGCCGCCGCTCGATCGCGCCTACTGACCGCCGCGGCGAAACGATTTTAGTTTTCAGCAGTGACCCACGCGATCCGTGGGAGAAGGAGGAACCATGGCACAGCGCCGCCCCTGGTATGCAGCTCTCTATGCGCAGGTCCTCATCGCCATTGTCATCGGCATTTTCATCGGCCATTTCTTTCCCAAGGCCGGCGTAGCCCTCAAGCCCCTCGGTGACGGATTCGTCGCGCTCATCCGCATGATGATCGCGCCGGTGATCTTCTGCGTGGTGGTGCAGGGGATCGCCTCGATGAGCGACTTGAAGAAAGTCGGCACGGTCGGCGTCAAGGCGCTCATCTATTTCGAAATCGTTTCCACGCTTGCGCTCATCGCCGGCATCGTTGTCGCCAAGATTCTTCATCCCGGCAGCGGGCTCAACATTGACCCGGCCACGCTGGACCCCAAGGCCGCTTCCGCCTTCGCCATTCACGCCGGAGAAAGCGGCTTCATCGCCTTCCTCCTGGGTTTCATTCCGCGCACGTTCGTGGAGGCCCTGGCCGGCGGCGCCGTTCCCCAGGTGCTGCTGATTTCCATCCTCACCGGCTTCGCCATCTCCCGCATGGGCGAAGCCGGGCAGTATGCCACGCGCGCCTTCGATGTCGCCAACAAGGTGGTCTTCGGCATCATTCGCATCATCGTCAAGGCCGCTCCGCTCGGCGCTCTCGGCGGCATGGCCTTCACCGTGGGCAGCTATGGCGTCACTTCCCTCTCCAGCCTGCTCAAGCTCGTGGGCACTTTCTATCTCACCAGCATTTTGTTCATCGTCATCGTCTTCGGCCTCATCGCCTGGTGGGTGGGCTTTTCCATTTTCAGCTTCCTCGCCTACATCAAGGACGAACTGCTCATCGTTCTCGGCACCAGCTCCTCCGAAACCGTTCTGCCGGACATGATGCGCAAGCTCGAAATTCTGGGCGCACCGCGTTCCATCGTCGGCCTGGTCTTTCCCACGGGCTACGTCTTCAACACCGACGGCACCAACATCTATCTCACGCTCTCGGTCCTGTTTCTCGCGCAAGCCACCAACATCCATCTCTCGCTCACGCAGGAACTGGCCATCCTGCTCTTCGCGCTGATCGCCTCGAAGGGCGGCTCGGGCGTCACCGGCACGGGCTTTGTCACGCTGGCGGCGATTCTCGCCGCCGTTCCGTCCGTCCCCGTGCAGTCGCTGGCCATCCTTCTGGGCGTGGAAAAATTCATGAGCGAATGCCGGGCCATCACCAACGTGGTGGGCAACGGAGTCGCTACTCTGGTGGTGAGCCGCTGGGAGGGGGAACTGGACGTTCCCAAGATGCGGGAAATTATGGCCCAGCCCGCGTCCAACAATGACGATAAGCAGGACGCGGCCGGGCAGTAACGCGCGAAACTACTTCAGCTCATCTTCAATCCATTGGGAATCAGAGGCAGGGCGCGCAGGCGCACGCCCGCCGCATCGAAGATGGCGTTGCCGATTGCCGGGGCCACGCCCATCAGCGGCGTCTCTCCCGCGCCCAT